>WNFT01002773.1_pt1 | contig 15060 bp, 14 predicted proteins | sample 5400191 | NCBI WGS metagenome assembly WNFT01 (sample SAMN13153359, study PRJNA577476) | soil metagenome | isolation source: 80 cm saprolite under Madrone tree | place: USA:California | collected 2016-06-14 | reverse complement strand
GAGATTCGTTATCGCACCCGCGTTGTGCGGCTGCTTGAAAATGGCGGGCGCGTATGCGGCGCGGTGTTGGCGTCCGACGGTTGCCGCGAGGAGGAAGTGCGCGCCCGCCTGGTCGTTGGCGCCGACGGGGCGGCGTCCGCGGTGCGCGCCGCCGTGGGGATCGAACTTCCGCGCACCCAGTATAACCACGCCCTCTTTATCGTCGACATCGATCGGCCCGCAGGCCATCCCGATGTGCTCAGAACGGAACTCCATCCCGACGGCGGCATCCTGGTAGTGCCTGGCGTTGGCCGTCTCGGACTCGCCGCGCTGATCCGGCGCGAGCACGAACAACTTTTCCGGTCGGGCTCGGTCGGGGAAAAACTCTCGAAGCTCGAGGGCCGTTCGCCGCTGCTGGCCGGCCGACATCCCTCTCCTCTAGGCGTACATCTCTACAAATTGTGGCGCGGACATGCGTCGCGCTACTGGGCACCCGGCGTAGCCCTGCTCGGTGACGCGATTCACGTCATCAATCCGGTGATGGCGCAAGGGATGACGATGTCGATTGAGGACTCCGCCGCGCTCGCGCGCCACGCCGGGACCGCGCTCGCGGCCGGCGCAAGTGCGAGCGCGATTGACGAGGCGCTGTTCTTCTATGAGCGCGAACGTCGGCCGCTCAACGCGGCGGTGATTCGCAGTTCTCATTGGATGAGCCGCCTCTTCGCGCTCGGCGGTCCTCTCGGCGACGCGTTTCATCGATGGATCCTCGAGCTTGCCGACTCATCGCTCGGACGCGTGCTTCAGAAACAGATCTGGTCGCGATTTTCCGCCAGCCCGGAGCCGCAATATGCGTAACTCAGCAGCCGCAATGCATAACCCTCCCGTCGCAGCGCATGACTCGCCCGCTGCCGAAAGAAACAGGTGGATCATTTCCCGGCGCGACGATCTCTTATGGTTTCAAGGGTCGGTCGCGGCTGGAATGGCGCTGCTGGTTTTTTTCCTCTTCGCGCCTCATCGCGAGCGAGCCGGCGCCTACGATCCTGCGGTGCTGGCCGTATTCATCTGGGGCGTGCTGTTCGACGCAACCCACGTCTGGGCGACCTATGCGCGCACTTACTTCGCGCCGGACGAGGGCTCGCGCGCGGGAATCCCCGGCAATTGGTCGTGGGGGCTTTTTGCGATCGGCCCGGCGATCGCATTGCTCGCGGCGGGACTTGGAACGCCCGCGCCGTTCGGGATGTTCCTGGTTCTCGCGTACCTGTGGGCCTACTGGCACCTCGTGCGCCAGCACTACGGCTTCGTCGCTTTGTACCGCAAGCGCGCCGGCGAGAGCGATCCGAATGGGATGCGTATCGACGGTCTCATCCTCTGGACCGGATGCCTCTATCCGTTTCTCAGGTTCTCACTCAGCGACGCGTACCGTCAGAGCGGTTTGCTGCAACTGGTCCCGCCTTCGATGATTGATCCCGCCCGCCTCGCGCTCGACGCCGGCTTCGTCCTCGCAGCATTCGCGCTGCTGGTGATCGTCCTATCGCAGCGTGTGGAACCGCTGCGTATTGGCCCGAAGCATCTGCTGCTGGCGATCGTCATCGGGTTCCATCTGCTCGTCTTCGCTCTGCTCGGAAATCTGCTGGCGATCCTCGCGACGCTGACGATCTTCCACAACCTGCAGTACCACCGGATCGTTTGGCAGTATGAACGCGGCCTCGGGCGGGTACCGTCGGGCGGACTGGTCCCGTATCTCGCGTATGGAATCGCGCTCGGCCTCGTATGGTACGGCTTGCGAGTATTCGGCATCGCGGCAGTACATCCCGGCATCGTGCGCAACGTCCTTATCGGCCTTGGCTGGGGAGTGGCGTTTCATCACTACCTGCTCGACGGCCGCATCTGGCACGTGCGCCGCTCGAGGACGGTCTCGCGCGCGCTCGAAGCGGGGGCAGTCGCACGATGAAACCATACGTTGCCCTCGAAACCGCCGCACCTCTGCCGTTTGATCCGTCAATGTTCGTGGATCATCCGTCGGGGTTCCTCGCCCTGTCTCCGCGCAACCAGTTATTCGCCGACGACGGTATGGCGGGTTTCATCGCCTATCGGGAACAGGGACGACATCTGATAGCGTTCGGCGGGGTCCACGCCAAACCGCCGTATCAGGGAGATCTGCTTGATAAGTTTCTCGGCTACGCGGCGTCGCGCGGGCGCCGAGTCATTTTCGCGCAAATCCGGGCGCCGCAGGCGCAGATGTTCCTCGATCGCGGTTTTACCGTGAACCAGTTCGGTACGAGCTTCGGCCTCAGGCTGAGTCATTTCAGCCTGCGCGGGACGCCGAAAATGCAACTCCGCAACAAGGTGAGCCGTGCGCGAAAGGGCGGCCTGCGAGTTGTAGAGCTGGGACGCGAATTGCCGCGGGACGAAAACACCTTCGCGCAGCTTCGCCTGGTCAGCGCGGAGTGGCTTCGCGGTAAGGGCAAGGAACTCGATTTCATGATTGGAGAAATCGGCGGCCCCGAAGAGTTGTCGCGGCGGATCTTCATCGTCCAGGACGGCCACGACGAAGCTGTCGGCTTCATCACATACGTGCCCGCCTGGGGAAAAACCCCGGGCTACCTGCACGACCTCACGCGGAGGATGCCCACGGCGCCCGCCGGCGCTATGGAACTATGCAACGCCTGCGCGATCGAGCGGATGATCGCCGAGGGGATCGAGTTCCTGCATTTTGGCTTCACGCCGTTTATCACCGACGGAGTGGAATTTCCCGGGGCGAACAGGATAGTCGCCTGGACGATGCGGCAGCTTCGAAAGTACGGCGGCTTCGTATATCCCGCAGAGAGCCAGGCCCAATACAAACTAAAGTGGGGTCCCGACATCGTTGAGCCCGAATATCTCGCGGTGCGCCCGATGTCGATTCGTAGCGTAATCGATTTGCTGATACTAACGCGCTCGATCTGAATCTCTATACGCGAGGGACACTATATTCGAGTTTGAGTGAGTGACGTTCACCTTCGAGCGTGAGTGAGTAATTGCACTTAGGGAGCGAGTGAGTAACCACATCGACAATTTTAGTCAGTCATGCATTTCCGCCTACAAGTGAGGACCTCATGTTTGATCGATTTCATCCGCGCTACCTGGTTCCCAACGGCGTGACGGCCGCCAATTTGATACTCGCTCTGACGGCGATCGTCGAAGCGAGCCGCGGCAGGCCCGAGGCCGCCGCCTGGTTGATAGTCTGGTGCGCGCTCCTCGACCGGGTGGATGGCGTCGTCGCCCGATGGCTCGGTGCCTCGTCGGAGTTCGGAATCCAGTTCGATACGCTCTCGGACCTGCTGGCCTTCTGCGTCGCGCCGGGGTTGCTCGTCTATCTCCTGCTGGCCGGCGACCCGCGCTACGCGCCGATGTACGAATCCGCGGCCACGAGGGGGATTCTCTTAATATCGGTAGGCGTCTATGTCCTTTCCGGCGCGATCCGGCTTGCGCGATTCAATGTTCAGGCTGAGACCATCGGGACGAAATGGTTTCGCGGCCTGCCGGTGACAATCGCCGGCGCACTGGTGGCGACGTTCATTCTTGCGAGTTGGGAATTGGCACTGCCTGCCGAAGTGGCGGCCGCGAGCCCGGTCGTTCTTATGACGTGTTCAGTCTTCATGCTCTCGAACCTATGGCTGCCGAAATCGTTCGAGGACGAGGCGCGCATCCCATTCCCGCTGTTTGTGTTGGGTGCCGCGGCGATTTACGGACTCGGCTTCGCGCGCGCCTTCCCGGTGGCACTGCTGGCAGGCGCGATTGCCTATCCGGCCTTGGGATTCATTTTCGGCGCCTCAAATCGACCAGATCGCATAAATCGAAACTGGCGAGAACCTCAGGAAATAGGGCCGAATTCTCGATATGACGATGGTCTGCTACCGAGTAAACTTCCCGGCGAAGATCGTGTAGCGCTACGGGACCGGCCTATGTTATGAGCGTTCCGGTCTCCTTAAGAGCGGCTAAAACTTCGCCATCACATCGTCGTGGAACTGCGTGAGTTGTTCTTGCGTGAGCGCTTTGGTCGGAAGCCCCGCAAGCACGCGGTCGACGCCCATCTCGGCGAGTTGCTTCATCTCGTCGAGGGTCTGCAAATGGCCGGGGCGCAGGCTTAGCGTGATTTCGATCGGGCGCGTGCGGCCAGCGACGCGCTGCGCTTCCTTGAGTTTCGCGATCAACTTGCGAGCGCCGTCGAGGCTTCGCGCGATGCCGTACCATCCGTCGCCGTAACGCACCGTGCGCTTCATCGCCAACTCGCTATCGCCGCCGACGACGATCGGCGGATGGGGCTTCTGAATCGGCTTGGGGTAGAAGGTGACGCCTTTGACGCTGACCGTCTTACCCTCGTAGACGGGACGGTCTTCGGTCCACAGCACCTTCATCAACTCGATATATTCGCGCGTACGCAGCGCGCGATCCTTGAAGGGCGCGCCGATTGCGGCAAATTCCTCCTCGTACCATCCGATCCCGATCCCGAAGATGAAACGGCCGTTGCCCAGGATGTCGAGCGAGGCGACGGCCTTGGCGGTCATGAAGGGATTACGCAGAGGCACGACCAAAACGCCCGGCGCGATCTTGATTTTTGTCGTTACCGCCGCCGCGTACGTCAGCGTGAGCATCGGATCATGCCACGGTTCGTCGGTCGGGAAGCGGCCATCGGGCGCGTTGCCGTATCGCGGTTTATGATCGATGACTGGCATCACATGATCGCCGGTCCAGAGTGAGTCGTAGCCCAACTCCTCGGCCTGGCGCGCGGTTGCAGCGATCTCCTCGGGAGGCGTGTTTCGGATGAATGTTCCAAACTTCAATTGTCTGACCTCCTGGCGGGCGATAGCGACGGGGGAGCTCTTCCGAAGAGAATTTGAATCCCTCGCTAGCGAACCGCGCCAGGCGTGATCACTTTTACTCCGCGAAGAGAGCCGCGGCCGCACCGATGGCGGCCGCGAGATCGCTTCACTTCGTTCAGGATGACACATCGCCGCCGCGGAACGCCGAGCGGCGGCGCGGGCAGCTCATGCGCATGCGAGTGCGTAGACGTCGCGGCAGCCCGCGGGCAGCCGGTGCTCATTCCAGGTGCGTCCGCCGTCACCGGTCCCGAAGACCTGACCGAAACGCGAAACGCCATAGACCTGATCGGGATCGCGCGGATGCAGCGCCACGGCCATCATGGTGGCCTCCGCCTTCACGGAATGGTCGAAGCGTTGCCAGGTCTCGCCCAAATCCTGAGTGCGGAAGATTGAGCCGTCCTTGCTCCGCGCCGCAGGACTGACGCAGACATACATGACGCGCGGATCCTGAGATGAGACCCGGACATCGCGGGCGTAGGTAAAAGGCGCGAAGCGGCCGAGTCCGACGTCCTGCCAACTCGAACCATGATCCGCGCTGCGGAAGAGACCCATCCGGACCGCCAGAAACACCGTGCCGGACCCCGCCGCGCTGACGCATAGGGCGTGGCCGTCAAGCATCCCTTCGACTTCGGTGTCGCTGGCAATCCTGCTCTTGTATTGCGGCTTCTCGGCAAAGTGGACGAGGTCGGCGCTGCAATCCTCCCAGCTTTCGCCGCCGTCGCGGCTGCGCATCGCGCCATTGACCTCGAGCGTCGCATACACATCGTCAGGATGATTGGGATCGACGGCGAGCCGCATCACGCGGCATGCAAAAGGCATCTTGACGCGATCGGGTATGCCCGTGTCCTTCATTCGGCGCCAGTTGTCGCCACCGTCGTCGCTGCGAAAGACCGCGATCGGAGACGTACCGGCATAGAGGATTCGCGGGTTGGTGGGGTGCACAGTTAGCGCCCAGACGCCGAGACCATTGTCAGGAAAGCCGAGCCGCTCCCAATGATCGCCGCGGTCAATACTGCGATACGGGCCATTGTTCGTGCCGGCGTAGATTACATCGGGATTTTCCGGATGGATGGTAATCGCCTGGACGTCGGTAGCGTCCGGCAATCCGTTCGTGAGCTGGGTCCATCGTTCGTCGCCGGTGGCACGGCGGAAAATGCCTCCGATAGTGTCGCGCGCCGAGCGCGCCACTCCGGCGTAAACATGAGAAACTCTTGACGTGTCTGCCATTGATTTTCTCCTGTTCCCTTGATTGGCAAAGTGAGCGAGGGAATCATACGCCTCTGTTCGCCGTTGTCACAAAGCTTCGGGCCGGGCGCAAGAGCGCATTTACGATCGGCTCCGCAGGCCTGTGCGGACATCCTTGACCGTGGCGGCGGCGCCCGCTCCGATCAGGCCGGCGTCGGAGCAAACGGTTACGAATCCGAATCCCATACCGATCGCACGCGTGGCGTATTTGCCCGAATTGGTATGCATACCCGGAATCTTGCCGTGCTTGTTGGCTCGCCGCGCGATATCTTCCAGGACTCGAATAAATTCGGGTTCCTCTCGATCCGTACCGGAGGGCATTCCGAGTACGATCCCGAGATCGTTGGGCCCGACATAAATACCGTCCATCTTCTCAACCTCGAGTATCTGGTCAAGGTTGGCGATCGCACCTGGCGTCTCGATCATGCCGAGGACGAGCACAGTGTCGTTCGCGCGTTTAAAATACTCCGCGCCGCCATACACGATATTGGCGCGCAACGGCCCCGAACTGCGGTTGCCCACCGGATGGTAGCGGGCGCCGGCCGCGAAATTTCGCGCCTCCTCGGCGCTGCTGATCATCGGGCAGATGACGCCCAGCGCGCCCATATCAAGCACGCGCGTTATGAATGTCGAGTCGGCATTAGGGACTCTGACTAGCGGCGTCACTTCGGTCGCGGTGATGGCGGACACGATTTCAAGCATAGAACGATAATCCATCGCGCCGTGCTGCATGTCGATCGTCACTGTGTCGAAGCCGGCACGCGCCATGATCTCGGCGGAGAGCGACGTCGGCAGACTGAGCCATCCGTTGATGGTCGGAGTGCCGGCGTTCCAGCGTTCGCGTACGGAGTTTTTCAGCGGAGCAGCCATTGAGATGTCCTCCTCAGGTCGAACATACAGTCGCGAGCGTTTAGCAGTGCCGGCGGGCTACCACAATTCTTTTGATGCGATGCGCGCGCCCTCCGCCATCGACTGAAATTTCGCCCACACGATCTTGGGATCGACCGCGGAAAAAGTTGCGGACGTGGCGAAGCCGCAATCGCTCCCCGCCAATACATTCTCACGGCCCACGAGGTTTGCGACGTTACCGATACGCTGCGCGATCAGTTCAGGATGCTCGATAAAGTTGTTGGTCGAATCGATCACGCCCGGGATCAGCAGTTTGCCGTCGGGCAGCTTCACGTTCTTGAATACCGCCCATTCATGCTCGTGGCGCGGATTCGCGGCCTCGTACGACACGCCCATCGCGCGCGCCTTGAAGGCGATATCGACGATGTCGCGCAGTGGAATGTCGCGATGATGCGGGCCCTCGTAGTTGCCCCAGCACAGGTGGATGCGCACGCGGTCCGGCGGGATATCGGAGAGCGCGTGGTTGAGCGCGTCGATATGCATCTCGATATTCTTGCGGAACTCGGCGACACTCGCGTTAGGGAACTGGATATGACGGCCCATCGCGAGATCAGGGCAATCCACCTGGAGCACGAAGCCGGCCTGATGAATCGCGTTGTACTCAGTCTTCATCGCGTCGGCGAGCGCGGCGACGTACGCTTCATGGGTTTTGTAATAGTGATTAGGCAGGAAGTATGAGATCACGCCAGGGGACGCGGCGCTCATGAAGGCTTCGGCCGGTTTCGATTGAGCCACCGCGGCCTTTAAATTGCTGATTTCCTTATCGACGGCCTTGCGGTCTTTGTAGCTGACCGCGCCGGTACACGACGGACGCCGGAGGACCGCACCTGCCTCCGCCCTCCGTGCGGCGTATCGCGTGCGGTATTCGGGGAAATCCGCCATGTCGGCCTGCACCATCATCATCTGCTCGGTCGTGCCCCCTTCCTCGAATCCAGTGAGGCGATCCTTGACGTAAGTGGCATAGGATGGCTTGCCCTGTTCGCCGTCATTGACTATGTCGACGCCGGCCTCGACCTGCTTGTGCACGATTTCCGCGACCGCCGATGGCACGCGCGCCTCGAACGCCGCCAAATCGCCGCCACCCCTCTCGATCGCCGCGGCCATAGCCAACAAATCGGCGGGCCGCGGCAGGCTGCCGGTGTGGGTAGTCAGGACGCCTTCCGTGCTGCGCTTCATTTTGCGCCCTCCGGGCTGTACCGCGTTCAATGATTGACTTGGTATCCGACTACATAACGAAGACGCCTTTGCCGGTAGTCTGCTTATCGAACAGCTTATAGGCCTCGTCCGCCTGTTCGAGCTTCCACCGCTCTGTGAAAAGATCGTCCACTTTTATCTTTCGATCGGCGACGAACTCCGCACAGTCTGCCTGACCGACCGTTGAGAAGGTCCACGAAGCGACGATCGTCAGCTGCTTGCGCAGCATGTCCGGACTGACGTCGATCGTAACGTTGCTTCCTTCGCCGACGAAGCAAACGGTGCCCCACTTGCGAGCTGCTCTGACGGCCAACAAGCGCCCCTCCGGCCGGCCGGAGGTATCAAGCGTCATGTCGGCGCCGCGTCCGTGAGTGAGATCTTTAATTTCAGCCAGCGGGTCATCGCCGCCGGCGTTGATCATGACGTCCGCACCGAAACGCTTGGCGAGCGCCAGACGCTCCTGGCTTATGTCCATTGCGATTACTCGTGCGCCCATGGCAACGGCAAACTGAGTCGCCGACAAGCCAACCGGACCCTGTCCAACAAGTGCGATAGTGTCGCGCCCCGAAAGCTGTAAACGTCGCAGCGCGCCGTAAGCCGTGCCGGTTCCGCACGAGATCGCCGCGCCCGTCTCGAATGACAAGCTCTCGGGCAAGGGCACCAGAGTTTTCGCCGGCACCTTTATGTACGGGGCGTGCCCGCCATGCCCGGTGATGCCGTAGACGACCGAGCCCTCATCGCACATTTGCGACCAACCCGTACGGCAATGCGGGCAGACTCCGCAACCCCAGTAATGGTGCACCATCGCTCGGGCGCCGATCTGCGCGTCGCGGGGACTGACGCTTGTGCCAATCTCCGCGACAACCCCGCAAGGTTCGTGTCCGCCTATCACCGGAGACGAGGCGCCAAAGCCTAGTGCGGACATGGAGCCTGTCGCGCGATAGATATGCAGATCGGAACCGCACATGCCGGAAGCCTTGATCTGCAGCACGACCTCGCCCGGCCCGGGAGTTGGATCCGCGAAATCTTGGAGTTGCAACTTTCGGTTTCCCAGGAAGACGACGCCTTTCATTGATTAATCCCGTTGCAATCAGTCTTGGCGGCTCGCACAAGCAAACGTTGTCAGAGTACTCGCAACGGGCGCGAGCACCCAAACGCTTAATCGCTAAAATCCCGCATCGCACGCGAGCGTATCGAGATACATCGGAATACAACCAGCGCGGCGACACCACACGTAGTTCTCAGCGTCCCTTGAACGGTCCTGCCGGCCGTTTTTCCGCGAACGCCCTGGCGGCTTCCTGGAAATCCTCGGTCAGGTAAAGCTTCAACGGCTCGGTCTGCATCCGAATTTCCCGTGTGAGTTGATCCATGTACCAGCGCCGCGAACGCACCGTCGCGCGCACGCTCAGCGGCGGAATCTTCACGAGTTCGCGCGCCAGCTCCCGCGCAACTTCGAGATACTTGCCTTGGGGCGCAACGCGATTGATGAGTCCCGCGGCAAGCGCCTCTTCCGCCGTGAAGAATCGCCCGGTCAGGGCAACCTCTGTTGCCAATGCGCCGCCGCCACGGAACTGCAGCAATCCCCAATGTCTCGCTCCGCCCAGCCCACGCGACGTCTCGGTAACCTGCATCTTCGTACCCTCCTCGGCCACGATCAGATCGCATTCGAGCAGCAGGCCGAGCGCGAGGCCCATCACGTAGCCGTGCGCGGCGGCGATGACCGGTTTCCAGTTGACCGCATGCGTCAGCAGGTCGGCGGCATTTGCGTCGGGCGCCTGCGGACCGCCGAGACGCTCGAACTCCTCGCGCGTGCGCAATTGGCGCTGGCGAACATCCGCTCCGCTCGAAAATGCGCGCCCGCGCCCGCAGATGATCGCGACGTACGCATCGTTGTCGATATCGAATCTGCGCAGGGCCGCGGCCAGATGCCTGACCTGGTCGTCGTCGAACGCGTTGAGCTTGTTGGGCCGATTGAGCGTGATCGTTGCGATATGGTCCTCGCAAGCGTATTGGACGAGATCACTGGCGTTGGCTTCCGGCATGGTTTCCTCCATAGTTATTTGCGAGAGACGAGACTAATAGCCGCGGGCGCGATCGATCACATTGAGCATCTCGCGACCGCTCGTGAAGCGCCGCAGGTTCTCGGCGAAAAGCTCGCAGGCAAGGTCGTAGAAATTCGACATCGGTCTCGCCGCGGACGTATGGAACGTCAATGTGACGTTTTCCATCCCCCATAGCGGGCTGTCGGCATTGAGCGGCTCCGGCGTCGTCACATCGAGGCACGCCCCGCAAAGACGCTGGCTCTTGAGCGCATCTATCAGCGCGTCCTGATCGATCACCTCGCCGCGCGCGACGTTGATTACATAAGCCGTCGGCTTCGTGGCGGCGAATTCGCGCGCGCCCAGCAGGTTGCGGGTCGCGGCGGTCAACGGCGGCGCGACCACGACGTAGTCGCTGCGCTTCATCAGCTCGACGCGCTCATCAGGACCAAACCAGCGGCTCGGTATCGAGCCTTCGGGATCTCCCATGCCGGGCAGGGTCCAACCCGGATCGCGATGCTCCGATGGATCGCGCTTCAGCGCCAGCACCTCCATCCCAAACGCTTGCGCGAGGCGAGCCGAGGCGCGCCCGATCGAGCCGTAGCCGACGATTCCGAGGGCCTTGCCGCGCAGCGAATGGCAATTGGTCCTGACCTGCTGATGGAACCATTCGCCACGCATCTGCGCGCGCATCGCGACGTTCAAAGAGCGCGAATGCTGGAGCATCACGCCGATGACGTATTCGCCGATCCAGGGCGCGGAGGTCCCGCTGCTGTTGGTCACGACGATTTGCCCGTGATCGAGCAAATCCCTTTGCAGCACATGGTCGACGCCGGCGCTGGTCAGGTGAACCCATTTGAGCCTGGGCGCCGCCTGCGCCAGACCCTCGGGATTCACATGGCCCAGGATCACGTCGCAATCGCTTATGCGCGAATCTACCAGCGTCGGGCGATAGGGATTGTTTCCGTCGATTCTGGTTTCGGGAAACAGCATCTCGGCCTCGGGGCAGGCCTGCTGGATGATGTCGCGATGATGATCATTGAGCCGTACGGTATAAGCTATCTTCATGACCAGTTCCCCATAACAGAGCGCTTTCGGCGCGGACCAGCAGGTGGTCAAAATGGAATTTCGTTATCTACTTGTACAACAGGAGAATCAGATTTGTCGCGTGACGCTCAACCGTCCGGAGCGTCTGAACGCGCTCAACGTGCGCATCGGCGTCGAATTGCTGCAGGCGCTCGAGGATTGCGATAGATCGCCCGAAGTCCGCGTGGTGATTCTGACCGGCGCCGGACGGGCGTTCTGCGCCGGCGACGATTTGCGCGGCATGAACGAGCCCGGAGAACCGGATCGCAGATACCTCGATCCGATAAAACAGTACGTCGAGGGTGAAGGCCGCTGGCCGCTGATCGTCGCACGCATGCGCGCGATGTCGAAACCGGTTATCGCCATGATCAACGGTCATGCGCATGGGGCGGGATTCAACCTGGCGCTGGGATGCGACTTGCGCGTAATGGCCGATACCGCGACGCTGGCGATCCCGTTTGCGAAGCGGGGTATCGCGACCGGCACCAATTCTCCTGCAGCAGTTCGTCGGCATCGGCAAGGCGATGAAATGGGCGTTGCTCGCTCCCAGGCTCTCAGCGGCCGAGGCCGAACGCTGGGGATTGGTGAATCGGGTCGTTCCGCTCGACCGGCTCGAACAGGAGACGACGGCGATCGCGCGAGAGTTGGCCGAGGGGCCTACGCTCGTGCTTGGTTACACGAAGTCGGCGGTGGTGCATGGATGGCAGACGCCGCTGGAGACCGCGTACCGGCATCAGGGACAGGCGGTCTATCATTCGCAGCGAACTGAAGATTACACCGAGGGCATCCAGGCATTTCGCGAGAAACGCCCACCCCGATTTCGTGGCCGCTAAAGCTTGGACGGTTAACAGCTTACGGCTGTGACCGTCCTGACAACACGAAAATCATCTGTCTGTCGTGTTCGCAGTACGGTCGTTGCAGGATGTTGTGCTCGGTAGCATTGTTTGTAACGGTTCAATTATGACAATCTTCGGTCGCGAGTGACACTGAGTAAGGCCGCTTGGAGGGAAATAACTCGCCGATGAGCAATGACCAGCGAGCGGTTTGGATCACGGCATTTGTTGGGCGCAGCTTCGCGGACGAAGATGAACCCGTCTGGAACGAGATCCGCAAGATGCTCCAGAATCTTAGGCCTATCGGGCTGGAATTCGAAGACGCAAGCGAACCCCAGCCAAGACCTATATCAAAAAAGGTCAGAGAAGGCATAGAACGCACAGATGTTTATATAGGAATTCTCACGCATCGTTTCCCGATCTACGGCAATACCACTGTCGAAGGCAAAGTTGATGCAGATCACAACACGCCGAAGAGCTGGGGGACTTCGTCCTGGGTCGTTCAAGAAAGCGGCTATGCACTGGGCAAGAACAAGCGTGTCATCCTATTACTGGAGGATGGGGTAGACTTTCCCAAATCGGACTTAGACGCGGACCAGGAACGAATAATATTTACTCGCGACAAGATAATCTACTGCTTTGGCGCTTTAACTAGCATGATGGGCAACCTGATAGCCGAGAAGATTCCCCACATTTCCTCTGATCCACAACTAGCAAGCCCACCCGAACGTCCGACGACTGAACAACAAATCGAAACAACGGAGACACAGGCCCCAAGCCTCAAAGCTGCGCTGCAATTTGTCGACGAGGGCAATTTTACAGAAGGGGACCGTGAATTCCAAAACTTTATCAAGGACGAGGCGGAAGACATTAAAATATTCATAGAATGCATTTATCTCCGCGCCAAAGCGGTCAGAGGCGATCGAGCAAGTCTGGAAAAGTTAGAAGAGATCTCGGGCACAAGACCAAACGACCTAAACGTGTGGATTCAATTATCCAATTATTACACGCAGTTTAACAGAAATAAGGAAGCTGCAGAGGTACTGATGCGAGGCTCGCAGGTGGCCGGTGAAGGACTTCGCTCTATTCTGATTGAACGTGCTGCGAACTGTTTCGCTCAAGATCGGGACTACGGTACCGCGTACGATACATTAAGGAAGGTTTTTGCTGAAGGTTTGGCGCGTGGAGAGAACCGACCGGGCAGCTTCAGAACCTTGGCCGATATCGCCAAACACCAGAAGTATTCGGATCTGGAGACTGCTGCTTTAGAACGCGCACTCGATATCAATCCCGCAGACTCTGACACTCGCTTTCGTCTCGCATATTTGTACAGTGAACAGAACAAGCCGCAGCTTGCTATGTATCACTACAGATTGCACTTAAACTAAACCAAAGACGAGACGAGCGCAAACAATCTTGCTATAGCTTTTGGGGAGCTCGATTTGAGTGGCAAGGAGATTGAGCTGTATCAGGCCGCTGGGGAAATGCCATTGGCAGTCGCCAATGTTAGTCACGCCTTTATTGACCGAGGGTTCTTGCAGCACGCTGAGGAATTGGCGCGCAAGATTCTGAAGAGCGACGATGAACAAGCACAGACCAGAGCGACTCGCGCGCTACAGCGGATAGCTGACCAACGGAGAAAGGAAAACGAGACCGAGGAAACAATTAGGTTGCAAGCTGAAGAGGAGCGTAAGTTTAGAGCTAGATATGCCGAGGCTTTTCTTTCTGAGTCGATCAAGCAGCTAACAGGAACGTTCCAAACTACGTTCGGAACGCTGAAGCTTGAGAAAAATGATGAGATACTAATAGGTATTTATGAACATGAGGAAAAGGAACTAAATCCCTTCGGCAGCCTGCTTGTTGGTCCAGGAGTTCCAGGAAAAGTCGAAACGACAATCCGGACGACGCTCCGATTCGACGCTGTAGTTCAAGGGCGGTCAGGTCGCTTTAAGTTTGAGGCTACAGAGAAGAGGAGCGGAGTAGCGCCTCTTTTGAATAGGCCGAAGACCTCGAAAGCAGAGGGACTCCTTATTATCGCCGAGGACGAGAGATCGTTTGAGATCTTCGACGAAAGTCAGAGCCCCCACTCGCTTTCTGTTGCCCATAAAATCGAAGATGCGGGTAGCTGAAGGCGGATGCTATGGGCACATACGACGATTCTTTACCGCTCGGATGATTCGCCCCTCCCGATAGAACGGGACGTGGCTTCTAAAATCCCACCGCGGAAGACGTGGAAACCGCAATCGTGGGCGCCGGGGCGGCGGTACTCGCGGCCGCAATCTGCGCGGCTGAAGGACGGATTCACTTCAATCCGGATGTTCGCCCTCGACGGAGTTCTCCAGGACTTCCCCCGTTTTGGCGTCGATGCCGACTTCGTGTTTCTTATCCCTTCGGCGAATGACGAACGAGTAGCGCAGCCCGCTTCCTCCCGATTCCTTCTCGAGTTCCTCAGAGACGATCTTTCCTCGGAACTCTTTGAGCGCGAGTTTGCGCGCCTGCACCAGCGGCACCTTGGCTTCCGGCAGATATTTCCCGCCGGTCAGCGCTAACGCCACACCCGTAGTGGTAATCGTGAACAAGAGGCCCGCGAGCAACGAAGTAAATATGAGTTTTTGTCGATTCATAAGCCTCACTTTTGCACGTAGCAGCCGGTCGTGCACGTCGGCAGCGCCAACCCCGAAAAGACCAGCGCAAATTACCCACTATGCGATTGCCGCGCACGCGGGAGCGTGCGCGGCAAACGGCCATGAGCATTTGATGCAGCGGGCCGGATTCGCACCCGCTACGTCGTTTCTCTCTAAAGCCCCGGAAGCTTCGGGGTTTGCTGCCACGCGGGACGCGAGCGCATAGTGTCCAGATACGCGTGCACCTTCGGGAAGTCGCCCAAGCTGAAGCCCGCCTTCTCGATTACGT
>WNFT01002771.1_pt1 | contig 15061 bp, 13 predicted proteins | sample 5400191 | NCBI WGS metagenome assembly WNFT01 (sample SAMN13153359, study PRJNA577476) | soil metagenome | isolation source: 80 cm saprolite under Madrone tree | place: USA:California | collected 2016-06-14 | reverse complement strand
TCCCCGGACCGGTGCGTATCGTCCGCCGCGTCGATTTCTGGTATCGGAGCCGGCTGCGTCGCGGCGCGGCCACCGTACGCCTGTTCGGCCGTAAGTGACGGCGGCGCAAGCCGCGTTTTTCGCGTACGCCATTCTCAGTCGAGTGGCGTACGTGCTGTTTGTGGGTGGCGTGCTGCGTCGCGAGGAGCGCGATGGCCGCTATACGCAGCGGTTCGGACGCGCCGACGCCTTCCGGCGCTTCCGGCGGGCTGCCGCGCTCATCATGAACCACGACGCGTTCGCGTTCGTGGTGCTCTGCCTCGCGACGCGCGGCACGTGGCAGCTCGCGCTCCCCGCCACAGTCTCGGTTGCCGTGGGCTCCGCTCTCGTCATCATCGGCCTGGGCACGAAGTTCTGGGCCGCGCGCACGCTGGGGAGCGACGCCTACTACTGGCACAACTTCTTCGATCCGGAAGCGGCGATCGGACCGGTCGCGACCGGTCCGTACCGTTTCATTTCGAGTCCGATGTACACGATTGGGTATCTGCCAACCTATGGACTCGCGTTGATCCTCCGGTCATTCCCTGGACTCATCGCCGCGGTTTTCTCCCAGGCGGCGATCCTCTCGTTCTACTTTCTCGTCGAGAAACCGCATTTCCGCCGGCTGCATCGCTCTAGCTGACTCCGCGGCGACCGCGTCTATTCTGCGGTGATGCGACGCGTTGCCTTTCTACTATATGCCCTCGTCGCCGGCTGCCATCGCGGCGGGGGTACGGCCGCGGTCGACGACCAGGACATGGCGGCCCCGGAGCAGCATCCCGACGAACACGCTGGCGTAGCCGCCGAGCAGGCGATGGCCGGGATGGTGTCGAACGAGGATCTGCACATGCGGCTCACGCCCGCGCGGCCTCCGGCCCCGGGCGACTCGACCCGCGCGGGCGAGATCCTGGCGATCATGCGGCGCGATCTCGCGAAGTATCGCGACATTCGCGTCGCGGAGGGCGACGGCTTTCGCCAATTCATCCCGGGCGCTGCCGCGCCAATCCAGCATTACACTAAGCTGCGGTGGGCATTGCGGTCCCGCAGCAGCCTCGACCCTGCGCGACCGACCTCCCTGCTCTATGAGCGCGCAGCCGACGGCACTCTCACCCTCGTCGGCGCGATGTTTACCGCGCCGGCGCAGACGAGCGACGCCGAGCTCGATGCGCGGCTGCCGCTGAGCGTCGTGCGGTGGCATCAGCACATCAACTGGTGCCTGCCGCCGCTCGCGGACGCGCGGCGCCGCTGGCGCGAGACCAAAAACGGTCAGCCGGTGTTTGGCCCGAAGTCGCCGATCGTGACCGCGGAGGCCTGTGAAGGCGTCGGCGGGCGGTTTCGGTCGCGGCTGTTCGGCTGGATGGTTCACGTGATGGCGTTTTCCGAGGGCGATCCCTGGAACGCGCACCGGCACTAGCGTCGCTTGACGCTCTTGCGAACGCGCGGTAGCACTAGGGCCACGGTCACTCCCCACAGAGGCATGAATATGCGACGAGTCGGAAAAATACTCGGAGGCTTAGGGCTGTTGCCGGCGCTGCTCGTGGCTCAGAATGGCGTCATTCGCGGCCGCATTGCCGATGCCGCGGGGGCGCCGCTGGCGCGGGCCATGGTCTCCGCGGAAGGCAGCGGCCTGCACGCGACCAGTGACGATCAAGGGCGCTACGAGATTCGGAGCCTGTCGGCAGGCACGTACACCGTCCGCGTGCGGCTGCTCGGCTACGTGCCGAAGTCGGTGCGCGTGACGGTGGGGCAAGTCGCGGTGACGCAGGACTTCGCGCTCGCCGCGCAGCCGATCAGCCTCTCGCCCGTGGACGTCGTCGTCGGATCCCGCGCCCGGCACACGGCCGCCGAGCAGCTCGCGGTCCCGGTCGACGTGTTCACCTCGGAGCAGATCGCCCTGCAGGGCACGAACGAAACGAGCCAGATCCTGCAGAACCTCGCGCCATCGGTGAACTTCCCGCGCCAGAGCGTGACCGACGCGAACGACATTGTTCGCCCGTTCACGCTGCGCGGCTTGAGCCCCGATCACACGCTGGTGCTGGTGAACGGCTGGCGGCGGCATCAGATGGCGGTGCTCAATACGTTCGCCTACGGTATGGGCGCTGGCTCGAGCGGCGTCGACATGAATGCGCTGCCCGGCGGTGCGATCGATCGCATCGAGGTGCTGCGCGACGGCGCCTCGGCACAGTACGGGTCGGACGCGATCGCGGGTGTGGTGAACGTCGTGATGAAGGAAGGCGGTTTTGCGCCGTTCCTCAACGTCGACGCGGGCGAATACAACTCCAAGGACTATCCCATCGACGGCCAGACCGGCGATGTCAACGGCGGCTTCGGAATCCGACTGGGCCGCGGCTCGCTCGCACTCTTCGGTGAATACCTGCATCGCGACAAGACGAACCGCGCCTGGCCCGACATCTTCCTGGCGGACGCCAATGGCGTGACCGATGTGATCGACACGCTGACGGGGCGGATCCTGCAGAAGCGGAATTCGCTGACACAGCCGAACTACCATTGGGGCGATGGGGTCGAGGCCGATGCGATGTCGTTCGCCAACTTCCGGCTGCCGCTCAATCCCGGGGGCACGAGTGAGCTCTACGCGTTCGGTGGCTACAGCCATCGCACGGGCACCGGCAACGGTTTTTGGCGCTATTTCGACAGCGAGCGGAACTGGCCGGAGATCTACCCGCAGGGCTTCCTTCCCGAGTTTCACCCCGACGTGCGCGATTATTCCGGGGTCGCAGGGTTCCGCGCGATCGTGAGCGGCTGGTCGCTCGATGCGGGTGGATCGTTCGGCGGCAATCGCTTCGACTACAACCTGCGGAACACGCTGAATGCGTCGCTCGGCCCGTGTCTCGGTGTGCCGTGCGCGCCGGGCCCCGACAGCCTGCTCGGCACGCCGGACGATCCGGGAATCCCGAATCAGCTCTCGTTCTTCGCCGGCCGGCTCGAGCGGACGGAGGCGATCGGCGCGATCAACGTCGCGAAGCCCGTGCAGCTCGGCCTCTCGGCGCCGGTCAACGTCGCGCTGGGTGTGGCCGTGCGACGCGAGAGCTTCAAGATTACGGCGGGAGAGCGCGCGTCGTGGATCAATGGTGGGCATCTTGCCCAGGACAGCGCCACGGGCGGCGGCCTGGCGCCGGCGGGCTCTTCGGTGTTTCCCGGCTTCGCCCCGAGCGACGCGAGCGACCATAGTCGCAGCAACATCGGCGCCTACGTCGATCTCGAAAGTCAGCTCACGCCCAAGCTCCTGGCGAACGTGGCGAGCAGGTTCGAGCACTACAGCGACTTCGGCCAGCGGTTGACCGGCAAGCTCGCGCTGCGATTCCAGCCGACGCCGCGGTTCGTCGTCCGCGGGGCGGCGAGCACGGGATTCCGGGCGCCCGGCCTTTCACAGAGCTTCTTCAGTCACACGACCACGAACGTGATCGGCGGGCAGTTCGTGGAAGTGGGCAACTTTCCGGTGGATAACCGCGCGTCGCGGATCTTCGGCGCGAAACCGCTGAAGGATGAGACGGCCGTTAACTTGAGCGCGGGCTTCGCATTCACGCCACGCGACAACGTCACCTTCACGGTGGATGTGTTCCGGATCCAGATCAAGGACCGGATCCTGCTCGGCGCGACGTTCGGCGATACCGTCTCGCAGCGGATCCTGAGCGACTCCGGTTTCTCGAGCATCGGCGCAGTGCAATTCTTCACCAACGGTCTCGACACGCGCACGCGCGGCATCGACATCACCGGCGGTGTCAGTGTCCCGGCCGGTGCAGGAACATTGGACCTGAGTGCCGCGGTCAACTACACGACAAACAAGATCACGCGCGTCGATCCGCTGCCGGCGATTCTTCAGGGTACGGCGACCGACTTGACGAGCATTCTCGATCTCGTCACGACAGTCGGCATCGAGGAAGAGCGCCCGAACTGGCGAGGGACGCTGACCGCGCAGTACACGGTGGTGCGGTTCCATGCCCTGGGGCGCCTGTCGTACTACGGCGGCTTCGCGTCGGCGCAGCCCAGCTTCACCGACCGCGAGACGTACGGTGCCAAGACGCTTGTCGATGTCGAGCTGGGCTACCAGTTCAGCGACGTCAATCTGTCCATCGGCGCGCGCAATCTGTTTGACGTGTATCCCGATCGTCCCAAGGCCGAGTTCAACAACAACGACAACACGTTCCCCTGGGCCGCGGCGTCGCCGTTCGGCTACAACGGCCGTTATTTGTACGCGCGCGCGGAAATGCGGTTAAACAAGTGACACTCTTCTCGGAGGAGGGTTTTATGGTCAGCCCCGCAAGCCGCCTCGTGCGCCTCGTCGCCCTCGTCGCCCTGCTGTTCGGGGCCCCGGGGATGGCGCTGGCCCAGAACGGTCGGATCAGCGGTGTCGTACACGACGCCAGCGGCGACGCGTTGGCCGGAGTCGCGATACGCGCGACGAACCAGAGGTCGGGGCTTTCCAGCCGCGCGACGACGGGGGGCGATGGCCGTTATACCATCTCGGGCCTCGCCGCGGGCACCTACACCGTCTCCGCGTCGATGCCTGGTCTCCGCTCGGTGTCCCAGAACGTGGAGGTGGGCGCGGGCGCCACAGTCTCGCTCGACCTGGTGCTGCAACCGGTGACGCTCGAGGCGATCACCGTGACCGCGATGCTGCGCGAGCAGGAGCTGGCGAAGGTGCCGTTCTCGATTGCCGCTCCGACGGAGCAGGCGCTGCGGCTGCGCGGTGCGGAGAACATCGAGGCGATCGCGGCCAACGTCGCCGGGTTCAGCGTGCAGAACCTGGGGCCCGGCCAAAGTCAGGTCGCCATGCGCGGCGCGTCCTCGGGTCAAATCGCCCGGGACCAGCCCGGAGTGAAGGAAGAAGTGGGTGCGTATCTCGACGACACACCCGTTTCGCTTTCGCTGTTCACGCCGGACCTGGACCTGTTTGACGTCAGCCGCGTGGAGGTACTGCGCGGTCCGCAAGGTACCCTGTTCGGCTCGGGCTCCCTGGCCGGGACGGTGCGGTACATCAGCAATCAACCGGAGTTGGGCGCGAGTCGGACCTTCGGCGAAGTCGGGGTCAACGCGATCGACGGCGGGGATCCCGGAAGCGTCGCCAAGGTCGGATTCAACGCTCCGCTCGGCAGTAACGCGGCCGCGCGCATCGTCGGCTACAGCACGCGGACCGGCGGCTACATGGATGCGGTGCAGCCGGATCTCCATGTCGATCGGAACGTGAACGGCAGCCAACGCGCCGGGCTCCGTGCTTCGCTGCGGCTCGCCCCGACCAGCCGCTTCAGCATCACGCCGCGGCTCGTTTACCAACGCGCGCAGGCGGACGGCTGGAACCGCATCGACGCGTTCAACATCCTGGCCAATCCGTACACGACCAAGCGTCCGAAGGTGACGCTGGGTCCGCGTGAGCAGTTCACGCAGCTCGTGGAGCCGTTCACCGACAAGTTTCTGCTCGGCGACGTGAACCTGACGGTCGACGTCGGCGGAGCAGCGTTGACGGCGATCACGTCGTACACGCATCGCGACATCCTGGTGGTCCGCGACGCGGGCGCCCTGACGTCGAGCATCACCGGTGGCAGCATCGGCTTGCCGGAGAACGTTTACACGCTCGACTCGCCGCTCAACGACGCGACCCAATCCAAGGTATGGACGCAAGAAGTGCGACTGGCGAGCACACAGGCCGGGAAAATCCGGTGGGTAGTGGGCGGGTTCTATAGCAACAACAAGCGCCATTACGCCCAGGACCTCGACGTTTTCCGTTTCGACACGCTCGCGGCCCCGATTCTCGGCGCCCCCTACGGATTCACACAGGGACTACGGGCGCCGAAGGACCACCTGTTCTGGTCCGATCTCGACTATCGCCTGAAACAGGGCGCCGTCTTCGGCGAAGCGACTTTCTCGGCGACCCCCCAGCTCGACCTCACCGCCGGGGTCCGGTACTACAACTTCGACGAGAAGCGCAGCCAGATCTTCGACGGGATCTTCGGCAACAACAATACCGGGACGTCACTCGTGTCACAGCCCGGCGCGACCAAAGCCAACGGTGTGGCACCGCGGTTCATCGCCAGCTACCGGGCTTCCGACAACCTCACGCTAAACGCGCAGGCGTCGCAGGGATTCCGGTTGGGTGGCATCAACGATCCGCTCAACTATCCGGCGTGCACGAGTCAGGACTCCATAACCTTCAGCGGCCATAACTCCTGGACGGACGAGAAGGCGTGGAACTACGAGGTGGGCGTGAAGTCCCGCATCCTGGGTGGCCGGGGGTCCGTGAATCTGTCCGCGTTTTACATGGATATCCGCGACCTGCAGCTGACCGTGACCGCGGGCTCGTGCTCGTCGCGGCTGATCTTGAACGCGCCGAAGGCCCGCAGCCAGGGCCTGGAAGCAGAGTTCTCGGCGAGCCCCAACGAACACCTCGACGTCTCAGTATCGGCGAGTTTCGCCGACGGCAAGCTGCAGTCGACGCTAAAAGATGGGACGGGCGCCGTGCTCCCGGGCATCGTGTCAGGGAACCGCTTGCCCAGCGTCCCGAAGGTGCAATGGACCGCATCGGCCACCTACGGATGGCCCATGGCGGAGCGGTCGCGCGCCTTCATAAGCGGCAGCTACCAGTATGTGGGCTCGCGATACACGCTGATCGACGATGAGGCTCCGGGGTACGGCACGCTCAACTTGAACTCGTTTGGGGCGAACACGATCGGTGGGCCGCTGACCCAGGGAACGTTCACGTTCGATCCGCTGCTGCCGGCTTACAGTTTGGTGAACGTCCGTATCGGCCTGACGCGCAACGCGTGGGAGGCGGCACTCTTCGCGAACAACGTGACCGACGAGCGTGCTTTCCTGGCGCTCGACCGGGAGCGGGGAAGACGCGGCCGGGTCGGGTACCTGACGAACCAGCCCCGCACGCTGGGGGTGTCGCTCCGCTTCAATTACTGAGACCTGCCGAAAGCAAAACCGCCGGGCGGCGTCGTTGCCGTCCGGCGGTTTTGTGTCCTGGCAACGACGCTACATCCGCGAGCCCATTCCCGCCCCGGCCCCCATCCCTGCGCCCATGCCGGCACCCTCGGTGTAGAACTTGGCCCCGATGACCGTGGCGAGCGGCCATTCGACGAGACTGACCACTGTCGTAATGATCGTGAGGTTCTGTGGCATGAGATGCATCGGCCACATGAACAGCGTGACGAGCAAACTGCCGAGGAACCAGGCCGCTACGCCGGCTTTCGCCGCGGTCCCAGGACCCGCGCCGAACCTCGGCCGGATCGCCGCATACAACCAGACGAGGAACACGCCCGCGACGAAGTCGAGTAACACGAACCAAGGGATCTGCGCATTCGTCATGGCGGGCCGGTTGATCGATGTCATGGCTGCGGCCATCTGATCCTTCAGGACGACGCCGAACAACACCGAGTCAATCACGTTCAGTACGACGCCCGCGATCAAACCGCCGATAAGCAACTTCTGCATGTTGATCTTCCCCATCGAGCACCCCCTCGAGCGAGAGGACAGCATCGCACCGGAGCCAACCTGCCGCCGCCACGCTAGGGAATCGGAGCAGAATCGTCAAGTCACAGGACGTTCAGGACGGCGAGGAGGCCGCCCATTCCATCCGGAATGGTGGCCACCCCGCCGGGCACAACCCATTCTCGCCCATCGACTACGAGGTTGAAATAGTAGGTGCCGGGCGGAAGGAGCAGCGCCGCTTCCCAGATATCCTCCCCCAGTCCGCGCAACGGCGCCGGCGTCCAGGCATTCCAGTTGCCGGCGATGGCGACCGACCGGGCCGCGGGCATCCGGAAGCGCACCACGACGGTGTCGCCTGCCCCACCCCGATGGGCAGCCACCAGCGGCTGCAGCACCGGCTGCACCGGCGCGGCGCGCGTCATAGCGGCACGCCGCGCGGTGAATACACGGATCCCCCCGGCGATGTATCCCGCTTGGGGCAGTCCCTGGAAGGGATCGCGCAGGTAGTTGCCGCCCGACGCTTCGACGGCGACGGAAGGATTGAGGAAGTACTGCAGGGAGGCGCTTGCGGCGCCGGTCGATCCGTAGGTCTGGCTCAGCCGGCCGCTGAGCCAGAGCGAGCCCACCGTCCGCGGGCCGTCGAATGTGACACCGCCCACGACATCGGTATACCAGGCGCCCAGAAACCGCGTCGCCTCGGTGCTGAGCGAGAGCTGGATCGGTGACGAGGCGAGTAGCCACCAGCCCCGGCCGCGAACGCGGAACGCACCGACGCCTGGTGCCCGTTCGATCACGCCGGTGACGGCTCCGGCCCCAACGGCGACGTGGTTCCCGGTCGCCTCGATCAATGCGGCCGCGGACCCGGCAGCGACGCCATCAGAGCGTGTGGTGGCGGCCAGCGTCGCACTGATCGCCGGGCGAAGGCCGCGTTCGCGTTTGGAGAGCACGGCCCAAATGTCCGCGCGCGCCTGGCCGGCCCACACGCCGCCCTCGAGCAGCGAGACGGCTCCGCTAGTACCCAGATAGGTGGTCGGCGTGAGCCATTGTGCGGCGGGAGACACCGTGACGGCGCTGAAGCTCGAGCCCCCGGCGTACCGAACGATGCCGGTTCCAATGCCCAGCGATGCCTGCCCCTGAGCGCAGAGCGTCACAGGGAGCATCGCGAAGAGCGCCACAAAAGAAACCGGTCCCATTTTCACGGGACCGGTAACATACACACAGAACAAATCCTTCAGTTACGGCCGACGGCTATGCCCTGCTCCGGGATTGTCGGGTCGCCCCGCACCAGTCGCCGGGACCGCAGGAGTCGCGGGCGTCGCTGGCACGGCACGCGTGGCTGGGCCGCCATCGGGATTCGGCACGGCCGGCGTCGCGCGTGTAGCGGGGACCGCCGGCGTGGCCGGCGTTACCGGCCTGTTGTCCAGGCCCACCGCCTCACCAAGCACATGCGTGGCGCGCCGGGCCATGTTCGCGGCCACCTTCGCTTTGGCAATATCCGACGCATGCTCATTCGGCGCTGCTACCTTCGGAGTCTGCGCCGCGAGCAACGTGGGTACGAGCACCGCAGCACCGACCATGATTATCCGCTTCAACATGCTACCTCCGAGTTGCGTGGGACTCGCGCAGGGCGCGCTCCGCGCGCGCCAGCTCTCTCGCCATGTCCCGCAGCAACGTCCAGGGGCTGATTCGCCCCGTATAACTTGCCGCGGCAAACCATAACTGCGCGAATGCGTCGCGTACTACGCGCTCCGCCGACACGGCATCCGTGAGGATACCATAGGCTTGCGCGTATAAGGAACCGCGATGCCGGCGCTCAAGCTCGATCAGCGCTGTGGAGTCCCGCTGCGCCAGGCGTCTCATCAGGACGGCGTCGGCGACGACGGGTGCTTGAGGCTCTAGCATCGTGGACATGGCGTCGTAAAGATTCCCGAGGGGACGTGGAGGTAACGCAGGTCACAATGGAACACCGCCTATTCCGTTACCAATCCCTTGCAGGGCTACTCTTTACGGAGGATTCGGTTGCGCCCTGAAACCCAGGCGACGGATGGCGATATCGTTCGGGCGGTGCTCGCGGGCGACCGCGAGCGCTACGCCCAATTGGTCGAACGGTACCGCGACCGATATGCGCGCTACGCGGCGCGCATGCTCGGCTCCGCCGATGCAGCCGAAGACGCGGTACAGGACGCGTTCGTGCGGGCGTACGATCAGCTGGCACAGTGTAAGGACCCCAACAAGTTCGTCGGTTGGTTCTTCCTTATTCTACGCAACCGGTGCTTCGCGGAGCGGCGCCGCAGCCGGGCGGAAGCATCACTGGAAGCCGCCGAGAGCGTCGCCGCGGCGGACCGCACCGACGGTGGCGCCGAGGCGGCCGAGCGGCGGCGCGCGCTGCAGCTGGCGCTCCTGGCACTGACGCCCGATCAACGCGAAGTGTTCGTGCTGAAGCACGTAGAAGGACTGTCGTACGGGGAAATCGCAGAGCGGTTGAGCACCTCGGTTCCGTCATTGAAAATGCGAATGCATCGCGCGTACGATAAACTGCGCGAGGAGTTGCGAGAGCACACATGAGCGAGCACGAATTTCATCCTTTGGTGAAGCAGCTCCTGGACGGCGACATCACCTTCGCCGACCTCCCGCCCGAGTTGCGCGCGGAAGGGGACGAGGCGCTGCGCCTGCTCGCGGCCGTGGATCGGAGCCCCGTTCAGCTCTCCGCAGTGTCTGAGCACGTGATGCAGGCGATCACGCTGCGACCCGCGCGTTCGGTGTGGCGGCGGGTGATGCAGCCGCGCGAGCTGCGCCTGCGGATCCGGCCCTGGCTGCTCGCTCCGGCCCTCGCAATCGCCGCCGCGCTCCTCGTGTTTCTCCGGACCGCACCGACTGCCGCACCCGCCTCGCTCGTCACCGTGCGCTTCGTGCTCGTCGCACCCGAGGCTCACGAGGTCAGTCTCGCCGGCACCTTCAACCAATGGGACGCACACGCCACTCCGCTGATCCGCAGTGGCCCGACGGGCGTCTGGACGGCGACACTCACGCTCCCCGCCGGCCAACACCAGTACGCGTTCGTCGTGGATGGCGTGCGCTGGGTGCCGGATCCGGGCGCGCCCGCCGTCGACGACGGTTTCGGTCGGCGCAACAGCGTGCTCACCCTGTGATCCTCGCGCTCCTTACACTCCCGCTGTCTCTGCTCGGCCTGCAACAAGGGGGCAGCGGCATCGCCGACCGGCTGGCCGGGCGCGTGTCGCCCGCGGTGGCGGCACTGGTCGAGGAGCTCGGGACCGCAGCATCCGCGCGCGGTCTCCCGGTCGATCCACTCATCCAAAAGGCCATCGAGGGGAGCGCGAAGGGCGTGCCCTCCGAGCGCGTGACGGCGGCGGTGCGCCTGGTCGCCATGCAGCTGGATACGGCGGCCGCGGCGCTGCGGGAAGGTGGCGTCGTCACCGACACCCTCGTGATCGCGGCGGGCGAGTTTGCGATCACCGCCGGACTCAGCGGGCACGACATCACGGCGCTGGCCCGCACCGGCGCGAGCGCGCCGGCGCTGACCGTCGGGCTGAGGGTGGCGGGAACACTGTCGGCGATGGGCGTTCCGCCGGCGGAGAATATCGAACTGATCAGCACCAAGCTGCGGGCTGGTCAGCCGGCCAGCGACTTGTTGTTATTGCCGGCGCGAGTGCAGGCGGAAGTCGCGCGCGGCGTTACCCCGGCACAAGCCGCCGCCGGCCTCGCGCGTGCCGCCGCGGCACAATCCCGGCGGGGACCGCCACCAGGTCGCGGCACCCCCCCCCCGCACCCTCCGGCTCCGCCCCATCCTTAGAGGTGTAGCTTCGGAGCGTAGCTTCCAGCGGCGGGCCGGGCCAAGTAAGTTCCCTTTCCTTATGACAATCGCCTCGAATCTGGGTTTCCCCCCCCTTGGGGCCGCGCGCGAATTGAAGCGCGCGACCGAGGGCTATTGGAGCGGCAAGGGGAGCCGATCGCAGCTCCTCGCCACCGGCGCCGAGCTCCGGCGGCGGCACTGGCAGCTGCAACGCGATGCGGGACTGACTCGCATCCCCGCCAACGACTTCTCGTTTTATGACCGCATGCTCGACACCTGCGCCATGGTGGGCGCGGTGCCGCCACGCTACGGATTCAAGAGCGACTGGATGGATCCCGACACCTATTTCGCGATGGCGCGGGGGAGTCAGGGCAAAGGTCGTGACGTCACAGCGATGGAAATGACGAAGTGGTTCGATACGAATTACCACTACATCGTCCCTGAGCTGGAGCGGGGGCAACGGTTCCGGATGGCATCCGCGAAACCGGCCAATGAGTACCGCGAAGCGAAGGCACTCGGAATCGACGCGACGACGGTCCTGATCGGGCCACTGACATTCCTGCTGCTCGCCAAGGCCAAGGGGGGCGCGTTCGACCGTCTGTCGCTGCTCGACGCGCTGCTGCCCGTGTACGGCGACGTGCTGCAGTCGCTCGCCGCCGCGGGCGCGACGTGGGTACAGCTCGACGAGCCGAGTCTCGCACTCGATCGCACCGATGCCGAGCGCGGCGCGTACCTGCGCGCGTACAAGTACCTGGCGTCGCGTGCGGGGAAACTGCAGCTGCTGGTCGCGACGTATTTTGCCGGCCTCGCCGACAATCTCTCCACGGCGCTCTCGCTCCCCGTGCAGGGGCTGCATGTCGACCTGGTTCGCGCACCCGAGCAGCTCGATCCGCTCCTCGCCAAGTGGCCGAAGGGGCGTGTCCTCTCGGCGGGCGTGATCGACGGGCGCAACGTCTGGCGCGCCGATCTCGCAAAGCAGGCGGCGTTGCTCGAGCGCGCGGCGGCGAAGGTCGGGAAGGATCGGCTGTGGGTGGCACCGTCCTGCTCCCTGCTCCACGCGCCGCTCGATCTCGATCTCGAGACGAAGCTCGATGCGGAGCTGAAGAGCTGGCTTGCGTTCGCCAAGCAGAAGCTGCAAGAGGTGGTCGCGCTCGCGAAGGGTGACCGGGCGGCGGTGGACGCCAGCAGCAAGGCCGCGAAGTCGCGCCGCGCGTCGCAGCGCATCAACAACGCCGCGGTGCAGCAGCGCGCGCGGGCAGTAACGGAAAAAGACCGCATACGTCGTACGCGGTTCGCGGAGCGCAGGAAGTCTCAACCGGACCTGCCTCCGTATCCGACGACCACGATTGGCTCATTCCCCCAGACGGCCGAAGTGCGGGCGGCTCGCCGTAAGCTGCACGACGGCCAGCTGACGGCCGATCAATACGATCAGTTCATTGAGGAACAGATCACGAAGACCGTCGCGCTTCAGGAAGAGATCGGACTGGACGTGCTCGTGCACGGCGAGTTCGAGCGCAACGACATGGTCGAGTATTTCGGCGAGCAGCTCGCCGGATTCGCCTTCACCGAGCATGGCTGGGTGCAATCCTACGGCACGCGCTATGTGAAGCCGCCGATCATCTTCGGCGATGTCTCTCGCCCGCGTGCGATGACGGTGCGCTGGAGCAAGTACGCCCAATCGCTCACCAAGCGGCCGATGAAGGGCATGCTGACGGGACCGGTGACGATTCTGCAATGGTCGTTCGTGCGCGACGACCAGCCGCGTGCGGAAACAGCGAAGCAGCTGGCGCTGGCCATCCGGGACGAGGTGGTCGATCTCGAAACCGCCGGCATCCGCATCATCCAAATCGACGAGCCCGCCTTGCGCGAAGGGCTGCCCCTGCGGCGCGCCGATTGGACGGCGTACCTGCAGTGGGCCGTGGACGCCTTCCGGTTGGCGACCGCCGGAGTGCGTGACGGTACGCAGATTCACACGCACATGTGCTACAGCGAATTCAACGACGTGCTGCGCGTAATCGAGCGGATGGATGCGGATGTGATCTCGATCGAGAACGCCCGCTCCGGCTCGGAGCTGCTGCAGGGCTTCGAGCAGTACCACTATCCCAACGAGATCGGCCCGGGGGTGTACGACATCCATTCCCCCCGCGTGCCACCCGCGGCGGAGATCACGGGCGCCTTGAAAAGCATGACGCGCGTGCTGGATGACGCGCAGATCTGGGTGAACCCCGACTGTGGGCTCAAGACGCGGGGCTGGGAGGAGACGCTTGCGGCGCTCAAGAACATGGTGACCGCCGCGCGTGAGATGAGGAATGGACGCGGCTGAGATTCGGATAACGGCGGAGCCGATCGACACCCAGCGCTGCAAGTTCATGGTCAGCGTGCCGGTGTTCGCGGGCGGCGTGCGCCGGTTCACCGCACCGGGCGAGGCGAATGGTTCGCCGCTCGCGGAAGCGATCTTCGCGATTCCGGGCCTGTCCGTCAGTGAGCTGATCGTGTCGGGCAATCTCGTCACGGTCGTCAAGCAGTCTCCGGCACCGTGGCAGTCGGTCGGTCGGGCGGTCGGGAACGCTATCCGATCCACGCTGTCGGCTGGCGTCCCCGCGGTCACCGCCGCCGCCAAACCCGCCGCCGGTGCCGGCTCGGTGGTCACCGACGACGCGCTGTACGAGCAGGTCGCCAAGGTATTCGACGAGCAGGTGAACCCGATGGTCGCGCGCCATGGTGGACGCGTCGAGCTCATCGACGTGCAGGACGCCGTCGTGATGCTGCGCATGGGCGGTGGCTGCCAGGGCTGCGGGATGGCCGACGTCACGCTGCGCCAGGGCATCGAAGGGATGCTCGCACAGCTCGTCCCCGCGGTCCGGGGCATCGTCGACATCACCGATCACACATCAGGCGCGAACCCCTACTTCCAGGCCTCGAAGAAATAGCTCCTCGCCTGCTGCTGTTGCTGCCCACCACGACGTACCGCACCGCGGCGTTCGTGGAGGCTGCGCGGCAGATCGGCGTCGAGCTGACGGTCGCGTCGGAGCAGCCGAGTACGCTCGAGGCCGCGAATCCCGCCGGGTTGCTGACCCTCGATTTCCAGAATCTCCCACGTGCCGCTGATACCGTCCTCGCATTTGCGCGTGAGCACCCGATCCACGGCGTTGTGGGCGTGGATGATGACACGGCGATTCTGGCGGCCGGCATCGCGGAGCGACTCAAGCTCCGGGGCAACACCGTGCAGGCCGCCATGGCGGCGCGCGACAAACATCAACAGCGCGAGCTGCTCGCGAAAGCGGGCGTGCCGGTGCCGCGATTCGTGCGGCGCAGGTTGGCGGAGGACCCCGGCGAAATCGCGCAGGCGATCGCATACCCGTGTGTCCTCAAGCCCCTGCGACTCTCGGCGTCGCGTGGCGTGATTCGCGCCAACAACGCCCGCGAGTTCGTCCAGGCGCAGGCGCGCCTACAGGCGATCGTCTGTGAGCCCGGCGCGGACTACCTCATCGAGGAGTTCGTCCCGGGCTACGAGGTCGCGCTCGAGGGACTGGTCATGAACCGGCGGCTGCACACGCTGGCATTGTTCGACAAGCCCGACCCGCTCGACGGTCCGTTCTTCGAGGAGACGATCTATGTCACGCCCTCCACGGTGCCCGCCGGACTGCAGTCGGCCATCACAGACTGCGCGGACCGCGCCGTACGGGCATTAGGGATCGTCGAGGGCCCGGTGCACGCCGAGCTGCGGTACAATGAGCGCGGGCCCTGGCTGATCGAGCTGGCCGCCCGGCCCATCGGCGGGCGCTG
>WNFT01002770.1_pt1 | contig 15061 bp, 16 predicted proteins | sample 5400191 | NCBI WGS metagenome assembly WNFT01 (sample SAMN13153359, study PRJNA577476) | soil metagenome | isolation source: 80 cm saprolite under Madrone tree | place: USA:California | collected 2016-06-14 | reverse complement strand
GGCACCGATGCTGAGGCGATCAAGCTTGCGAACACCAGTGTGCTGGCCAGGCCTCTGGCGACGCGCCCGTCACGCGCGGACGATTTGCGCGTGAGTCGAGGCCAGGTCGTGGCCGGCGTTAGTGCCGTCGTGGACAACAAGGACGAGTCTTGCGGCCGATCCCCGACGACTTTATTGTTCATTGTCGATCTCAAAATCGCTCCCCAATTGATTGTAGTATGTAGGAAATCGCCTTTCGTGGGAAACATTACCTAGGACAGTCGTGCGACCCAACCCGCTTGCATCGCGGGCGGCGGCGCCACCGACCTGCTTAGTCGGCGATGCGACTCGCGAGCGAACCTGGAAGTCCGCGCTTCAACTATGACGCGAGTGGCGCTGACAAGCGTTGTAGCCGTACACCCAGTCGGTGTCGGTGACGCCCTTGCCCCAGCTGTTGGTCCGCGAGGCGAGTTGCATCCTCGCGGTCCGCGGCAGGCGGGTCCTCTCATAGCGCTGCAGGGCGGCGGCGACGCCGTCGCGGGCGACGCCGTCGAGGCAGCGCGAGAGGATCGCGGCATCTTCGATCGCCATCGCCGCCCCCTGTTGCGGCCGGGGCGAGCCTGCCCATGCCGGCGCCGATGATGGCGACGTTCAGGCGTTCCCTGCCAGCAGGCATTCTACACCGCCGCCCGGCCGGGGCTTGAGCGGCGGCGTTTCGATCGAGCAGCGCGGCTCGGCGATCGGGCAGCGTGGATGGAAGCGGCAGCCCGGCGGGATGTTCGCCGGATCGGGCAGGACGTCGCCCAGGCCGACATCGGGCACGCCGAGGCCGGGCTCGGGGGTCAGCACCGAGGCGAGAAGCGCCTTGGTGTAGGGATGCTCGGGCGCGCGGAACAAGGTTTCGGTCGGCGCGCGCTCGACGAAGCGGCCGAGATACATCACCGCCACTTCGCTGGCGACGTGCTCGACGACGGCGAGGTTGTGGCTGATGAAGAGATAGGTGAGGCCCAAGTCGCGGCGCAGCTCAGCCAGGAGATTCAAAATCTGCGCCTGCACCGAGACGTCGAGCGCCGACGTGGGCTCGTCGCACACCACGATACGCGGGCGCAGCACCAGGGCGCGGGCGATGGCGACGCGCTGGCGCTGGCCGCCCGACAATTCGGTCGGCAGCCGCCTTCCCATTTCGGCGCTGAGGCCGACGCGGGCCAGCATTTCGTCAACCCTCTTGGCCGTCTCGGCGCGATCGATATTGCCCTGGGCCTGAAGCGGCATGGCCACGATGTCGCGCACGCGGGCGAGCGGGTTCAGCGAGGCGAAGGGGTCCTGGAACACCGGCTGGATCAGCCGTGCGCGGGCCTTGCGGTCCATGTCGGTGACCCGCTGGCCTTCGACGGCGATGTCGCCGGCCGTAGGCTCGAGCAGGCCCAGGATCAGGCGCGCGAGTGTGGACTTGCCGCAGCCCGACTCGCCCACGACGCCCAAGACACCGCCCGCCGGCACGGCGAAGGAAACATCGTCGACGGCGACGACATGGCGGTCGACGCCTAGAAGGCCGCCCTTGACGCGGAAGGTCTTGCGGACGGCGTTGACTTCGATGGCGCTCATGCGGGCAGGCGGCAGAGGAACTCGTGGGCGGCCCCCGCCGCATGGCGCGGTACGGCATGGGCGCCGGTCTCGTCGGCGAAGCTGCAGCGCTCGCGGAATGCGCAGCCTGCGAAGCCCGGACCGATGCGCGGCACGGTGCCGGGGATCGAGCCCAGCGGCTCGTCGCGCCTGATCTTGCCCGGCACCGGCACGCAGCGCAGCAGGCCCTGCGTATAAGGATGCCTGGGATCGGCGAACAACTGGGCGGTGGCGGCGCTCTCGACCACTTCGCCCGCGTACATGACGGAGACGCGATGGGCGACCCTGGCCACGATGCCGAGATCGTGGGTGATCAGCAGCATGCCGAGCCCGAGGTCGCGCTGGAGCTGGGCGAGCAGGCGCAGGATCTGCGCCTGCACCGTGACGTCGAGCGCCGTGGTCGGCTCGTCGGCGATCAACAGCTTGGGCTCGCACATCAGCGCCATGGCGATCATCACCCGCTGACGCAGGCCGCCCGAGAGCTGGTGCGGGAACTGGCCGAGCCGCAGCCCCGGTGCGGTGATGCCGACGCGGGCCAAAAGGTCGATGGCGCGGTCGGTGGCGGCTCGCTGGCTCGTATGCTTGTGGCGGCGCAGCACCTCGGTCATCTGCGAGCCCACCGTGTAGGCGGGGTTGAGGCTGGTCATCGGCTCCTGGAAGATCATGGCCATGGCATTGCCGCGCAGATGCGCCATGCTTCGATCGGACAGGCCCTGCAGATCCTGGCCTTCGAAGGCGAGTCGCTTGGCCGAGCGCCGGGCACCACGGGCCAGCAGGTTCATGATGGCGAGCGCGGTCACCGACTTGCCGCAGCCCGATTCGCCCACCAGGCAATGGGTCTCGCCACGCTCGACGGCGAGCGAGGCGCCGCGCACCGCCGAGGTGCGGCCGCCAAAACTCACCTCGAGCTGCTCGACCTCCAGGAGGACGCTCACGGATCGGTCCTCGCCCCGAACAGGTCGCGCAGGCCGTCGCCCAGAAGATTGATGCCGAGGACCAGCACGAACAGGGCCACGCCCGGAATGACGATCACCCACGGGCTGAAGAACATGTAGTCCTTGGCCTCGGCGATCATCAGGCCCCACGACGGCAGCGGCGGCGGCACGCCGAGTCCCAGGAACGACAGCGCCGCCTCGAGCAGGATGGCGAGCGCGATCTCGAGCGTCGCCACCACGACGAGATGGCTGGCGATGTTGGGCAGGACTTCGCGCGAGAGGATGCGAAAGCGCGAGCAGCCGGCGCACCAGGCGGCGGCCACGAAGTCGAGATTGCGCACCTGCATGGTGGTCGCGCGCGCCACCACGGCGAAGCGGTCCCACAGCAGCAGACCGAGCGTCAGCACCAGCAATGTCATCGAGCTGCCGAGCAGGCCGACCACGGCCAGGGCCACCAGCACCACGGGAATGGAAAGCCGCGTGGTGATGGCGAACAGCACGGCATCGTCGACCCGGCCGCCCAAAAAACCGCCCAGCACGCCGATGGTGATGCCGATCACGGCCGACACGATCGTCACGGTGACGCCGATCAGCATCGAAATGCGGCAACCCCAGATCAGGCGCGAGAGATAGTCGCGGCCCAACTGGTCGGTGCCGAGGACGTGGTCGGGACTGGAACCCGCCATCCAGAACGGCACCAGCAGGCGCTTGCCGAGATCCTGGGCGAACGGATCGTGCGGTACGAGGAGCGGCGCGAAGACGGCGCAGATCGCGGCGATGCCCACGATTGTCGCGCCGACCCAGGTGCTGACGCTGCGCCAGCCCCGCCGCGGCCCGGCCGTGACGGTGACGAGGCTCATGGGCCGCGCAGCCTGGGATCGAGCACGGCGTTCATCAGGTCGGCCAGCATAGTGAGCGCGACATAGATGACCGCCAGCACCAGCACGACGGCCTGGACCACGGGAAAGTCGTTCTTGCCGATGCTCTCCCAGGCCAGGAAGCCCACGCCGTGCAGGGCAAAGACCTGCTCGATCACGATCGAGCCGCCCAGCATGAAGCCGAGCTGGACGGCGGCGATCGCCACCACCGGGATGGCGGCGTTGCGCAATGCGTGCTTCAGCAGGATCGAGGCGCGCGACAGCCCCTTGGCCCGCGCCGTCCTTATATAGTCCGAGCCCATGGCCTGGATCATGCCGGCGCGCGTCAGCCTGGTCAGCGCCGGGATGGCCGAGAAGGCAAGCACGATGCCCGGCATCACATAGTGCTGCCACGAGCCGGTGCCCGAGATCGGCAACCAGCCGAGCTGCAGGCCCAGAGTGATCATCAAGAGCAGTCCCAGCCAGAACGACGGCATCGCCTGGCCGAGCAGCGCGACCAGCTGGACGGCGCGATCGAGCGCGGTGTTCTCGCGGACCGCCGCCAGGATGCCGAGCGGCAGTGAGACCACGAGCGCGATCACCAGGCCGGTGAGGCCCAAGGTCAAGGTGATCGGCATGCGCTCGGCAATCAGCGAGGACACGCGCGCCTTGAAGAAATAGCTGTCGCCCAGATCGCCGGTGATGGCGCGGCCGACCCAGTCGAAGAACTGCGTGACGAGCGGCCGGTCGAGCCCATAGGCTTTGCGCACGGCCTCGACGTCGGCCTGCGTGGCGTTGGGACCGGCGATGGAAATCGCGAGGTCGCCCGACAGGCGCGTCAGCACGAAGGCCAGCGTCATGACGGTGGCCGCCACCAGCACGGCCACGATCAGGCGTCGGACGATGAACTGCAGCATGGATGACGCCAGCTTAAAGCGGATCGGTCAAGAACGCGACCATGCGAATCGCACGCCAACGGCCATGAAAGATTCGTCCATCTTCGCCTCTTGGCGTGCGCGCTGTCGTCCTATATGGGGGAGTCATGCCGGTCTTCACCAATCCGCGGCGCATGCCCTGCTTCGGCACGGCGCCTACTCTGGAGGATTTCGAGGCGATCGCCGCCGAGGCGCTGGCCACGATTCCCGAGGAGTTCCGTCGGCATGTCGGCAACGTGCGCATACAAGTCGACGACTTCCCGTCCGATGAGGTCGAGAAACAGATGGAGCTCGACACGCCGTTCGACCTCTTGGGTCTTTATCAGGGCGTGTCGATGATGGAACGCGGCGCAGGTCATGTCGCCAACGACATCGACCGCATCTTTCTCTATCGCCGTCCCATCCTCGACTACTGGTGTGAATCGGGCGAGGACCTGCCGCACATCGTGCGCCACGTGCTGATCCACGAAATCGGCCACCATTTCGGCTTGAGCGACGACGACATGGAAGCGATCGAAGCCAAGGCCGAGGAAGAATCCCGCCGCGTCCAGCCGGGCGCTTAGCTTCTTTTTGTCGTCCTGAACGTGACAGCCGGGCCTGCAGGCCCTGCTGTCACACCCTGATCGCCTCGCGATAAAGCCGCTCCGGCGTCGTCCAGCGGATCGCCTGCATGAAGTTGTCGACGTACTTCGCCGCGTCGGCGCCGTAGTCCATCTGATAGGCGTGCTCGTACATGTCGAGCACGAGCAGCGGTACGCCGCCGGCCGGCGCCATGCTGTGGTCGGCCGCCCAGTGGTTGAACAGGCGCTTGTCGCGTGGTGCATAGGTCAGGATCACCCAGCCCGAGCCGCCGCCCAGCGCCTTGCCGGTGGCGGCGAACTCCGCCTTCCAGCGATCGAGGCTGCCGAAGTCGCGCTCGAGCGCCTGGGCGAACACGCCCGAGGGCTGGGTCGGCGCCTCGCCGAGGCACTCGAAATAGAGTTCGTGCAGGATGGTGGAATTGTAGGCGATGTGCTCCTCGCGCTTCAGGCCATTCACCATGAAGGGAGGCGTGTTGGCGAAGTCGAGCTTGGCGATCTGCTCGCACACCGCGTTCAGCCGATTCACCGCGCCGGCGTAGTTGTTGTCGTGATGGCTGGCGAGCAGCTTGGCCGACAGTCCCTTGATCTTCTCCGGATTGAAGGTGAGCGGCTGGACCCGGAACTTGGCGGTCCCGGCGGCAGCGGCAACCTGTTGGGCGCGTGCCTGCAGCGCCATGGCGCCGACCAGCAGGCCGGCGCCCGCGGCCAGGGAGCGGCGGGGAATGTCGGGCATGGCGGTCTCCTGGGTACGAACCTATTCAGACCCTAACGCCGCTCAGGAAGGAGAGTTGCGCCGCACGCCCGGCAAGCGATACCGCCCATCGATCAGCGAGTCGTCGGGCTCATAGGCCCTCAGCACCAGGCGCATCGGCCCGGTCGGCGCGGGCAGCCAGTTGGCCAGGCGCTCACCTTCCGGCCGCTCGCGCTGCAGGTAAAGTGTCAGCGAGCCGTCGGCCGCTTTCTGCAGGCCGCCTGTGCGATCGCCGATGGTGTATCGCCCGATCGGATTGTCGACGAAGAAGGCGCGGCCTTCCGGCGTCACCTCGTACATGGCAAGCGACCAGAAGGCGTGGGCGGACGGCAGTCCGTCGGCTGCGAAGGTGAGCTGGTAGCGGTTGGCGCCCGAGAGCGGCCGGCCGCTCACGTCGGTGTTGCAGGTCATGTAGACGGCCTCGGCCGGTTCGAGCGCGCCCAGCCCGGCCAGCGCCGTCGTCGCGCGATAAAGATAGTCGTCGCCGAAATTGCCGAGATGGCGCTCACCGTAGGTCCAGCCCTCGATCGCCTTGCCGGGCCGGCCCGCCCGGATCTCGGCGTAACCCTGCTCGATGCCGGCCTGCAGGGCATGCCGCTCGGTCTCGTTGAAGGCTCGCACATCGAACTTGCGTCCCGGCCGCAGCTTGAGCGGCGCGAAGGTCTCGAACAGCGCTCGATCGCGCTCGGCCAGCGGGCTCTCGCCCAGCGCCCGTGCGCCGACCTTGAAAAGGTCGAAGGGATCATCGCGGATGGGTGCCGGCCAGTCGGCCACCGGCTCGAGCGGGGCGATCGTGCGATGGCGCATCAGCTCGCGGCTCTCCAGGATGCGCCGCTCGTTGCGCATGTCGGGCGTTTCGAGCAGCACGCGGGCCTGCAGGATGCGCACGCGGTCGAGCTCCTCGGGCGCGTCGAGCAGAAGGCGGCCGATCAGCCACACCGAGTTGGTGGGCGCGCGTATCAGTTTGACCTCCGACGGCGCATCGCCGTTCCAGGCCGGGCCGACGATCACGTGCGGCGGCGGCCTGCCGCCATAGAGCCGGTGGCTGACATAGGCGAAGTTGTTGGTGAAGAGGTCGAGGAAGGCGTAGCTGTAATAGAGATCGCCGACCGTCGGCACGGTGAGGAACAAGGGCTCGAGCGAAAGGTCGAGCCAGGCCGACGAATAGAGCGTGTCGTGATTGGGCGTGGTCACCAAGCGCGCCCGATGGTCGGCCAGCTCCGGCAGGTGGCGGAAGCGATTGAGCCGCTGGCGTTGCGGATTGGCCTCGTCGACCGTCGCCCGCCAGCGCGTGCGATACATCTCATAGACCGGAAAGAGATAGATCGTGGCCCGCCGCGCCAGATCGCGCAGGCTCGGCGTGCTCTCCTGGGCGCGCGCGATCGCCGGCGCCGCCAGGGGTACGGCGGCGGCGGCAAGCACGCTGCGGCGTCGCACGGTCATGCGGCGCGCTCGCGTAATTGCCGGCGCTCGGCCACGAAGGCGGCGGCTTCGCGCCACGGCCCAAGCGTCCAGAACGAGCGGGCGCGGCCTGAGGGCGAGGCCAGCACGAAGGCCACCGCGCCTTCCAACGGCTCGGCCTGCCGGCCGTAGGCTGGCGACTTGACGCCGAGCGCCCACGACGCGGCATGCTTGCTGGTGAAGGCGATGGCGGCCGGCCGGAAGCGGCGCAGCTTGGCGCGCAGCGCGCGCGCATTCATGGCCTGGGCGGACAACTCATGGTCGGAGCCGTACTCGACCTTGTTGAGGTCGGTGAGGCCGATGCCCAGCGCCAAGAGCTCGGGATAACGGTCGGGCGAGAACCGCTCGGGCGTCAAGCCGACAGCGTTGAGGGTCGGCCAGAAGGCGTTGCCTGGATTGGCATAGTAGGCGCGCGCCCGGTAGGAGGCCGGGCTGGGCGCGGTGCCGCAGAACACCAGGTCGAGGCCGGGCGCCAGCAGATCGGGAACGAGATGTTTATTGCGGCTTGATGTCCGCGGCACGGATGACCTCGTCCCGGCGTGATCGACGATGCTCCCTTCGACGATGATGCATGACCGGCCGCGGCGCGCCTAGAGGCTTTTATGGCACGGAGCGGAAACAATCTTGGCCACGGCACGTTCGATCATCGATGACCGGAAGCGGGCCTGCGGGTCGACGGCTGAGGCGTTTCGACCTGAGGCTTGCCGGCCTTGTCCACCCCCTTCCATCGGGCATGATGGTCGACGGGAGGACTTCATGAACGGGCCAACAAACACTATCGACCCGGCCGACGAAGCGCAGCTTCTGGCCACCATCGACCGCTGGGTCGAGCGCGAGGTCGCGCCCAAGGTCAAGGAGTTCGACCACGCCGACCGCTGGCCGGCCGAGCTGGTCGAGCAGATGAAGGAGCTCGGCCTGTTCGGCGCCACGGTGAGCCCCGAGTATGGCGGGCTGGGCCTGCCGGCGCGCACCTACGCCGAGATCGTGATGCGCGTGTCGTCGGTATGGATGGCGCTCACCGGCATCTTCAACTCGCACCTGATGCTGGCGCTCGCCATCGAGAAGTTCGGCACCGAGCCGCAGAAGCGCCATTGGCTGCCCAGGCTCGCCTCGGGCGAGGTGCGCGGCGGGCTGGCGCTCACCGAGCCCGATGCCGGCACCGACCTTCAGGCGATCCGTCTGACCGCCCGGCGCGACGGCGATCATTACGTGCTGAACGGCACCAAGACCTGGATCTCCAACGGCATCGAGGGCTCGTGCTTCGCGCTGCTGGTCAAGACCAACCCCGAGGCCTCGCCGCGCTATTCCGGCATGAGCCTGTTTATCGCCCCCAAGGGACCGGGCTTCCGGGTCGGCCGCAAGCTCGAGAAGCTCGGCTACAAGTCGATCGATTCGGCCGAGCTGATCTTCGAGGATTACCGCGTGCCGGCCGATCATCTGATCGGCGAGGTCGAGGGCCGTGGCTTCACCCAGGTCGCGGGTGGGCTGGAACTGGGCCGCATCAACGTCGCGGCACGCGGCGTCGGCATTGCCGAAGGGGCGCTCAGGCTCGCCACCAGCTATTCCCAGATCCGCAAGACCTTCGGCAAGCCGATCTGCGAGCACCAGGCGATCCAGCTCAAGCTCGGCGAGATGGCCACGCGCGCCCGCGCCGCGCGCCTGCTGACGCTCGATGCCGCCGATGCCTTCGATCGCGGCGAGCGCTGCGATCTCGAAGCCGGCATGGCCAAGTACTTCTCGTCGGAGGCGGCGCTGGAGAACAGCATCGAATCCATGCGCATCCATGGCGCCTACGGCTACTCCAAGGAGTACGACATCGAGCGGCTCTATCGCGACGCGCCGCTCACCTGCATCGGCGAGGGCACCAACGAGATGCAGCGCATCATCATCGCCCGGCAATGGATCAAGCGGAACGCCGTCATATGAACGCCAAGCCTCTGCAGGGCGTTCGCGTGCTCACCTTGGAGCAGTTCGGGGCGGGACCGTACGGCACGATGTTCCTGGCCGAGTTGGGCGCCGAGGTGATCAAGGTCGAGGCGCCGGAGGGCGATCCCTCCCGGCATGTCGGCCCTCATAAGCTCGGGAAGGCCGACAGCGAATACTTCCAGGCCTGGAACCTCGGCAAGAAGAGCGTGACCCTCGACATCAAGTCCGCCGAGGGCCGACGGCAGTTCGCGGCGCTGGCGAAGACGGCGGACTGCGTCGTCAACAACCTGCGCGGCACCCAGCCCGCCAAGCTCGGCATCGATTATGCGAGCCTGAAGCATCTGAAGCCCTCGATCGTCTGCCTGCATATCTCGGCCTATGGCCGCGCCAACGAGCGCCAGGACTGGCCGGGCTACGATTTTCTGATGCAGGCCGAGGCCGGCCTGATGGAACTGACGGGCGAGCCGGACGGCCCGCCGACCCGCGTCGGCGTGTCGATGATCGACAGCATGAGCGGTTTGACGGGCATCGTTGGCCTGCTGAGCTGCCTGTTGCGCGCCCGCACGACCGGCGAGGGCTGCGACGTCGAGACCTGCCTCTACGACGTCGCCATGCACCAGCTCACCTATCCCGGCGTGTGGTATCTCAATGAAGGCGACGTCTCGCCCCGGGTACCGCGCAGTGCGCACCTGTCGCTGGCGCCGGTCCAGACTTTCCCGACCAAGGACGGCTGGATCTTCATCATGTGCATGACCCAGAAGTTCTGGCTGTCCCTGTGCGAGGCGACCAGCCGCGCTGACCTTTTAGACGATCCGCGCTTTCCCGATCCCAACACGCGCGCCAAAAACCGCGCCGAGCTGACCGGCGAGCTCGATCGCACGTTCCGCACGCGCACGACGGCGGACTGGCTCAGCCGGCTGAACGGTCTCCTGCCGGCAGCGCCCGTCTATCGGCTCGACGAGGCTCTCGACAGCGGCTTCGCGCGCGCGGCCGGCATGGTCTCGACCGTGCCGCATCCGGTGAGGGGCAGTCTGCGCGTGATCGCCAATCCCATCCGCATCGACGGCGAACGGCCGGCCCAGGCCGCGTGTTCGCCGCTCGGTGCCGACAACGACAAGCTCCTGGGCAACGCCACATGAAACTTGAAGGGCTGAAGGTCGTCGACCTGTCGTGGTTCCTGCCGGGACCCTATCTCACCACCTCACTGGCCGATCACGGCGCCACCGTGATCAAGGTCGAGCCGCCGGGCGAGGGCGATCCCGGTCGCCACATCAGGCCGGCGGACCAGCGCACCTCCGTCTTCTTTCGCAACATGGGCCGCGGCAAGAAGAGCGTCGTCCTCGATCTCAAGAGCGAGCAGGGCCGCGCCGATCTGTTCCGGCTGGCCTGCGAGTCCGACGTGCTGGTGGAGTCCTTCCGCCCCGGCGTCGCCCAGCGCTTCGGCGTCGGCTACGAGGCGGTGAGCGAAAAGAATCCCGGCATCGTCTATTGCTCGATCAGCGCCTTCGGCCAGGACGGCGCCTATCCCGGCCGCGCCGCGCATGATCTCGCGCTCGAGGCCATGACCGGCGTGCTGTCCCTGACGCTGGGTGACGACGGCCGGCCGGCCATTCCCGGCGTGCCCATGGCCGACGTGACTGCGGGCCTGCACGGACTGGCCGGCGTGCTGATGGCGCTGCTGCACCGCCAGACCACCGGCCGCGGCGATTACCTCGACATCTCCATGCACGAGGCGCTGATGGCGTCCTGCGCCAACGTCGTCGGCTCGGCCTTCGCCGAGGGCAAGCAACCGGAGGTCAAGCAGCAGCGCACCACCGGCGGCTCGGCCTTTTACCGCGTCTACGACACGGCGGACGGACGGCAGCTCGTGCTGGCCGGCCAGGAAATGAAGTTCGTGAAGAACCTTCTGGGCGCGCTCGGCCGGCCCGAGCTGGCGCCCTTGTGCGAATGGCCCGGCCCACACCAGAAGCCGGTGGTCGAGCTCCTCGAAGCCACCTTCAGGCAGAAGTCGCTCGATCATTGGATGAAGTGGCTGGCCACGCTCGACCTCTGCTACGGGCCGGTCAACACCCTGCCCGAGGCGATCGAGGATCCGAACCTTCTGAAGCGCGGCATGATCGTGACCGACGAGGACGGCCGCAAGCACTTCGCCCCCGTCGTGCGCTTCAAGAACGAGCCGTCACGCCCACTCTACCGCGAGCCGCTGCTGGGCGAGCATACGGACGAAGTCTTGAAGCACTAGTCGGTGTAGAATTCAGTATCATGTCGTCGAGGGAGCGCATCACATGATCAAGCGATTCCACGTTCTGTATGTCGGCCAGATCGAGCTGGACAATGTCGGTCTCAACGGAACGCCCGCCGACGAGCGCCGCTATTCCAACCAGCGCCTGAGCGAGGTTTTTGAAACGGCACGCAAAGTGGCGCGGGTCATGGATGACCTCGGCTACTACGCGCTGTGGACGGCCGAGCACCACTTCCAGCGCGAGGGCTACGAATGCCTGCCCAACCTGGTGCAGCTCGGCCTGTGGCTGGCCACCCAGACCAAGCGCCTGAAGTTCGGATGCGCCTTCAATGTCCTGCCGATGTGGCATCCCATTCGGTTGGCCGAGGACTACGCGATGGCCGACATCGTGACGGATGGCCGCGTCATCATGGGCGTCGGCCGCGGCTACCACAGTCGCGAGGTGGAAACCTTCGGTGCGCCGCTGCTCGATGCCGAGGCCAACCGCGAATACTTCGAGGAGCAGCTTCAGCTCCTGTTGAAGTGCTTCAACGAGGAGGCCCTCCACTTCAAGGGAAAGTACTTCGAGTGTCCGCCACCCGTCGACTACAGAGGCTATCGGCTGAAGGACATCACGATGGTGCCACGGCCCAAGCACCTGCCGGTCGATATTTGGATGCAGATCGCCAGCGGCCGGACCATCGACATGATGGCGCGCTATGGCCTGAAGGCCATGGTCGACCTGAACGGCGAGAAGATCCTCGACAACGTCGTGCGCGAGTACCACGCCGCCTGTGCCCGCCACGGCCGGCCCAAACAGCTCGGCGAGGACATGATCTGGGGCGCTGGCCTCTACCTCGCCGGCAGCCAGGAAGAAGCGATCCGCCGCGTCGAGCCGGCCCATGACGAACGCTACAAGTGGTTCGCGCCGTTCGGCTTCGTGCGCTATGCCGACGATCAGGGCCGCACCTGGGGGACCCCGGGCGCGCCGACGTCTATCCCCTCGATCCGCGACGGCGTGAAGCAGAAGGCCTGGTTCTGTGGCCCGCCGGCCGAGGTCATCGATGGCATCAGATCGATTGAAGCCAAGTACCCCGGGCTCGAGGATTTCATGGTCCACTGGGCCGAGGGACTGCCGCCCGCGGAATTCACCGAGCAGCTACGGTGGTTCGCGAAGGACGTGATGCCGGCTTTCCGGGGAGCGAAGATCGCCGCCGAGTAGAGCGGACCGCGCTCACGGCCACTGTCTAGTCGTTGCCGTCGGCGCCCTCACTTCCATTGGATAAGAAATGTCTATTCGTTGTATCAACAAAATTAATTTGCTTTGTCTGTGCGTTGCCGGCTTGTTGGTCTATGCGGCGCGTGGCGAAGGGCTCCTGGCCGCGGCGCGCGAGACGGCTTGACGTGGAGGAGGTGGTCATGCTGGAGGGGAAAACACGCATCCCGCCGGTCGACATCGAGACTCTCCCGGGCGACGTTCGCGAAGTGCTCGAGGAACAGCGCAAGACGCGGGGCGCGCCACTCCATCCGTACCTCTTCTATGCGCGCAACGCAGCGTACTTCCGCGCAGCGCAGAGCATGTGGACCGCCCTTCAACAAGAAACGAAGCGCGTACCCGGTACGCTCAGAGCGCTGCTCAACCGCCGCGTTGCCTGGTGGAACGGCTGCGAGTTCTGACAGGACGCCAATGCTGCCGTGGGCAGCAAATTCGGCGCCTCGACGGAGAAACTCGACGCGCTCTACGACTACGCGAATAGCCCGCTCTTCAGCGACGCGGAAAAGGTGGCGCTCGAATACGCCGACGCGATCACGGACACGCAGAGAGACGTAGACGATGAGCTGTTCGCGCGCATGCAAAGCCACTACGACGACGACACCATTGCGGAGCTGACAATGATCATAGCGTGGGAGAACTCGTCCTCACGGTTCAACCGGGCATTCCGCATCCCATCGCAAGGATTCTGGAAGCGATAACCTATAGCCGGGCGGCCCCACCAACCGGCTCGCTAGTCCAGCGCAGCGGCGATCTGGGCCGCCGTCGTTCCCTCCTTCTCGCCGCGCAGCAGGGCATAGAGCACCACGGTCAGGCTGACGAGGACGGTCGACAGGGCGGCGTCCAACAGCCAGGTCACGATGAATATGCCGGTGACAGTGCCCACGATCTGGAGCACGAGAACGGCGGGAACGGCCACGAGGGCGAAGGTCCCGAGCACCAGCCACCGCCGCTCGCGCGTCAACGCCGCGCTGCGGTCGAGCGCTCCGCCCACGGTCAATCGCTCGACGACGATGGCCGGCATGGGCACCATCCAGAGGCTGAGCACGTAGAGGCCGGGCGCGATGAGCGCGATCAGGCCCAGCATGATCACCACATACTGAACGATGCCAAGCGCCAGCAGCTTGCCGATGTCGGGCCGGTTGAGCTGTTGCACCAGGGCAGTGAAGCTCGGCCGCGCGCCTGCCATTGCCCGGATGGCGCCGATGGTCAGGCTGACGGTCAGCAGGATGTTGGCGATGAGTTCGACCACCAGCGTCACGGCAAAGCCGCCGTCGACGAAATCGATGACCAATATCGGCGCGTTGAAGAGGAGCGCCACGGCGAAGAACGCCGCAAAATTGTCGCGCACCAACTTGAAGGTCGTCACAAGGGCCGAGTCGAGATTCCAGGTCATGGTCAACCTACCAACGCGGCGGCTTTGGCGAGCGGCACGGGCGTATCCTGCAGCAGCAGGTCCATCGCCTCCTGTTCCCACGACGACTCGTCGAGCGCCAGCGGGTCCTGTGGTGCCAGCCGATGCTCAAGGACCAGGCGCGACAGCAGAAGGCGGCGCGCATCGCCGCCCTCGGCGCCCAGCATCGCGCCTTCCCAGGCCATCAGCGCCGCCGTCGTGGCGTGATAGAGCGCGCCGGCGGCGAGGCGACAGCGCTTCTCCTGCCGGGGATCGGCGGCGACCGCCTCGACGAAACGCTCGACCCGATCGAGCGTGACGCCCAGCAACCCCTTGTACTGGCCGGGCAAGCCGGGCGTGCGCTCGACCTTGTCCTTCAGCGCTGCCGACAGGGTCTTGTGGCCACCTGACTTGCCGGCGGCGCGCTGCACGACGTCGAGCGCATTGATGTTGGAGGTGCCTTCCCACAAGGTGCCGATCTGCGCGTCGCGCACCAGGCGGGCGGTCACCCATTCCTCGATGTAGCCCAGCCCGCCGCGCACTTCGAGCGCGTGGCTGGCGACCGGGATATTGTCGCGGCAGGCGCGGAACTTGTAGACCGGCGTCAGGATGCGCAGGAGGTTGGCCGCGTTCTTGTCGCCCGCATTCGCCTTGCCCATCGTGTCGGCGGAGAAGGCGTACATCGACAGCGCCTGCTCGGTCGGCAGCATGATCTTCATGAGTTGGCGGCGCAGCAACGGGTATTCGCCGATCGCCCGGCCGAAGGCGCGGCGGTTGTGCGCCACCACGAGCGCCTCGTTGAGGCAGCGACGCATCATCGCGGCGGCGCGCACGCCGTGGCTCAGCCGCGACAGGTTGACCTGCTCCATCATCTGCTTGAAACCCCGCGTCGCGTCGCCCACCAGGTAGGCGACCGCGCCGTCCAGAATGATCTCGCCCGAGGCCATGGAGCGGGTGCCGAGCTTGTCCTTCAGTCGCACGATCCGGTAGCTGTTGCGCGAGCCGTTTTCCAGCCGCCGCGGCATGGCGAACAGGCCGAGCCCCTTGGTGCCGGGCGCCGCGCCGCGCGGACGCGCCAGCAGCACCGCGACATCGGCATCGGCATGGCTGCAGAACCATTTCTGGC
>WNFT01009469.1_pt1 | contig 15062 bp, 9 predicted proteins | sample 5400191 | NCBI WGS metagenome assembly WNFT01 (sample SAMN13153359, study PRJNA577476) | soil metagenome | isolation source: 80 cm saprolite under Madrone tree | place: USA:California | collected 2016-06-14 | reverse complement strand
CCGTCTCGGGCCGTTGCGGGCGTAATTCAGTGGTAGAATGCCAGCTTCCCAAGCTGGACGTCGCCGGTTCGACCCCGGTCGCCCGCTCTCGTGAAAGCGCCGAGTTCTCGCGGCGTTGCGAGGCGCAGCGTCAGAAGGCGGATCGGAGAGCCAGCCTCGAGGCTGGTGATCTACTGCGCGAGGCGCGCGTAGCGCTCGGAAAACGCTAGGCTTCGCGAGCCCGACGTCCTCGAGAAACTGCTACCGAAATTGCTACCGCTCGGCCTTCGTTCCCTCGCGCACCCTGGTGAAACACCAGCGTGGACAGGAAGCCGGCGATGAAGGCTCTCATGTGGGGCACGAGCGCTCTCCCTTATCCTTCAGAGCACGTTCAAGGAGTAGGGCGAGCCAGCGCTCCGCAGATAATGGGCCCGGTCCGCGTAAGGCCAAGGCGATCAAACTCGCAATATATAGAAGATTGATCTCATAACCGGGCGGTCCGAAAATCGGGCCGGTCGCGGTCAGGCCGATCGTGTTGACGGAACTGAAGCCATAGCGCAGCTGAACCGTGAACATCGCTACGAGCATGGAGACGATGAGGGGCACACTCGCCAGCGTTACGAGCACCCCCGCGAATATGGCCAATCCCCCGAAGACTTCGAGCAGCGTGACTATCCATGCGGTCGCCGCCGGAAAGGGAGCGCCAATCTGCTGCAGCAATTTCCCGAACTGGTCAGGCCCTCTGCTCCATTTCGCCACACCATGCGCCATGAAACCGTATCCGACGACTAACCGAAGCGGGAGCAATGCCCACTGATGCGACGCCGCTCTGTTCCGTGCCTCATCCATCGTCACCTTCCTGAACGGAACCCGGGACTATACGATAAACCATTACGCGGCTGAGGCACATACGGGCCGCCTGCCGTCATGCGATCGATTGCCGGCCGTCGCCGCCTCTCGTAGCTTGCGCAGGGGGTGCATAGATTCACCGTGCGACGAAGTCGCGGATCGCGGCCGCGATCTCCCTGGCATGGGTCTCGAGCGCGAAATAAGGACAGCAACTCGCGATTCACCTGCTCGGAGTGGGTCCAGATGAAGCCGTGCGGTCCGCCCTCGATCACGACGAGGCGACTTCCCTGTCAGTCGCTCGTGAAGCGGGACCCCGGTCGCGGCGAGGGGAAGGATCCGATCGGCGTCCCCCTGGGCGACGAGCGCGGGGACGTTCACGCGCTGGAGGTCGCGGCGGAAGTCCGTCGTCCACGCCGCGACGCAGTCGAGCGTGCCCTTGGGAGAGGCGCCCGCGGCGACGTTCCAGCCGAGCTGCACGACATGCTCGCTGACAGGCCCGGCCGCGAAGACGTCGGCGTTGTAGAAATCCGCGAGGAACCTAGCCAGGAACGCGGGACGGTCCGCGACGAGGCTCTCCTTGATCGCCTCGAACACGCCGGCGTCCACGCCGCGGGGGTCGTCGGGCGTCTTCAGCAGGAACGGCGGAACCGGTGCCAGGAAGACGGCGCTTCGCACCCGCTTCGCTCCGTAGGCGCCGAGATAGCGCGCGACCTCGCCGGTCCCCATCGAGAAGCCCACCAACGTGACGTCGTGCGCGTCGATGTGCGTGAGGAGCTTGTGCAGATCGGCGGCAAACGTGTCATAGTCGTATCCGACCGTCGGCTTACTGGACTGGCCGAACCCGCGGCGGTCGTACGTGACCGCCCGGTAGCCTGCGGCCAGCAGGGCGGGGACCTGCTTCTCCCAGGACGCACCGCTGAGCGGCCATCCGTGGATCAGGACGACTGGTCGGCCCGATCCGTGATCCTCGTAGTAGAGGTCGATGGAGCCCGAGTTCTCGCGGCCGACCGCGATGCTGCTCATCGCGCGCCTCCTTCCCGTCAGTGTGGGCGACTATCCCAGCCGAAGGGCGTGAAATTCGACCGCACAACTCCGTGCGGCGGTCGTGACGCGCTCGGGAGCGGGGGCGATCGCGGGGGCGTTTTACGCCACGGAAGCAGCCAGGAGGCGCTCGGTCAGAGCCCGATGGCGCGGCATACCGAAGCGTCCGTAGTGCTCCGCCGCCTCGCCGAGCAGCGCACGCACGGTTGCCCGGTCGCTCGCGCGAGCACGATCGAGGAGCATCATCGCGCGGAAGCGACGGATATCGACCTGCTCCAGCCATTGCGGAAACACTCCAGCCTGCTGCGATGCCACCTCGAAGTGATGCTCGGCCGCCGTCCATTCGCCGGCCGCGGCGGCGGCGATACCCGCGGCGGTCCGGACGAAGCGCGGGGCGGTCCAGGTCCAGACCGCGCCCGTGGTGAGGAGCTCGAGCACAAGGTGATGCAGCGCCGCCACCTTCTCCCGTTCACCGAGGACGGCGAGCCCCTCGATCACCAGGAGGAGCATGTTCCACGCGCCCCCGGTGTTCGGACGGCCGGCGGAGGGTAGGACGCCGTGCGCCTCATCCAGCAGCGCGAGGGCGCCGATCCGATCCCCGAGGTAGGCTCGCTGCCGGAACAGGGCGCCGACCATGGTACCCTGGCCGGCGCTCGGGAACGAGGCCCGGTAGGCCTCCTCGGCCTCCGCGGACGCGAGGTCCCACTCACCCCGGAGGAAGTGAACGAGGCTCAGCTGTGCGAGGGACATGCCCGCCATGCCCCCGGCTTGAACATTCGAGGGCCAGTGCATCTGGTCGATGGGCGGGACGGGTGATGTGGCAGGTTTGACCGCGTGGCCCAGGGATTCCTCCAGCCGTGCGAGGTCGAAGTCCTTCCCGAACTCGATCCAGGCGCGCATCTGGACGCAGGTCACGACCGCGTCCGGTTGCCCGATCTCGTCGGCGATCGGTTCGAGGCGTTCCGCGATCCGGGAGGCCTCCACGGGCCGCCCGAGGATGGAGAGCGCCTGCGCCATCCAGGTGAGGCGCCAGCCTTCGACCGACCGCGGGTAGGGCAGGGTGCTCGCGTCCTTGGCCGCGCGGCCGTCGGCGAGCGCGTCCTCGAGCCGGAAGAAGTAGAAGTGGAAGACGGCTCGGTCCGAGAGGACGCGCACCATCAGCGCAGGGTCGCCGAGCTCCTGCGCGAGAGCCACCGCCTCCGTGAACCCGTCCCGAGCGGCCTCGTACCTGCCCGCGGCCGCCGTGATCAACGCGACCTGGCAGAGAAGGCGGACGCGATAGGCGCTCCGGTCGCCTTCCAGCAGGGAGAGGCCGCGACTCGCGACCTTGATCACCTTCCGGTAGCGACGAGCCCACATGAGGCCGTCCGTCATGTCCGTGAAGCTCCGGCCGATGAGCTCGCGATCGCCGGTCTCGACGTAGATATCGATCGCTTCGCTGCCATGGACGACTGCCTCGTCGACCCGACCCAGGCCGTGGTCCGCGGTGGCCATGGCCGACAGGATCTCGGCGCGCACCATCGGGTGGTCTTCCTGGTACGCGAGCGCCGCCTCGAAGGCCCGATGGGCCTCCTCGAACGCCGACGCCTCGAGGGCCGCCTTCCCGGCGCGCATCAGGGCCCTCGCGAGCTCGTGCGGGTCGGCGAAGCCGCCCGCCTTCATTAGATGGTCGGCGATCTCGCCCGCGCGTTCGTGGGCGGCGCGGGGATGGAGCCGCTCGATCGCACGGGCGACGCTCGCGTGGAGCCGCTGCCGACGCGGTACCACGATCCCCTGGAGGAGCGTCTGACGCACGAGCTCGTGTGCGAAGGTGAAGGGCGTCTCGGGGCCTTCGGCGCTCGACACGATGAGACCCATCTGCTGCGCCTTCTCGATGACGTCGCACAGCTCGTCGACGTCGACCCGGTCGAAGAGCAACTGGACGAGCTGGAAGCTGAAGCTCCGGCCGATCACCGCGGCGGCGGCCAGGACGTGCCGCTCCCGCTCCTCCAGGCGGTCGAGTCGCCGGCCGATGACCAGGCGGACGTTCTCCGGGACGTCCGTCTCGTCGATGGTGATGTCCGAACGGAACTCCCCGGCCGCGTCGAAGACCCTCCCGTCCTCGATGAGGTGCTTGTACACTTCCTCGACGAAGAAAGGGTTCCCCTCCGTCTCATCGTAGAGGAGGTTCACCAGACGGTCCGACGGCGAGCGGGGGTCGAGCGTCTGCAGCATCTGGGCAACCTCGTCGCGGGAGAGGCCGCCGAGCTTCACCGGTCGCACGCCGATCCGGATGAGCTCTTCCAGCGTCCTGACGAGCGTCGGATTCTCATCGCCATACGCCGTCCGGAACGTTCCGATGATGACGACGGGAAGCTGGGCCACGCGACGCGCAAGGTGGACGAGGAGGGACAGGGTTGATTCGTCGGCCCAGTGGAGGTCGTCGACGACGTGGAGCTGGGGACGAACGCGGGCCGAGTGCGCGAGCGCTTCCGAGAAGCTCTGGAAGAGATGTCGACGTCGCTGCTGCGGAGGCAGCTCCCGCGCTTCCGGAAGGTCGGGGAAGACCCGCCGGAGACGGGGGGCGATCTGCGCGAGCTCGGCCGTATTGTCGCCGATGGATCTCCGGTAGTCGTCGAGGCTAGCCGCCTGTGCGAGGCCGCTCTCCACGATCTCCGCGAACGGCAGGTAGGGAAACGGCTCGTCGCGCTCGTAGCAGTGCCCGACCAGCACTCGGAACCCAGCGCGCGCGGCGTCGTCGGCCGTCTCCATCGCGAGACGCGTCTTGCCGACGCCCGGTCCGCCGCCGAGCATCACCAGCGACCCTTGTCCCTCGCGCGCACGGGCGATGGCGGCACGAATCGTGGCACGTTCGGGTTCGCGTCCGACGAACCGCGTGCGTTCGGCGAGGGAAAAGAGCGACACGCCGAGCACCGCCGGCCGGGCGTCCCGCGGACCCGTTCCGGCGTCTCGCAGCGGCATCGGCGCGCTGGCCGACTCGGGGTCCGTCGGGCCGAATTCCCATGCGATCGGGAGGTCGGGGTCATCGTCGTACGCGCAGAACGCGCCCGTCCGGATGCACCGCGAGAGCACGTCTCCGAGCGCAGCGTCGTTCTGCGCGATCCGGTCGATCACGGCACGGATCGTCTTCGTGACACTCTGCCGTGCCCGTTCGGAAGCGGAGGCGGCTCGCCGGTTCCGGCCGCCCAGGCCCACGGCGCGCGACAACTCGCTCGTGAGGATGGCGATGTCCCGCTCGGCGATCTCGGCACGCTCGACCTGCCCAAGCGCCTTGGCAGCGTCGAGCTCTTCGCGCAGCTCGCTGAGCCGGCGGCGGTACGTGGCCTTGGCCTGGTCGTCGAGCATCTCGCCCGCGTCATCCGACGTGGCGAGATGGATCCCTGCCGTTTCCGGCTCCGCGTCGGCCCGCGTGAATTCGTCGTCCTCGCGTTGGTGCGGGACGCCTCCGACGAGATCGAGTGCGTGGAACTCGGTCGCGGGATGACGGAGCAGATGGGCGAGGTACGCGAAGCCCTTCGTGTCCTTCAGTCGAAAGACGCGCTCCCCCAGGCCGACCGTCCAGTACTCGCCGTCCTTCCGGAGGATGCCCCGTGAAGGACGGCTCGGCACGGGGCTGCCCGAAGGTTGCGGCTCGGTGCGAGCGCTGGAAGTGTCCGGCGGCATAAGCACTCTTCATGCCCGCCCGACGACCTGCGTCGGCCGGTAGGCTGAGCGCTGCGTGTGTCGAGGAATCGGCACCGGTGTCGATCGGTCGGCATCAGAAAGCCCCCCCCGATCCCCCGCTTCGAGCGCGTCACGAGCGCCGCACGGACTTGTGCGGTCGAATTTCACGCCCTTCGGGTGAGACCGTCGCCGACACCGACGGAAGGGAGCCGCGGGAGTTGCCAGCGTCGCCTCCGCGGGGCGGGACAACCGCCGTCTGCTCGAGACGACGAGTACATCAAGGAAAAGGAGTCGAACAATGAACAAGGCATCGAGAAGGTTCGGTCTGCTGGAAGTCAGCGGCGTGCTGCTGCTCGGCATCGCTGGCACCGTCACTGCTCAGTATGGAGGGAGCGGAGGGCCGGTTGCATCGAGTAGCACGTCGCCGGCTCGGTCGAGCCCTTACACGGTGACCAAGCTCGTCGGCGACGTGGCCGGGGCCGCCGCACAGGTCGATCCGAACCTCGTGAACGCCTGGGGTCTGGTCGCCGGGCCGTCCACGCCGTGGTGGGTGAACAACAACCACACGAACACGTCGACGCTCTACGACGGAACCGGCGCCATCCTCCCACTCGTGGTCACGGTCCCGGGGGGACCCACCGGCATCGTCTTCAACGGCGGGAGCGGGTTCGTGGTCAGCGACGGCACCAACTCGGGGCCGGCGACGTTCATCTTCGCCACCGAGGGCGGCGTCATCAGCGGATGGAACCGGGCCGTTCCTCCGCCGGCCGCGACCCAGGCGCTCACCGGCGTCGACCGCTCCGGCGTGGGTGCCGTCTACAAGGGCCTCACGATCGCCTCGACGGCAACGCCCGCGTCGACGTGTTCGACAGCAGCTTCAACCTGGTGAGCACGCCAGGCGCCTTCGTCGACGACAAGATTCCGCGCCACTACGCGCCCTACGGCATCCAGAACATCAACGGCGCGATCTTCGTCACGTACGCGAAGCAAGACAAAGCCAAGATGAACGACGCCCCCGGGGCGGGGTTCGGCTTCGTCGATGCGTTCGACACGAGCGGGAACCTGCTCACGCGCGTCGCCAGCAGGGGCGTCCTGAACGCTCCGTGGGGATTGGCGCTCGCGCCGTCCGACTTCGGTGCCTTCAGTGGCGATCTGCTGGTGGGGAACTTCGGCAACGGCATGATCCACGCCTATCAGCAGCAGTCGAACGGCAGCTGGAAGCTTCACGGTGCGCTCAGGGTCTCGAAACGGAAGCAGCTCAGGATCGACGGGCTGTGGGGCCTGCAGTTCGGGAACGGCGGCCCAGCCGGACCCACGAACACGCTCTACTTCACGGCCGGTCCCAAGAAGGGGTCGCACGGCCTCTTCGGAAGCATCCAGTCCGCCGCGGCGGGAGCGACGACGACCACGACCACACCCGCCGGCGGCACGACGACGTCGACGACGATGACGTCCGGTACCCAGACACACACCGTCATGGTCGGCGAGGGCGGGTCGCTCGTGTTCACGCCTGCCGATCTCACCATCAACGTCGGTGACACCGTGCGCTGGGTGTGGATGAGCTCCGGTCACAGCGTCGTCAGCGGGACCGACGGGAACGCGGACAACCAGTTCTGCTCCCCGTCCAACACGGGGTGTGACAATCCCCCGCTCTCGAGCAACGGGTTCACTTTCGAGCACACGTTCACGCAGCCGGGTACGTTCCCGTACTACTGCTCGGTGCACTTCTCGCTCGGCATGACCGGCACCATCACGGTGCAGTAGCGCCGCGCCGACGGAGGAGATCGTCATGCTGCGCATCAATCTGAGAATCGTGTGCCTGCTGGTCGGCCTCTCCGCTGCGCTCTGTGCGAGGACGACCGCTGCGGCGAGTGCACCCGGAGACGAGCAGCCGATCATCGGCGAGCGGCTCTCGCTGAACGCCCGCCCCGCGGCGGCCATGGGACGCCTCTTCGCGCTCTCGAAAGACCCCACGATCACGCTCGGTGGCGGTAACGGGAGCGCAGACGATCCCACGCAGTTCGGCGGCAGCCTTCGCGTCCTCACGACCACGGGTGATCGCTTCGACAGTACGTACAACCTGCCGCCGGCTGGCTGGCAGACGATCGGTGCTCCAGGTCAGAACAAGGGCTACCAGTTCACGAGCAAGACGGGGCCGATCAACCGAGTCACGGTGGTGCCAGGCCGCAGGATACGGGTCGAGGGCGCGTTCACGGCAACGCTGTCGACGAATCCGGATCCTGTGGAGCTCGTGCTGCGCACGGGCGCCACGCACTACTGTCTCGCGTTCGGTGGCAAGGCGAAATTCCAAGCGAGTAAAAGATTCACCGCGACCACCTCGCCGGCACCCGCGTCGTGCCCTGCCCCGGTGGACTGGTCCAGCTACGGCTTCGATCTCACGCAAACGCGTTTCAACCCCGAGGAGGGACTGATCAACGCCGCCACCGTCTCCCAGCTGGATGTCCAATGGTTCTTCTCGACCGGCAGCGGCATGGCATTCGTGTCGGCAACACCGTCGGTCGTGGGCGGTGTCGTGTACGTCGGCGCGTGGAACGGCACGATGTATGCCCTCGACGCCTTCTCGGGTCAGCCGCTGTGGACGTTCAACATCAACGATCCGCATGCGGAGGATCGGGGTGGCTTTCCCGGAATCCAGTCCTCCGCGGCGGTCGTCGACGGCGTCGTCTACTTCGGGGCCGCCGACGCGAACGTGTACGCGCTCGACGCGCTCACGGGGGCGCTCAAGTGGAAACACTCCCTCGGAAACCCCGATCCGAGCGTCGAGGGCGCGCACGTGTGGTCCTCGCCCGCCGTCTTCAACGGCAAGGTCTACGTCGGGAAATCGTCGCATCGCGATGCCCCATGCGTCCGCGGGAACGTCATGGCGTTGGATGCTGAGACGGGCGCCGAGGTCTGGCGGTTCGACCCGCTCCCCGAGCGCATCTGTGGGACGGATACGCGGCACGCCTGCACGACGGACGCCGAATGCTCGGGCAGCAGCTGTGTCCCCTTCTTGGTGTGTCGATCTGGCTCCGGAGAGCAGACGCAGAGCCAGCTCTGCGCCTCGGACGCCGATTGCACGCCACCGGCGAGCTGTCAGCAGCCGTTGGGAAGCGGCCTGACGTCATCAGCAGCGATCGACGCCGGGAGAGGTGCGGTGTACGTCGACTTCGGCGACTGCATTGGCGCAGGCAACACCGGCTTCTCCAACTCGCTGGTTGCACTCGATGCAGAGACGGGCGCGCTGCGGTGGGATTTCTCGCCGATCCCGAACGGGAATCTCGGCGACCTCGACTTCATCTCGTCGCCCAACATATTCACTACAGCGATCGGCTCGACGCCGACGCCGGTGGTCGGGGTCGGGAGCAAGAACGGCGTCTACTACGCCGTCGAACAGGACACCGGTGCGCTCGTGTGGCAGCAAGTGGTGGTGGCGGGAGGCGAGGCCGGCGGATTCAGTCCGTCGACGGGCGTCGCGTTCGGGAAGATCTACGCCGCTACCTTCACCGGGCCACCGTACATCTTCGCCCTCGACGCCACGAACGGTGCCGTCGCGTGGCAGTGTCCGCCGACGGAGTGCGATGTTTTCAGCTTCGGACCCGCCGGGATCGCAGGCGGTGTGTACTTCGTGGGCGACAGCTCGCGTCAGCTGCGGGCGTTCGATGCCGGGACGGGTGCCCTGCTCCGGAAGCTCGACCTCGGAGGCCAAATCTCGTCGGGCCCGGCGGTCGTGAACGACATGGTGTTCGTCGGCGTTGGGACCGGATTCTTTTCTCCAGCGGGGGAGTCGCAGGGAGTGTACGGGCTCGGGCTCGACCGCCGGGCCGCGCGGGCGCGGCGTACCGGCACGCGTATGAGAGCCGGGACCGAAAGCGAACCCGTAATGGAGGGAGATCATCTATGAAACAGTCTGTACTGCAACCCGTGCTCGTCGCGACGTGCCTGGCTGCCATAGGCGCGCCGCGTCCGGCGCCAGGACGTCACACGAGCAGTGCACCGGGCCGGCCGGTGTAGTGCACTAGCGATCGCGGTTCGCCACACAACTACAACTGTCTCGAGGGGAGAAATATGACACACCGACCATCAGATGAGGCGAAGACCAAGCGCGCAGCAAGCATCATCGCTTGGGTTTCCATACTGGCGATCCTGGGTCTCGCGACCCTTCCCGCGCACGCCAGAACCGTGCCGGGGGACCAACCACCGCCGCCCTGCCACCCCAACCCGCGAGCAAAACAAGACATGAAGACGGTCGCCAACCGGGGTGACATCCAAAACCTGCCGGCCGCGCTCAAAGACCGCCTGGTTCAACTTGCCGGACGACCCCATAGCGTGTTGCCCCTGCAGGTATTCAACGAGGCCGATCCGCCGAGCCAGCTGTTCCAATACTATCTCCTGGATACGACCGGGTTCGAGCCGAACGTGTTCACGACGCTCATCCCGGGAGTCAACGATCAGGTAGAGTTGTCAGTAACCGGGGGAAATTGTGGACAGCCGACGATCGGCACGGTCCGTCTCGTCCTCGAGCCCAAGCCTGGCCTGCCCACCGATCCCAACGATCCGAACGCCTTCATCGATGTCTTCACCGACATCGATCCGCTGTTCGTCATCAACAACGAGAGCGGCTGGTACGAGGGGTGGATGATCCACGACCTGACCGTACCGAACATCGCCCCGCCGCGGTCGGAGGGCACGGGCGCGGCTTCGTTCGGCACGATCACGGCCGCCGACGCGGCCGCGTTGGCGGCCATGGGTACAGGGAACAACGTTCCGGGGAATGTCTTCACGATGGATGGCCAGGTCGTGCGCTTACCGAGTGTGACGGATCACTTTCCCGACGTGCAGACGAACGTCGTGCCCCTTCAAGTGAGTATGGGCGCATACAACGCCATGCAGCAGGCCGACGTGCACGCATACTGGGAGTTCAACTACCAGGGAACGAACTGGGTCCATCCTCTCTATGAGCTCCCCTTCACGGGCGGGTTTCCGGATGACTTTGGGCAGGCGCCTGACACGTTCGAGGACGGCGAGATCGGCTTGCTACAGTCGATCGTGCCCGGCTCGGGACCCAGCGGTATCAAGAACATGGCCAATGTGGTCGGCGACAATCCGAACCTGCCGAGAGACCCCGACAAGTTCGATAGCGACACCAATGATGCCCAGCGGGAGTTCCGGCAGCGGGGTATTCCAAGCGGCCTGGCCAACGAAGTCTTTCTGGATGTCTATGAAAGACCAGCGTCGTTCGAACCGACCGCTATGAACCTGCAGCGACGGCTCTTCGATGCGTACGCGGCCGAGGTCGCCCGAGTGGACCAGAACGGCGACGGCATCATCTCGGCCGTCGAAGGCGACATCGACACGGCATCGGACGGCTTCCAGGACAACACCCGCTTGTTCCTCACGCCGCCTGCATTCAACCGCTTCGCCGTGACGCGGGAGATCAACGACGGGTTGCTGGCGCCTCGCTTCGCTCCCAGCCAGCGCGCCTGGATTCTGACCGGCACACGCGTCCCCGTGAGCCCCGCGGTCCCGGCCTCTACTGGCCGCGACGCTGACGACCGCTGAAGCACCGGCATACTGAAATGCCATCGGTAAGCGCCGGCGCCCGGGCCGCCCGTCGATCGGGCGGGCGGCCCCCCGTCCTGATCTCACCAGACTTTCGTAGTCGCTTCCGCCACCCGCTGTTTCGAATGAGGAGCATGTCATGAAGCGCTACGTGATGATCGTCGTAGGCCCTGCACGACCGACACCGACTGCTCGGGCAGCAGCTGCGTGCCCTTCCTCGTGTGTCGATCCGGCTCGGGAGAGTAGACGCAGAGCCTGCTCTGTGCCTCGGACGCCGACTGCACGGCACCGGACGTGTCAGCCGCCTTTGGGCGGCGTGACTTCATCGGCAGCGATCGACGCCGGGAGGGGTGGCGTACGTCGACCTGGGCGACTGCATCGGCTCAGGCAACACTGGCTTCTCCAACTCGCTGGTCGCGCTCGATGCCGAGACGGGCGCGCTCCGGTGGGATTTCTCACCGATCCCGAGCGGGAATCTCGGCGACCTCGACTTCATCGCATCTCCCAACCTGTTCACCATACCCGGCGGCACGACGCCCAGGGCCCTGGTCGGGGTCGGGAGCAAGAACGGCGTCTACTACACCGTCGATCGCGACACCGGCGCTCCCGTCTGGCAGCAAGCGGTGGTGTCGGGAGGGATCTCCGGCGGGGTAAGCCCGTCGACGGGGGTCGCGTTCGGGAAGGTCTACGCCGCTACCTTCACCGGGCCGCCGTACATCTTCGCCCTCGACGCCGAACGGCGCCGTCGCGTGGCCAGCTCGCGTCAGCTTCGGGCGTTCGATGCCGGGACGGGTGCGCTGCTCTGGAAGCTCGACCTCGGAGGCGACATCACGTCGGGCCCGGCAGTCGTGAACGACATGGTGTTCGTCGGCGTCGGGTTGGGCCCGATGGGAGAGTCGCAGGGGGTGTACGGTCTCGGGCTCGAGCGCCGGCATGCGTCCGCGCGAACGCGGACGGCCTCACTGCCATGAGGCGCAGGCACATCGGGGCCGCCAACGGGAATATGGCAGCGATGAGTAGACAGCCCCTTCCGCAGGAAGTGATCGATCACTCTGAAGGAGCCGAGATGCGCGGAACGGGGCCCAGCGATGCGGAGGGTTTCGCCGAGCGCTTCGATCCATTTAACGATCAAGGCTCACTGGAGGAAGAAATGAGCGCGCGTTCGTTGATGGAACTCACCCGACGCGAGATGCTCACGGTCATGGCCAGCGCGGGCGTCGCCACATTCGTCGGCGTCGAGAGCACCACGGAAGGAGAAGCCATGGCGGACAGTATGACCACGCCCCCTGCCTATCGTGGCAGTCACGAGCCGAAGCCGCTCCCGTTCGATCCGTCAAAGCTGCGTGGACTGTCAGAGAAGCTCCTCCGCTCCCACCACGAGAACAACTATACGGGCGCCGTGAAGCGGCTGAACCTGATCCAGCAGCAGCTTGGCCAGATGCCGAAGGACGCGCCGCCGTATCAGACCGGCTCACTCAAGCGCGAGGAGTTGATTGCCACCAATTCGATGGTGCTTCACGAGTTCTACTTCGGCAACCTCGGCGGCGACGGGAAGCCGAGCGGCACGATCACCGACCTCATCACGGCCCAGTACGGCTCCATGGGCACATGGGAGCAGGAGTTCCGGCAGACGGGCCTCTCACTCGCGGGCGGCTCGGGCTGGGTGGTCCTCGCGTTCGATCCGCACGAGAAGGCCACGCACACTTACTGGCTGTGGGACCACGCGCACAGTCTCGCCTGGGGCACGCCGCTGCTCGTCATGGATATGTACGAGCACGCGTACGCGATCGACTACGGCGCGAACGCCAAGAGCTACATCGACGCCTTCTTCCAGAACATCCAGTGGGACGAAGTAAGCCGCCGCGCTGAGCAGACGAAGGTGAGGTATTGATGTACCGGCTGCTCGAGGGCACGGGGAACGTGGAGCCCGGGATGCATCACGGCACGGGAGAGCGCTCGTGCCCCACGTGAGAGCCTTCATCGCCGGCTTCCTGTCCACGCTGGTGTTTCACCAGGGTGTGCTGACGCTGTTCTGGTTGGCCGGCGCGCTTCCGCGCGCGCCGTACGACATGGCTCCAGCGCCGCCGCTGGGTGTGCCGGCGGTGATATCTCTAGCGTTTTGGGGCGGAGTCTGGGGGGTGACGATCTGGCAGCTGCTCTGCAACGCGGCGGGACGCGCGTATTGGTTCCGCGCTCTGCTGATCGGCGCCGTCCTGCCGAGCGCCGTGGCGCTGTTCATCGTGCTTCCGCTCAAGGCCATGCCGATGGCCGGTGGCTGGTATCCCAGGGTCATCATCGGCGCGCTCATTCTCAACGGTGCCTGGGGACTTGGCGTTGCGCTCTTCATTCGGTTGCTGGCGCGCATCGGCGTTTGAAGGACGGCGGGTCGAATGGAGACTGAAACGACACCGGCACGACCAGCATCCAAGGCGCCGCCACGAAGGTCTCGAGTGAACCCACGCCCCCCGCAAGCGATCGTGGGAACCCCGCAGGCCGCTTCTCGAGGCGGGCGCGGTCGGCTTCTCCTGCTGGTGCTGGCGGCTGTCGCAGTGGCGGCCGTGCTGCGGTTCCTGCCGGTGAACCAGTGGCTCCTCGGGTTCGTCGCGTGGATTCGTGGCGCCGGGACTGCGGGTATGGCGATCTTCCTGGTCGCGTACGTGGTCGCGTGTGTGCTCCTCCTGCCGGGACTCGTCCTCACCCTCGGGGCGGGTTTCGCCTACGGCGTCGCAGTTGGCGTGCCGCTCGTTTGGGTATCGGCCAACCTCGGGGCCGCGGTCGCCTTCCTCCTCGGGCGCACGCTGGCCCGCGAGCGCATCGCGGCGCGCGTTGCCGGCAATCCGAGGTTCGCCGCCATCGACCGAGCCGTCGGGCGCGAGGGATTCAAGATCGTGCTCCTCACGCGCCTGTCGCCCGCCTTCCCGTTTAACCTCCTCAACTACGCCTATGGGCTCACGCGGGTGACGTTCCGGGACTACGTCGTGGGCTCGCTCATCGGGATGATCCCCGGAACGGCGATGTACGTCTACCTCGGCTCGCTGGTGACCAGCGTGACGCAGCTCTCGTCGGGGGCTCCCTCGGGCGGCGCGGCGAAGCAGGCGCTCACGTGGGTGGGCTTCGCGGCGACGGTCGCGGTGACGCTGATGATCACCCGGATCGCGCGCCGCGCGCTCGATGAAGTCACGGCCGGTGAAGCCTCGTCAGATCTGGCGGCCAGCCAGCGAGTCGCCGGCGTGCCGGCGCGGGCCCCGCTGCCCGAGCCCCAGCCGCTCGTCTTTCCCGACGACGAGCACAACCGGACGCTTCTGTCACACGTCCACCCGGTCGGCCGCACCAACCCAACGCCGACCGGTCGCTACAACCTGGTCGTCCTCGGCGCGGGGACGGCGGGGCTCGTCTCCGCCGCGGGCGCCGCGGGACTGGGCGCGAAGGTGGCCCTCGTCGAGCACCATCTCCTGGGCGGTGACTGCCTGAACGTCGGCTGCGTGCCCTCGAAGGCACTGATCGGCGCCGCACGGGCAGCGGCGAGCGCTCGGGGCGCGCTCGCGCTGGGCGTACGCGTCGGCTCGGTGGCCGTCGACTTCCCTGCCGTCATGGAGCGCATGCGCCGGCTGCGCGCCCAGATCGCCCCCAACGACGGCGTCGAGCGCTTCACGAGGCTCGGCGTCGACGTCTACATCGAGCGGGGCCGGTTCACGAGCCCGACCACCGTCGAGGTGGACGGACGCCGGCTCGAGTTCTCACGCGCCGTCATCGCCACCGGTGCCCGCGCCGCCGCGCCGCCCATCGAGGGGCTGGAGGAGACGGGTTACCTCACCAACGAGACGGTCTTCTGGCTCACCGAATTGCCGCGCCGCCTGATCGTCATCGGCGCGGGCCCGATCGGCTGCGAGATGGCGCAGGCCTTCCGCAGCTTCGGGTCGGACGTCACGGTGATCCACGTCGATCCGCACGTCCTGCCCAGGGAGGAC
>WNFT01002769.1_pt1 | contig 15064 bp, 14 predicted proteins | sample 5400191 | NCBI WGS metagenome assembly WNFT01 (sample SAMN13153359, study PRJNA577476) | soil metagenome | isolation source: 80 cm saprolite under Madrone tree | place: USA:California | collected 2016-06-14 | reverse complement strand
CGGCGCGCATCGCTTCACCGCCGGCGGGCGCGTCGGACGCTGCGATGCTTGCGAATGCGGCGGCCGTCGAGGGCAACCTGATTTCCATCGACGATTTCTTGCGCGTCGACTTGCGCGTGGCGAAAGTCCTGAGCGCCGAGCTGGTCGCGGGCGCCGATAAGCTCCTGAAGCTCGCACTCGACGTGGGCGAGCTCGGAACTCGCAGCGTTTTCGCCGGCATCCGCGCGGCGTATGACCCGCCGTCGCTGCTGGGCCGGCTGATCGTGGTAGTCGCCAACTTGGAGCCCCGCAAAATGCGGTTCGGGGTTTCCGAAGGAATGATGTTGGCGGCGGGTCCGGGCGGCAAGGAGATCTTCATACTGTCTCCCGACTCCGGCGCCGCACCCGGCATGCGCATCAAATGACATGAACACCGAACCCGCGCCCGGCGTCGTGGCGCGAATCGACGCCCTGCTGCCGCAGACTCAATGCACACGCTGCGGTTATGCCGGGTGCAAGCCGTACGCCGCGGCAATCGCGAGCGGCGAGGCCGGGATCAACCAGTGCCCGCCGGGCGGCAGCGCAACCATTGCGGCCCTGGCCGAACTCACGGGCCGGCCCGTGCAGGCCTTGAATCCGGTTCATGGGGTGGAAACCCCGCCGCGCGTGGCGTGGATCGATGAATCCCGCTGTATCGGCTGTGCCCGGTGCCTCGCGCCCTGCCCGGTGGACGCCATCGTCGGTGCCGCCAAGTACATGCACACCGTTCTTGCCGAGCGCTGCACGGGCTGCGAGCTCTGCCTGCCGCCCTGCCCGGTCGATTGCATTGAAATGAGGCCCCAACCTGAGCCCGCGGCGAATCAGGCGGCGCTCAATCGCCTGCGTTTCGAAGCGCACGCTGCGCGGCTGCTGAATCGGGCTGCTGAAAGGCAGCGGGAGCTCGACCTCAAGAAGGCTGCCGCAGCGCATCGTCCGGCCGAGCCATGAACGACGCAAAGCGGCGTGCGATATTTGCGCGGTTGCGCGCAGCCAATCCGGCGCCGCGCACTGAATTGAACTACCAATCGCCGTTCGAACTCCTGGTGGCGGTGATCCTGTCCGCTCAGGCCACCGACAAGAGCGTGAACAAGGCCACGGCGGCGTTGTTTCGCGTCGCGAATACGCCCGCGGCTCTGCTGGCATTGGGGGTCGACGGTCTGTCGCCGTACATCAAGTCCATCGGACTCTACAACAGCAAGGCCAAGAACATCATTGCCGCCTGCCGGATCTTGCTCGAGCGGCACGCCGGCACGGTACCCTCGTCCCGCGAGGAACTCGAGCAGCTGCCGGGGGTCGGCAGAAAAACCGCCAACGTCATCTTGAACACGGCGTTCGGCGAAGCCACTATCGCGGTGGACACCCATATATTCCGGGTGGCCAACCGCACCGGATTGGCACCCGGCAAGACCGTGCGTGCGGTGGAGGACAAGCTGCTGAAATTCGTGCCGCCCGAGTACTCCCGAGATGCGCATCACTGGTTGATTCTGCACGGGCGTTACGTATGCAAGGCACGCAATCCGGCGTGCCCGACCTGTCACATCGAGGACCTTTGCGAGTATCGTCACAAATCCCATGCCGCTATTTGATTCCTATACCCGCGAGCAATTGCGCCAAACCTACGCCGACGCGTGGCGCAAACACCTGGCTCATTCCCCGCTCACGCCGCTCGAGGCCATGATCACCGACGTCATCGGCGCGCACCCCGAATATCAACCCATGGTGAGCGATGCGGAGGCGGCGCTGGCATTTGAACCCGGCGTCTCGGGCGCCGAGAATCCGTTTTTACATATGGGGCTGCATCTCGCGGTGCGCGAGCAGGTGTCCATCGACCGGCCGCCGGGAGTGCGTGAGCTGCATGGCCAATTGCAGGCCCGCTACGGCGACTTGCACCGCGCCGAGCACGCGCTCATGGAAGCGCTCGGCGAGGCGCTATGGCAGGCACAACGTGCCGGCAGGCCGCCCGATGAAGGGTACTATTTGGCTGCCGCGCGCCGACATCTCGAGGCCTCCGGCCGGCATTAGTCCCTCCTTGATCAGTGCGCGCTCCTCGTGGAACGGGGTGTGGCGCAAATGTTAAGCAAGCTTCATCCGCGCTTCATCGGTGCGATTGTGCCTGGGCGTTATTCTGCATCGAATGACCGCCTGCCGGTGGCTTTGAGTTTGCGATGGAGAAATGACCATGCGTTTTTCAACCGAGGCCGCCGCGGTGTGCCTCTGCCTGCTGCCCATGGCGGGCGCCTTTATGGCCGCACCGCCGGCGGCGCGCGCAGACATCCCGGCCGCCACCGCGCCGGGAGCAGCGGCCCCGGGGACCGTTGCGCCGCCGGCCGCGAAAACGGCACCGGTGCCGGCCTCCGCCCCGCCCTCCGGCGACGCGGCTGCAAAGCACGCCAAACGCACTGCCTGTCTCAAGGACGCCAAGACCAAGAAGCTGGTGGGAGCCGACAAGACGGCGTTCCTGAAGAACTGCATCGCTGCGCACTAAGGCGCGCCTCAGCGCGCGCGAGCCGCAGATTTTCGTTTGATGGAGGCGGACCGGATGGTTCGCTTAGGTTGGCCGATTTTGATGTGCCGGCTAAATTCTTCCATGCAAGCGTCGGCAAGAGGCCGCAGGCTGGATTCCAAGCGCCGATATGCCGCCACCAGCGCGGAACCAAACGATGTCAGGACGACCCCGCCGCCGCCGCGGCCCCCGACACTGGCGTGAGTCACCGGGTGGTCGAAGCTCAAATTCATATCGTCGAGCAGCAGCCAGGCGCGCCGATAGCTCATCCGCATTTCGCGTGCGGCTTGTGATAACGAGCCGGTGCGCCCAATGCCTTCCAGAAGTTCGATCTTGCCTACGCCGACCGAACACCGGCTGCCGAAATCGACCCGAAATCGCACGGTGAGGCTTTTTGCCATCAGGGTTTCCGCATCGGAGACGGCGTAATCGTCAATCGCACGCGGTCCAATCCTTCGCAGGCGTCGTCGCCGAGCGCCGGCATGGCAGCGGCCCCCACGAGAAGAGCGAGAACGAATGAACCGACCGGATTCTGTTTTGATCGCATGGCCATCCTTCGATAGTTCACCTATTCGCCATCACCCGAACTTCCGGCTAGCGCTTCGGGATGTAGAGATCCGTCAACGTGCCCTCGAAGGCCTCGGCGGCGAACGCAACGGTTTCCGAGAGGGTCGGATGGGGATGAATGGTCAGACCGATGTCCGCCGCATCGGCGCCCATTTCGATCGCGAGCGCCACTTCGGCAACCAGATCGCCGGCGTTGGGTCCGACCATCCCGGCACCGATGACTCTGTGCGTCTCCTTGTCGAACAGTAGCTTGGTAAAACCCTCGTCGCGATTGAGCGCCAGGGAGCGGCCGCTGGCGGCCCAGGGAAACATGCCCTTACCGTACTGGATGTTCTGCGCTTTGGCATCGATTTCGGTGACTCCCACCCAGGCCACTTCCGGGTCGGTGTAGGCCACCGAGGGAATGCACCGCGCATCGAAAGCCGACTTCTGTCCGGCGGCAACTTCCGCCGCGACCTTGCCTTCGTGCGATGCCTTGTGCGCCAGCATCGGAGCGCCCACGACATCGCCGATCGCAAATATATGCGGCACATTGGTGCGCATCTGCTTGTCCACGGCGATGATGCCGCGCGGACTGACGGCAACTCCGGCGGCAGCCACATTGGCCGCGTTGCCGTTGGCTGTGCGCCCCACCGACACCAGCACCCGGTCGAACAGCTGCGGCTCGGGTACATCGGGTCCGTCGAAGGTCGCGCGCAGGCCCTCTGCCAAGGCATCGAGCTTGGCGACCTTGGTGTTGAGCATGATGCGCTCGTAGCGCTTTTCGATTCGCTTCTGCAGCGGCCGCACCAGATCCCGATCGGTGCCGGGCATCAAACCATCGCTCAATTCCACCACTGTGACCCGCACACCGAGCGCGTCGTAGACGCAGGCCAATTCCAATCCGATGATGCCGCCGCCGATGACCAGCAGCCGCTTGCAATCGACCGGCAGCTCCAGAGCGCCGCTCGAATCGATGATGCGGGGATCATCCGGAAATCCCGGCAGAAGCGCCGATTCGGAGCCGGCCGCGATGATGCATTGCTTGAATTCGATGCGGCGCGGACCGCTCGCCTCCTGCACGTCCAAGGAAAAAGGTCCGGAGAATTTGGCCTCGCCCTGAACCACGGTCACTTTGCGCTGCTTGGCCAGCAGCGCGAGGCCATTCGTCAATCGAGTGACGACGCGATTTTTCCATGCACGCAGGCGGTCGCGGTCGATCCGCGGCGGTCCGAATACGATGCCGGAGGCGGCCATGTCCTCCGCGTCTTCGATCACCTTGGCGGCATGCAGCAGCGCCTTCGATGGGATGCAGCCGACGTTCAAGCACACTCCACCCAACATCGGCCAGCGTTCGATCAGCGTCACTTTGAGGCCGAGATCGGCGGCCCTGAATGCCGCGGTATACCCACCCACGCCGGCGCCGAGCACGACCAAGTCCACCGCCCCCGGCGGTGGCGCGCCGGCGGCCTTGGTCGGCGCAGCCGCCTGCGACCACGTAGGCGAAGGTGCGGGCGTCGCTGCGGGTGCAGGCGTCGTCGCCGCAGGCCCCGGCGAGGCGGCCGGCGCAGGCGAAGCTGCTGCGGTGGTCGGCGAGGCCGCAGGGGCCGCCCGCGGCGGCACGGCTGTGGGCGCAGCCGCGGGTGTTGGCGCAGCTTCGCCCACTTGCACGGTGGCGATCAGCGCCCCCGCCGATACTTCGTCGCCTTTCTTCAGTTCGACGGAATTGACGACGCCGTTTACCGGCGACGGCACATCCATCGAGGCCTTCTCGGTCTCGAGCGTTATGAGCGGATCGTCGATGCGAATCTGGCTGCCTTTCTTGACGAGGACGTCGACGACGTTGACACCCTTGGCATCACCAAGATCCGGAATTCGTATCTCGACGACGCTCACAGCAAGGCCTTGACGTCGCCCAGCGTTTTGGCGAGGAACACTATGAAACGCGCGGCTTCGGCGCCGTCGATCACGCGATGGTCATAGGATAGCGACAGCGGCAGCATCAGGCGCGGCAGGAATGCGCCCTTGTCATAGACGGGTTTCTGGCTGGATTTCGACACACCCAGGATGGCGACTTCCGGCGCATTGATGATGGGCGTGAACGCCGTGCCGCCGATTCCGCCCAGGCTCGAGATCGTGAAAGTTCCGCCTTGCATCTCGGTGTTCTTCAGCTTGCCCGCCCGCGCCTTCTCGGACATCGCCGCCAGGACGCGCGCGATCCCATAGATATCGAGCCGGTCGGCATTCGGAATCACCGGCACCACCAATCCATTCGGCGTATCCGCGGCGAAGCCGATGTTGAAGTATTTCTTGAATACCAGATTCTCGCCGCCCGCATCCAGCGAGGAGTTGAACCGCGGGAATTTCTGAAGCGCCAAGAGACAGGCCTTGATGATGAAGGCCAGCGGCGTGAGCCGCACGCCCTCCTGCGACGCCTTGCTCTTCAGCGCCACGCGCACGGCCTCGAGATCGGTGATATCCGCGTCCTCGTGCTGCGTCACATGCGGCAGATTGATCCAGCTCGCCTGGAGCCGCGCGCCGGAAATCTTCTGGATCCGCGACAGCGGCTTGATCTCGATGGCGCCGAACAGGGCGAAATCCACGACCGGCACCTTGGGCAAAGGCGAAACCGGCGCGGCAGCCGGAGCCGTCGGCGCCGTCAGAATCGTTTTCACATGAGCCTTCACATCCTCTTGCGTGATGCGGCCCTTGATGCCGGTTCCCTTGATCCGGCCCAAATCGGCGCCGAGCTCGCGCGCGAACTTGCGCACCGACGGGCTGGCGTAGGCTTTCGAGAACGCTGCTTCGTCGATCATGGCGTCGGCGCGCACGGCGGGAGGCGGTGCCGCGCGTGCGGCCGCGGCGGTGGGCGCGGCTGCGGCGGGCACCGCATTGCCGGCGACCGGCGGCGCCGTTGCGGCCGGCGCAATCGCAGGCCGGGGTTGAGCAGGCCCGGCCGACGGCGTTGCACCGGGCGCGCTCGAGCCGGGCGACGGCGCGGCGGGCGCGCCGCGCGCCTCGGCCGCCGCCGGCTCGAGCGTCAGGATCAGCGAGCCCTCGGACACTTTATCGCCCTGTTTGAGTTTGACTTGCGTGATGCGGCCGGACATCGGCGCCGGCACGTCCATTGCCGCCTTTTCCGTCTCGAGCGTGATCAACGGCGCTTCTTTCTCGATCTCTTGACCGTCCTTGACCAAGACGTCGATGACATCGACGTCTTTGAAGCTGCCGATGTCGGGAACCAGAACTTCGATTGGAGTAGTCACGGTACCGCCTAGACCGACAGGGGATTGGGTTTTTCCGGATCGATGCCGAAAGCCTGCATGGCATCAGTCACCGTCTGCTTGTCTATCTTGCCTTCGTCGGCAAGCGCCTTGAGCGCGGTGATGGCCACGTAGTGACGGTCCACTTCGAAGAATCGCCGTAGTTCCGCGCGGGAATCGCTGCGGCCATAGCCATCCGTGCCCAGCACCGCGTAGCGGCCGGGTATCCACTGCCGAATCTGATCCGCGACGGTTTTCATGTAGTCGGTGGCGGCGATGAACGGACCCTCGCGATCCGCCAAGGCCTGTTGAATGTAAGTCTGCCGGCGGGGCTCGTTCGGATGGAGCAGATTGCCCCGCTCTACGGCCAACGCGTTCCTGCGCAGCTCGCTGAAGCTGGTGACGGAATAGACGTCGGCAGGCACGCCATAGGTCTTTTCCAAGATCTCCGCCGCCGCCAGTACCTCGCGCAAAATCGTGCCGGAACCGAACAGCGTCACGCGCACCTTGCCGCGCCCGCCGATCTGCAGCAGATACATGCCGTTCAAGATGCCCTGCGCCACGCCGGCAGGCATCGCCGGGTGCGCGTAGTTCTCGTTCATGCAGGTGATGTAGTAGAAGACATTTTCCTGTTCCTGGTACATCCGCCGCAGGCCATCCTGCACGATCACCGCCAGTTCATAGGCGTAGGTCGGATCGTAGGCCACGCAGTTCGGCACCGTGGTCATGACCAGTTGGCTGTGTCCGTCCTGATGCTGCAATCCCTCGCCGGCGAGCGTCGTGCGCCCGGCCGTGCCGCCCACCAGAAAGCCCCGCGCCTGACTGTCGCCCGCCGCCCAAATGAAATCGCCGACTCGTTGAAAACCGAACATCGAGTAATAAATATAAAAGGGCACCATGCTCACGCCGTGGTTCGCGTACGCCGTCGCGGCCGCGAGCCAGGAGCAGAGGCTCCCCGCCTCATTGATGCCTTCCTCGAGAATCTGTCCCTGTTTGTCCTCGCGATAGAAACTGAGCTGTTCGGCATCCTGCGGCGTGTACAGCTGTCCCACCGACGAATAGATGCCGACCTGGCGAAACATGCCCTCCATGCCGAAGGTGCGCGCCTCGTCGGGAACGATGGGCACCACGTGCTTGCCGATGTTCTTGTCCCTGACCAGGGCGGTGAGCATGCGCACCAGCGCCATGGTGGTGGATATTTCGCGATCGCCCGTACCCTCGAGCAGCGCGCTGAATGCCTCGAGCGGCGGCACTACCAGGGGCGGCGCAGACGAATTGCGCGCAGGCAGATAGCCGCCGAGAGCGGCGCGGCGCTCCTGCAGGTACTTGTGCTCTTCGCTGTCTTTGGCCGGCTTCCGGAACGTCAGGCCCGCGAGCTCCTCGTCGGTGATCTGAATATTGAAGCGATCGCGCACCGCCTTGAGATCTTCATCGCCCAGTTTTTTCTGCTGGTGCGCCACGTTCAAGCCTTCGCCCGCCTTGCCCATCCCGAAGCCCTTGACGGTTTTCGCCAGGATCACGGTGGGCGCGCCCTTGTGGGCGACGGCGGAGGCGTAGGCCGCGTGCACTTTCTTCGCATCATGGCCGCCGCGATTCAGGTACCAAATCTCCTGATCCGACATGTTGGCGACCATTTCCTTGAGCTCAGGGTATTTGCCGAAGAAATGCTCGCGCACATAGGCGCCGTCCTTGGACTTGAAGTTCTGGTATTCGCCGTCCACGCACTCTTCCATCAGGCGCTTGAGCAGACCTTTTTGATCGCGTTCGAGCAGCGGATCCCAGCGCGAGCCCCAGAGCACTTTGATGACGTTCCAGCCCGCGCCCAGGAATGCCGCTTCGAGCTCTTGAATAATCTTGCCGTTGCCGCGCACCGGCCCGTCCAGCCGCTGCAAGTTGCAATTGATCACGAATATGAGGTTGTCGAGCTTCTCCCGCACCGGCATGGTGAGCGCGCCCATCGACTCGGGCTCGTCCATTTCACCGTCGCCGAGAAACGCCCATACCTTGCGGTCGGAGGGCGGCACGATGCCGCGATGCTCGAGATAGCGCACGAAACGCGCCTGGAAAATCGCCGTCATCGGACCCAATCCCATCGACACCGTGGGGTATTGCCAGAAGTCCGGCATCAGCCATGGATGCGGATAGGACGACAACCCATCGCCTTTGACTTCCTGACGAAAGCGCAGCAGCTGGCCCTCGTTCAAGCGGCCTTCCAGGTAGGCGCGCGCGTAGATTCCGGGACTCGAATGCCCCTGCATGAAGATCATGTCCCCGGGATGCGCGGCGCTCTTGGCACGCCAGAAGTGATTGAAGCCGACTTCATAGAGCGTCGCCGCCGATGCGTACGACGCGATGTGGCCGCCGTACTCGGAATTCGAGCGATTCGCCTGCACCACCATGGCGAGCGCATTCCAGCGAATATAGGCCTCGTTGCGCCGTTCCAGCGAGCGATCGCCGGGATAGTCGGGCTGCTGCGCCTTGGAGATGGTGTTGAGATAGGCGGTATTCGGCTTGAACGGCAGATACGCGCCGGAGCGCCGCGTAAAGTCAACCAATTTCTCGAGCAGAAAATGCGCGCGCTCCGGGCCTTGCGCGCGCATGACCGAATCGATCGATTCCAGCCACTCCTGGGTTTCAACGGGATCGATGTCTTCGAACGGCGATTGTTGAGTCATAAATGCACACGCCCACGTGTCCTGTTAAGATGGCCGGCACGTTACAGCGCCGATGCGCTGACCGCCACTGCGTCATAAACCGGAGCTATCTTCGGGGTTTGGTTTTTCATGGTCAAGCAAGGGATAGGCTTGCGGTTTTTACGATATGCCCACTCGCTTGCCCTATGACCAATTGCTCGTGCCCGTGCGCCAGATCGGCGCACGGATAACCGTGTCGCTGCTGGCCCGATACTCCAGCGCCCTGGTGTTCCTGCCGCTCACGCCGAGCGAGGCGGATTGGAGGGCCTTGCCGCACGGCGCCGTGCTGCGCGGCCTGTACGCGCAGAAAGTGCGCAAAGCCGGCGATTGTTTCCACCTGCGGGTCGGAGCGAGCGCGCAGACGCTGTTGATCGTGGCGTGCCTCGCCGAAGAGGCCAGTACCTTCGAACGGCTGCAAGCGGCAGGCAAGCTCGCGCGCAGCGCCCTGGACGGCGAACCGCAATCGCTGCTGTTGTGGCAGCAAGGCTGCTCCGCCGAAGCGGCGAATGTGACATTGAGCTCCGCCGTCGCGGCGCTCGAGGCGGGCGCGTTTCGCTTCGCATCGTTCAAGACCAAGCCGAAACCGCGCGCGCGGCTGGTGCGCATCGACATTGCCTCGGCGAAAAAACTGCCCGAGCTCGATCTTACGCTGGCGACCGCCGCCGGGAATAATCTGGCCCGCTGGCTGACGGCGTTGCCGCCCAACACTCTCGACGCGCGCGGCTATCGAATATTGCTGCAAGAGCTTTCGCGGCGCCTGAAGCTGCGCTTCAAATTCTACGGCGAGGCCGCGCTCAAGCGCCTGGGCGCAGGCGCATTTCTCGCGGTCTCCCGCGGCAACGGCACGCGCGACGCCGGCATTGCACATCTGTCCTACCGGCCGCGCGGCGCAACGGCGCCCGCATTGAGCCTGGTCGGCAAGGGCATATGTTTCGATACCGGCGGGACCAACCTCAAGCCTCATAAGAGCATGCTCGACATGCACATCGACATGGAAGGCAGCGCGGTCGCGGTGGGAAGCCTCTATGCGCTGCACGCCCTGCGCTCGCCGCTGGCGGTGGATTGCTGGCTGGCGATCACGGAAAACCGCATCGGTCCGCTCGCCTACAAGCCCCAAGACGTGGTGCGCGCCCACAACGGTACGACCATTCAAGTGATCCACACCGACGCCGAGGGCCGCATGGTTCTGGCGGACGCGCTCAGTCTCGCAGCCGCGAGGCGGCCGCGCGCCATCATCGATTACGCGACGCTCACCGGCGCATGCGTGTATGCCCTCACCGAACGCTACAGCGGCGCGTTCACCAACCGGCCCGAGGCGCGCGATTTGATCGAATCCGCCGGAACCAGCAGCGGCGAGCGCGTCTGGTGCTTTCCCATGGACGCCGACTACGACACCGACCTCGAGAGCAGCGTCGCCGATGTACTGCAGTGTGCGGCCGAGGGCAAGGGCGATCATATCTTGGCCGCGCGCTTTTTGAGCCGATTCGTGCCCAAGGAAATCGCGTGGCTGCATCTCGATCTCGCGGCCGGTTCGCGCCACGGCGGCCTTGCCCACATTGCCACGGAAATCACCGGCTTCGGCGTGCGCTACACTCTCGATTTGGTGCGCCGTGGCTGGCCGCCGGCCCCCTCGCCCGGCGCGGCGCGCCCGGCGGCGGCCTCGCGCAAATGAACACCCTGAAGCTGCGGCGACCCGACGATTGGCACGTGCATCTTCGCGACGGCGCGGCGCTCGCCGCGGTGGTGAAGTTTACCGCGGAGCGGTTCGGGCGGGCCATCGCGATGCCCAATCTGAAGCCGGCGATCGACACGGCGGCCGCGGCGCGCGCATATCGCGAACGAATCCTGGCGGCGCTGCCGGCCGGCACGAGCTTCGAGCCGCTGCTGACGCTGTACTTGACGGATGCCACGGCGCCGGGGGAGATCGATCGTGCGCGGGCTTGCGGGTTCATCCACGGTGTCAAGCTGTATCCTGCCGGCGCGACGACCCACTCCGATGCCGGCGTAACCGGCATTGCCAAGGTGTACCGGGTTCTCGCGCGCATGGAAGAGATCGGCATGCCCTTGCTGGTGCACGGCGAGTCGCCGCAGCCCGAAGTGGATGTGTTCGATCGAGAAATTCACTTCATCGATACGGTGCTGCAGCCGCTGCTCGAACGGTTCCCCGGCTTGCGCGTGGTGTTCGAGCACATCACGACGGCGCGCGCGGTTGAATTCGTGGTCAACGCCCGGCCGGGAGTCGGCGCGACCATCACGCCCCAGCATCTGCTGCACAACCGCAACGCGATTTTTTCCGGCGGCATCAGACCCCATTACTACTGCCTGCCGATTTTGAAACGCGAACGCGACCGGCAAGCGCTGCTCGGCGCGGCCACCGGCGGCAATCCGCGTTTCTTTCTGGGAACCGACAGTGCGCCCCACGAGCGGGCGAGCAAAGAGAATGCCTGCGGCTGTGCCGGCATGTTCACCGCCCACGCCGCCATCGAGCTGTATGCCGAGGCGTTCGAGGCCGCGGGCCGCCTCGACCGCTTGGAACCGTTTGCCAGTCATTTCGGCGCCGACTTTTACGGTCTGCCCCGCCACGAAGACACCATCACTTTGATCAAGGAGTCCTGGGTGCCCCCTCAAGTCTATGATTTCGGCGATGGCGCGCTGGTGCCGTATCGCGGCGGCGAGCCGGTCGCATGGCGTCTCGCCGGTGCCGGCCACGCATGAGTCAGATCCCTCCGATCACCTTCGCCACGCGCTTCCGCGGCTTCCTGCCCGTGGTAATCGATGTAGAAACCGGGGGGTTCAACTCGCAAACCGACGCGCTGCTCGAAATCGCCGCCGTATTCGTTGAAATGCGCAGCGATGGGACTTTGACCCGCGGTGAGACCATCCGCTATCACGTGGTGCCGTTTCCCGGCGCCAATATGGAACCTGCGTCGATGGCGGTGAACGGAATCGATCCCCACCATCCGCTGCGGCCCGCAATCCCCGAAGAGGAGGCGCTGCAACGCATATTCCGCGAAGTCCGCAATGCCATACGCGCCGCGGACTGCACGCGCGCGGTGCTGGTCGGACACAACGCGTTCTTCGATTTGAATTTCCTGAACGCGGCCGTGGCGCGCGCGCAGGTCAAGCGCAACCCGTTCCATCCCTTCACGAGCTTCGATACCGCGACCTTGGGCGGCGTTGCCTTTGGGCAAACCGTCTTGATGCGCGCGACACTCGCCGCGGGCCTCGAGTGGGACACCGCCTCAGCGCACTCCGCGGCCTATGACGCCGAACGCACGGCTGATCTCTTCTGCATGGTGTGCAATCAGTTCCAGGGGGTGTTCGACGCCAGCCGCCGGCGCTTGGCCGCGATGGGTCCGCTGGAGGTCGAGCCCTCAACTGCCGGCGAGTCCTTTACCCCGGACGAGCCCATGGAGCGCGAACCCTGAACGACGGCCTATGCGCGGGCGCCCTCGAGCCGGCCGGCCTTACGCCGGTACGGCGCCGGCTTCCGCCAGCAATTGTTTGAGCTCGCCGTTCTTGTACATCTCGATCGTGATGTCGCAGCCGCCCACGAGTTCGCCGTTGACATAGAGCTGCGGAAAGGTCGGCCACTTGGAGTAGGTCTTCAGCGCCTCGCGCACTTCCGGGTCCTCGAATATGTTCACATGCGCAAAATTCGCCTTACAGGCTTTGAGCGCAGCCACCGTCTGTGCCGAAAACCCGCATTGCGGAAAATCGGGCGTGCCCTTCATGTAGAGCACCACGGGCGAAGCCGATAGCTGGTTCTTGATCCGTTCGATAGCGTTCATAATCGACAGTCTCCAGATTGGTCATGTTCCTTAAGCCTACGATAGCAGCCCGGGCGGCGCCCGTATGCCCCCAAATGCCACATTGACAGGGGAGGACATACGGGCAGCGCCGGACACCGTTGAATTATTGGGGTCAGTCCCCTATTCTTCCAGGCCGCCGCAGTGCAAGATCCGCGCGGCGGCTAAACTCACGGTTTAGGCGAACCGGGGTCCGACGCATATTCAAAAATAGAAGGGGAATCGCATGAACCCATTAACCACAGTGAAATGGCCGCTCATTATCGGCTTCGCGGTTGCCGTGCTCATTGCCAGCCTGATCGGGGGTTTCGCCTTCAACGAAATGAGTTTCGCGCGCTGGCTGCACATCGTGTCGGGAATATTCTGGATCGGCCTATTGTACTATTTCAACGCGGTGCAGACCCCGGCTATGGCGGCGGCCGCGGCGGACAAGGGCGGCCCGGGCGGCGCCGGCGTCAATAAATACGTCGCACCCCTCGCCCTGCTGTGGTTTCGCTGGTCGGCGCTCGCCACCTGGCTGATGGGCGCGTGGCTCCTGTCCCTGACCCATGGCCGCTTCGTCGACACCTTCACCTTCGGCCTGCTGCAGAACCCGGTCCAGGACTCCAATATCATCATGGGGATCGGCGCCTGGCTCGGCACCATCATGTTGTTCAATGTCTGGGTGCTCATTTGGCCCAACCAGAAGAAGATCTTAGGGATAGTGCCCGCCACCGACGAGCAAAAGGCGGCGGCCCGCAAAGTCGCCCTGTACGCCTCGCGCACGAATTTCCTACTGTCCATTCCCATGCTGATGTGCATGATCGGACCGTCGCACGGACTTCCGTTCTAAATCGTTGCCGGTTCCCGCCGACCTGCCGCAACAGGTTGCCCGCGCTCTGGCCGAGGACGTCGGCAGCGGTGATTTGACGGCTGCGCTGATCCCCGCGGATCGCATCGGCCGGGCCACCGTGATCACGCGGGAGCGGGCCATCGTCTGTGGCCTACCCTACGTCGAAGCCAGCTTCCGCGGCGTCGATGCGCGGGTGCGGCTGGAGTGGCGGGGGGCCGAAGGCGACTCGGTCGTCGCCAATCAGCCCTTGGTCGATCTCGAGGGCCCGGCACGCGCACTGCTGACCGGGGAGCGCACGGCGCTCAATTTCCTGCAACTGCTCTCCGGCACCGCCACGGCCGCGCACACCTATGCCGCGCTCCTCGAGGGCACGAATTGCCGCCTGCTGGACACCCGCAAGACCATTCCCGGCCTACGCTCCGCGCAAAAGTACGCGGTGCGCGTCGGCGGCGGCCACAACCACCGCATGGGCCTGTTCGATGGAATCCTCATCAAGGAAAATCACATCATGGCCGCGGGGTCGATCGCCGCCGCGGTAGGCGCCGCCAAGCGCGGCTCCGCTCAAGTCCCGATCGAGGTCGAAGTCGAAAATCTGTCCGAATTGCAGCAAGCCATCGCCGCCGGCGCCGATATCGCCATGCTCGATGATTTCTCGCTGGAGGCAATGCGCGAAGCGGTAGCCCTGAACGCCAACGCCGCAATGCCGCTCAAGCTGGAAGCCTCCGGCGGAATCACCACCGCCACCATCCGCGAAATCGCCGAAACCGGCGTCGATTTCATCTCCGTCGGCAGCATCACCAAGCACGTACGCGCCGTCGACCTCTCCATGCGCTTCGAGTGGAAAACCTAGCACGTCGGCGTGGGATTTTGCCGGCTCGCATGGCCCGTGGGGAGGGGGACCCCGAAGGCAACGGGGGAAGCAGTTGCCTTCGGGCTCCCCCTCCCCCCAGGCCTTTCGCGCTGGGCCGCGTAACATCACCGCACAGAAGGACGACTGCCGAGAGGCCACCTTCGCTCGCCACCGCATGCCGAGCGATTCGAGTACTCGCGCGGTGGGGTCAGGAGAGCCTGCCGGCAACTGTATTCTTCGTTGCCGGCAGGCTCTCCTGACCCCGCCGAGCAATCACTACCTGCAGCCGCTCACCCTCAAGCGCTGTTGGCGGCCCTCAGTACCCGCTGCGGCTGCGACACGCCATACCCCTGCGCGTAATCCACCCCCAAGCTCTGCAGCATGTTGATGATCTCTTGGTTCTCCGCGAACTCGGCAATGGTCTGCTTGCCGGTCAGATGCCCGATTTCATTGATCGAACGCACCATCTCCCGGTCGATGGGATCGTGCAGTATCTCTTTGACGAAGCTGCCGTCGATCTTCAAGTAATCGACCGGGAAGTGCTTGAGAT
>WNFT01005266.1_pt1 | contig 15065 bp, 5 predicted proteins | sample 5400191 | NCBI WGS metagenome assembly WNFT01 (sample SAMN13153359, study PRJNA577476) | soil metagenome | isolation source: 80 cm saprolite under Madrone tree | place: USA:California | collected 2016-06-14 | reverse complement strand
GAATTTCCTGATAGTTTTCCGGCGGATTGCCCCAGCAAGAGAGATGAAAGAAACGAATCTCTCGGCCCTTGGAATCCACCAGCCTTCCTTTCTGACAACGCGCTTTCATCTCGGTCAGCCTGTTTTCAACCGTGACGGCCAGCCTTCCTTTGAAGCCATAGCTCACCGTGTCATCGGCACGCACATCTTTGGGGAGACACGAGTATTGCTTGATAATTGAGGCAGGTGCTCGTTGCGGAGGCGAATTCAGAATTTCCATCTCGGTCAAGCGACTCGCCCCATCGGCAAGTCTTGTGTGGGACAAAAGCAGCCCGCAAATAATGAAAATGGCGATCCTTGAGAGTTTGCCGAGCTTCAGTACATTGACAATTTGAGTGCTCGAATAATACATTTTTAGTTGGCTTCAGTGATTTCCTCGGTCCCAAAACGTTTTGCTAAAGGATAAACGTGACAACCTTACGTCCTCGCCCTGCTTCATAGATTGTCGCCTTCTCTAACGATTATTTCAAGAATAGGAACTTCAAATGAAACGTACGGCCATCCTCTTCGGTTTGATCATTGCGCTCTTTACATTTTCCTTACTCGGCGTCTTTGGTTCGTCGTCAGCCAGCAATGGCAGAAGCTCAAACGCCTCAGATCAATCGCCCCAAGACGTGGTTGGCCAGGATCAGGCAAGCCCGACCGGCCAAAGTCAAAGCGAAGACAACCCTGGTGTCGACGCCGACTTGGGGAAGATGGGCAGGAACATTGACCGCGAAACTTATCTGCGCCTGCGCGATGAGTATGTTGCGCGGCGACGCGGAATAGAGCCGGGAAGGCCATTCGATCCAGCAGCTCGTGGACACGCCATCGAACAAATGGAGCGTCAGGAGAAGGGAAGGCTGATCGAGTCGATACTTAATGGTGGAGCGCCGCCCCCGGAGGGCGTGGATGCAGCATGGACCGCAATCGGGCCGGTCACGATTCCCAATGGACAGGCTGTGAACAATTCCAACATAGCCGTGACCGGCCGGGTCACTTCGATCGCGGTCGATCCCACCAACGCCTCTAAAGTGTACCTGGGAACAGCGCAGGGCGGGGTATGGCGTTCGCTCGATGGCGGCAGCACCTGGACTTCCATCTTTGATAACGCGCAGACAATGGCGATTGGAGCGTTGGCATTGGCGCCTTCTAATCCAACGATCCTCTACGTAGGCACCGGAGAATTCAATTCTTGCGGCGATTGCTTCTTTGGCGTTGGGCTGTACCGGATTGATAGCGTTGACACGGCACCGACGCTGGTTGGCCCAATTAATCCATCCCAGACGATTGGAAATCTTACCTACAGTATTTTCAATGGGCGCGCGATAACAAAAATTCTTGTGCATCCGACCGATCCAGCTACTATCTTTGTCTCAACCGCTCGCGGGATTGGAGGCAGCGGCGCAAATTCGCTGGGGCTCGTGCCGGCCATAGCGACCCGAGGCCTCTATCGCTCGACAAACGCTACTTCCGCTGCCGGTTCGGTAACGTTTCAGAAATTGACAGTGACGACTGACAACAGTGCGGACAGTCCGGCCACCGGAAATGAAGACACGCCGGATATGGTTATGGAGCCAGGTAACCCGGATAACGTTATCGTCACGACCATCGGACCTTTCGGCTCTGGCTTACCTTCAGGGATTTATCGCACCACCAACGCGACGACCACGGCGAGTTTTACTCGAGTTCTATCTCTTCCCAACAATACAAGAGCAAGCTTTGCAATCAACAAGGTAGCATCGGTGGTTACAGTTTACGCTGCGACCAGCGAAACGCCGACCTCTACTCCGGGATGCACTTCCTCGGGAAGCGGAGCACTGCGGAAGCAGATCGATCCCTTTAATCTTAGCGCGACGTGGTCGACTCAGCTTACCGGCGGAGGTGGCTTCTGCGATGGACAGTGCAACTACGACATGCCAATTGCGGTTAATCCGAACGATCCTAATGAGGTTTATCTTGGGGGGAACGCACGTGGTGGCTGCGCTGATGGAATGAAGAAGTCTACCAATGGCGGCTTATCGTTTACTCGCGACGATAACAGCCTTCATGCTGACTCGCACGCGCTGGTTTATGACGGAGCCGGCACGACGATCTTCACCGGAAACGATGGTGGCGTGTGGAAGCGATCTTCGAGCGGTAATGCGGGGAGCGCCTGGACAAATCTTAATAAGGCTTCGCTGAATACTCTTCAGTTTCAAGGTATTGCCGTACATCCACTCGACCGGGACCTGATGATCGGAGGAACGCAGGACAATGGGACTGAGTACCAGCAAACTTCGGCCGGCAATTGGAGGAACGCCGAAGGCGGCGATGGTGGTTACGCGCTTATCGATCAGAGCGCGACCAATACTACCAACGTTACGATGTACCACACGTTCTATAATTTTACAGGCGAGCAGATCGGCTTTGATCGCACTGTTAACACCGCTTGTTTGCCTCTACAGGATTCCTGGCCAACACGCGGCGCATTCGGTGGCTCGAATGTCTTGACGCCTGTTCCCTGCGATGGCACAGCCGCCTATCTTCAGAACGGAATAAACATAAACGATAACGTGTTGTTCTACGCACCAATGGCCCTGGGCCCGGGAGCGCCGAACACTTTGTATTTCGGCACTGACCGTCTTTATCGATCGACGGATCGAGGTGACACTATGACGGTCGCCAGTCAGGCGCCGATCAATTCCGCGGCGTGTGGCAGCCTGGGCTCTCCATGTCCCATAAGTTCGATCGCAGTTTGGCCCCAGGGTGACAACGTTCGCATGGTTGGTTTGGCGAGCGGCCAGATATGGGCGACTTCTATCGGTTCGTCGACTCTGGTCAATATTACGAGCGCGTCGTTCCCCGCAAACCCAAACGGAAGCGCGAATAAGTTTGTAGGCCGCGTGGTAATCGACCCGAATAATAAGAACACAGCCTATGTAGCGTTTTCGTTTTACGCTCCCGCGGGCCAGGGCATCTGGAAAATCACGAATCTGGTAGCGGCTTCGGGCACTTCACCGGCAGCGCCGATTTGGAATGCGGCCGCCAATGGCATTCCCAGCATACCTATTAACGCGCTGGTGATCGATCCGTTGAACTCGAACGTCTTGTATGCCGGAACGGACATCGGAGTCTATAGCTCGACGGATGGCGGAGCAAATTGGGCTCCTTTTGGCGCCGGCTTTCCGCGCGTCGCTGTTTTTGATTTGGCGATTCAACCGAGCAACAGAATTCTGCGCGCGGGCACGCACGGACGCGGGGTGTGGGAGATTCCGTTGATTAGCCCCGGATCGTCGACGGTCCAATTCCAGGGTTCGTCTTCCCAGTCAATCACCGAAGGCCAAGTGAGCATGACAATCACGATCACTCGCAGTGGCGATATTTCATTTCCGGCATCAGTGAATTACGCGACCAGTGACAACGCGGGAAACAACGACTGTAGTGTTACAAATGGCGCCGCATCGGCGCGCTGCGATTATATTGCCACGTCGGGAACTCTAAATTTTGCCGCCAACGAGGCCGCGAAGAATATTTTGATCCCGATTGTGGACGATTCATACGCCGAGGGCCCGGAAACCTTTTCGCTCACCTTGAGTAATCCGGCGGGGATTAACGTATCGCTTGGCTCTCCGTCCGTGCTCACCATCACCATCAATGACAACGACGCGTCCAACGGCCCAAACCAAATAGACGTATCAAGCTTCTTTGTGCGCCAGCACTATATCGATTTCCTGAACCGCGAGGCGGATTCCGCAGGCCTTTCATTCTGGACGAATAATATCGACAACTGCACACCGAAGCCTTCATGCACTGAACTGCAGCGCATCAACACTTCGGCTGCCTTCTTCATCTCGATTGAATTTCAAAACACAGGCTATCTGGTGGAACGGATTTACAAAGTCGCTTTCGGCAGCAGCACGGGCAATTCAACCACGGGCGGCGCACACACATTACAAGTGCCGGTAGTCAGGTTGAGTGAATTTTTGCCGGACACGCAGAAAATCGGACAAGGTGTAGTTGTCAACGTGGGAGACTGGCAACAGCAATTGGAGAATAACAAGCTTGCCTTTACCGAAGAGTTTGTCACTCGCTCGCGGTTCCTAACGGCCTTTCCTTTAACGATGACGGCCGCACAGTTTGTCAACACGATGAACACAAATTCGGGCGGAGCCCTATCGCAATCGGACCGGGACAATCTGGTCCAGGCGCTCACCAACGGCACGATGACGCGGGCGCAAGTCTTGCGAGCGATCGCAGAAAACCAGACTCTCTACAACGCCGAGTTCAACCGCGCGTTTGTGCTGATGCAGTTCTTTGGTTATCTGCGACGCAACCCTAACGACTTTCCGGATGCGGACTATACGGGTTTTGAATTTTGGCTAAACAAGCTGAATTCCTTCAATGGAAACTTCGTAGCTGCCGAGATGGTCAAAGCATTTATTACGTCCACCGAGTATCGCAAACGGTTCGGACCGGCGTGATCGTGTCAGAACCGCGAGCGGTAGCGACCGGATCATATGGGGCCGATCGCTAATCAAGGGCGATGTGTGTGATCCGGTCGCTACCGCTCACGGTTCTGACACGGCTCCGAGCAACCAGTGGCGCGTGGCCGGAAACTAAGCGAATGTCCGACAAACTTCAGTTTGTCGCGACGATCGACAAGCTAAAGCTTATCGGACTTTTGACGGCTTGCGGTTGCCGCAGCCGAATGCGTACAATGTCCGGCCTGACTGCTTAAAAATCATAGTGTTCCACTTTGGCTCAGAACCCCAGATGGCCCGGTTTAAGCAGTTGATAGTTCGTTCGCTATCTTAATGTCAAGACTGGTTTACGCTTTCCTATGTGCGGTGGCTGCGTGCATGCTCGTCGCCGGAGCGTTTTCTTCCTCCGCCCAAAATACGACTAACTTCACGCCCGATCCGTTTGTTTCTCAGGTCACGAGTTCGGCGCGAGATTCGTTTGCCGGCGATATGACGGCGAATGGGCGCTTCGTCGTGATTGAATCGAGCGGTGACATTGCCACGGAGAAGGTCGCAACATTCAATGCCAGCGGAACTCCGAACCCGAACGCCCGCAACAACGAAGATGGCAATCGTGAAATCTTTTTGTACGATTACGCGCAGCGGCGAAGTTTTCAGCTCACGAACACGAAAAGCGTTTTGAATCCGTCGCCAAGCCCTTCGGTATCGCCAAGTCCTAGCCCGAGCCCCAGCCCCAGTCCGAGTCCTTCGGTCAGTCCATCTCCAACGGTCAGTCCGACGCCGACGCCTTTTCCAACGCCGACGCCGGTCGATAACAGCAGCGTCGCGATTGAGATCAGCAACAACCGCCCCGTGATTAGTCTCGAGCCACAGTTGGTTGCCGGCCGGCGCACCTACACGATCGTTTTCAGTTCGAACGCGCCGGTGAGCCCCGCGAACTTTGATGGCAGCGATCCCAATGCGCCGGGCGCGAGCACCTTGGCCACGGATGGGAATCAGGAGGTCTGGACCTATCAGTTCACGGTTCCGGACACCGCGGATCTTTCGTCGGGCGCGGAAGTCCCATTTCAGGATTTGACGACGGGAAGCTTCAGGCGCATCACGGACACTCCGGCCAGCATCGCTCCAATGGCTGGATCGACGACCAGATCGCCTGTAGTGGCTGACGATAATCGCGATGTGACGATTAGCGACGATGGGAAAATCGTCGCGTTCGTTTCGACGCGCAACCTTGTGGGCACGGGAAACACCGATGGGAATCCGGAAATCTTCCTGGTAAATGTCAGCAATCCAACTTTGACATTTGTTCAAGTCACAAACACGAAGGACTTTTTTACCAACGGGTTTCTTACAAATCCCATCTTCAACGAGAACCCGTCTCTTTCTGGGAATGGATCGGTGCTGGCATTTGTCTCGAACGCCAACCTCGCAGGAGCGAATGACGACGGCGGCGGAGTTGGAAACGCAGAGATTTACATCGCGAATTTCAACGGTACTGCGGTCAGCGGCTTAAGGCAGGTTACCAAGACCAAAGACGGTGTGCCCAATCCGAGTCCGACGGTGAGTCCGAGCCCCAACGCCACTCCAGCGCCGACGCCAATTCCCGATACAACTAGCACTGCTAATATTTTCAGCCGTGGCCGCCGCCTCAGCCGCGACGGGAATTTTATTGCCTTCGAATCGTTGGCGAATGATCCGAAAGGGAATACAACCAACGGGAATTTCTATGTGAGTTTTGTCTACGACGTTAGCCACGATAGTTTTGCTCAGCTTGGTCCGCGCGCTTTGGCGAATCCAGGCGATGTGCTGCACGTTCCCACGTTTACCGATTATGATGTGGCGCTGAAGCCGGGATCGGTAGTGTTCACGTCGGCATTGAACTTCATGCCGGATGGAACATTCCCAACGGCCGATCAGGACAATACCGGATTGAACCCGATTCGTGCCTCGCAGATCTTTCTCGCTCCGCTTCCCGTAATATCGACCGGACCATTCACGCGGCTCACGACTATTCCGACCGGAAGCGTTTTTGTCGGCCTGCGCGGGCTGCCCAGCAATTCTCGAAAGCGAATGGCGTTTAGCATCCCCGCGACTGAGCTTGGAGGCGGCAACCCCGATGGTTCGAGCGAGGTTTACTATCACTTATCACCCACTATCACGACTGAATCGACGGCCACGCTTTCGTTGTTTACCGGCGCCAGTCAGCTCGCTGTGCCCGTAGCCAGTCCGACCCCAACGCCGACCGGAAGTCCGACGCCGAGTCCTTCACCGAGTCCGTCTCCAAGTCCCAGCGTCAGTCCCAGTCCGACGCCATATGTCCCGACTGGTTTGGCGCCCGGCGAACTTGCTCTGGCGAAAGCGAGCGTCAGCCTCGCGCCCGCGAGCGCAACCGTGCTCGACGCCAATGCTTCTGAATCAAAGCGCGCCCCGGCTTTGCCGATCGAGTTGAATGGTGTCTCAGTATCCATCAGTGGAGCGGCGTGCGGGCTTTTTGCCGTTAGTTCCTCGCAGATGAAGTTTGTCGTGCCCGAAGGTCTCGCCACAGGCACATATTCAATCGTAATCAATAACAACGGGACGGTGATTCGCGGTGTGATAGCGATCGTCAGCGCTCAACCGGACATTTTCACCAGTACCAACGGCCCCGGCGGCCGCGCCAAAGTCTGCAATGTCACCAACGCGAATACGCCGAACACCACTTGCATCGGCGAGCCGTTCAACGTCACCACTGATGATGGTGCTGGCAACCAGGTAGCCACGCTTCTCCGTGTCTTCCTGACGGGAGTCCGCGCCACGACTGCGTCGGGAATCAACGTCACAATAGGGACGACCGCCGTTGTGCCAACTCAAAATGTGCCCGACGATCTGCCCGGCACGGATAAAGTTGATTTCTCATTGCCGGCGACCGTCGATAGCGGCGATCAACCAATCGTAGTGTCCGTGGGCCTCGCATCGAGTCGCACGACTGATACCGATCCACCGCACATAACTATCATTGCGCCGCCAGCCACGCCGACGCCGACGCCAACACCTTCGCCGATTAGTAATCCCGATGCGTTTGTGCGGCAGCAGTATCTCGACTTTCTGAACCGCGAACCCGACGCGAGTGGTCTCGCGTTTTGGACCAATCAAATCAATTCGTGCGGCAGCGATCAGCAATGCATCAGCGCTCAGCGCGTGAACGTTTCGGCGGCCTTCTTCCTCTCGACTGAGTTTCAGCAGACAGGCTACCTCGTCTACCGCACCGACAAAGCGGCCTACGGAAACATCGCGGGAGCGCCCGTTCCTATCGCGTTTAGCGAATTCCTACCCGACACGCAGCAGATTGGGCAAGGCTTGATTGTTGGCCAAACGGGTTGGGAGCAGGTATTGGAAACTAACAAGCAGAACTTCATGACCGCTTTTGTGCAACGAGCACGCTTCACTTCAGCTTATCCAATGTCTCTGACTGCTCAGCAGTTTGTCGACGCACTTTATACGAATGCCGGCTTAACGCCGAATGCCGCGCCAAACCACTCGAAGGCAATCACGGAGTTCAATTCAACGACACCCTCGGATCCGGCGGCGCGAGCGCGTGCTTTGCGCGATGTGGCCGAAGATTCGATGCTGGCACAGCAGGAATTCAATCGGGCCTTTGTGCTGATGGAATACTTTGGCTATCTGCGCCGCAATCCAAATGACGCTCCTGATTCGGACTTTTCGGGTTACAACTTCTGGTTGACGAAGCTGAATCAATTTAACGGCGATTTTGTGAAGGCCGAGATGGTTAAAGCCTTCATCACATCAAGCGAGTATCTGAAGCGATTCGGACAATAGCGACAGACCTGAACGGTTTGTGAGTTTCTTCTCCCTCTCCCTTTGGGAGAGGGCCTAGCACCTTACCTAAAGACCTTTCAGTTGGTCAATGTTCACACCTGCTTATTCCACTGTTACTAGCGCTCGTGACGCAGTAGACTCTTGAGTCTAAAGAAGAACAGAGAAAGAGTCTTCGTTTGTTTATTGGCTAAACCCTCACCCAACCCTCTCCCAGAGGGAGAGGGAACTCGCGAATTTGCGCTGCACTTAAGGTAAATGCACATCGGACTCGACGGCTATCCGCTGGCTGAACCCAGGACCGGCGTGGGTCATTACACTCTAGAACTTGCGCGCGCCCTCGCTCTCATAGCTCCATCAGATCAATTCGAATTGGTTTCACCGGCGCCCTTTAACTCCAGCGCGCTCGAAGAAATCAATCATGCAAACCTTTCCAACCTTAGCGCCGTGCATCGCGAAACAGCTCGGATTCGCGGCCACTGGTGGGCGATCGGATTACCGCTTTATGCAACGAAAGCGCGGTTCGACCTTTTTCATGGGACCAACTTTGAAGTGCCGTTTTGGAATCGCCGCACCGTGGTCACGATTCACGATCTGTCAGCCTTGCTGCACAGGGACAAACATCGCGACGCCCTGGCACGTCGCGCGCGTCTGCGTCTGCCGATAGTGGCGAAACTCGCGAGAAGGATCGTCACGCCGACCGAGAGCGTGAAGCGAGAAGTCTGCGAACATCTACGCGTCAAGGCAAACAAAGTGATCGCAATCGCGTCTGCGGCGCGGCAGAGTTTCAGGCGCGTTCCTTCAGAACAAACCCTCGAGACGCGGAAACGGCTGGCTATCGAAGATGACTTTCTGCTTTTCGTCGGCACGCTCGAACCACGCAAGAATCTGCTGACGCTTCTGAAAGCGTTCGATCAGATCGTTCGGCAGACATCTCTGCGTCCGCAGCTCGTTATCGCGGGCGGTGAAGGATGGCTGATGGATGAAACGTTCTCGTTTATCAAGCATTCCGGAATAGGCGATTGCCTGCTGTTTACCGGTTACCTCGATGACGATGAATTGCGCGCGCTCTACTCGACCTGCCGTATCTTCATTTACCCATCGCTATACGAGGGCTTTGGCTTGCCGCCTCTGGAAGCAATGGCTTGCGGCGCGCCGGTGATTGCCGGGCGAGTACCGGCGTTACAGGAAGTGCTGGGAAACGCGGCCCGCTTCGTAGATCCAATGAATGTCGAGGCGCTGGCCGAGAGCATAGTTGAATTGATGGAGAATGACGAAGAGCGACGCCGGCTTGGCTCGAACGGACCTAAGCACGCAGCAAGATTTTCGTGGGAAGAAACTGCGCGCCGGACGTTGGGAGTTTACCGCGAGCTACTGCACGAGTCAGAAGCGCGACGGTGAAAGTTGGAGTTTGGATCTCTTGCTGCGTGGCGGCACTTTTATATTTAAGAAAATGTAGGGTAGCAACCAAACACTCACAAGCGAATCTCATTCACACCCTGCTTTAAGAGTCTGTCGGGAAAATCGAACTTCTCCGTGTAGACTCCGTGATCTCCGTGTCTCCGTGTTGAAATTGCTTTAGAAAAGAAGCACCACGGAGTAGCTTTGCTCGTCTGCGACGCGTAGATAGCGAGTTTAAACATGCCAAAAATAAGGGCTTTTATGGCATGTTTCTAAGAAGGCACGGAGAACACGGAGAAGTATAAAGACTAATTTTTCCGACAGACTCCTAAAGCAGGTGTGAATGAGAGGCTACGCTATCTATCTCTGCTACTACAACCAAAAAAAAGCCGACCTGAAAAAGGTCGGCTCTTCGTGCTTTGCTGAGAAGTCCTTTTAGAATCGTCCTCGATACTCGGTGGAAACGATGAAAGCCTTAACCATTTCGGCCGCATTGTAATTGCCGTTGAATTGGTTCAGCTTATTCAACCAGAATTCGTAGCCGGTATAATCGGTGTCCTGGCCGCTGTTCGGATCGCGCCGCAGGTAACCCATGAATTGCATCAGCACAAACGCGCGGTTGAATTCGTTGCTGGACAAATTCTGATTCTCGGCCACTTGTCGCAGAGCTTGCGCCCGTGCCGTTACGCTACTGGTATCCGTCGCGCTGCCAAATAAAGCGATGGCAGTCGCACGCTCAGAGGCCGAGAGGACGTTCCCCGCCTTGGCATTCAATGCATCCACGAATGCGGCGGGCGTCAGCGTCGTTGGAAAAGCAGTCGTGAAGCGCGAGCGTTGGACAAATGCATTCGTGAAAGCCACCTTATTGTTTTCCAAGACCGTCTCCCAACCCGTCTGTCCGACTATCACACCCTGGCCAATCGTTTTCGTGTCGGGCAGAAACTCACCGAAGCGCACCACCGGCACCGAGACAGCGTGCGTGCTACCCAAAGTCGACGTGCCGCTGCCATCGCCATAAGCTGCTTTGTAAAGACGCTCGACAAGGTAACCGGTCTGCTGGAACTCTATCGACAAGAAATACGCGGCGGAGGTGTTGACACGCTGAGCGTCCGTGCACGACGGCTTTGGGGTGCAGTTATTGATGTTGCCCGTCCAGAAGTCAAAGCCGCTCTGATCGGGCATCCGGCTCAGAAAGTCGATGTACTGATATTCGACAAAGAAGTCGCTGTCATCGATAGTAATGAATTGCGGCGGGTTGGTACCCGGCCGCACGCGCAGGGGTTTGACCTTTACATTTCCGTAGAAGAGATCGGATGGCAGGTTCGGATCGTCCGTGACCACTCTGAGCGTCGGACCTTGCCCGAAAGCGCTCACGCCCGCGAGCGCGACTAGAATAATTTCATGTTGTTGCTGCTCCTGGTTCCCAATGCGAAAATCAACCAGAATTTGGGGCCAGCGTCTGGTTTGCGAGGCAATCCGAAGTGTAGCTTCCAGCGTTGGGGCTGTCAATAATTCATTTAGCGCCAGGAAGCCTTTGCACTTGGGCGCCGACCTTTTAGACGAACACAACTACTCGCCAGTCGAATTAATTATCAGAACCACCTGCGGTAGCGGGCGGTTGATCCCGACATTCAGCCACGATCGATAATCAAAGATAAACCGCCCGCTACCGCAGGCGGTTCTCACTCACGGCCCAAACCTTTGCCTATATTCGGTAGAAGTGATGAACGCCTTGACCATTTCGGCAGCGACGAAGTTGCCGTTGAATTGATTCAGCTTGTTCAGCCAAAATTCGTAGCCCGTGTAGTCTATATCCTGTGGATCGTTCGGATTGCGGCGCAGGTAACCGAAGAATTGCATCAACACGAACGCGCGATTGAACTCCTGCTGTTGCAGAATTGAGTTCTCAGCGACGTCGCGTAACGCCCGCCCTCGCGCCGCCGTGTCGCTGGTGTTAGTCGCGACACCGAATTCATTGATGGCTGCCTGCCGATCGCTTGGTGAAGGCGTCACTCCAGCATTGAAGAATAATAGGTCTACGAATTGTGTCGGTGTCAGCGATGTTTGAAATGCGGTCAAAAACCGCGAACGCTGCACAAAGTCTAAAGCGAAAGCCTGCTTGTTATTCTCCAATTGCTGTTGCCAGTTCCCGACGTTCACTACCACGCCTTGGCCAATCTGCTGCGTGTCGGGCAGGAATTCATTGAAGCGGACGATCGGAACGGGAAGTTGATGCGCCCCGCCAAGCGTGGAGGCGCCGCTAGCACCGCCATAAGCCGCCTTGTACATCCGCTCGACTAGATAACCCGTCTGTTGGAATTCAATCGACAGAAAGTAAGCTGCCGAAACATTGATGCGTTTTAGCCCAATGCACGTCTGATCATTTCCGCACGAACTAATCTCGTTGGTCCAAAAGGCCAGACCATCGGCGTCGGGCAACCGATTCAGGAAGTCATAATAGTGCTCGGTCACGAAGAAGCCGGCCTGGTCGATCGGATTCGCGCCGGTGCTGGCGTCATTGTCAGTGATCGTCACTGCAGCCGTTGAGGCACCGCCCAGAGACGCACCCGTTGGATTGCTGAGACTGATGTTGAAAGTCTCTGGGCCTTCCAGATACGAGTCATTGACAATTAGCACTGAGATCGTCTTGAAAGTTTCGCCGGCACCAAACTTGAGAGTTCCGAGAGCGCTAATGTAGTCGCACCTAGCCGACGCAATGCCATTGGTCACGTTACAGTTCTGCGATCCGGCACTGTCGCTGGTGGCGTAATTGACGGTAGCGACGCCGGAATTGTCTCCCGATCGAGTGACGGTAATATTAAGTTGCTGGGTCGCCTCACTCACGTTGAAGGACGAGGCGCTAAGCTGGATGCTGGCAGCACAAGGCGTTAATGACGAACTCGTGTTCCGCGGACTCGGCGCGTTAGTCAGAAAATCTGCCGTATTGTTATCGGTGTCAGTGCACCCGTTGCTCTTTCTGATCCCCGCAGTTGCGTTGGTCAACGTCGGCACTGGACCACTTCCTTCGAAGCAGTTTGCGTTGCCATAGCCGACGAAGTCCACCATGTTCGAGTTAGGTAGCGGGCAGACTCCTGTAAGCAGCCCAGTTCCAGGTCTGGTGATGGCGACTTTGCCCGCGGACCCAAGCAGTATCTGTGTTGCAGGTGGCGGAGGAAACACAAAATCCGCCGTTGGCAACGAGGCGCCGTTCGAGCCGCTCGTTCCCAATTGAAATAACATATGTTGCCCAGGCTGGATGAAGATGCCACTGGGCGTGGAGAAAGAGATTGCGAAATAAAATGTCCCGGTCGCCGTAGCGAACTGAAGCTGGTAGTTATTGAGATTGACCGCGTTACTTCCGCGATTGAATATCTCAAGGAAATCATTCCTATAGGTTGCGCCGACAGTGCCTCCGCCGCCATAGATCTGGCTTATGACGAGTTGATCGTTTCCGGGCGTGGGGGTTGGAGTGGCCGTTGGAGTCGGCGTTGCGGTTGGCGTGGGTGTCGGCGTTCCACTTGGAGTCGGCGTTGGCGTCGGAGTGGGCGTCGCGCTCACGCTGGCACAATTACTGAGCGAAACACTGAGCGTATACGGCGTCTGACTGGCCGCTCCCGCGGCGACATCGTGTACGACAACGGTGAACGGTTGACCGGACGGTGCTGTGAAAGAGTATGACGTTGTCGCTCCTGAAACTCCGGGATCGGCCAGGTAGTTAGTGGTAGGATTCGCAGGCACAAACCCCGAATTATTGTAAGTAGCGTCATAGAGCTTCGCTGCGTTGGCACTGGAGACAGTAAGCGTGACCGTTACGCACTGGCTCGTCGAATTCGTATTGGTAAACGTATAGGCATCGTAATGCCGCGAATTGCCTGCATCGAATATGGGCGGCGTCGTCTTTGGACTCACACAGGATGCCGCAGTACCGTTGCGGTTCAACCGCCCCATCTGATCCCCTGAGGTTGAAGTGTAGCCCGCTGCCGTGGGCGGTGTCTGGCCAAGTGTCGATGAAATGTTAAGACCGGGTTGAGCGCCGACTACTTTGTTGATGAGGAAGCCCTGCGGGCTCGCGCCACCTCCAAAGTTGACTGTCAGCACGAAAGTTATGACGGTGCCGCACGTCACGCTTGAATTGACTGAGAAAATAAATGGCGCGGCGGAATTGGTCGCGTTACCTGATGGGCCAATCGTGCCGTAAGCAGCGGCGCCCTGAGTAATAGTGATTCCCGTTGTCGAGGTTGTCAGGGTTGCGTTCACGCTCGTAGCAGTCACCAAAGACGGGTTCGTTATCTGCACGACCAGATTCCCGGTTTCACCCGGATCGATGGTCCCGTTCCCGTTCCCGGTACGTTCAGTTGCACTAGTGGTGCCGACGTTTACGTTTGCCATGGCAGTTGGATTTACTTGCTGCATGGCCTGAAAAGCCTGGAGAATGCCCGCGCCACTATTAATGTCGACACCGGCCGACTCAATATCAACTGTGGTTGTAGTCAGAATGGTCCTTATTTGAGCCGTCGTTAGAGAGGGATTCGCCGACTTAATCAACGCCGCGATTGCGCCCGCGTGCGGCGCTGCCGCCGAGGTCCCGAAGAATGGATTCAAACCACTGCCTGCTGGCAAGGTCGTCGAAACCCCGTCAGCCGCAGTGACGTCGGGTTTGTTTCGCACCGTTCCGCCGTTGGTGCCAAAGAGGAAATTGCCGGGAGTAATCGCACTTCCGTCCGCATTATAAAAGACTCGCCGCGGCCCATCCGAGCTGAAAGTTTCTACCTGGTTGCTGGCTGAAAACGGATTTGGATACGGTCCAACTGCCGGCGTAGCGGCGACGGCGAAGGCATTGACTGCGCATGCGTGCGAATGTGTTTGGCCGGTTGTACCTATCGTGAGAGTACCTCTGAATGTGTCGAGATGAAATGCGCGAGACGCGGCCGCAGTCGTCTTGAACACAACGAGCCGGTCGCCTGTGGCAAAAGTCGCCGGAAGAGCTATTAGCTCGACTGGGTCCTGTGTACCGCTCTGAAGATTTGTCGACGAACCCTTAATTGTACCTGTCGAGCTGACCACAAACAGATCGTAATCGTTGGTCGACGCTCCCAATGGATCGGCCCAGAACAGACCATAGCGAAGTCCAACCGCGGTAATAATATCGCCATTGATGGGCGTGGCCATCGTGCCAAAGTTATGGATTGTCCCCAGCTTTGAACTTCCCGAAAATGCCAACGACCCGGCATCATTGAAATCGCCTTCAAAAACTCCCGACGTGCCCTTCGCGAGCGATCCGGCGTTGCCGGCGCTGGCAAAGTACAGCGCGCCCGATGCGGTCACGGTATTAACTGCCTGGGCGATGATTCCGTCTTGAAATGGCGCCTC
>WNFT01002768.1_pt1 | contig 15065 bp, 13 predicted proteins | sample 5400191 | NCBI WGS metagenome assembly WNFT01 (sample SAMN13153359, study PRJNA577476) | soil metagenome | isolation source: 80 cm saprolite under Madrone tree | place: USA:California | collected 2016-06-14 | reverse complement strand
CCGCCTCGGCGACCGAGTGGTGCGAGACCAGCGCGCTCTCCACCTCGGCGGTGCCCAGCCGGTGCCCGCTGACGTTGATCACGTCGTCGACGCGCCCGGTGATCCAGTAGTAGCCGTCCTCGTCGCGGCGGCAGCCGTCGCCGGTGAAGTACTTGCCGGGGAAGGTGCTGAAGTACGTCTTGCGGAACCGATCGGGATCCCCGAAGACGCCGCGCATGATCCCCGGCCAAGGACGGGAGATGCAGAGGTTCCCGGTGCACGGCCCCTCGAGCACCTTGCCCTGATCGTCCACCACCGCGGGCTCCACGCCGAAGAACGGAAGCGTGGTGGACCCCGGCTTCATCGGCGTCGCGCCCGGGAGCGGACTGATGAGGATGCCGCCCGTCTCGGTCTGCCACCAGGTGTCGACCACCGGGCAGCGCCCATCGCCCACCACGTTGTAGTACCAGAGCCACACTTCGGGATTGATGGGCTCGCCCACCGTCCCCAGCAGGCGCAGGCTCTTGCGGCTGCGCGACTTCACCGGGCCTTCGCCTTCGCGCGCGATGGCGCGGATGGCGGTAGGCGCCGTGTAGAGGATGCTGACGCCGTACTTGTCGACGACGTCCCAGAAGCGGCCCCAGTCCGGGTACTGCGGGACGCCTTCGAACATCAGGCTGGTGGCGCCGTTCGAGAGCGGTCCGTAGACGACGTAGCTGTGCCCGGTGACCCAGCCGCAGTCCGCCGTGCACCAGAACGTGTCCTCCTCGCGGATGTCGAAGATCAGCTCGTGCGTGAGCGAGGTGTAGACCATGTACCCGCCGGTGGTGTGCATCACGCCCTTGGGCTTTCCCGTGGACCCCGAGGTGTAGAGGATGAAGAGCGGATCCTCGGCGTCCATCTCCTCCGCCGCGGCCTCCAGCGGGACGCCGCGCACCACATCGTGCCACCACTTGTCGCGGCCCGGAGTGAACGGCACTTCCTTGCCGGTGCGCTTGAGGACCACGACGGTCTTCACGCCCGGGGTCTCCTTGAGCGCGTCGTCGGTGGTCTGCTTGAGCGGGACGATCTTGCCGCCGCGGTAGCCGCCGTCGGCGGTGATCACCAGCTCGCTGCCGCAATCCTGGATGCGGTTCTTCAACGACTCGGCGGAAAACCCGCCGAACACCACGCTGTGGATGGCGCCGATGCGGGCGCAGGCGAGCATGGCGATGGGCAGCTCGGGGACCATGGGGAGGTAGATGGTGACGCGGTCGCCCTTCTTGACCCCCAGCCTGCGCAGCGCGTTGGCGAACTTGCAGGTCTCCCGGTAGACGTCGGCGTACGTGAGCGTGCGCGACTCGTCCGGCGAGTCGCCTTCCCAGATCAGCGCGGCCTTGTTCCTGCGCGCCGTGGTGAGATGGCGGTCCAGGCAATTCACCGAGGCGTTGAGCTTGCCGCCGATGAACCACTCGATCTTCGCCGTGTGGAAGTCCCATTTGGAAACGGTCTTCCACTTATGCGCCCAGGTGATCCGTTCCGCCTGCTCCGCCCAGAATCCGTCGGGATTGGAGACGGACCGGTCATGGAGCGCGCGGTACTGATCCATGCTCTTGATCCGCGCCTTCTTCGAGGATTCCGCCGGAGGAAGAATCACGCGCTCGCCGCTGCTGTTGGGCATTGGGGGGCCTCCTGCTGCGAGGGGAAGTTACTTTATCGATCCGGACGGAAAGGAGCCAGATCGACCGGGGGCGCTTCGTCCAGAGCCAACGCGGCCACCACCCGCGCGCTGATGGGCGTGAGCAGTACGCCATTGCGGAAATGTCCGGTCGCCACCAGCGCCCCGCTAGGGAGCGCTCCGAAGAGCGGCAGCCCGTCGCCCGTTGCCGGCCGCAATCCCGCCCAGTGATCGAGGACTTCGGGGTTCCGCAGGCCGTGGCGCGCCGCCACGTCGAGGAGCCAGGCGCGCCCCTGGCTCGTGGGCGTCGGGTCGAAACCCGCCTCCTCTGAGGTGGCGCCGACCAGCGTGCGGCCCTCGCGGGGCACGAGGTATCCCCCGCCCCCGAACACCACGCAATCGGGCGGGGGGACGGCCAGCGACAGCATCTGTCCGCGGACGGGGTACACCGGAAGACGCGCCAGGCCGCCGGACCAGCTTCCGCCACAGAGGACGGTACGGCGGGCGCGGATCTCGCCGCCGGAAGCGAGCTCGATCCGGTCGCGATCGAGCGACGCGCAGGAGTCCTGCACGAAGGCGACGCCGCCGCGCGCGCACGCATCGCGCAGGGCGGCCAGCAGCTTGCGGTTGTCGACCTGTCCCTCGTCGGGCAGGAAGACGGCGAGCTTCGCGCCGGGATGGCGGCGCTCCTGGACGCGCAGGCCCGCCTCGCGCTGCCATCCCGCCTGCGCCTCCAACGCGGCCGCTTCGGTCTCGGTGAAGGCGAGATGGAGCGCGCCGCAGGCGCGGAACCCGACGTCCTTCCCCAGCCTGCGCACCAGCTCGGGGTAGAGCGCGTAGCTCTTGCGGCACAGGTCGAGCAGCGGAGATGGCGCGTGGACTTCCGACTGCGGACCCAGGATGCCCGCCGCCGCCCAGGACGCTTGCCCGCGATCGCCGCGGTCCACCACGCACACCTTCGCGCCGCGCTGCGCGAGCTCGAGCGCGCTGGCGAGCCCGATCAGGCCCCCGCCGGCGATGGCGACGTCCATGTCTGAATCAAGGCACGTTCGCGGCCGGCTGCGAAGCGAGTACAGTTGCGCGCATCCCATGGCCGTCCGAATCGACGTGATGCGCGTCTCGCCCGCCCGCGGCGATCCCCTTCCCCTCCCAGCCCACGCCACCGAAGGCTCCGCCGGAGTGGATCTGCGCGCGGACGCCGCGGTGGCCTTGGCGCCGGGGGAGCGCGCGCTGGTGCCGACGGGCCTCATCGTCGCCATCCCCGAAGGATTCGAGGGACAGATCCGCCCGCGCTCGGGTCTCGCATTGCGAGAGGGCATCACCTGCCTGAACAGCCCGGGCACCCTCGATTCAGACTTCCGCGGGGAGGTGGGCGTCATCCTCGCCAACCTGGGGCAGAAGCCGGTGACCCTCCAGCGCGGAGAGCGCATCGCGCAGCTGGTGATCGCGCCGGTCGCGCGCGCCGAGCTGCGCGAGACCTCTTCGCTGCCTGCGAGCGGGCGCGGCTCGGGCGGCTTCGGCCACACCGGACGCCGGTAGCGCGGATGCTCTCGCTAGCGAGCTTCCTCGACCGCGGCGCGCGAAACAAGGCCCCGGGACCGCGCGGCCACCCGCTGCTCGGGAGCCTGCCGCGGGCGCGGCGCGACCCGTTGACCCTCTTCGTCGAGTCGTTCCGCGAGTACGGCGACGTGGTGCGGTTCCATTTCGGCCCGATGATCGCGCACCTGATCAGCTCGCCCGCGGGCGTGAACCACGTGCTGGTGGAGAACAACCGCAACTACGGCAAGCAGACGCGCGGCTACCGCAACCTCCGGTACGTCCTCGGCAACGGGCTGCTCACCAGCGAGGGCGAGTTCTGGAAGCGGCAGCGCCGCATCGCGCAGCCGGCCTTCCATCGCCAGCGGATCGCCGGATTCGCGCGGACGATGGTGCGCGCGGCGGAGGACCTGGCGGAGCAGCTCTCCGCGCGCCGCGGCCAGATCGTCGACGCTCACCACGAGATGATGCGGCTGACGCTGCGCATCGTCGGGGAGACGCTGCTCGGATACGACCCGACGGAGGCCGCCAGCGAGGTCGGCGCGGCGTTGACCTGGCTGCTCACGCTCGCGAACGACCGGAGCAGCCGTACCCTGGATCTCTCGCCGCGGCTCCCCACCCGCGAGAACCGGAAGTTCCGCCGCGAGCTCGCTTTCCTGGACGGGATCGTGCTGCGGATGATCGCCGACCGGCGCAAGGACCCGGGAGGGCGCGACGACCTGCTCTCGATGCTGATGGAAGCGCGCGACGCGGAGACGGGCCAGGCGATGGACGACCGGCAGCTCCGCGACGAAGTGATGACGATCTTCCTCGCCGGGCACGAGACCACGGCCAACGCGCTCACGTACACGTGCATGCTGCTCTCCCGCTTCCCGGCGGCGCTGCGCGAGCTGCGCGCCGAGCTTTCGCGGGTGCTGGGCGGGCGCAGTCCCACCGTGGAGGACTTGCCGGCGCTGGCGCTCACGCGGCGGACGCTGCAGGAGTCGATGCGGCTCTATCCTCCCGCCTGGATCATCGCGCGGTCGGCCAACGGGCCCGACGAGGTGGACGGCTACGAGATCCCTGGCCGTTCGCTCGTCTTCATCAGCCCGTACGTCGTCCACAGGCACCCGCGCTTCTGGGAGGATCCGGAAGGATTCGATCCCGCGCGCTTTGCCAAGGAGCCGGCACGCGGAACGTACCTGCCGTTCGGCGCCGGCCCGCGCATGTGCATCGGCAACGCCTTCGCGACGGTCGAAGCCGAGCTGGTGCTCGCCACCCTGGTGCAGCGCGTGGCGTTCGAGCTCTTGCCCGGTCAGCGAGTCGAGCTGCAGCCGAGCATCACGCTCCGTCCCCTCGGGGGACTGCGGATGACCGTCCGCTGAGTCGCTGATCCTCGTACATTTGAGCACCCGGCTGCTACCCCCTCAGGGAAGAGGCGGGTGGCCCCCTTGGTTCACTTGCAGGCAATTCGAGCCTCAGGCAACCAAGGAGCCGGACGTTGAAGAACCTCATCCTGGCAATCGCATCAGTGCTCGTCCCTGCCATTTCCGCATCGGCGCAGACCGACCCGGACGTCATCTGGCGAGGAGGATTCGAGAACGGCACCGCATCGCTGAACGGGAATTGCAGCGCGGGGCAAGACGAGTGGTGCGCCGCGCAGACCATCCGCACGCAGCAGATCCAGATCGTCCCCGACCCGGTCGCGCAGGGGAAGACCGCAGCGCGCTTCGAGGTGAAGTACGGCGACGTCTACAGCTACTACTCCGATGCGCGGACGCTGATCACCGGGCCGGACACGCTCTGGGAGAACGAGGGCGACGAGAAGTGGTACCGCTGGCAGGCGCTCTGGCCGCAGGACTGGGTGGGCTCCTATCCGAAGTGGGACGAGCTCTCGAATCCTTCAGCGCGGTCGAGCGCCGGCTCCATCGTCGAGTGGCACCACGACGCCAACGGCGGAGTGGAGACGGGCTCCGCGCCCATCTACATCGGCGCCAACGACACCGACATCTCCATCTGCATCGTGGACCAGACGACGAGCAGCTGCCGGGAGAACCTCACGCTGGCGAAGCTCCAGCGGTCGCACTGGCACGACTTCATCCTGCACGCCAAGTGGTCGTCGAATCCCAGCATCGGGTATCTGGAGATCTGGATCGACGGCGTGAACGTGCTGCCCAAGCACTTCGGGTCGAACAAGTATCCGAACATGCGGAACTACATGGTGGTCGGGCTCTACCGGAACGGGCACATCGGCGACCCGAACCTGCTCTGGCCGGACGGGTCGCATGTGTACGGGTCGAACGGAACGCCGGGCGTGGTGTACCTGGACGGCTTCATCATCGGGAAGACGATGGCGTCGGTCCTGGCGGAGCGGCAGTGGGGAGATCCGCCGCCGCCGCCTCCTCCTCCTCCTCCGCCTCCGCCGGCGGATGCCGGGACACCGGCGGACAACCCCGGGACTCCGGACGCAGGTACGGCGACGGCGGACCCGCCGCCGCAGCAGCAGCTCTCCAGCGTCGCGGGACCGGGCGGCGGATGCACCAGCACCGGCGCGCAGCTGGCCTGGGTCGCGTTGCCGCTTCTGGCGTTGCTTGCGCTGCGGAAGCGACGGCGCGCTTAACGAGCGCGCATGCCGCGCCGCAGGCCCTTCTTGCGGCGCGCGCGCTTCCGCTTCAGGGCCTTCTGCTTCTCCTTGCTGCGGTTCTTGATGGACTTTTTCGTGCGGGGCATGGCGCGGTGTCTAGCACATCGCGCCTGCTCACTTGCAAGCGGGCGAGCCGTGCTGCTACATCCGTTCAGTGCGCCTGTGCGTGCTCTCGAGCGGCAGCGGCGGCAACTCCGTCTGGGTGGATGCGGGCCCGAGCCGGATCCTGATCGACGCCGGCCTTCCCCTGCGGGAGACGGCGAAGCGGTGCCGGAGCGCGGGGCTCGACGTTCGCGACCTGACCGATGTGTTCCTCACACACGAGCACGCCGACCACTCGCACGCGGCCGGCGTGCTGGGGCGCAAGCTCCGCGTCCGGGTGCATGCCACGCGGGGGACGATGCGGGAGCTGCGCGACCCGCCGCCCGAAGAGCTGCGCTGCGCCGTCCGCTCCGGCGTGCAGGTGCGGCTCCCCGGGCTGACGGTCACGCCGGTGGGGCTGCCGCACGACGCCTGCGAGCCCGTGGCGTACGTGGTCGAGAACGAGACGGCGAAGGCGGCCGTGGTCACCGACCTGGGCAGCGTCACCGCCGGGCTTCTGCGGGCGCTGAAGGACCTCGATGCGCTCGTGCTGGAGATGAACCACGACCTCCGCTTGCTCGACGAGGGCCCCTACCCCTGGTCCCTGAAGCGGCGGATTCGCAGCGATGTGGGCCATCTCTCCAACGAGCAGGGAGCGAAGCTCCTCCAGCGGGTGCTGCACGGCGGATTGCGGCACTTGGTGCTCGCGCATCTCTCCGAGCACAACAACACCGTGACCCATGCACGCCGGGCGGCGGAGGGCGTGCTGGAGAAGCACGGCGGGTCGGTCCAGGTCCGCATCGCCTCGCAGGCCAAGGCGCTGGATCCGGTGCAGCTGGAGGCGGGGCGCGCGACCGGTGCGCGGAAAGCGCGGCAGCTCGCGCTCTTCGCCTAGAACATGTCGCTGCGCCGACGGCGAAATGATCAACCTCAATCGCAGCCGCCAAGCCGCCTTCGGCGGCCGCGGCTGATGTTATAGAGGCGCGATGATCCCGCGGTACAGCCGGCCCGAGATGGTGGCGCTCTGGACGCCCGAGCACCGGTACCAGACCTGGCTAGAGGTGGAGCTCGCCGCCGGACGGGCCATGGCGGAGGCGGGGCTGGTCCCGCGCGAGGCCATCGAGGAGGCGGCGGCGAAGGGCGGGACGTTCACGCCCGCCGACGCGGCGCGGATCGACGAGATCGAGAAGACCACCCGGCACGACGTCATCGCGTTCCTGACTTTCCTCGAGGAACGGATCGGGCCGTCGGCGCGGCACCTGCACTTCGGGATGACGTCGTCGGACGTGCTCGACACCTCGCTGGCCATCCTGCTCCGCGACGCGGCCGATCTCCTCCTCGCCGGCGTGGACAAGGCGCGCGAGGCGGTGACGAAGCGCGCGCTCGAGCACAAGCGCACGGTCTGCATCGGGCGCTCGCACGGCATCCACGCCGAGCCGACCACCTTCGGCTGGAAGCTCGCGGTCTGGGTCGACGAACTGGGGCGGACCAAGGCGCGCATCCAGCGGGCGCGGGAGACCATCGCGGTCGGCAAGCTCTCCGGAGCGGTGGGCACCTTCGCGCACCTCTCGCCCGCCATCGAGGAGAAGGCGATGTCGGCGCTGGGGTTGCGCGCCGCCCCGGCGTCGACCCAGATCGTGCAGCGCGACCGGCACGCGGAGTACTTCGGCGCCCTGGCGCTGGCGGGAGCATCGATCGAGAAGTTCGCGGTGGAGATCCGCCACCTCCAGCGGACCGAGGTGCGCGAGGTCGAGGAGGCCTTCGGCAAGGGGCAGAAGGGCTCTTCGGCGATGCCCCACAAGCGCAATCCGATCCTCTCCGAGAACCTGAGCGGCCTGGCGCGGGTGCTGCGCGGGTACGCCCTCTCCGCCCTGGAAGACGTTCCCCTCTGGCACGAGCGGGACATCAGCCACTCCAGCGTGGAGCGGGTGATCGGCCCCGACGCGACCGTCACGCTGGACTTCATGCTCCACCGCTTCGCCGGCCTGATGGACGGCCTGCGCGTCTACCCTGAGCGGATGCGGCAGAACCTCGAGCTGACCCGCGGCCTGGTCTTCTCCCAGCCCGTGCTCCTTCAACTCATCGCGAACGGCATGGAGCGCCAGGCGGCCTACGCCGTGGTGCAGCGCAACGCCATGAAGGTCTGGGAAGAGGACCGCGACTTCCGCGAGCTACTGGCAGCCGATCCCGACGTGAAGAAGCTCCTCAGGTCCAAAGAGCTGTCCGACTGCTTCGACCTGGACCGCCAACTCCGCCACGTCGACACCATCTTCTCCCGCATCCTCACCCGACCTTAGTCGGAATTTCGGGACACAATACGCAATTGCCCATGCCAACAGAGTTGGCACGGAGGGTTGCGTATTGTGTCCCGGATCTCCGACTCGGGTCTTAGGAGGGTTTGGGGGGGAGGCGGAGCTCGATTCGGGCGCCGCCGTCTTCGTTGTTTGCGGCTCGGGCGGAGCCGCCGTGGGCTTCGGCGACGCGGCGGGCGAGGGCGAGGCCGAGGCCGAAACCGGGGGCGCGGCCGGGGGCGCCTTCGCCGCGGAAGAAGGGATCGAAGACCCGGGGGAGGTCTTCCTCGGCAATGCCGGGGCCGCGGTCGCGGACGGAGAGGACGACTTCTCCGTTCTCGCGATGGGCCTCGAGCTGGACCGGGCTGCCCACGCCGTACTTGCGGGCGTTGTCGAGCAAGTTGTCCAGGGCGCGGGAGAGGAGCGCCTCGTCGGCTTCCACCGTCAGCCGCGGCTCCACCTGCGCGTCGACCCGCAGCGAGGGATCGAGCGCGAGCACGCGCTGGCGGGCCTTCTCCACCAGCGTTTGCACGTCGACCGGGACCTTGCGCAAGGGCAGAGAGGCGAGATCGAGGCGGCTCGCGGTCAAGACGTCCGCCACCAGGCGGTCCAGCTCGTCGACTTCCTCCTCGATGGTGAGGAGCCTGCGGCGGACCGTTTCGTCCTGCGCGTCGATCAGCTCCAGCGCCACCTTGATCCGGGCCAGCGGAGTGCGCAGCTCGTGCGACACGTTGGCCAGCAGCTCCTTCTCGGCCTTCCGCGCCGCCTGGATGCGGTCGGCCATCTCGTCGAAGCTGCGGGCGAGGCGCCCCACCTCGTCGTGGACGTTTCCCATGCCGCTGCGTCGGGAGAGATCGCCGCGGCCGTACGCCTCGACCACCGAAGTGAGCTGCTCGAGGGGTCGGGTGATGGAGCGGGAGAGCGGATAGACCAGCGCCAGCGAGACGGCGAGCGTCCCCAACAGGAGCAGCGCCGCCCGGATCGCCGCGCGCCGCACGGCTCCTTCCGCCAGGGGATAGCGGAGCAGGACGACGGAACCGCCGCGCGCTGGCGCTCCCACGATGCCGCGCGCGATCCAGCTCGCGCCGAACGGGATTCGCGCGAGCGTCGCCTCGTCGGGAATCGGTATGGGGTTTCCCGCCGAGGCGAGCACGGTGCCCTCCGGCCCGATCACCACGCTGTCGATCCCCAGCTCGTCATGGATGTCGTCGGCGGACCTCTGCAGCCCTTCCGGGTCCGACGGCGGCGGCAGGATGCGCCCGAGATGCTCGGCGAAGCGCGGCCCTCCCCGGCCTTCGCGGAAGAACGGCCTGCCGGTGAGAAATCCAATGATGAGCACCACCGCGCCGACCGCGAGCAGGACGCCCAGGAAGGCGAGGTACAGGCGCACGTAGAGGCGCCGCGGACGCACTCAGGACTCCCGCGCCAGGAGATACCCGGCCCCGCGCACCGTCTTCACGTAGCGCGGGCGCCGCGGATCCAGCTCGATCTTCTGCCGCAACCGGGAGACGTGCACGTCGATGCTGCGGTCGAACGCCTCGTCGGCGTGATCGCCCTTCATCTCCTCCAGCAGCTGATCGCGGGTGAGCACCCGGCCGGAGTTGCGCGCCAGCGCGCAGAGCAGCTCGTATTCGTGCGCGGTGAGCGTCTGCCGGATCCCGTCCACCGTCACTTCGCGCGACCCGAAGTCGATCACCAGGCCGCCGGTCTGGAAGCGGGGCGCGTCGGCGGGCTCGGTCCTGCGCAACACGGCCCGGATGCGGGCCAAAAGCTCGCGGGGGTTGAACGGCTTCGCCAGGTAGTCGTCGGCGCCCAGCTCCAGCCCGACGATCTTGTCGGCGTCGTCTCCCCGCGCGGTGACCATGATGATGGGAGTGTTCCAGCGCTCGCGGACCTTACGGGCCAGGGACAGCCCGTCCATGCCCGGCAGCATCAGATCGAGGAGCAGGATGTCGAAGCGCGTCGAGCCCAGGTGCTGGAGCGCCTGGGTCGCATCCCCCGCGACCGTCGCTTGCACGCCATGCTGGCCGAGGAACTCGACCAGCAGGGCGGCAAGCTTCCGATCATCCTCGATCAACAGCGCCTGGACCATTACTCTCCGGGGCCGCCAAAGCCTCCCTTGGGATGCTGGTGACGCTCGTGCAGTTTCTTGAAGTTGTCCGACAGCGTCTTCCGCTGCTCGGGCGTCAGCACGGCGTGCACCTGCACCACCTCGCGCACGATGGCCTTGGCCGTCATCTGCATCGACTGCGACCGCTGGTTGACGATGGCGTTCAGGGCGTCCTCGGTCAGGTTGTCGCTGTTCCAGAGCTGGACCAGCTGATCGTGCAAGGCCTTGCGGTCCGCGTGCGCCGACTGCAAGGCGGCGATCACGTTGTCCCGGGACTGCTCGATCTGCGTCCGCTGCTGCGGCGTGGCCTGGATCAGGTCCTCGGCCTGCGCCACCTTGGCGGTGATCATCTGCTTCATCATCATGCGCCGGGCGCCTTGCGCCCAGGCGGCGCCGGCCGCAACCACCACGACCAGGGCGCCCAATCCAATCAGAATCTTCTTTAGCATCGCTTTCCTCCTTGCCGATGGAGTACGCGAGAGCCGTTGCGGCGCCATTGCGGCGATGTTTCGTTTCGTTGCTCCTACAAGTACTTGCCCGTCTTCAGGGCCTTTTCGATGCGCGCCCGGGTATCGCCGACATGGAGCTTCGGCGCCGATCCGGTGAGCGTAGCGACCAGCTCCACATACTTCCCGGCCAGCTCGGCGCGCACTTCGTCGGGGATCTGGGGCAGCGACCCCTCCCCCTTGTAGTTGCGCTCGCGGATCAGCCACTGCCGGAAGAACTCCTTGTCCAGCATCTTCTGGTCCTCGCCCCGCTCGAAGCGCCGCTCGCTGCCCTCGGAGATCCAGTACCGGCTCGAGTCGGCGGTGTGGATCTCGTCGATCACCCAGAGCTTGCCCGCCTTGTCCAGGCCGAACTCGTACTTGGTATCGACCAGGATCAGCCCACGCTGCTTCGCCCAGGCCTGGCCCGCCGCGAACAGGTCCAGCGTCATACGCGCCATCTCGTCCCACTGCTTCTTCGTCAGCGTGCCGCGGGCCACCAGCTCGGCGGGGGAGATGGGCTCGTCGTGCTTGCCGACCTCCTCCTTGGTGCTGGGCGTCAGGATCGGCTTTTCGAACTTCTGATCCTTGCGCATGTCCTTGGGCAGCTCGATGCCGTACCCCTTGGCGCCCTTCCCCGCCTGGTAGTCGCGCCAGAGCGAGCCGGTCAGGTATCCGCGCACCACCATCTCCACCGCCAGCGGCGAAAGCCTGCGCACCACCAGGACGCTGGGATCGGGCACGTCGAGGATGTGGTTCGGGGCAACGTCCTTGGTCTTCTCGAACCAGAAAGTGGTCAGCCGGTTCAAGAGCTCGCCCTTGAACGGCACGGTGGTCAGCACGCGGTCGAACGCGCTCAACCGATCTGTCGTGATCATCACGATGCGGTCGCCGTTCGAGTAATTATCGCGGACCTTGCCCCGGTAGAGCTGGCCGAGCCGGGGGAAGTCCGCCTCCCGGAGCGTGTACGGGATCTGTGCCTTCAGGGTCTCGTCCATTGCTGGCCCTCGGAAAGGGGGCAAGATAGCGCATGTGGAGCTGCGATTCGTCCTCAACCGTCCGCGCAACTCGCAGAACATCGGGGCGGCTGCCCGAGCGCTGGCAAACACCGGGGCTGGTTCGCTCTACGTGGTGGAGCCGCTGGCCTTCGATCGGGCGCAGGCGGCGAAGCTCGCGGCCGGAGCCGACGAAGTGCTGGAGCGGATGCGGGTCGTCCGCACGCTCGACGAGGCGCTGGCCGACTGCGTGGACGTGGTGATGACGACGGGCCGCCCGGTCGCCGGCGCGCTGACCCCGGAGGAGACCGCGGCGCGCCTCGTCGCTTCCGCCGGCAGCGCCGCGCTGGTCTTCGGCGACGAAGTGCGTGGATTGACCAATCGCGATCTCCGCCGGGCAGGCGCGGTCGCGACCATCCCGACCGCGGGAAAGTCGTCGCTCAACCTGGCGCAGGCCGTGCTCGTCTTCGGCTACGAGATCCTCAAGGCGCGAGGACGAGCGGCGCTGCCGGCGAAGAGCGAAGAGCCGCTCGCGGACGAACGGCTTCTCTCGCTCTTGCGCGAGCGGGCCCGCGCGCTCCTCCTCGCCGCGGGCTTCCTCAACCCGCAGCAGCCCGACGTGGTTCTCGACGAGCTGGTGGGCCTCGCGCGCCGGGCGCGGCCGTCGCGCCGGGAAGCGGAGCTGCTGCTCGCCGCCGTCGCGCAGCTCGACCGGACTCGCGCCCGTTGATGCTAGGCCGCGGGAGGAGGCGGCGTCGCGGGCGCCGCGGGAGCCGACGCGGCGGCCTCGCCGGTCTTCTTCTGGTGCTCCGCGCAGACGCCGTGCGCGGTCACCTTCTTCAGGCAGGCTTCCTTGCTGCAGGTCTTGTACCGGGCCTTCGGCAGCTCACCGTCCTTCCACTTGTCGTAGTGGAAGAAGCAGTAGCCCTTCGCCTGGTAGGCGCGCTTGCAGCCCTCGATGCCGCACTTCAGGCCTTCCTTGCCTTTCGGCTGGGGAGCGCGGCTCTTCTGGGGCTGCGCGGTCGTCTTTTTCTCTGCCATCTTTGCAATGCTCCTGGGCACTCGTTCCGGGAAAGGAGCGGCTTTCTAGCGCATCGGCCCGCTGGCGACAAATGGCACGGCCAGTGCAGTTCGCCGGCACGGGAGTGCGGGAGCGCCTGCCCGCTTGGGCTTGGGGAGACGGCGATGGAGGGCACGGGACCCGTCGGGCTGGTGGTGGTGGGCTTGGGCGGGGTGGGGAGCTCGCTGATCACGGGGCTGCTCGCGTCCAAGGCCCACCTGGTCCATCCCTTCGGCAGCCTCATCGAAGCGGGCGGGACCGGCCGGGCGCCTGGGAACGGCGCCTCGCCGCTGCGCCCGCACGCGCCGATCGCCGAGTTGAATGACCTCGTGCTCGGCGCTTTCGAGCTGCGCGACGACGACGCCTACCGCGCCGCGTTGCGAGCGCGCTTGATCGACCGTTCTCTAGTCGACGAATTGCGGCCGGAGCTCCGCCAGGTGCGCGCCATGCTTGGAGGCCGGCAGGCTCCGACGCGCCGTCACCTGGCCGATGCCCTCGCCGAGGATCTGCGCGGCTTCCTCGCGCACCACCGCTGCTCGCGAGGCGTGGTGGTCTGCACGCTCGCGGGGCTCGCACGGGCTCCGGCGGCGCGCGCGTTCACGGCCGCGGAGGTGCACGCCGCGCTGGAGGAGAGCGCCGACTGGATCACGCCGGGTGTGGTCTACGCTTCCGCCGCCGCGGAAGCGGGCTGCGCATTCGTGGCTGCCGGACGGGATGCGGCATTGGCGGCGCCGGGGATCGTTGCTCTGTTCGAGGAGAAGTCGTTGCCCGTAGCGGGCGTGGGGCTCTTGGGGCCCGACACCCTGTTGCGCGAGACGGTGGCGCAGTTGCTGGCGCTGGAAGGGATGCAGTTGGACGGCGCCACATCGCTCTCAACGCGCGCCGAGGAACGCGGCGCCGCGCTCTGGGGTGGGCCGGACCGGACTTCGGAGATGGGGCTTGGGCGCGGTTGGGCGGGGGCTGAGTTCGAGCTGTCGGTCGAGCTACGGGGGCAGGTCGCGCTTCACCTGGCGGCGCGCGCGCTCGATGCGACGCTTCTGGTGGAGCTGGCGGCGCGCGCGGGACGCGCAGGGGCGCAGACGTGGATGGATGCGCTGTTCACGCTGGCGATGGGGAGTGCGACGCCACAGGCTGCCACTGTGTCAGCACTGATGCAGAGGCGGGCGAGGCTCGTGGCGGAGCTCCCAGTCCTCGCGCAGAGCTTGGGGCGTGAGGCGGCGTAGGGTGGCGTTCGCGGCCACGTCGACGATCCTGTGAGATTTCGGTTTTTTTCCCCGGCGGAGAACCGCGCTTCCCACGCGGGGCTGACCGCTTCCTGTCCTACAGCGTCAAACGCCCGGCGGCGCAGTGCGGAGGTGCGGGCATGCCGCTTGCTCCACGTCCGGGTGTCGGCGGGTGGGGATGCTCGCCTTGCTCGCGAAAGCGGGAAGACGAGCTAGAGGGGGAGTCGGCGTCGCCGGGGGCGTGGCGCTGACGTTGGTGGGGCGCGAGCGGCTGGGGGGCCGCCCGCGCCCCACTCTTTTTCCCAAGCGCTGGGCAGGCTTGACTTGCCCGATCCACTCAAGATACGCTACTCGCGATCCAGGCTGGGAGGCGTATTGGCCGAGCGCGACGCGTCAACCTTGCCCGAACCGGCGGAGCTGCTGCGGGCCGCGCTGGAAAAAGTGGTCTTCTTCGAATGGCGCGTCTCCGAGCTGTCGGCTGAGCTCGCCGCCGCCCAAACGCGCTGCGCCAACGCCGAGGCGGGCCGCGCGGAAGCGGAGGAAGAAGCCCGCGCCACCGCCGCGCTGGTCAAGAAGGCCCGGGCGCAGTGCGCGGAGCTGGAGAGCGAGCGGGTCCGGCTGTCCTCGTTGCTGGCGCGCCCCGCGCACGCGGCTCCCGAGCCCGAGCCCGGAGCGCTCCAGGCGGAGCGCCGGCGAACCGCGTTCCTCGCGGCCGAGCTGGAGACCGTCCGCGGAGAGCTGGGCCGGTCGCGCGCCGAGCGCGAGCGCTGGTTGTCCGAGATGGTGGCGCAAGCCCGCAGCGGCGACGAGGCGCCGGCCGCGCTGGCCGAGTTCATCAGCGAGCTGCGAGGCGACGTGATCGCGCTGCGCGACCACCAGAAGAAGTGCGAGGCGCTGCTGGCGCAGGCGGGAATCGCGCCGCCGGTCTTCGAGGGCGCCCAGGTTCCCGCAGCCGAGGCGCGGCAGCCCGAGGCCGTCCGGGACGCGCACCGCATGTGGGAAGAGGGCCGGCTCTCGCCGGCGCC
>WNFT01002767.1_pt1 | contig 15068 bp, 14 predicted proteins | sample 5400191 | NCBI WGS metagenome assembly WNFT01 (sample SAMN13153359, study PRJNA577476) | soil metagenome | isolation source: 80 cm saprolite under Madrone tree | place: USA:California | collected 2016-06-14 | reverse complement strand
GCCAATCTGCTTGGCGGCGGCCGAAAATGCCAGCGCGCAACGTACGGCGCGACCTGGTCCGTCGAAGGTGGCGAGAATGCCGTCACCGGTGTTCTTGATCAGGTTGCCACGGTGTCTTTCAACCGTCTGGCGCGCCAGCTGATCGTGACTGTCCAGCAACCGACGCCAGTTCTGATCGCCCATTTCGGCAGCGCGGCGAGTAGAGTCGACGATGTCGGTAAACAGTACGGTCGCCAGGATGCGTTCCAGATCGGCCGATTCAGTCTCGCGGTGCCCGGTGATGAACTCTTCGATGTCGCCGAGCAATGTCTCTACGTCGCCAGACCAGAATGCATGATCGCCGCCGGGATATTCAATATATTTGGCACCGGGAATTTGCGCCGCAAAATCGCGTCCCTTCTGGACCGGGACCAGTGCGTCGGTTGCCCGGTGCAGCACGAGTGTCGGGATGCGCACGCTTGGAAGGATATGACCGACGTCGATCTGCAGGTTCAGCAACTGGATGGCCTTCATCGCGCCGGGGCTGGCCGACAGGCGCTCAAATTTGGCAAACTTCGCAACCGCGTCAGGATCAGACGCCCTGCTGGTCATCACACCTATCATCAGGGCCCCGGTCCCCCAATATTTCATCTGCTCCTGAACGACCACCTGTGGGTCAGCGACCGGAAAAAGCTCTGCATAGCGGACAAACGCTCCGAACAGGACGAGGTGCGAAACGCGCTCGGGATAGGACGCGGCAAACATTGCGCTCATTGCGCAGCCCTCGGAAAATCCGAGCAGGACTGCACGTTGCGCGCCAACGGCGTCCAGAACAGCCCGAACGTCATCCATGCGCTCTTCGAGCGTGGGCGCGCCTGATATCTTGTCCGACAGTCCCTGGCCACGCTTGTCAAAGGTGGTGACGCGGGCGAATTTTGAAAGACGCTGCAAGAATGCCGTATACCCAGGCATTTCATGCATGAACTCGACGTGCGAAACGATTCCAGGGATGGTGATGATGTTGATGGGACCATCTCCCATGGTCTGATAAGCGACGCTTACGTCTCCGCTCGTCGCGTAGCGTGTCAGGGGCAATTCTGAATAGTTCATCGGATGGCCGTCCCCGTTTGGGCGTGCTTCTATCGGCTGCATGGTAACACCGCCCAAATTGCTACGCGAGTTCTGTTCCGGTCATTCGCGTCGTTGTGAGGACATCCAGTGTTGGCTGCCGGTGCAAAAGCGGACATTCCCTATCTTTCGACGTAACGTGGACTTTAATTGCCGTTTTTGTCCCAGAAGCCGTCGTGTCGCTCGGCATCCACGTGAATCGTCAGCACAATGACGTTAATCGCGCCAGTGAGGTTCATTCACTGTTTCGCATTGAGGAACACTGATTGCTGCACGACGAGCATTTATCAGGCGGTCCAAAAGGTCTAGTGAACCCGTAAGCGCGGATTATACGCCACCACCGTCAACCCAAGCTGGTCGCGCGGCGGGGAGGGAGTAAGTCTCCGGTGCTAGAATATCCGCGAGATACCGTTGGTCAGTATCTGCATGAAAGAGCTCAAATGCGCATTGTTATCTATGATAGCGGTCGACACGTTACGCTGAGGGTAATGTCGATCGTTGGGGCCGCGCTCGAGGCGCTAGTCACGTTGGTATGGCACAAGGCATTGCGCTCGATCTGCTTCGCTTCATGTCAGGTTGGCAAAGTAGCGCACGCACCGTCAGACCGCACCACTGCATGTGTTTGCGATAGTGTTCTGGTCGGCTCGTTGAACTAGCGACTGTGTGGCCCCTGTGACGGTTTGCACGACTCTTGAATGACGAAATTGGCAACACGTCCAAATGCAAAAAGCCTGCAGGTCAACGGCGGGCGCCGCTGGAGCTTCCAAGCAAAGGGAATAAAATGACTGGGATCGTCCTCTATGGTTTCGACGGCAGTACGTATGTCCGGACAGTCCGGATGCTACTCGCCGAGAAAGGCGCGCATTACGAACAGGTGCCGGTGAACGTGCTCAAGGGTGAGCCGCGCCAGCCCGAGCACATAGCCCGCCATCCGTTCGGTAAAGTGCCGGTGCTCGACCACGATGGGTTCCGGATCATCGAAGCGGGTGCCATTGTTCCATATCTGGACGAGGTACTGCCGGGTCCATCGTTCACACCGGATAGTTCAAAGGACCGAGCGCGTATGCGCATGGCGATGAGCATCGTTGATTCCTACGGTTATGGCGCTCTGATCGCTGTCGCTGGATATCACTTATTCCCCGACTTCATCGGCGGACCGGATGAAGAAGCGAGAAAGCGTGGGATCGTGAGCAGCCGTCGTGTGCTGCAGGAGCTCATGAAACTTCGTGGCGGCAGTGCTTTTATCGCGGGCGAGCGTCCCTCGCTCGGTGATTTCTACATCGCCCCGATCTGCTTCCTCGTTTCGCTCACCCCAGATGCCAACGAGGTCTTCGCGGTGGATGGCTTCGCCGGATGGTGGGAGCAGGTACAGGCAATGCCGAGCTACCAAGCGACAGCACCCCGGTTCAACTGAGATTTGATGTCTGTTGACGCGGCGGCTGTGAACCAGCCGAGCCGGCCTCAGAGGCTGCGGCGGATCTCGCGCACACCGCAGCCCAGCCTCCTACTTTGCGCATCCCGGTTCAGCCCCAAGCTTGGAGTCAATCATGTCCACACTACGAAAGAACGTTGCCATAGCCCTCATGATCACCATGGGTGGCGCGATGGCTCACGCCGAGACGAAGCCGGCTGCAAAGGACATTGTCATTGTCCATGGCGCGCTGGTGGATGGCTCAGGCTGGCGCGCCGTCTACGACATCCTGACCAATGATGGCTTCCATGTGACTATCGTGCAGGAGCCGCTCACCAGCCTCGCCGAGGACGTGGACGCCACCAAACGCGTTATCGATCAGCAGACGGGGCCGGTCGTGCTGGTTGGCCACAGCTATGGCGGCTCGGTGATCACGGAAGCGGGCGCCGACCCCAAGGTCAGCGCCCTCGTCTATGTAGCCGCCCTGCAGCCCGACAAGGGGGAGGCCAGCGGCCAACTTATGTCGAAGTTCGCCGCGCCGAACGATGCCATGCGGGTGGCCACCAATCGGGTCAAGCCGGACAAGTATTTCTTCATCCCGCCGGCGAAGTTCCGGGAAACCTATGCCGCGGACGTCCCGGCGCTGGACGCTCAGTTCATGGCGGACTCGGAACAGCAGCTTGCCCAGAAGGCCATGGGCGCGCCTATCTCCGCGGCGGCTTGGCGGAGCAAGCCCAGCTACGCCATCCTGACCACCCAGGATCGCGTAGTGAGCCCTGAACTTCAGCGCTGGATGTATCAGCGTTCGGGCGCCAAAATCACCGAAGTGAGCGCAAGCCACGCTGTCTTTGTTTCTCAGCCGGACGCGGTAGCTCGAGTGATTGAGACTGCCGCAAAGCCGGCAAATTGACCGGTAGTCATCTCCATGGGGATATGCTGGCAATGGGGCACGCCCCATTGCCAGATTTCAGGTGCACACTGGTTGTCAAATCGCGGCAAAGTAGCTTGGGCTGTCGTTAGCACCCGGCGCAGGTCGCATGCTGATTGGATTATTCTGATTGCCAGCGTTTGAGCCAGGTCGGATTTTCGTTGTAGATGCGGACGAGCTCGATCAGGTTTTCGATTCCGAAGTCTGTGAATGCCAGGACGCCACCTTCTCCGATGCCATAGACCCAGATGACGCCATCCTCGATCTCCATCTCGCTGACAACGTCTCTCAGCCACTCTTCTTCTTCGCCGAGGTCCTCGGCGACACGGATGATGGTGGTGACGTGATGGACCTTGTTGCACTAGACTTGGAGCCGCGCCGAGCTTAGATGACGCTCAAATCGACGTCGATACTATTTCGTATCGCGTTGGAGTAAGGGCAGACCTCGTGTGCATTGGCGACAAGACTCTTGGCCTCCGCTTCGTCAAGGCCGGGAAGAGAAATTGCGAGTGCGACGGTCAGACCAAATCCACCCTCAGATCTTGGGCCAATTCCGACGGTTGCCGTGACCGAAGCATCCTCCGGCACCTTTGGCCCACCTTGCGAGGCCACGAACTGCATCGCGCTAACGAAGCAGGCAGCGTAGCCAGCGGCGAACAGCTGCTCCGGATTGTTTCCCTCACCTCCAGTCCCGCCCAGTTCCTTTGGCCTGCTCAGTTTGACGTCGAGCGATCCGTCGAGTGTTGCGGTTCGACCATTTCGACCGCCAATGGCGCGGGCTGAGGTGGTGTAGCGTACTTTGACAGACATAGTTCGAACTCCTTTTCCGTTGCCATTCTTGTGGCGCCGATGATCTCAACTGAAAAAAGAAGTGGGATCGGCCCGTATGTGAATAAACAGACATTCGTCGGCAGACACTGTTGCGCATATTGGCACAATCTCCGTGGTCGCTTTGATGTTAAAGTCTGCACATTAACGAGCACTATGCCCCCTTTGTTGTGCGGAAATTGACGTCGATGGATTGGGATCGCATCCGCATATTCCTGGAGGTCGCCCGCACGGGTCAGATTCTCGGTGCCGCTCGGCGTTTGGGCGTGAACCATGCGACCGTGGCGCGGCAACTCACCGCGCTCGAGCAGGAATTGAAAACCCAGTTGGTCGAACGGCGTACGACGGGCTGCGTCCTGACAAGCGCAGGCGAGGCTCTCGTTGCCGCAGCCGAGCGAGCTGAATCGGAATTCCTTCAGGTCGGCGCTCACCTTGGCAGATCGTCGGAGGCAATCTCAGGCACTGTTCGCGTCGGCGCTCCCGATGGGCTGGGGAACTACTTTCTAGCCAGCCAGCTTGGCGCGCTTGCCGCGCGACATCCCGACTTACTCATTCAACTTGTTCCCCTGCCGCGCACATTCTCGCTGTCGAGGCGAGAGGCCGACATTGCGATCACGCTGGATCGTCCGAAGCAGGGCAGGCTCATTGTAAAAAAGCTTACCGACTATACGCTCAGCGTCTATGGCGCTGAAAGCTATCTGAAACGCTTCGAACCAATCAGGAAACAGGCCGATCTCGCCGGCCACCTCTTCGTCACGCATGTCGAGGATTTTGTCTACAGCCGAGCGCTCGACTACGCGTCCGCGCTCGGAAAATTCATGAACAAGCACTACGAGTGCGGGAGCGTGGTGGCACAGTTGGAGGCGGTGAGGGGTGGCCACGGCGTAGGAATACTGCACGACTACGCTGCACGACGATTTCCAGAGCTTAAGCGGTTGCTGCCAGAGATCCGCTTCGTGCGAAACTACTGGCTGGTTTCGCATCCCGACACCCATCATACGCGCAGAGTGTCGGAGGTGCATGCGCACATCGTGGCAAGCGTACGTTCAGCCCGCCGAGAATTCACGAGCTAACTGCAATTCACGTCTCATGCGTTGCACGACCGCGCACTGTTCCGATTTCGGGAACAGAAGCTGCCGGCCAACGGCCATTCGATACGCGCAAAATGGCATTAGGTGTGACCCATCAGACGTGGACCGTCTGGCGGATGACAATCAGGTCGTCTGCTGATCAATGAGAAACTCCATGGGAACAGAGCAGAAAGTCGCCGTCATCACCGGTGCATCGCAGGGCTTCGGCGCAGGGCTTGTGAAGGCGTATCGAGACCGAAACTACCGAGTGATAGCCAATTCCCGGTCCATCAAGCCCAGCAAGGATTCGGATGTCCTGACTATCGCCGGAGACGTGGCCGATCCGAAGACAGCCGACCGCATCGTTCAGGAGGGCTTGGCACGTTTTGGACGCATCGACACGCTGATCAACAATGCTGGTATCTTCATCGCAAAGCCACTGGTTGATTATACCGAGGAGGACTACGCTTCGGTGGTTGCGACCAATCTTGGTGGCTTCTTCCGGGTCACCAAACGCGTCGCGGCCGAAATGCTAAAGCAGGGGTCGGGTCACATCGTGCAGATCACGACCAGCCTTATCGATCATGCTAACAGCAACGTTCCATCGGTCCTTGCCTCAATGACCAAAGGTGGGCTGAACGCAGCCACGAAGTCCCTGGCGATCGAGTACGCAAAAAAGGGAGTTCGGGTTAACGCCGTTGCTCCCGGCGTTATGAAGACGCCGATGCACGCTCCCGAAACACATGAGTTCCTCGCGAAGCTGCATCCAGTCGGACGTATGGGAGAAATTCAAGACATCGTCGACGCGATCATGTTTCTGGAAAACGCTCCCTTTGTCACCGGCGAGATCCTGCACGTCGACGGTGGTCAGAGCGCCGGTCATTGACCGGAATGGAGCGGCGGCCGGAGGCCGCTGCTCCTGCCCCGGCTTCGGCTCGATAAGGTCGTCGTACGACCCAAAGCGACCCGAATGCGCCTCTGCCTACCCATCCATTGATCTGAGTTGAGCCTAGCCGCCAAGATGCGAAGATAGGTGATTCTTCGTCGCGGGCCGGGTTTAGAACCCGGCTGCGGCTACGTCCGACTGGTTGCCGCGACATGCCGGTAGCTGCGTTACAAGAGTTGCAGGATCGGTAAGCGCGCCGCCGGCACACGCCCGCTGCGCGAGCTGCTACCTTCCGGTTGCCAGTTTATCTTGCGTTTTCGTCTCAAAATCACTGGCGTCATGCCGCTCATGCAGTTGACTTGAGGCTTCGCCAGTGACGCGGTTGACCATTCGCCCGCGTCGGACGGCCGGCCGTTCGGAGATCGCGTCTACCCAGCGTGCAACGTTCTTGTACTCTTGTACCTGAAGGAACTCAGCCGCTTCGTAGAGCCAGCCCCTTGTCAGACCAGCGTACCAAGGCCAGGCGGCGATATCGGCGATCGTGTAGTCGCTGCCAGCGATAAATTTGTTCGTTTCGAGGCGCCGGTCGAGCACGTCGAGTTGGCGTTTCGCCTCCATCGCGAACCGATCTATTGCATATTCGATCTTGGTCGGCGCGTACGCGTAAAAATGACCGAAGCCTCCGCCCACATATGGCGCGCTACCCGCCTGCCAGAACAGCCACGACAGGCATTCGGCGCGTGCACCGAGTCCGGTCGGCAGGAAGGCACCGAACTTCTCGGCTAAGTATATCAAGATAGCACCGGACTCGAAGACCCGGATCGGCATCGGTCCGCTTTGGTCCACCAGCGCCGGGATCTTGGAGTTGGGGTTCAGCGCAACGAAGCCGCTCCCAAACTGATCGCCGCGGTCGATTCTGATCAGCCAAGCGTCGTATTCTGCACCACTATGGCCGAGCGCCAACAGCTCCTCAAGCATCACGGCCACCTTCACACCGTTCGGCGTTCCCTGGGAATAGAGTTGGAGAGGATGGCGACCGACTGGGAGTTCTTTGTCGTGCGTCGGGCCGGCGATCGGTCGGTTGACGTTCGCGAACCGCCCGCCGTTCGGCTTGTCCCAACTCCAAACTTTCGGCAGCGCATAATCGAACGAGGTGGTCATTTTCAAAACTCCAGGCGTTTGGCGGTGGCACACGAGTCCAAGGCACGATCGTTGCATCGTATTCGCAGGTCGAAGAATATGCCGATGAGCCGCCTAGATCAGCTTTGCGTCAAGTGTGATCTCGGCGATGAGCACGCTGGCGATAAGCTAGTTCCTCTCTGCAATTCTCCGTCAATCGCGTGCGCGAGGCGAAATCGCGTTAACTAGCTTAGTTTATGTCTCCTTCGCACGAACGTGTACACTCATTGCTCGGCGAACACTGTTCCGTTGTGCGATTGAGTGAGGGATCAATGTTGTATGTTTGGAAGTGTTGGATCGACGCGCAATAGCGGGGAACCAAGCGTGCGCGTGGTCCGAGCGTCTCCCAACCGTCCGACTTTGCCTGGATAGATCGGTTCGTCTCAGCTCGCTGCCACACAGGGGATGTCAGATCGAAAGCGGTTTGTCTTGTGGGCGCTACCCTCTGGTCTGCTCGCAATCTGCAGTCGAGATAGGTGTAATCTAAACTATTCGTTTTTCGCATTGAGATTGTGCCCTTAAGAAAGGGAATTGGCCTCTTTGCATAAAAGAGGACTGGATCGACGCAAGAGCAGCGGCTCGATTCCGTAAGCAGTTCAACCATTTCCCCATTTTGAATAAGCCAGGGACTCACTATGCGGATAGCGGTGATCGGTGCAGGAGGTTTCGGAGGCTACTTTGGCGCGCGCCTCGCGATGGGCGGTGCAGATGTTCGCTTCCTTGCCCGGGGCTCTCACTTGGCGGCCATGCGCGCGAACGGACTGGCCGTCGAGGGCGGTCCCGAGAGGATCTGCGCCAATCATGTGATAGCCTCAGACAATCCCGCTGATCTCGGTGTGGCGGACTTCGTGTTGCTGGCTGTCAAGCTGTGGGACACGGAGATGGTCCTCGACCAGATCAAGCCAATGGTCGGACCGTCCACGACGCTGATTTCGTTCCAAAATGGTGTGCTCAAGGACAACGCGTTACGAAACGCTTATGACCCGGCCCAGATCATGGGCGGGGTCGGCTACGTTGCGACTACGATCGATCGCCCTGGTGTCATCCGGCAGACGGGACCGATGGAGCGCCTGGTCTTCGGCGAGTTCGATGGCCGCCGGTCGACGCGCGCCGAAGCCTTTCTGCATGCCTGCCTGAAGGGAGGCATCAACGCCGAACTCTCCACAGACATTGTTCGGGAGATCTGGGAGAAGTACGTGTTTCTTGTCGGCTTGTCCGGCACCACTACCGCCATGCGAAGTGCGATCGGCCCGATCCGGGAGAATCGGCAGACTCGGGCGTTCCTGCTCGACGTCATGCGGGAGGTCGTCGCGGTTGGAAACGCCCATGGTGCGGAGCTCCAGGCGGATTATGCCGAGCGGCGCCTTGCGCTCGCGGACGACGTGGCGCCCGACATGACGTCATCGATGCATCATGACCTGCAACGCGGCAGGCCCTTGGAGATCCGGTGGTTATCCGGCGGAGTAGTCCATCTCGGTAGTGCCGTGGGAATAGCGACACCGCTTAACCGCGCCATCGCCGATGTCCTTGCCTTATACGAAGCCGGCGCGCCTGCCGCGTTCGAGACGAGGGCAATGGAGAGCTCCGGTGCCGTCTGACCGGGGAACTGCTGGCCGGGATATGAAGATTGCGATGATCCAAGTCATCGTTGTTGGCATTCCGTTCGCAGGAGGTGGTAAGTCAGCCGAATCGGCCTGGGGAAAAAAGAACACCAGTAGGGCCGACTCTCTCCTGGTCAAGGTAACGACCGAGGGCGGGATCACCGGCTGGGGCGAGGCGTTCGGCTTCACCGCAATTCCCGCCGTCAAAGCTGCGATAGAAGAGATTATCGCTCCCTTGTGTATCGGCGTTAGCGCGTTGAACATCGGATCGCTAATGCTCGATATTCAGAAACGCCTTCACATATTCGGGCGCAGCGGCGCCATCATGTTCGGGATTTCCGCGATCGATATCGCATTATGGGATATCCTGGGAAAGGCAACCGGCCAACCTGTACACCGACTATTGGGTGGTGCAGCAGTGTCAGAGCTGACTTGCTATGCAAGTCTCGTTCGCTACACTGACCCGCAGCTTCTCGTCGAGAACGTCAATCAAGCTCTGGCCGATGGCTTCTCCCATCTGAAGCTCCATGAAATCACCGTGGATGCAGTCCGTGAGGCGCGAAAAGCTGCCGGCGATAACGTGGAGATCACGCTGGACGTCAACTGTCCATGGACCGTGCGCCAAGCCCTCGATATGAGCGCTAAGCTGCGACCGTTTAATCTGCGCTGGCTGGAAGAACCCATTTGGCCTCCAGAGAGCTTTGACGGCTTGGCTCGATTGCGTCGTGAGGGTGGAATACCCATTGCGGCAGGAGAAAATGCTTCAACGCTAGTGGAATTCGAGCAGATGCTTTCTGCTGGCGCGGTCGACTTTGTCCAACCCAGCCCGGCCAAAATGGGAGGTATCTCGGAACTTCAGAAGGTGTTCGCGCTTGCCGCGGCAAATGCGACCGTGGTGATGGTCCACTCGTTCTATGACGGCCCCGGCTTGCTCGCGAGTGTACACGCAAGCGCCGCACTAGGCTCGAAAGACTCCCTGGTGGAGTGGCGGTACTTTGACCTTGAGGCACAGCTATACGGCGATGCAATGCTGCCGAAGAACGGAATGATCAGTGTTCCCCAAGGACCCGGTTTGGGATTCGACCCAGATGCAGACGTAGTTCGGAACTTTCAAGTCCGAAGGTGAACTTTCTCTTTCCAAGGATCGACGGATAAAAATATGATTCGCGAGCGTCATCGAAAGACATGCCGGCCTGAAAGACGTCCTTACCGACGAGGTTCATAAACGCGCGCGAGCGCCAGGAGATTAGCTATGCAGGACAATGTCCCGCTGACGGTCGGCGTCGATCACGTCGGACTTGCGGTGAGAGACCTCGCGCTCGCACGGCGTTTCTTTTGCGATTGCCTTGGCTGGAGAGTCGTTGGTGAGAACCAAAGTTATCCGGCGTCGTTCGTGTCGGACGGAAACGGCATCGTGACGCTCTGGCAGGTCGAGGATCCGGAGAAATGCGTGCCGTTCGACCGCCGTCGCAACATCGGTTTGCATCATCTTGCATTGAAGGTTGTGGACCGCAAGGCGCTTGACGCCTTGCACGCGCGTGTCGCGGCATGGCCCGGCATCATGATTGAGTTTGCGCCGGAACGATCGGGCAAGGGCCCCAAGGTACACTTTATGGTGCGAGAGCCTGGCGGCACGCGGATCGAGTTCGCCTGCGTTTCTCCTGGCGCCGGATAACCGAGGTCCGAGTCGATCCCGGCAACGCAGCGAGCCCGTACGGCCGGTACATCGCTACAGTGACGAACAGTACCGAAGCCTTGCGGAAGTTTTCCTCCCAGACTGGCCGGGGTCTTCGGATCCCGGCATTTTCTTGGTCTAGCGGCCACACGGCTGCGACTGTGTGCCTTCTGGCGCGATAATGGCGATCAGTGCAGAAGCCTCGCTGTGTTTGGATCGTTAGGAATCATCCAACGCGCTGGTACCATCTGTTTATTTTGACCGGTGCTATGACCAGCTTTTGTCGCTTGCTTAAGTAAGAATAACTAAAACGTCCTCTGGACGAATGAGCTTCTAGTGAGGGGGCGAGATCGCGCTGGAGCGTGAACTCGTTGCGATGCTGAGCCCGACTTGATTGTCGATATCTGGTTGCGTACCGGCGTTTCTGTCGAAAAGGCTGACGAGGATGGGGCAGACCTATGCGGCGGAAAGTGGGGCGCCCGGAATGAGGCAGCCGGCACGGCACGTCAGTGTGATCCCTCAGCTTGGCTCGTTCGTTACTCCAGCGGCAAAGCGGCGACAGCTTCGGTCGCCTCGGCCTTCCCGATTCCGGCCAAGGCGGGGTATTCCAAATTCCCGCATCCCGCCTCACGCTTCGCGCTGATCGGCGTGTTTGTGGCCCAAACCAAGGCCGGCGAAGTCAGGGTCACCGCGACGGGCGCATCGCAAACCGGCGTCATGCGGGTACTAGCGATCGAGGCGACGCTGAAGGCAAATTGGTCGGCGGGCGCGCTCGACGGCGTAAAAATTTCAGCCGACGGCTTGTTGAGCGATCTTCATGGTTCCTCGGATTATCGCGCCCACCTGATCAAGGTGATGACGCAGCGAGCGCTGGCAGTTTGAATAGTATGATGATTGGTGATGGCTGAACCAGCATTTCGCACCGATCTGCAGGTCGGCGGTGTAGATGACCTCTCCAGGTCATCGGAACGATCGCTCCTCCCAAACTTGCCGGGATCTTCTCGAGATCTCGGCGCTTTTTCGCGACTTGGAAGTCGGTGATGCGTGGAGAGGACGAAAGACCCATCTCTTTCGGCGATAAGAGTATCATGTTTATTCGTTTGACCCTCGCGAACGCAGATGATCATTTTAAACAGAAAGTACCTGTCAGTTCGACATCAGCTAAGCAGCAGCGTACGCTGAATCTCCGAGTGTGACGCGATATTGGCGCAACGCTCATCGCCGCCATTTAGAGTGACGAACAGGTGCCTTTGCGATTGAGCGCGATCGATCGGATGTCGGGTTCGACAATGTTTGAGTCTAGATGTGCTTGCTCCGCTGAATTTTCTCCGCAGCCTGACAAGCAAAGCACACGAACTTTCCTTTTGGCAAATAAGTCGAGTTAAGCACGCGTCCAAGATAACGATTTGAACTAACTCCGGCTACCAGGGGAAGATCATGAAACTCACGGCGCGCCGTTACTATTCCGCACAGTTTGTTACTCGTTTCATGTACAAGTTGAATATAGCGGGGGTCGCGATCGCGATCCTTGCAACGATTTGCTGTGGAACAAACGCGTCGGCAGAGGACGTGAGTGGTCGGGTGTTGTCGCCGCAACGCATCCGGTCCATTACGTCGGCAATCGACGGTGAGGCGATCATAGCCAATGCGAAAACCACCAAAGACTGGTTGAGTTATGGACTTGACTATTCCGAAGGCCGCTACAGCAAGCTAAGCCAGATCAATACGGAAAGTGTAAAAAATCTAGGTCTTAAGTGGACTTACAATCTCGAGTCTCTGCGTGGTGTCGAAGCGACGCCGCTCGTTGTTGACGGAATTATGTATGTATCGGCGTCGTGGAGTGTGGTTCATGCCATCGATGTGCGGACTGGAAAGCGGATTTGGACCTACGATCCCGAAGTGCCGCGGCAGAATGGCTATAAGGGTTGCTGTGACGTTGTGAACCGCGGAGTCGCGCTCTACAAAGGCAAGGTCTTTGTCGGATCCTACGATGGCCGGCTGGTCGCCATCGATGCGGCTACCGGAAAAAGGGTTTGGGAAAAGGATACCATCATCGACCACAGTCATTCCTACACTGTTACGGGCGCGCCGCGCGTTGTGAAAGGGAAGGTGCTAATCGGCAATGGCGGGGCCGAGTACGGCGCGCGTGGCTATATCACCGCTTACGATGCGGAGACAGGTGCGCAAGCTTGGCGATGGTTTGTTGTACCAGGTGATCCGAGCAAGCCCTACGAAGATGAGTCGATGGAAGCGGCGGCGAAGACCTGGGATCCCGCTGGAAAATACTGGATCAATGGCGGAGGCGGTACGCCGTGGGACACAATGGCGTACGACCCGGATCTGAATCTCGTTTACATCGGAACTGGCAATGGAGCTCCTTGGACCCGCAATCTGCGGAGCCCCAGCGGCGGTGATAATTTATATCTTGCGTCGATCGTTGCGTTGAACCCTGACACGGGAAAGTATGTCTGGCATTATCAGGAAACGCCGGGTGACAACTGGGACTACACGTCGACACAACAGATGATCCTCGCGAATATCACGCTCAATGGCCAGGCGCGCAAGGTCATCCTCCACGCGCCGAAAAATGGATTCTTCTTTGTTATCGACCGTACCAACGGTCAATTTATTTCGGCAAAGAACTACGTAGATGTAAACTGGGCGACTGGTTACGATGCGAGTGGAAGACCAATCGAAGTACCGGAAGCTCGGGGCGATAAATCGTTTGATTCGATCCCGGGTCCATACGGGGCCCATAACTGGCATCCGATGTCGTTCAATCCACAAACCGGCTTTGTTTATATCCCGGCGCAGAATGTGCCGATGAATCTGACGGCTCAGAAGAACTGGACGCACAACGCCAGCGTCCCCGGCAATCCAATGAGCGGATTGGGCTGGAACCTCGGCTACGATGTGAACTTGACACCACCCAAGAGCCAGCCTTTCGGTCGTTTAATTGCATGGGATCCGGTGAAGCAGGAGCAGGCGTGGAAGCAAGATTACGCGTCTCCGTGGAATGGAGGCACGCTGACAACGGCTGGTAATCTTGTGTTTCAGGGGACGGCTGACGGTCGCTTCGTTGCCTACAATGCAAAAACGGGTGAGAAGCTCTGGGGGTCTTCGACGGGCACAGGGGTGGTCGCCGGGCCAGCGACCTATGTGGTCGATGGCACGCAGTACGTGTCAGTGGCGGTCGGATGGGGTGGCGTCTACGGTGAGAGCGAGCGTGCGACCGACAAAGAGGGTCCAGGAACGGTGTTCACCTTTGCCATCGGTGGCAAAGCGCCACTTCCCGAGTTCGCAAAGTATCAGATTGGAAGTCTGCTGGAGGGCGTAAAGTACGATGCAGCGAACGTCGGTCCCGGTACACAGCTATATGTCAGCCACTGCGGATTCTGTCATGGCGTTCCGGGAGTTAACAAGGGTGGCAATATCAGGAACCTGGGTTATTCCGACAGCAGCACCATAGCGAACCTGAAGGACATCGTTTTCAAGGGCCCGTTCATGTCACTTGGAATGCCCGATTTTACGGGCAGATTGTCCGAGGACGATGTCGTGAAGATCCAAGCTTTCATCCAGGGGACGGCAGACGCGGTTCGAGCGAAGAAATAGCATTTCTCCAGCGTCTCTTTGTCGACCGCTTCCCTTCAGTGAGGGGCGGATGCAGCACGGTAGCGGACTTAATCGTGAACTACAGGAGGTAAACACATGAAATGGACTGCGCCGAAGGTTATCGAAGTGTCGGTTGGAATGGAGATCAATATGTATGCCTGCGCTACTCGTAGTTCCAAGTTCAAAAATGCGCCGGACCGGATGACAATGACTGTTTCGTGATTTCGAGTTCTTGCCTTCTCTCCTCCGGGAAGGCGAAGACGGTTCATCCTCGCGTCGTCGGCCGGCGCTTCGGCGTCGGCCCGCTCGCGCGATGCGAGTGGCTCGAATCGGCGAGCCGTGACTTAACCAGCAACTATCAAGTCCGCCGTCCGGCCGTCAGACGAAGGTTCGCAACGCCAGACCGGCCGCGGCGGTAACAACTGCGCGGGCATTTCCCCATGTCCTTCGGGCGTATCTCAGGACCTAACGCTATGGCAGAGGCTTACGAGATCATCGAGCACAGCGGCGATGTCGGAGGAAGGACATGGCGATGAGTGGAAAGAGGAATTTTCTGATCACGGGTGCTGGTTCTGGCTTTGGACGAGCTCTGGCGACGGAAGCACTATCGTCCGGATATTCCGTGATCGGCACGGTCCGAAGCGAAGCAGCGCGACAGGAGTTCGGCGCGATGGACCCCGCACGCGCGCGAGCCATCGTATTGGATGTCACGGATTTCGCAGCCATCGGTCCCGAGGTTGCACAGGCCGAAAGAGATGTTGGTCCGATAGA
>WNFT01002764.1_pt1 | contig 15073 bp, 8 predicted proteins | sample 5400191 | NCBI WGS metagenome assembly WNFT01 (sample SAMN13153359, study PRJNA577476) | soil metagenome | isolation source: 80 cm saprolite under Madrone tree | place: USA:California | collected 2016-06-14 | reverse complement strand
GTCCTCCGCACCCACCACGCCCGCTTCCACGACGGCCGGATGCTCGGCGAGCGCGCTTTCGACCTCCGCCGGCGACACCCACATGCCGCCCGCTTTGATCATGTCGTCGGTCCGACCAGCGTACCAGAAGTAGCCATCCGCGTCCCGGGTGTACTTGTCGCCCGTCCGCACCCACTCGCCCGCGAACGTTTGCTTGGTGCGCTCGGGCTGGTTCCAGTAGCACGCGCACGCGCTGTCTCCCTTGACGATCAGATTGCCTGCCTCGCCGGTTGCCACTTCGCGGCCGGCATCGTCTACCAGTTTCGCCTCGTAGCCAGGTACGACGGTGCCGCTCGAGCCGGGGCGCACCTCGCCGCAACGGTTCGCGATGAACGTGTGGCACAGCTCCGTCGAGCCGATGCCGTCGAGGATCTCGAGCCCGAACTTGTCGAGCCAGCGCTGGTAAATGGCTTTCGGGAGCGGCTCTCCCGCCGAGCTGCAGAGCCGGACCGACCCGAGGTCGTACAGGCGCTCGGCGTCGGGCACCTGCAGCATCGCCGCATACGCGGTAGGGACCGCGTAAAACAGGGTCGGGCGCTCCCGCGTGATGACCTCGAGCACCTTCGCGGGCTCGGGACGGCCCGAGTACAGCACCGTCGAGGCAGCGACGTGGAACGGGAAGTACAGCGCGTTGCCCAGGCCGTACGCGAAGAACAACTTGGCGACCGAGAAGGTGCGGTCCTCCGGCCCGATCTCGAGCACGTGGCGGCCGAACGCTTCGCAGCACACCAGCATGTCGTGGTGCAGGTGGACGGCCGCTTTGGGCGTCCCCGTGGTACCCGAGGTGTATTGCCAGAACGCCATGTCATCGCTGCTCGTGGCGGCGGGCGCCAGCTCAGCGCTCTCGGCGCCGACCAGGTCGGCGTAGGCGAGCCGACCGGCCGCCGCCGGGCCTACGACTATCACGTGCGCGAGATCCGGTAGGCGGGCGCGTCCTTCCTCCACGGCCGCCACGAGCGACTCGCCCGCAATCACGACCGTCGCCCCGCTGTCTCTCAGGATGTATTCGTAGTCGCGCGGCTTGAGCAGCGTGTTGGTCGGAACCGGCACGGCGCCGATCTTGAGCGCGCCCCAGAAGCTCCACACGAATTCCGGACCGTCGGGCAGCAGTAGCACCACCCGCTGTTCCTTCGCGACGCCGAGCCGCCGCAGCCCGCTGCCCAGCCGGTTCATCCCGGCATACACGTCGCCGTAGGTGAGGCGGCGGCCTTCGTGGATGATGGCGAGCCGGCCGTCCCGGCCTTCCTCGATATGGCGGTCGACGAACCAGCGGGCGGCGTTGAAGTCGCGCGGGATGTCCATCTTGGCGATGTTATCCCCCCCGGCCCTCGCGTCAAGCTCGCGCGGCATCCACAAGGGGCGTAAGTTGCGGAGGGGAGCGCATCCATGAACGTCTTCCTTTTCCTGTGGCTCAGTGGCGGCGCGTGGCAGTCCGGCGCGACTGACTCGCTCGCCGTGCTCAAGTCGGCGCAGCGGGCGCGAGACGGGTTCGAGATCACCCGGCGGGCCAACCTCCCAGAACGACCTTCCGGTTCGAGCGGCGGTCGCTACGAGATCATCGGAAGACTTCGGTACTGGTATGAGAGCGGCGCGGACGAAGATAGCGCGCCAGAGGAGCCACCCCGGATTCGTCAAGCGCGCGCCCGACTCCTCGCCGCGCTTGAGGAAGCCGCCGCCGCCCTCCCCGGCGACGAGTGGATCGCGGGTCAGCGGGTGCGCTACGCGCTGGAAGACAGTCAGCCCCGGCTCGCGGCCCGTGCGGTCGAGCAGTGCCGGGCAGTCGCGTGGTGGTGCGCAGCGTTGGGGGGACTGGTGGGGCAGGTCAGAGGTGACTTCACCGGGGCCGACAGCATGTTCTCGGCGGCCTTTGCCGCCATGCCCGAGGACGAGCGGTGCCGCTGGAGCGATGTCACTTCCCTTCTTGAGGGTGAGCTCGCCGACCGGTATCGCGGACTGGACTGCGCCAGCCGCGCGGCGTTCGAAAAGCGCTGGTGGTGGCTCGCGCAGCCGCTCTACTCGCTCCTGATAAATGACCGCCGTACGGAGCATTTCGCTCGCCAAACGATGGTCCGCATTGAGCAGGGCCGCCGCACGACCTTCGGTCTCTATTGGGAGAACGATCTCCGCGACGTGTGGCTACGCTACGGATGGCCCACGTGGTGGTCGCGCCAGCCATCGACATCTCTGGCTAGCCAGACGGAGCCCAACATCACCGGACACGACCGCTCCCCTGCATTCCGTTTCACACCCGGCGCTCGTGCGGTCGACGATCCCTGGCAGTCATCACCAGCGGACTGGCGTGTCGACGCGCCGGGAACGCGGGAGCGCTACGCGCCCGTTTACGCGAAGTCGTTTGCGGACCTGGGCCACCAGCTGTCCGTTTTCCGGCGGGGCGACTCCTGTGTCGTGGTGGCGGCGTACGACCTTTCCCGGGACACCGTGCTCGCCCACCGGCCGGCGCACGCAGCCCTCGTTCTCGCTCGCAATGAGCACGACCTGGTCGTCCGAGACCACGAGACTCGCCTGGACGGACCCGACGTCCTCACCGCGACCGCGCCATGCGGTCGCCAGCTTTTGAGTCTCGAGGTCGTTGACACCGCGCAGCGCAGGGTGGCTCGCGCGCGCTACGGTGTCGTGCTCGAGGAGCACGCGTCGCTGTCGGACCTCCTCCTGCTCGAGGGGAGCGATTCCCTGCCGACTGATCTAGCCGCCGTCCTGCCACACGCCTTGGCCACGACGCGGGTCCGCTCGGACCAGCCGCTGGGGCTGTTCTGGGAGGTGCAGGGGCTGAGCCCGCGTGGCGAGGAGGTGACGACACTGCTCACGGTAACGCGACGCGGCACTGGATGGCTGCGTCACGCGTTCGAGTCCGTCGGCCTCGCGGCGCCACGCCGGGAGGTCAGCCTGGAGTGGGCGGAGGTCTTGGTGCCCCACCCCGACAATCCTACCGTCGCAGGCAGGGCACTGGCGGTGGACCTCTCCAGCATATCACCCGGTCCCTACCGAATCGAGGTCACTGTAACGGCACGGGGGCGTGCGTCCGCCACGGTGAGGCGTGACATCGAGCTCGTGCGGCCCTAGCGGGCGCCCTCATGCTCCGCGTACACCGCCCGCGCCCGTGCGAGCAGCCCCAATACGTGCTCCCGCTCCTCCGCCGTGTTCCAGGCCTCGTGGGCCCGCGCGGCCTGGTCCAGCCGGTCGATCCAGCGCACGAAAAAGGCGGCATCGTCCGGCGACCGCACTGGCTCACGGCCTACCCGCACGTAAATCGGGCTGGTCGAGCCGAACGGGTATAGATCGAGCACCGGCAGCGCCGGCCGATCGCTCCAGGCCCGCAGCACGTACCAACCGCTCTTCGCGATGGGGATTGAGACCGTTTCGGTTGCGCTCATGCGGTCGCCCTTGAGCGGGATCGTGGCGACAACGCTGCCGTTGCCGATGATTTCGAGGTGATCGATCGGGACGCTCGATCGCAGGTTGACGCGAGCCGTGAGCCGCCCGGCACTGGGCAAACGGATCTCATCGCCGATTTCGCGTCCACCTAGCGTGAACTCGAGCAGGGGGGCATTGGTCACGAACGTGCGGCCCGCTTTGAGGCCCGCCAGGAAGCTCCGGCGGTCGAGCGCCGGCCCGCTGCGCACGAACACGCGCACCAACCCCGGGGGCCCGCGCAGCGACGCGAAGTTCGGAAACGCATCGGTGCCGGCCCCCGCAGGTATCCGGAAGCCGCAGTTGAGCAGGCGGTACCAGATGCCGGACGTGATGAGGTGGTCTGAGTACCCCATCACCTCCATGTAATCGAGCTTACCGAGCGCCGCGTCCAGCGGGAGCTCGTAGGTCAGCCGTTTCGTCGTGTCGGTCGGGTCCGGCTTGCTGTCGAACGGGTGCACGTATCCGAACAGCGCGCCCTGCGCGTGCGCCAGGTCCGCCACGTCGGCGTTCATCGGGTAGAGACTCGCGGCCGCCGTGTTGGGATAGCCGACGTACTCGGGCAGCACATAGTGGTCTGAAAGGCCCAGCAATCCCGTGTGCCCCCAGTAGCTAGTGTGATACTCCTGATCGTGCAGGAGCAGGAACCCAGGGCTCGATGCCAGATCGGGATCGACGCGGAAGTACGCGATGTCCGGGATTCGCTGCTCTTTGTTCACGATCAGATTCTCGACCACGTGCAGGTCCTCGGCTCGTGCCTGAAACGCAAGATGACTCGGCGTGTTACGATACGCGCCCCCGTAATTCATGTGCACGTGCAGGTCGCCACTCCACCAGCCGCGAGCCGGCAGGTTCGCCAGCCGCTCGAGCACCAGGCGCTGGGTCAGCGTCCGTCCCGCCCGGATGGCCACAGCCGCGCGCGCCACGCGGTATTCCGGTCCGTGCCACGCTGCCACACGCAGGGCTCCCGCCGGAACCGTCAGCTCGGCCGTACCGGCCGCGTGGAAGTAGCCGTATTCGAACGCGCGCTCGGCCCGATCGAACGCCTCGTCGGCGTGGCGCCACGCGTCGTCCGGCGCATAGGCCCGCCCGTCAGCGCTGGCCACCGCGAGCCGCGCCGCGAGCGGGCGCCCCGCGGCGTCCACCACCACGATCCGAAGCCGGCCGACGGGCTCCCGGTAGCGCCGCTCCGAGGCGACGATCTGACGCCGCTGGGCGCCCGGCAGGTCGATCACCCACAAGGCGGTGTTCCCACCTTCGTTTGAGATGTAGGCGATGTGCTTGGCGTCTCGCGACCAGCGCGGCGCGGTCGCGTCGAACTCTCCATAGGTCAGCGGAAAGACATCGCCGCCTTCGCTGGTCATGAGCCACAGCTGCTGCCACTGGCGTCCCAGGTAGGAGCTGTAGACCACGCGCTTTCCGTCGGGCGACCAGTCGGGTCGCGCCTTCCAAGTGGTCTCTTCGTACCTGAGCTCCCGCATCGGGGCGCCGGGGGTGGCGGTCATGCGCCAGAAGCCGCCGGTCCCGTGGATGTGCCCGCGGTTCGCAACGATGATCAGCTCGCGTCCGTCCGGAGACCACGTGGGCGAGAGGTAGTGATCCCACACGCTGTAGTAGTAGCGCGGCAACCGGCTGTCGTTGTCCTCCGTGAGCCGCGTAACCGTCCCCTCCACCGCCGCTCCCGCGTCCACCTCGAGCGTGAAGATGTGCCAGCGCCGGTTGTAGGCCGACGAGACGAACGCGATGCGCCTGCCGTCAGGCGACCAGCGCGGCTCGACGTTGACTGCGCCGTTGGCGGTAACAGGACGCACGCTTCCCGAGGCGAGGTCGAGCAGCTGCAGCTCGATGGCGTCGTGCGCATACCGGGCAAACACCACGAGGCGGCCATCAGGTGACCAGTCGGGCTGGTAGTCGTATCCATCGCCCGTAGCGAGCTGCCGCGCCACGCGGGAGCCGATTCGCTGGCGCCAGAGCGATCCTTGCATCGAGTAGATCAGCTCCGTCCCGTCGGGCGACCACGTGACGGCGCTCGGGCCGCTCGTGACCTGCGGGACGTACATCTCGCGCCAGTAGTAGGCATGCGGCACGCCGACCTGCTTCAGGACCGGCTCGCGTTGAGCCACGGCCGGCACGGCGGCCGCCGACCAAATCGCGACGAGGCCGAGCGCGCGCGGCATGCTCGCCGTCATGACTTGAGAAACAATCCCTTCGGGTCGAGCACGTCCCGCAGGAGCCGCAGCTCCGTCGCGCTCGGGGGCGCGACGGCCGAGAGCTGCGCCCGGCGGGCGAGCGGCCACCCCACACCACGTTGGACGTCGTCCGCCGTGACGCCGGGATAGAGCGCGGCCAGCACCATTTCGCCGGAGGTCTCGTCCGCTTCGAGAATGCCCTTGTCGGTGATGACCTTTACCGGCCCCGCGCCCGGCATACCCAGCTCGCGTCGGGCGCGGCCGGCACAGCGTTGTCCCGAGCTGGTGACGAAGTCCACCCGCTCGGGGAAGGCTCGCGGGTTGAGCTTGGCGACGATCAGGGTACGCCGCGCGTGCACCGCGATCTCGGCGGCGCCGCCCGACCCCGGGAGCCGCACGGCGGGGCGCTCGTACGACCCGATCACCGTCGTATTAATGTTGCCGTACCGATCCACCTGCGCGCCGCCCAGAAAGCCGACCTCGATCCGCCCGTTCTGCAGGAACAGCTGAAACACGTCCGCCATGCCGCATACCATGAGCGATCCGGTGACGAGCGCGGGGTCGCCGATCGACACGGGCAGGCGCGCCGGCACCGCCCCGACCGCACCCGATTCGTAGATCAGGACGAGGTTGGGCGCGTGCGTCGCGCGCGCCAGGTTGCAGGCGAGGTTCGGCAGCCCGATCCCGACGAACACCACCTCGCCGTCGGACAGCTCGCGCGCCGCAACGGCCGCCATCATTTCGTCGGGGGTGTACGCCGGGCTAGAAACCGTAGTTGACTCCGCGCGAGAATCGCTCTTTCGCTTTGAGCCGTGCGGCCAATTGAGGCTGTTTCGCCATGTAGCCGGCCCGGTCGGGGACGGCGTGCACGAACTCGTCGAGGTAGCGCGCGAGCTGGTCGGGATCGCGCGAGATGCTCTCCCACGCGACGTAGAAATCGTTGTCGCGGTCGTAATAGCCCTGTGCGTAGGAGGGGTGTGCGCCCCACGGCTCGACCACCACCGCGCTTACGATCATGCCCGGAATGACGGTGCGGTTGGGATCGGAACGGATGACGGCTTCCTCGACCAGCTCCTCCACCACCACGATCACACGCTCCGAGGCGAACGCCGCTTCTTTCTGCACGCCGACGAGGCCCCACATCTGGGTGTTGCCCGCCGCGTCGGCGCGCTGCGCGTGCACGATCGTCACGCCGGGATTGAGCGCCGGCACCGTGGCGAGGGCTTCGCCCGTGTACGGACACGCCACCGAGCGAATGCGGCGATTGGCCGCCGGCAGGTCGGTCCCCATGTAGTTTCGCAGCGGCCAGAAGGGCAGCCGCGCCGCTCCGGCGGAAAACCGCGCCACCATCCCGAAGTGGGAGTATTCCTCGATCTCGAGCCCCCCTCCCGCGGCGCTCTTCCCCTCCACCGCGCGCCGGAACGCGTGCAGCGAGCCGACGCCCGGATTCCCGGCCCAGGAGAACACGAGCTTGCGGGCGCAGCCCGCGGCGATCATCTGGTCGTAGATCAGGTCCGGCGTGAGCCGCGCGAGGGTGAGGTCGCGGCGGCCCTGGCGGATGATCTCGTGACCGGCGGCGAAGCAGATGAGGTGGGTGAAGCCCTCGATGACGACCGTGTCGCCGTCCTGGACGAAGCGGGAAACGGCGTCCCGCATCGACATGACCTTGGATGACACCTAGTCCGTCATCTCCCGCAGGCACTCGTCGATGATACGCAGCGCCGTGTCCACGTCGTACTCATCCACAACCAGCGGCGGCGCCAGCCGCAGCGCGCTCTTCCCCGCGCCCAGGAGCAGCAGGCCCTTCCGGAACGCCCGCTCCACCAGGTCGTGCGGGACCTCGGGTGCGGGCTCGTGGGTCGCGCGGTCCTTGACGAACTCGATGCCGATCATCAGTCCCCGCCCGCGCACGTCCCCGATAGTCGCGTACTTGTCCTGCAGTCGCTTCGCGCCCGCGAGCAGCCGTTCGCCCAGGCGTGGCACGTTGGGCAGCAGCTCCCGTTCCACCACGTCGAGCGTGGCGAGCGCCGCCGCGCAGCACACGGGGTTCCCCCCGAACGTGCTGCCGTGCGCGCCGGGCTGCCACTTCATGATCGACTCCTTCGCGACGATCGCGCCGATCGGCATGCCGCTGCCCAGCCCCTTGGCCGCGAGCAGCACGTCGGGCTCGATGCCCTCGTGCTCGCATGCCCACATCTTGCCGGTGCGGCCCACGCCGCACTGCACCTCATCGCACACAAGCAGGATGCCGTGCCGGTCGCACAGCTCCCGCAGCGCCTGCAGGTAGCCGGGCGGCGGCACGACGTAGCCGCCCTCACCCTGGATCGGCTCCACGAAAATCGCGGCCACGCTCTTCGGGTCGAGCCGCTTGGCGAACAGGTCGTCCTCGATGGACGAGACGCAGCGCATGGTGCAGGCGGGCTCCGTGCGGCAGAAATCGCAGTGGTAGCGATTGCCGTACGGCACGTGATACACCTCGGGAAGGAACGGCGCGAAACCGGCGCGTTGAATCGACTTGCTGGCGGTGAGGCTCAACCCCCCGTAGGTCCGGCCGTGGAACGCCCCCGTGAACGCGACGATGGCGGGACGCCCCGTGGAGTGCCGTGCCAGCTTGATGGCGCCGTCCACGGCTTCCGTGCCCGAGTTCGAGAGAAACACACGCTTCTTGCTCTTGCCCGGGGCGAGCTGCGCCAGCCGCTCGCACAGCGCCGCGAAGCTCTCGAAATAGAAGTCGCTGCCGCAGATGTGCAGAAACTTGCCCGCCGCCTCCTGGATCGCCTGGACCACCCGGGGGTGGCCGTAGCCGGTGGATGCGACCGCGATCCCGGCCATGAAGTCGAGATAGCGGTTCCCGTCCACGTCCTCGACCATGGCGCGCTCGCCGCGCGCGATCGCCAGCGGGTATTCCTTGGGATAGGACGTGGACGACCAGCGATTCTGCCGATCCACGATCGCCGTGGCCTTGGGGCCGGGCGGCGGTACCACAATCCGGGGGTAATCCCGCGTCATCACGACTCCTCGATCACGGTTCGACTTTGCTCCCGCAGGAACTGCGCGACGTAGTATGGCCCGCACCCGCCCTTCCCCGTCGATCCCGAGCCCTTCCAGCCGGTGAACGGCTGGGCTCCAGGCCACGCGCCCGTCGTGGCTCCGGTCCGCTTGTTCACGTAGCATACGCCGGCCTCGATCTCGTCGAAGAAGCGCTCCACCTCGTCCGGCTTTTTCGAGAAGATGCCCGCCGTGAGCCCGTATTCCGCCTTGTTGGCCTCCGCGATCGCCTGCTCGAGCCCCGCCACCTCCCCCACGGCGAGAATCGGCACGAACAGCTCATCGAAGAAGAGTCCCGACCTGAGCGGCAGCCGGGCGATCGTGGGCGCGACAAAATGCCCGCGCTCGAACGGCCCGCCCTGCAGGCGTTCACCGCCCAGCAGGACCGTCCCTTCCTGCCGGGCCTGGGCCACCGCACGCGTGAAGCGCTCGACGGCGGCCGCGTTGATCACCGGGCCGAAATACACATCCCGCTCGGTCGGGTCGCCGAGCCGCAAGGCCTTCGTCGCCTCGATGAGCTTCTCGATGAACGCGCTCGCGACCCGCTGATGCACGTAGACGCGCGATGTGGCGCTGCACTTCTGATTCTGCAGCCCGAACGCGGAGCGCGTGACGCCCTCCGCCGCCGCCTCCAGGTCCGCCGTGTCCATGACGATGGCCGCGTTCTTCCCACCCATCTCGAGCAGACACGGCTTGATCCATTGGCGGGAGAGGCCCTGGTAGATGTGCATGCCCACGGCCTTCGAGCCCGTGAACACGACGCCGTCGATGCCCGGGTGGCGCCACAGGGCCTCCCCCGTGACCTCGCCCGTGCCCGGGACGTAGTTGAACGTCCCGGCGGGAAGCCCCGCGTCCCGGTACACCTCGTACAGCTTGAGCCCCGTCCAGGGCGTGTCCTCCGCGGGCTTATACACGACCGCGTTGCCCGTGACGAGGGCCGCGGCGGACATGCCGGTGGACAGGGCGAGCGGAAAGTTGAAAGGCGCGATGCAGGCGAACACGCCGTAGGGGCGGAGCACGTCCGTATTCCGCTCGACCGCCGTCACCTTCGCCATCTGGCGCACGAACCCGTTCGCGTCCTCCAGCTCCTGGCAATAGTAGTCGATCAGGTCGGCCGACTCTTCGGCATCTCCCATGGACTCGAGTCGGCTCTTGCCGACCTCGAGGGCCATGATCGCGGCGAGCTCGAACTTGCGCTCGCGGATCAAGCTCGCCGCCTTGCGCAGGGTCGCCACGCGCTCGCGCCACGGCCGGTGCGCCCACTCGCGCTGAGCTCCCTTCGCAGCGGCCACGGCGCGCCCCACCTGCTCTGGCGTCGCGGTGGCGAATCGGCCGAGCATGACGCTGGTGTCGATCGGCGAGGCGTCGACGATCGGGGGGCCGCCCGACGGCACGGCGTCCCGCCCGATGTACAGGGGGTAGTCCCGGCCGAGCTGCGCCCGGACGCGCGTGAGCGCATCGTCGAACTGGCGGTGGAACAGCTCCCAGTCGACGTTGGCCGAGGTGTAAGTGACTTTAGACTGCTGGGGTGCGGTGGCCGTCATGGACGCTCCTCACTGTCCTTTCCATCGCCGCCGTGAACCGCTCCACCAGCTCCTCGATCCCGCGTTCCGTGATGATGAACGGTGGCGCGATCATCACCAGATCGCCGTTGGTCCCGTCCGCCTGGCCCACGTTGGGCCAGATGATGAGCCCTTCGACCTGCGCCGCTTCGGTGAACGTTTCCGCGAACTTCGCCGCCCGAGGGAATGGCGCGCGCGTGGCCTTGTCTTCCACGAACTCGACGCCGGCCAGGAGCCCACGCCCCCGCACGTCGCCCACGTACGGCAGACGCCTGAGCGACGCAAGCCGCCGCTGCAGCTCCCTCCCGATCTCGGCGCACCGCTCCACGAGCTTGTGCTCCTTGAGATAGCGTACCGCCGCGAGCCCGGCGGCGCACGCCACCGGATGGTGCGAGTACGTCTGCGCGTGCATGAAGCTCCCGGAGCCGTTGGCGATCACGTCGATGATCCGCTCCGGCGCCGCTATGGCCGAAAGCGCGGCATACCCGCCGGAGATGCCCTTGCCCATTACGAGAATGTCGGGTGCCGCACCGTACGGTTCGATCGCCCACCACGTGCCCGTGCGCCCGGCGCCGACGAGGATCTCGTCCGCCACGAACAACACCTGGTGGCGATCGCAGATCTCGCGAATCCGCTTGAAGTAGTCCGGTCGCGGAGTCGATGCTCCCGTGGACGAACCGCCCACCGGCTCCGCGATGAACGCCCCGACCTGGTCGGCGCCGACTCGCGCGATCGCCTCCTCGAGCGCGGCGCCGCTGCACGTCGGGCACCCGGTGTCGTGACCCCCGCACGGACAGCGGTAGGCATACGGCGCCGGAATCCGATGGACGTCTACCAGCCACTCACGGTAGAACGCGCGGTAGTGCTCCCGCGCCGATGCCGACAGGGCGAGCAGCGTGTTGCCGTGATAGGCGGGGGCGAGGGCGATGATCGCGTGCTTCCGGGGGAGCCCGCGCTCCACCCAGTACTGGCGCGCCAGCTTCAGCGCCGCCTCCACCGCTTCCGACCCGGAAGAAAGGAAGTACAGCTTGTCGAGGTCGCCCGGCAGCGTGCTCGCGAGCTCGGCTGCCAGCGCCTCGACCGGCTCATGAGTGAAAGCCGTGCCCGACAAATAGCCGAACCGCCGCGCCTGTTGCGCCAGCGCCTCGGCGATCGCCGGATTCGAATGGCCCAGGTTCGCGACAAAGGCGCCGCCGCAGGCATCCAGGTATGGTTTGCCGGAATCGTCGTACAGGTAGCACCCTTCCCCGCGCACGATGCGCCGGTAGGGGCGATCGAGCTTCCGGTAGAACACGTGGCTGTCGGGATACCTGTCTGCCGTCACCGTCCCCCCACTGCTGGTGAATCCGCCGAAAGCTACGGCCCCGCCGTACACCTCGCGACCCTGCTGATGGTGCCGTAGCTTTTTGTCGACCTACGCCGCCTTCGGAGCCCCGTATGCTCAAGCTGTCGCGCTTCGTACTTGTCCCGGCCCTCCTCGTCCCGATTGCAGCGCTCGCGCAGTCCGGGGTCGTCGCGCCGAACGACAACTTGGTGGCGGACGGGCTGCCGCCCGTGCCGGCGGCCATCGCTGCGGCGGCGCGCCCCTACAGCGAATTCCGCGCAGCCGGATTCTGGGACTGGCACCCGACGCGGCGCGAGATGATCATCGGGACGCGGTTCGCCGACGCACCGCAGCTGCACCGCGTCCGCGCACCCGGCGGCGACCGCACCCAGCTCACCTTCTTCCCCGATCCCGTGTCCGGCGCGTCGTACCAACCCATCGACGGCCGCTACATCGTATTCACCAAGGACGTGGGAGGCGGGGAGTTCTTCCAGAAGTATCGCTACGACGTAGCGACCGGAGAAATCACCCTGCTCACCGACGGGAAGGCGCGCAACGTGGGTGGCGCCTGGTCTCACAAGGGTGATCGCTACGCCTACATGTCCACCCGCCGCAACGGGCGCGACCTGGATCTGTGGGTGATGGACCCGAGCGACCCGGCCAGCGACCGGATGGTGCTGCAGCTCCAGGGCGGTGGGTACGGGCCGCTCGATTGGTCGCCGGACGACCGGACGATCCTGCTCGCCCAGTACGTGTCCGTCAACGAGAGCTACCTATGGCTGGTGGACGCCGCGAGCGGACAGAAGACCCTGCTCGCGCCGCAGCCGGGAAGCGAGTCGGTGGCGTTCGGCGAGGCAAAGTTCAGTCGCGACGGCAAGGGAATCTTTCTGTCGACCGATCGGGGCTCCGAGTTTCAACGCCTCGCCTATCTCGACCTGGCCACCAAGGCCTACCGGTTTCTGACGACCGCAATTCCCTGGGACGTCGACGAGTTCGATCTGTCCCCGGACGGCCGGTGGATTGCCTGCGTCGCGGATGAGGACGGCGTCGGCGTGCTGCACGTGATCAACGCCGCCACCGGCGCGGAGCGCCGACTTCCCAAGCTCCCGTCCGGCCTGATCTCGGACGTCCGCTGGCGGAAGACCGGCGCCGAGCTGGGGTTCACGCGCAGTTCTGCCCGTGCCCCAGCCGACGCTTACTCGCTGGACCTCGCGAGCGGCACGGTCACCCGCTGGACCGAGAGCGAGACGGCAGGTCTCAACCTCTCGGACTTCGCCGAGGCCGAGCTGGTGCACTGGCCCAGTTTCGACGGGCGGGCCATCTCGGGCTTCCTCTATAAGCCGCCGGCCCGCTTCGCGGGACGTCGCCCGGTGATCGTCAACATCCACGGCGGACCGGAGGGCCAGTCCCGGCCCGGCTTCCTCGGCCGGAACAACTACTACGTCAGCGAGCTCGGCGTCGCGATCATCTTCCCCAACATTCGCGGCTCGACCGGCTACGGCAAAACCTTCACCAAGCTCGACAATGGCGTGCTGCGCGACGGGGCGTACAAAGACATCGGTGCCCTGCTCGAGTGGATCCGCACCCGGCCCGATCTCGACGCCGATCATGTGCTGGTGACGGGCGGCAGCTACGGAGGCCACATGACGCTCGTGACCGCCACCCAGTATGACGGCCCGATCTGCTGCTCCGTGGACGTGGTCGGCATGTCGAACCTCGCGACGTTCCTCGAGCACACGTCCGGCTATCGCCAGGACCTGCGTCGCGTGGAGTACGGCGACGAGCGCGATTCGACGCTGCGCGCCTGGATGGAGCGGACCGCTCCGCTGAACAACGTAGACAAAGTCACGAAACCCCTGTTCATCGTTCAGGGCATGAATGATCCTCGCGTGCCACGCACCGAGGCCGAGCAGATGGTGGCGGCCTTGAAGCGCCGCAGCGTGCCAGTGTGGTATCTGATGGCCAAGGACGAGGGCCACGGGTTCCGCAAGAAGGGGAACCAGGACTTCCAGTTCTATGCGACGATTCTCTTCACCGAACGCTATCTGCTCGGCCAAGGAGGATCGGCCACACCGTGACGGTGGGCGCCTGGTGGGAGCGGCTGGCCCCGCTCCCCGGGGGCAAACGGCTGTTCAGCTGGCTCTTGTGGCGGCTGGTCCCCTACACCGGCTCGGTGCGGCCGTACGTCCTCGAGCTTCGCCCGGGCTACGCCAGGGTCCGCATGGCCGACCGCCGCGCCGTGCGGAACCACCTCAACTCAGTCCACGCCGTCGCGCTCGCCAATCTCGCCGAGGTGACGAGCGGCCTCGCGGTGACGACCGGGTTGCCCGCGAGCGCGCGCGGCATCCCCACCACGCTCTCCATTACCTACCTGAAAAAGGCCCGTGGCACGCTGACGGCGGAAGCGCGCTGCGACATCCCCGATTCCAGTCGAGAGGCGGAGCACGACTTCGAGTCCGTGATCTCGAATGCCGCGGGTGAAGTGGTGGCCCGGGCGACGGTTCGCTGGCGCATCGGTCCGGCACCCGCGCCGTGACCGGTCTCGAGACCGCACTCACCAGGGATGCCGGGATCGCGGTGCCGCTCATCGGTGGCGCCATGTTCCCCTGCTCCAACCCGGAGCTCGTCGCCGCCGTATCCGAGGCGGGCGGGATCGGGATCGCCCAACCCCTGTCGATGGTGTACGTGCACGGGCATGACTGGCGGGAGGGACTCCAGCTCATCCGTCGGCTCACCACAAAGCCGATCGGCATGAACGTCCTGATCGAGCAGTCGTCCCGGCTGTACCTCGAGCGCATGCAGCGCTGGGTGGACGCGGCAATCGAAGCGGGCGTGCGGTTCTTCGTCACGTCGCTCGGCAAGCCGCGCTGGGTGGTCGATCGCGTCGCTCAGGTCGGCGGCGTGGTGTACCACGACGTCACCGAGCGGAAGTGGGCGCTCAAGGGGCTCGACTCGGGCGTGCGCGGCCTCATCGCGGTGAACAGCCGCGCCGGCGGCCATGCGGGACCGAAAAGCGCCGAGCAGCTGATGAGTGAGCTCGGCGACCTGGGCGTTCCCCTGGTGTGCGCCGGCGGGATCGGCGACGCCGCCGGGTTCGTCGCGGCGCTCCGGATGGGCTACGCGGGCGCGCAGCTCGGCACCCGCTTCATCGCCACCACCGAGTGCACCGCCCATCCCGACTACAAACGCGCGATCGTCGAGGCCGGCGAAGACGACATCGTGCTCACCGAGCGCGTCACCGGCGTGCCGCTCGCCGTGATCCGCACCCCCCACGTGGAGCGCGTGGGCACGAAGGCCGGCCCCATCGCGCGCTGGCTGTTGCGGCACCGCCGGACCAAGCATTTCATGCGTACGCTGTACGCGCTCAACTCGGCGTGGCGGCTGAAGCGCAGCCATTTCGCCGGACCGTCGTCGCGAGACTACTGGCAGGCGGGCAAGAGCGTCAGCGGCATCACGAGCATCGAACCCGCGGGAGAGATCGT
>WNFT01026472.1_pt1 | contig 15075 bp, 18 predicted proteins | sample 5400191 | NCBI WGS metagenome assembly WNFT01 (sample SAMN13153359, study PRJNA577476) | soil metagenome | isolation source: 80 cm saprolite under Madrone tree | place: USA:California | collected 2016-06-14 | reverse complement strand
GCGCTTCGACATTTTACCGAGGGTGGTGCGGTCTCCGGTCGAGATCTGCCGGGGCACCAGTCCAAGCTGCGGATTCCGGCGATTGCGGACAGGTGTTCCGATTGATTGCGGACAGTGATTCCGATCGATCGCGGACAGCATTCCGATGATCGCGGACAGCGGCTCCCATCGACGGCTTCAATGGCTCACTCGGCGTTGTCGGTGTCAAGCTTGCTACGCTTGGCGGATTTTTCTGGTGGTTTGCGCAGGGTCTCGCCGTCGAGGGCGAGGCGGTGCGCTGTGTGCACGAGGCGGTCGAGGACGGCATCGGCGATTGTTGGATCGACGATCACCTCGTGCCAGTGATCGACGGGGAGCTGACTGGTCACGATGGAGGAGCCGCGGCCATGGCGGTCATCGACGATTTCGAGCAGGTCGCGGCCCTGCTGCGAGGTCAGCGGCGCCAGCCCCCAGTCGTCGAGGATCAAAAGCTCGACACGGGCGAGGTTTTTGAGGAGGCGTGCATACCGCCCATCGCCGCGTGCCAGCGCAAGTGCGTCGAGCAGGCGTGGGACGCGATAATAGAGCACCGATCGATCATCACGGCAGGCCTTGTTGCCGAGCGCGCAGGCGAGCCAGGATTTTCCCGTACCGGTTTTTCCGGTGATCAGGAGGTCCTGTCGGCGCCCGATCCAGTCGCCGGTCGCGAGCTTGGCGAACAGTGCCTTGTCGAGACCGCGCGCCGCCTTGGTGTTGAGATCCTCGACGGTCGCATTCTGCCTGAGGCTGGCAAACTTGAGCCGCGTGACGAGCCGCTTGCTTTGGCGCTCGACGGCCTCGCGATCGACGAGGAGGCCGAGCCGCTCCTCGAACGTGAGCGAAGCAACGGCGGGCTGTTGTCGCTGCTCCTCGAACGCTTTGGCCATGCCGACGAGACCGAGGGCGATCAGCCGGTCGTGTGTGGGATGTGGAAGCATGTGTCATTCCTGTCTTTTGTTTTTCACCCGCGGCTTTTCTTCGCGTGCCGCCGTTTGCGGGCCTCCCGGCGCACGCGATCATCCGGGAGTTGCTCAGTGGTAGTAGCCACGCCCGCGGATGTTGGCGTGCCGGATCGGGGACGCGTCCGGCGTGTTCGGTTTGGCAAAGGCGCGATCGAGCCCGTTCTGCAGGATTGACTTGATCGAGCCGTAGGTGGTCGCGCCGATATCGTTGCCACGCCTGGCCGCCGCCTCGATGCGCTCCGGTCCGTAGCTCTTCACGAGGCTGAGGATGCCAAGGCACGAGCGGAAGCCCTGCTCGGGATGTGGCTTCGCCTTCATGATCGCCTCGAACAGCGCGATCGTCGCGGGACCGATCTTCTCCGCCTCGCGCAACATCCGTACCGGCGACCATTCCGCGTAACGCCGATGGCTGGACGGCATGTGCTCCGGGATCGTCGTGTGCTTGTGCGCGACGCGCGAGCGCATGTGGCTCGCGATCCGCTGGCCCTTGTGGAAGACCTCGATGGTGCCGTCGGTGAAACGCGCCTCAACGGTCTCCCGCAACAGCCCGAACGGCACCGAGTAGTAATGGTCGTCGACCTCGACATGATAGTCGGGCGCGACCGTGCAGCGCTTCCACTCGGCATATTGGTAGCGCTCGCCCGGAAGCCGTTTCAGCGCCGGCCGGTCGAGACTGGCAAAGAGATCGTTGCGGCTCTGCTTCAGATGCTTCATCACCTTCGCGTTGATCTTCGTTACGCAGTCGCGAACGGCGTCGTTCAACTCGGCCAAGGAGAAGAAGCGCCTGTTGCGCAGCTTGCCGAGCACGAAGCGCGAGACGATGCCGACGGCGGCCTCGACCTTGGCCTTGTCGCGCGGGCGGCGAACGCGCGCCGGCAGCACGACGAAGCCGTAGTGATCGGCGAGATCCTGATACGTCCTGTTGACGCCCGGCTCGTAGCGCGACGGCTTGGTGATGCCGGCTTTGAGATTATCGGGCACAGCAGCCTTCGGCACACCGCCGAGAAATTCGAATGCGTTGACGTGCGCACCAATCCAGTCGGGGAGCGTCTCGCTCCAGCGCGCCTCGGCGTAGGTGTAGCTCGATGCGCCGAGCGCCGCGACGAAGAGGTGCGCCTCGTGTACCTCGCCCGTCATCGGATCGATGACCGGCGCCGTGTCACCAGCCCAGTCGACGAACAGCTTGTCACCCGCCACGTGCGTCTGCCGCATCGTCGGCGAGAGGCGCCTTCGCCATTCGCCGTAAAGCTCGCAGAAGCGGGAATAGCCGTGGCCGTCGACATGCGCGGCGCGATGCTCCTCCCACAGGATCATCAGCGTCACGCCGCGACGCTTGAGTTCTTCGTGCACCTTCGTCCAGTCGGGCAGCCGCTTCGTCGAGCCCTCGTGGAAGCCCGCAGGCGTGAACAGCCGCCGCTCCAACTCGGCGTCGCTGATCTCTGGCGGGATCGGCCACGTGATCCCGACCACCTTGGCGCGGCTCACATACTCGGAAACCGCCGTCTTGCCGACGCCCGTCGCCTCGCGCACCTGGCGGACGGTCAGCCCGAGCTCATGTGTCAACCGCAGCACTTCACGAATCTTCCTCATCGACATTCTCGTCCCGGCCATCGGCTGCCCCTGTTGTTCTCGACAGGGACTGCCGATCTGCTGATTCGGATGTCGAAGGGAGTGCTGTCTAAACGCTCATCGGAAACTGTCCGCAATCACCGGAACGCTGTCCGCGATCCGTCGGAATGACTGTCCGCGATGGACCGGAATCTGCAAGCCGCTCTCGGCATCGCCGGGACGACGGCGAAAACGCACCTCGAACACATCTTCCTGAAGACCGGGGTCACGCGCCAAGCCGAGCTGATGCGTCTGTGGACCGGGCTAATCTCCTCGACGGGATCGAACAGGTGATGTGTTTCGTTCTTTGCGTCATCGAGCCCGACGCTTGTCTAACCGTTCGAGCGGCGTCCGCCACCGCGGGCGCCGTTTGTCCCGTCGGCACCGGGTGTGCTTGATCTTCCTGGGCGCGCCGATACCGACCCAGACGCCGCCATCGTCCCGTTATAAATTGGCCTCTCACTGGCACGACATAGGCGCTGCAATTCATTCCACGGCAGCACCTTCTCGATCACCGGGATCTGTGGCGGGTGGTCGTATTGCGACGGCGGCAGAAGCATCGGCATTGTCAATTCCCTCCGCTTTCCATTCTCTTCCGATGAAGGACTCGCCGTTACAGGTGCAATCGCTGTGGGGTGGCCAGCGACCGCCGGGCGCTGCATTGAGGGTGGGCATCCCCAGCTGGCCGCCGCCACCCCGTCGTGTCAATCTACGCGTCTTCAGGCACCCGCTTCATTTGTTTTCCGATAAGGGGTGTGAGTTCGTAATCGAAAGGCCCAAAATAGTAGCGATCTATCTCAGGCCCAGGAGGGCGCGGTCGTGGTGGATCATCATCGCGGCGTGGTGGCCGATCATCGCAGAGGCATGGGTTACTCCAACTTGGCAGCCCTTAGCGATCGGACACCATGGTTTATGGTCTTCCTTCATTTGACCCTCGCTTCTTCATGACAGTGGGGTGTCTAGCGACCGCGCCGAGGCCGCTAGTTGGGGGCTGGGTGTCCCAGTCTGGGTCGCCGCCACCCCGTTGGAATTCACGTGCATTCCGTTCCTATCGGGTCCCCCACCCCTGATTGGCGATTATTGTGCATGGATGCGTTTGGAATCGAACGGCGTCACGGGGTAGCCACGCTCCTTCTTGTTCTCGTCGTTGATTGCGCGAAACCTGAGCGCCGCGTCGTCAATCCACTTTGGCGGATTGAGCTGCCGTCCGACGAAGGCGAACGCATCGAGCGAGCGCGGCACGAGCGAGGCGCCAACGTGGTCCGCGCCCTTCACCAGGCGATATTCATGGCTGATGCCAGCATCGAACAGCACGCGATGGACGAATTCCGTGCCATGGTTGAGATAGACCGTATCCTGATCGCCAACCTCAAGGTAGATGCCGAGACCTAAGAGGCGCGAGGGGTCCCTCCTAATGATGGTGGCGGGATTGTTGGCTGCCCAATGGTCCTTGTCGATCGGATCGCCGTAAATTTGTTTGATGAGCGTGTCGGGCCGATAGAATTTGTCACGCAGTTTGATGTCGTCGAACGCCAGCACGGGTTCGATCGCTGGTTCCTGGCTGGCCACCGCCTGGAAGACTTCCGGATACTTTACCGCCATGCGCAGCGAACCCATGCCGCCCATCGAGATGCCTGTAATGAACGTGCCCTCGCGACCCTGTACGACGTTGAAGTTCTTGCGCATGTAGGGCAGCAATTCCTTCATCACGAAGTCTTCCCACTTCTGCGAACCGTCCCTGAAATTCATGTAGAAAGAGCGGCCGGCAGACGGCATGACCGACACCATCGGCGCGACCAAGCCGTTCTCGATCGCTTGATCGAGCAGGCCGCCCATGCCCCCCCACCACGGGATCACCCATCTCTTTGTTTGAAGCACCGCCACCGTGAAGTTGAATGAGGAGCGGATAGCGCTCTGCGCGCTTCGCGTCATAATTCTTGGGCAGATAATAGGTGAGTGATACCGGGCCTGGCACGTTGGTGCTTGGCACGGTGGCCTCGATAAGCGCGCCGTTTATGGCAAGCGTCTTGGGTGTAATTTACTGCGGCGTTTGCGCAACAGCCTGACCACTGATGAAGAACGCGCCGACTGCGGCGCACATAAGAACGCGTGACATGATTTCCCCCTCACTTTTTGATGTTTGCTACGCCATCAACGTAGGCGATCGCTTCACCGGGCTGTGCTGCGGTTGCTGCGGCTTGGGTTTGCTCCCCCTCCCAAGTCGCATCGCCTTTTGCACCAACATATCGGCCTTTGCCGCCGATCAAGGTTGAGGTGCCCTTTAGCGCAAGCTTTCCTTTAGCGTCGAACTTGAATGTTCCGGTGTTCTTAAACCACAGTTCGGAGCCATCGGCGAATGTAAAGGTGGTGTAGCTATAGGCTATCCCTTCAGAACCGACGACCGCATCAAATATGCCAGTTGTCACCCCTGTTCCCACGCTGCCATCTTGGTAAAAGACAATTCCTACCTGGCGGTTGGCGCCCATTAAGTGGTTGCTGACATCTGGAACCGCGGCCGGTTCGCTTTGGACCCACGAGGTGTGGGCCACAAAACGGTATTTTAACGTTTCATCGGCTTTCGCCGGTACGCCCAGAATGCTCACGAGGGCACAAATAAGAATGATGCGTGACATGATTACCTCCCTAAATCTATTGTTTCTCGTAAACCAGAACGTGGCTGTACGATTGTCCGGCAGGGGTGGTCCCGACGGCAGTGATCCACACCGTTTTGCCATCGGGATTGACGATCCTGGTGCCGGTTTCGGCCACCTTGCCGGCCTTGGTGCGACTGATGCTAATGGTGTACGGGTCAATTTGCGTATATGTAGTCGCGTCAGAGTTGAATGTGTTCTGTGGGCGGGATTTTCCATCACCAATGACCGCGCCCCCGCCTGTGATCGGTTTGCCGTTGGCGTCAAAGCCGACTGCTATAAATTCATCCCCTGTGTAACTGAGGGTCACACTCTTGTTTGCTGGCCCACGGATTGTCGATTTCGTAATGTTGAGCTGGTAGATGCCCTCCGGATTGACGGCTTGACCAAACGCCGGGAGCGTCAAGCCGACAGCAATGATGATGCCTAGCCCTAATCGTTTCATGATTTCCTCCACACAGGTGTAATCGCGCGCCGTGAAGCACGCTCGATCAAACGCACTTTTTCAGGTCAATTGCCCGCCGTGGGCCTTCCCCCGCCGCCTTTAATTCGCGTGGGCATCGGCACGCCCCGCCGGCAGCTCAATGTGCGGATGGACCCCCCTCACTTTTTAACGTTGATCACGAATTCCCCGAAATTGTCTCCCCCGGTTTCCACCGGGGTAATACGCGCACCGCTTACGGTGCCGTCGCCTTTCGCATCTTCAAATCTTCCCTTGCCACCGATAACGGTGATCGGTCCGGTATATGTTGCTTTCCCACCATCTAGCTTTTGCAGTCCCGTGGATAAGTACCATAGAACCGAGCCATCATTGAAAGTCAGAGTGCCGTTTGCCCGATATGGACCAACGCCTTTGACCAAATCATTAGTACCCACCCAATGTATGGTGCCGGCTGCCAATCCATCGAGAGAGAGCAGCACACCGGAAAGACGAAAAAGTGCCATTACATGGGCATCAATATCGTCGGCCGCTTGGAGTGAGGGTGGAGCGGTCAGGCGTGCGGTATAGTGGAATTTCAGCGTTTCATCGGCTTTCGCCGGCACGCTCAAAATGCCCGCGAGGGCACAAGCGAGAATAACGCGCATGATTTCCTCCCTCACCTTTTAATTCGCCGGTACACAGCTTGACCGTTTGTATCACCAATCTTCAATTCGTCCCCGGAGACGCTGACGGTGGCTTTTCCTTCTGTCATTGAGCCGTCAACCCCCTCGCTAGCGTCCCAAGTTCTTCTGCCGGTACTGAGCTGCGGTTGTTGATACTGGCTTTGGGGCGGCCGCGTAGGGCGATTATCCATGCGTATCGACCGCTGGCGTCTAGGAATTGAATGCCATTCGGGTTCGTGCCGCAGGTAGGTATAGTGGCTTGGTTATTAGGGTTGCACGATACGATCGCCCAAGCTCCGACAAGTTGTTCCCTAAGTGATTGGGCTTTCGCAGGTACGGCAAGAATGCCCGCGAGGGCACAAATAAGAATGATGCGTGACATGGTTCTCTCCACACAGGTGCAATCGCGTGCTGTGAAGCACGCGCGATCAAACACATTTTTTCAGGTCAATTGCCCGCCGTGGGCCTTCCCTCGCCGCCGTTAATTCGCGTGGGCATCGGCACGCCCCGCTGGCAGCTCGCTAACTAAAAATACCGCCGGCTCGAAGGCCTGCGCATCGGCCATTTGGAGGAGGAAGCGCAAAAAAGTGTTATGCGGAGCGACCCGGTTGGTATATCATTACCAAAAGTTCGGACCTGAAAACCGTGGGGGTGATCAGTGGCCGATGCAATATCGCCTCAAGCCCTGTCGGAGTTGATTGGATCGATCTACGACTGCGCGCTCGATCCCGACCGTTGGGAGCAGACGCTTGCCGATGTCATGCATGCGCTCGACTGCCACGGGATAAATCTGACTTTGACCGATCTTCGATACAATCGTCTTCTTCTTCTCAAGGCGGTTGGCATAGAGCCGGACCAAATCGAGCGGTTCCTAAAATATATCCCCGAACTTCACGCTGCGATAAGCGAGGCGCTCGCGTCCATGCCGTCGTTGGACGAGCCACATGTGGAGTCTCGCCACTTTTCCCCGGGGTTTATCGAAACGTCTCCGTTTTTTCAGGAGTGGGAAAGGTCGACCGGCACAGTCGACAGCATGCGCTTATTCTTGATGAGCACGCCAATACATGACGCTGGCATCGGTGTCGGCCGGAACGAACGCCAGGGCCTGATCACCGATCGCGAGGTCGAGCTTGGCAGACTGTTGCTGCCGCATCTGCGGCGCGCAGTGACGATCAGCAAGGTGCTCGATGTTCGCACCGTTGAGCGTGCACGGATGGCCGAAGCCCTCGATGCGCTCCGCTGTGCCGTCGTGTTGACCAACGAGCGCGGCACCATCCTGCATGCCAACCGCGCGGCGGAGCACATTCTGCGTGATGGCGGTGGCCCCATTCGAAGCGCCCAAGGTGTCCTGCAAGCGACAGCTCCATCAGCAGCTTCCGAGCTGCACTCCGCCCTCGCCCTTGCGGCCCGCAACGAGGCCGGCATTGGCAAGACCGGGCTGGCGATCCGCCTCACCGAGCCCGATGTGCCGCCCATCTTCGCTCATGTCCTGCCGCTCACGGGGAGCGATTTCCGCACGCGGCTGCAACCTGCGGCCGTTGCCGCCGTGTTCATCGGTGCGCCACCGGACGCGCAAGATGGCGCCGACGCCATGGCTGGCGCCTTTGGTCTGACGCCGGCCGAAACACGCCTGCTCGCCAGCCTGTTCGCCGGGCGGACGCTGGCCGAGACCGCGGCTAATCTCGGCATCGCCGGGACGACGGCGAAAACCCATCTCGAACACATCTTCTTGAAGACCGCGGTCACGCGCCAGGCCGAGCTAATGCGTCTATGGACCGGGCTAATCTCCCCGACCGGATCGAGCAGGTAATCACCGCCATTGCGCAGCGATACCTTGTGTCGATGGGGCGGGCTTTTGGATGGGCATAGATGGTTCGCGGCGTTTCCCCAAAACGACGATCTCGATTGTCCCCTGATCGTGGGCGATCACGTAATTGTAGCCATCGAGCAGGCGCGAAATGACTTGCACCAACGAGCCCGAATAGGCGCTGCTGGCATTCCCATCCAGCGGAACCACCGTGCGATACCGCACATTGAACGCCGCCCCGAAGGCGGACAGCACGTCCGGTATGGCATCTTTGTTCGTGGTGACGCGGACCGCGGCCACGGTACCCTCGACATGTACTTCGGCCGCCGCGATCGTCGGCGCTCCTGCCGCTGAAATGCTGAGTAATAACGTCGCTAAAATACCGACATAACCTCGGGGCCGGCGCAATATCGTAAGCCGATTGATTTCCATATGGACCTCCGGAGGCAATCGGCTGTTGCGGTTGAACAGCCGGTCACCTTGATGTGAATGCAGCCCTTGCAGTTGGTGGGCGCAACGGGAGCTAAAACCCATTATTCGCAAAGGCTTAATGAGCACGAAATCGACCGGCTAGCGATCGTCATCGTCGTCTTTTAGCTTTATGAAGACCCGCGATCGTTGGCAAATGCGGTGGATGACGAAGCCGTCTGAATACGTGATGGTTTCCACCGCCGGTGTGAGGTCGGCGACGGTCAGCGTGCTGCCGTCGCGCGAAATCAGACCCGTGACTGGAGCGCCGTTCTGGACCGTGAAGGTCTGTCCTGCCCGCGGGCCGGTCAAGACCGTTCCTTTATTGGTTCCGGGGACACCGTTGGCAGTCCAGCCGCCGTCTTCGCTAACCGTATAAGTAAACGAGAAAGTGCTGGTACTGGAGCCTGCGTTCGGTTGAAACCCGGGAGTCGGAGGGACGGTAAGGGTCAGGGTCGTGCTTTTGTCTGTACCGGTGCCGTCACCATTGAACGTCCGAATTCCCTCTACGTTGCTTGAATTTGACCGTGAGTTGCCATCAACAACTTCAAAGCTGGAGTTAAATCCAAATGGCGCAAGGAGACAGCTTGCCGAGCCGGTATAACCGTATGCGCCCTTTAGCCTCGGCGAATCAGCCGCGGCGTTGGCAGCATAGGTTATCGCTACAGCCGATACCCCCAACATAAACAAACGTTTCATGGCGCTCTCCTCGAATTATAAAATTCATTACAGTCGCAAGTGGTCACCCCCCGTCGATGAACCCTTGCTGCCAGCATGTTTCATGGTTCGGAGACCAGCGCATCGGCTATTTGGAGGAGAAACGCCGAAAAAGTGTGGTATTTTACTATTTGGCATGCCTGCTCAGGCGCCTGCCGGCGCTCAGACCTGAAAGCTGTGGGGTTGATCAGTGGCCGATGCAATATCGCCTCAAGCCCTGTCGGAGTTGGTCGGGTTGATCTACGACTGCGCGCTCGATCCGTCCGTTGGGACGTTTGCCGATGTCGGGGACGCGCTCGACTGCCACATTTTGAATCTGAGCGTTAACGATCTTCGCGTCCCGTTATAAATTGGCCTCTCACTGGCACGACATAGGCGCTGCAATTCATTCCACGGCAGCACCTTCTCGATCACCGGGATCTGTGGCGGGTGGTCGTATTGCGACGGCGGCAGAAGCATCGGCATTGTCAATTCCTCCGGCATGGGGGCAGTGTCCCAGCTGATCGCCGCCACCCCCGTGGCTTATTGTTTATCCTCCACGTCTTTCCAGATCGAAAGGGAAAGGGCGTCGTTATCACGTGACGTGAACAAGAATAGCAGCCCTTTGCCAACGATATGATATGTTTGCGAACGATATCCTTTTCCCCCGGATCTTTCGGACGTGAGTTTCAATTGCAAAGAGGCGGAAATTGTCTCAAGAAATTCGTCACGATTGACCTTTTTGTTGGGGAAAAATCCAACGAAGCAATCAGGAATGTTCCCAGTCTTAAACATCCATGTTGTCACCATAATGCCGTTCGCCCTCCACCTTGAATGAGGCGTGGTGAATTTTGAATCAAGCGCTGTGGTGGGAAGCTGGAACCAGTTGCTTTCCCGTGCGATCTTCTCGACGTGCGTCACGTCATCCATCGCAGGGAGACAAGTGGATAGCACGAAATCGACCGCCGACTTGGGGTCAATTGTTTCGGCGGCGTCACTCCACGTAGGGGTGATTTGCGCAACAGCCTGACTGCTGATGAGGAGCGCGCCGACTGCGGCGCACATAATCCGGTACATCGATTCCCCGCTTTACTTTTTAAGGTTGATAATGGCTTCCCCAAAGGTGTCCCCGCCGGCTTCTGGGGACTCGACAAGCATTTGAGCTACGTTGCCGTCACCTTTTGCGCCTTCAAATCTTCCCTTACCGCCTATGACGGTAACCGTTCCGGCGGAAGAGAACACTTTGCCACCAAATTCGGACTTTCCTGTTACCTTGTACCACAGGACCGAGTTATCACGCAGCGTCAGGGTGAAATATCCCACATATGGACCATTAAGATTGGTGTAATCGAATGTGCCTGTCCAGTACCCGACGCTGGGAGGTTCATGAGTGTAGATAACGCTGGGGGCTGTTGTTCCTTCCGGAAAGATAGCGGTTCCCTTATTGGCAAAAAGTCCTACGACGTGGCCGGCAACTTCGCCGGCCTCATGCCTTTGGACGGGGCTGGCGGGATGTCCGATATAGCGGAATCGTAATGTTTCATCGGCTTTCGCCGGTACGCTCAAAATACCAGCGAGGGCGCAAGCGAGAATTATGCGCATGATTGTTCCCTCCCATCACTTTTTCATTCGCTGCCACACACCTGAACCTATCTTCAATTCGTCTCCGGAGAGGCTGATGGTGACTTTTGCATCCGTCCCTTCAATATTTGGAAAAAGAGCGCCATCGACGTGGTAGGCGATCGTTTTTTCCGCTTCATTGACCGACCAGGTTCCAAATTGAGCAAAGAGCCCCATCGCTGCCGCCTTGTATTCTTCTGCCGGATGGGCATCTCGTGGTATGGCTCGTGGATTGGTGAATTTGGGACGGCCGCGTTCCGCGATTGTCGTCATGTAGCGACCCCTGGCATCCAGGATTTGAATGCCGTTGGGGCTCGCGCACCAAGGCAGCTTGACGCCGTTAAATTCCCCGCATGACACAAGCGTCCAAGCTCCAACGAGCTGTTCTTTAAGCGATTGCGCTTTCGCCGGTACGCTCAAAATGCCCGCGAGGGCGCAAGCAAGAATGATGCGCATGATTTTTCCTCCCATCACTTTTTGATTCGTCGAAACACATCTGAACCCATCTTCAATTCGTCTCCGGAGAGGCTGACAGTGCCGCTGTTGCGGTCCGTCCCTTCAACATTTGGGAAAAGAGCGCCATCGTAGTGAAACGTGATCGTTTTTTCCGCTTCATTGACCGACCAGGTTCCAAATTGAGCCACCAACCCCGCCACTAGTGGTTTGAGTTCTTCTGCCGGCGAGTTGCGGCCGGCGCTGACTTTTGGACGGCCACGTGCGGCGTATATCCCTGCGTAGTGACCGCTAACATCGAAAATCCAAATGCCGTTAGGGTTTGTACAAAAGGACCCAGCTACAGGCTCTTTGCACGATACAAGCGTCCAAGCTCCAACGAGCTGTTCTCTAAGTGTGTTTTGCCCGAATGCCGGCAGCGTCAAGCCGACCGCAACGATGACGCTGAGACAGAATTGTTGTTTCATGTTCCCTCCACACAGGTGCAATCGCGCGCCGTGAAGCACGCGGATCAAACACTTTTTCAGGTTCAAAAATGCCCGCCGTAGGCCGTCCCCCGCCGCCTTTGCAAATTCACAAGGCATCGGCACGCCCCGCTGGCAGTTCGCTAACTAAAAATACCGCCGGCTCGAAGGCCCGCCTATCGGCTATTTGGAGGAGAGATGCCAAAAAAAAGTGTGATACTATGTTACCTACCTGGTAGTCTATTACCAGCGTTCGGGCCTGAGAACTGTGGGGGTGATCAGTGGCCGATGCAATATCGCCTCAAACCTTGTCGGACTTGATTGGATCGATCTACGACTGCGCGCTCGATCCCGCCCGTTGGGAGCAGACGCTTCCCGACGTCATGGAGGTGCTCGACTGCTACGGGCTGATTCTCGGCTTGAGCGATCTTCGGCACCATCGCCTTCTCATTCACAAGGCCATTGGCTTTGGGCTGGACCACTCGGAGCGGATTTCAAAACATCTCCCCGAGATCGACGCCATACTAGGCGGGGCGCTCGCCTCCTGGCCCTCGTTGGACGAGCCATGGGTGGTCTCGCGGCACCTTACCACTGCGCATATCGAAACTTCTCCGTATTTGCAGGAGTGCAAAGGGGCTGGCATAGTCGACATGATGCAGTTCTTTTTGGTGCACGAGCCAATGCATTTCTCCGGCTTGGGTGTCGGCCGGAACGAACGGCAAGGCATTATCACCGAACGCGAGATCGAACTTGGCAAGCTGTTGCTGCCGCATCTGCGGCGCGCGGTTGCGATCAGCAAGGTGGTCGAAGTCCGCACCATCGCGGGCGTGCGGATGGCCGAAGCGCTCGATGCGCTCCGCTGCGGCGTCGTGTTGACCAACGAGCGCGGCACCATCCTGCATGCCAACCGCGCGGCGGAGCACATGCTGCGTGATGGCGGTGGCCCCATTCGAAGCGCTGACGGTACCCTGCAGGCGACCGCTCCCTCAGCAGCATCCGAGCTGCACTCCGCCCTCGCCCTTGCGGCCCGAAACGAGGCCGGCATCGGCAAAACCGGGCTGGCGATCCGCCTCACCGAGCCCGATGTGCCGCCCGTCTTCGCTCATGTCCTGCCGCTTACTGGGAGCGATTTCCGCACGCGGCTGCAACCCCCGGCCGTTGCCGCCGTGTTCATCGGTGCGGCGCCGGAGGCGCAGGATGGCGCCGACGCCGTGGCTGCCGCCTATGGCCTGACGCCGGCCGAGACCAGGGTGCTCGCCAGCCTGTTTGCCGGGCGCACGCTGGCCGAGGTCGCGGCGATGCTCGGCATCGCCGGGACGACGGCGAAAACCCACCTCGAACACATCTTCTTGAAGACCGGGGTCACGCGCCAGGCCGAGCTGTTGCGCCTGTGGACCGGGTTGATCTCCCCGACGGGGTCGAACAGGTGAGGTAATTCCGCCGGGCTTTCTGCAAAACAGCGATGCCATCAGGGGTAAGGGCGTGGATACAATCGCCGTGACCGCCGTGAACGAAAAACCAACCGTACCTGCTAAGAAATACATATAATTATCTAGTTGCGAGGCGAATGCACGAAACTCATTGCGCCTAACTGCGGACCACATGCATGTCATAATAGCCACTGCAATCAAGGAGGCATATATAGATCGCACAATAGCTCGGGCACTGAATAGCTTTACCCCAAAATACCCATCAAGCGCGGCAGACAATTGCCTGCCCAATGTGTCTGCCTGGGAGCGTCCCCCCTAAATCTAAGCCACTCCGTAACTCTTGCCTTTAGTTGTGGGGATGCAGTGTCCTCGAGTTTCCAAAAGATGGCCGTGACTGCGCCGGCTGTAGCGAAGGCACTGAGGATCGATGAACCAATCAAACTATTCATGACAGTTGAACTCAACAATCATGGCTTTCCGGCTTTGATAGTAGCACCTAAAATTCCTTCAACCTAGACGACCGTACGCTGATTCGAAGAAGTTCGCCCTTGCTCCCCATGGTTGTGCATGACAGGAACAGAAAGAGAACAATGTCAATAGCTCGGAGTGAGATTGTGGAAAGCACAGCCTGGTAGAGGGAAGTGACAATGGAAGTCCTAGAGTTGGCAAAGGCCAGTAGCAACGATCATTGCTGCGATTGCCGCGGGGAGCCTCACTAACACTATTGAGCCATCTTGAACCGCAGGGCCGCCTAAGTCCGCCTATCGCCCCAGCCTGTCCATGGGCTCCCTACGCACGCCGCAGGCGGCCAGGTCCATTCTAGTGCTGCTACCGTGGTATTCGGGCCGCTATCGGAGTCTGGACTCTAGCGACTTAACCTTCAGTACGACATCATTACGGAGTGTTTTTGCCAGTCCATTCTGAGTGGCCAATGTCGCCATAGCAGAGGTCCCAAGCCCACCTGTACGGTCATTCAAAGTGTCACCAATTTCAAGATTGAGGCATATACCATTCAACTGGTCCAGTATTGCCGTGTCACCTAACTCAGCAACTCCAGGCCTTGCTTCACAAACTGGCTTACGAGCAGAGTCTACCCTTTTCCTTTCGGACAAAAGAAGGTTATAAAATGCCTGAGCGTCCGGACTATTTAGTTTGTCTCTAATCTCGTTCGGGTCATGACTTGCGAGGGATAACGAAAAATCTAATTGGGTCAGAGTTTGATCGAGACGACGATAAAAGGCGATCGCAGAGTTATTAAGCATCTGCGACTTTATGCGATACTGTACTTTATCTTCCATCAGACAAGCCCACAATGAGCCCCATGAGCGATTCTCTGCGAGAGCTTAATCAGCCTCTTCCGCCTTCATCGTGGGAGCTGCTGCACTTCGATGAATCATCAGTTCCGTTGCAATTGAGTATAGGTTTTTAAGATGCAGCACATCTATTCTGACCAAGAAATTGAACAATCTATTGAGCCTGAGCACGGTTTTTGATGGGATTCGCCGAATTTTCTGATCAAGATTCGCGATGGTTTTCGTTTTGTTTCCATTGTCAAAGTTGCCCAGAAAATCGGTCGGTTCCAGCGGTAACAAAGAGGTTTGAAATCAGGAGACCAAATTGGACGCGCACAATATGATGGACGAAGCAAAATAGAGCGAAACGAGATTTTTTTCATGACAGTGATGGTCGCCGAGAGAATTGGCGCTTCCGCTTCCCGAATCTTATACACCGTGCGGGAAGTGGTATCGGGAAGTCCCATCCTTTTGTTCGATCGGCACCATCCTTCCGCCCCGA
>WNFT01008258.1_pt1 | contig 15076 bp, 9 predicted proteins | sample 5400191 | NCBI WGS metagenome assembly WNFT01 (sample SAMN13153359, study PRJNA577476) | soil metagenome | isolation source: 80 cm saprolite under Madrone tree | place: USA:California | collected 2016-06-14 | reverse complement strand
CTCGACCGATTCGCGAATTCAAGTTTCATGGCGAGACACCAATGGACATATTGTGAAGGCAAGCAATTCCGCGTTAGAACTTGCTACGGGCGACTATGTCGGACTCCTGGATCATGACGATCTCCTCAGTCCAGACGCGCTTCTGCACGTGGCTGAAGCAATCTCAGCGGAGCCAGCGTTGGATCTCCTCTACACGGATGAAGATAAATTATCGCCTCACGGAAGACGCTACGATCCGATTTTCAAGGGCTCGTTCAGCCCTGAGATGGCCATAACCCACAACTATATTCAACATTTCACAGTTATTCGAAGAAGTCTGCTCCAAGCAGTCCGCGGTTTTCGTGAAGATTTCGAAGGCGCGCAGGACCTCGATCTTTATCTTCGGGTCCTGGAGAAGACAACTCCAGAACATGTCCGACACCTCCCATTTGTCTGCTATCACTGGCGTTCTCATCCGGAAAGCACGGCCTCGACTGGTGCGCAGAAAAATTATGTCTTCGAGAGCGCGCGCAAGTCAATTGCTGAAGCGCTCGTTCGGCGCAAACTTCGGGCGACCCCTTTTCTGCCCGACTTTGCAGCAGAAGACAACTGCTGCCTCTATCAACTGCGCTGGTCGCGGGAGCTGCTCAAAGAAAACCCTGTCACGATTGTCATACCCACAAAGAATCGCGACGACTTACTTGAGAAATGCATCGCGAGTCTGGTGCGCACGGTTGATCCCGCGTACGTAAAGCTGATCGTCGTTGATGATTTCTCCGAAGACGAGTCCACCCGTCGCTACCTTAAAGAGTTAGCAGCGGGAAAACCTCTGAGCTGCAATGTGATTCGGCCGTCATCACGGTCAGAAGAGTTCAACTTTTCGCAGCTCGTCAATGAGGGAGTGGCGCGGGCTACAACTCCGTTGGTTCTGCTTTTGAACAATGACATTGAAGCAATACAACCTGGCTGGCTGGAGGATATGGTTGGCTGGATGGCAATCGACGGCGTTGGCGCAGTGGGCGCAAAACTCCTCTACCCCGACTCAACTATTCAACACGCCGGCGTTGTCGTCGGGGAACACCTCGGTTTGGCTGAACATATATTTCACCGTCTCGGAAAAGACATCATCGGCCTTAATTTCCTTTCGCATGCGGCGCGCAATGTCAGTGCGGTCACAGCGGCGTGCATGTTAACTTCAAAGGCCGTTTTCGATGAAGTAAACGGTTTTGATCAAGCGAATTTCGCGATGGAGTGGAACGATGTCGATTACTGTCTCCGACTCGGACAAGCAGGGAAACGAATCGTCTTTACGCCGCAGGCCGTTCTTTTGCACCACTGCGGCAAGTCGAGAGGCCGTTTAGGGTTTAGACCGCAGGAGCATGTCAATTTTCTGCGGCGGTATCCCGGTATCAAAGATCCGTTCTACAACGAAAGTCTTGATCTCGACCGGTTGCCGGTAGCGGCGAAGCCCCGCCACTTTGTGCACACAGGGCGTGTGGGTAAGCTCAAAGTGCTAGTCATCTCTCATAACCTGAATTTTGAGGGCGCTCCGAGGGTTTTGTTCGATCGCGCCTCCTACTTCGCCTCAGTCGGTGGATACGAGGTCACAGTAGTGTCCGCTTTAGACGGACCTTTACGGAAGCATTTTGAAGATGCCGGAATCTCCGTCAACGTCGTGAAGACACCATTCCCTCAGGTTGGGGAGAATGCGGCCGATTACGCAGAACGGTTGCGCGTAATCGGTCAGCGACTACGTGCAAGTTCGCTTGATCTCATCATCTGCAACACCCTAATTTCCATTTGGGGAGTGTCGCTGGCGAAATTGTTCGATCTGCCGGTTATTTGGAATATTCACGAGAGCAACACACTCGAACAGTTCCTTCAGTCTGTTCCCGCGCTGGCTGGGGTGGCTGAAGGCTGTTTTGCTTCGGCCGACCGAGTCGTGTTCGAGGCCAACGCAACCCGAAAAGTATTTAACCAGTACGATTCGCGCGAGAACTTTATTACCATCGCTGGGTCCGTCGATGTTGACGCCATCGATAAATTCTGTGAGCGCCACGAGCGACACTCACTTCGACGAAAACACGGGATCGATACTGACCAAACTGTGGTTTCTCTTATAGGCACCACTTGCCCGAGGAAAGGACAGCACGTCTTTGTTCAAGCCATTAAAAAACTCCAATCGGAGCATGTTATTGACTTTGCAAACGTTTGCTTTCTGATCTTTGGTGCGCGGGAATCATTCTACCTAGACTTTTTGCGCGCCCAGATTGAATCGAGCGGGGCGACGAATATACACTTGGTAGAGGAGCGGGAGGACGTTTATGATTTTTACGGCCTGAGCGATATTCTTGTCTGTGCGAGCTTTCAGGAATCGTTTCCGCGAGTCATTCTAGAAGCAATGGCATTTAAGCTGGGAATCGTCAGCACGAATGTTTTTGGTATTCCCGACATGGTATCGGACGGCGGTGAGGCGTTATTAGTGCCAGCGGGCGATGTCTGCAGCTTGGCGGAGCGGATTCTACGGCTTGTCCAGGAACCTCAGAAGCGGAAACAATTAGGCGACAGAGCGCATGCAAAGGTAAGTCGGTCTTTTACCAACCGCACTCAACTGCGCAAACACCTCGACCTCACAAAAGAAGTCGTCGCGCGACACGTCTGATTTTAGGCTTGTCCAGTGGGACGAATTTGCTGGTCTCAATTGTATGAAAAAGTTAATTTTATGAGAAGGCGTGTTGGCTTTGTTTGTCGTTTTCGATCATTGGATAGTGCCGCCGGCTGGTTGTGGACGGGCGGCAAAACGTCTATATTTAGGAATCGAGCCAGAATTCTCTAGCTCAGATCGCTGGCTTGGAAAGTAACCTCAAGCTCAAATCTACTTCAATTGTGATCGGCGTCGTCGGAGGAACGGGTTTCATTGGTCTCAACTTGGTATGGCATCTTCAGAAGGCGGGAGTGCATTGTCGGACATTTTCGAGGCACGGACTCTTATTGAATCCGGGGAGTATCAAATACGCGCAGCTCAGTAAAATCGAACATGTTAGAGGCGACTTCTCTGATAAAACAGCGGTAGATGAGTTTGTGCGGCCATGTCGTTGCGTGATCTTACTCGTGTCCCATCTTCTTCCCTCGTCATCCGCAGAAGAAATAAGAACAGTGGCTCCCTGGTTTACAGCAGCTTTCGGTCAATTATTATTGTCCTGCCTTAGGCACAAAATCGAGCAAATCATTTTTATCTCTTCAGGTGGAACAATCTACGGCGAGAATTACACTGGGTTACCTGTTAAGGAGGATCATCCATTAAACGCCCAAAATGCCTACGGTTCTTTTTGCGCACTCCTCGAGCAACTCATTCACAGCTTTCATCATCAGCATGGGTTATCTTTCACGATCTTGCGTCTCGGCAATCCGTATGGTCCACTCAAGCGGCCCAATACGAATCAGGGTGTGATTGATCATTTCATTCGTTCTGCAAGAGCTAGGCAACCCTTTACACTCTTCGGAGACGGCACCGAGGTGAGAGATTATATTTTTATTGACGATATTTCAGAATCGATTGCACGTGTAGTTTGTTCCCCAGCTCAAAACAACACATTGAACGTAGGGACCGGGTCCGGGCACACGACTCAGGAGGTGATTAGTCTGGTCAAAAATCAATTTGATTTACCTGAAGTTCCAATTCTTTTGCAAAGTCGTCGGTTGGGAGATATCGGCTGTTCTATACTGAACATGGAGATGTTCGAAAAACTTTATGGAATCCGCTGCAATACCTCTCTTAAGGAAGGGTTAAGAAAATACGCGGATTTGGAAGCCGGCCTGATTGTTTAGGTTAGTGGGTTTATGTCGAAGCGGGGATCTGTTTGACTTCACGTTTATTCCATTTTTTTCCAATTGACGCTAAACCAATACACGGCAGCGCTCGTTTGCTCCGGCTGGTCGGCGAAGGTAGAGATCTACGATGGAACAACATTGCTGGCGACTGTAACGGCGGCTGACCTTCGTGAGGAATTGCGGCTCGTTGGAAGGGGCGATGGAATCCAAGCGTTCAATTACGCCTTGCCGAAAGCGCTGCGGGATTGGCAGTAGCATACGATTTCCGCCCGGTTGGCCAGCGATCACGTGAGAACAGAATACCCCTGTGGGGGAACAGCCCCGCAGCGGGCAAGCGCTGCCTGGTAACGAATCTCTGCCTTCGAATTTTGATCAATAAGGAAATGTTGACCTCCCGAACGAATCTGGAAGACTGACTCTGGTGTTCACGCCGTGAAGCCTTCGTTCCCGAAATTCCAGCTCGCCATGGTCCTCATTCTCGCTGCCGTCTCAGCGGGTGCTATCGCAGTGACTCATTGGGCGCTAAAGCCAGCATTTTATTTCGAGGTCTCGATGCGTTCGCCTACTGCCGGGACGGTACAGACCTTCTATGACATCGGTAGAGGCATCAACGAGCACGACTCTGTGCGGCTTCCGGTGCGCGGCGGCGAATCGAACGTCATATATCGTTTTCGACTGTCAGCCGGTGAATATCGCACTATTCGGTTCGATCCGATCGATCATGGCGACTGCAGCGCTACCATTCGCTCCATGCGGATTGTCGAGGCGTCTGGGCAACTTGTACGGGATTTGCCTCTTGAAGGCTTCCAGAGCGAAGATATCACCGGAATCCATATTGCCAACGGCGAAATGCATTTGGACTTCAGTCCTGCCAACAGCGATCCCAAATTAATACTGAATCTAGCGGCTCCGATGGCTCTAAAACCTTCGTTGGGAAGTTTATGGCAATCCGGCCATCGAACTTTTTTGCGGTGGTTTTTGGCCTTGGGCGTCGGGGGGGGGAGCTGGTTATTGGTTGCGCCCAAATTAGGTTTCGCATACATGCACCAAGGACGGTCTCGGCTGGCGACGTGGACTCGCGTGTATCCCCGGCGAGCGCTGCTTGTAGCGGCATCTCTTAGTGTAGCTGTCAGTTGCTACCCAATAATCTTTTTTGGCCGCAGCTATGTCGGCGCGAACATTGTCCCGATGTTATATGCATCAGCGCCGACTTTGCCTGGCTCAGATAAGGTAGAGACAGAAGACTTCCGTGGCGCCGATGCCGGCGCGATGATGTGGTGCCATTTGCCCTATTCATTCGTGCAGAGTCGCGCTTTGGCGTATTACGGCGAGCTGCCTCTCTGGAATCGCTACAGTTCCTGCGGCACCACTTTGCTTGGGCAGGGGCAGTCAATGTTTGGCGATCCTTTGCACATGATCGTATTAGCTGGCAAGGGTGCCTCATGGGCGTGGGATCTCAAATATTTACTGGCAAAGGTCCTGTTTTGTTGGGCTCTGGGGCTTGGCGTGTTGGCATCAGCGAAGCATTTTCTATCCGCACTATTACTTACTTGTTCATCCGCTTTCATTGGCTTTTTCTCGTACCGATTCGACCACCCCGCCTTCTTCAGCATGTGCTACGCGCCCTGGCTGCTGCTATGCTGGATCGAGATAACCCATGCAGCGACGAGGCGAGAGGCTGGACGCTGGATAGTCTTGCTCCTCTTCGCGAGCTGGGCAGAGTTAAATAGCGGCACAGTCAAGGAAGCTTATATGCTACTCTTAAGCCTCCATGGCTGTGGCCTACTCGTATTTCTTCTGGCAACGAAAGCGAATCTCGCGCAAAAGCTTCTCGATCTCACCGTTATCGGTGCGGCGTTCTTTCTGCTGTCAGCTCCCGTCTGGTTCACGCTTTGGCGCGCCTTGACGAATTCTTACAGTAATTACCGCCAGGCCAATGCCTTCCAAATTCAGCCCGGCATGCTCGTGGGCCTTTTTGATGACATCTTCTATCGCGTCGTAAATGCGCGCGGCGCAGTTTTCAATCCGGCTGCGAATTTCTTCATCCTGCTTGGATGCATCTTTGCGACAGTCTATTTAAGAATTCTTCTGCGCGATCGACTCTTCGTTGCCGTGGGGATCGGGGCGCTGACCTCCTTTGCCCTCGCATTTGGAGTAGTGCCGTCGGCGATGATAAAAGCAGTTCCGATACTCAACAACGTGTGGCATCTGGACAACACGTTCTCGTGTGCTCTAATTATTGAGCTGGTTGTCCTCGCCGGCTTCGGTTTACGGTGCTATTTCGACCATTGCATCCGAGGGGATTGGCAGCGTGATTTTAGCGTCTTAATGCTTGTCCTATTCGCGCTATTCAGTGCTTATCTTGGATTGACGAACGCGCTACAAAGACAGCCTAATGATTTCGCGCCCCTTGTCCTGGCGGGGCGTGACACCTTCTTTCTTCTTTATACCCTTTCACTGGTCGTTGCACTTGTCGCTTTGCCTTGGTTGGGCAGAATGATTATCTTGCGGTCAAAGATGACTGCGCTAGCCGCGCTGCTGGCCTTTCTATGCTTCGTGGGCTTGCACTGGCGCAATGGCTTCCAGTTAAACAGCGGTATCGCACAAATTGACGGATACGTCGTTAATCCTACGGTGCGCATTGACCTTCATGCACCCTCGGCGGCGATTACGTTCCTAAAGAACCAGTCGGACGTCTTTCGCACCGCCGGCTTTGGAAACAATTTTTTTCCTGGGTACAACGCCATGCCCGGACTCGAGGCCATTTGTGGACCAGACGCGCTTATAAATCCGTATTACCGCGAGCTCCTCCTTGCAGGTGGAGTGAAATCAGATATGGGCTGGCGGTGGGTGGTTGAAAAAGCGGATCTGGAATCTACGCTGCCGGTGTATGATTTGCTCAACGTCCGGTATTTCCTCGATGCGCCTCAGAGCGCGCAACGTTCGATACCGCCTTTGACCCATGTCACATCCTTGGATCTAGACGTATATAAGAATAACGCTGCGTGGCCGCGGGCGTTTTTCGTCACCGACGTTCGAGTCTACGATAACCTCAGCGAATTTCTTCAGATGGTTCGGGGCGCTGGTGGGCATCCGTTGGCCGCCATCCAAAAGAAAGACGTTACGGATGCCAGTCAAGTGACGAGCGACTTTGGTCCATTCCCTCGCGTAACTGTGGCGCATGATTATCGGCTGACGAATAACATGACGACCTTCACCGTAGAGGCACCGCGTGCTGGCGTCGCTGTCCTGAGCGAGAGCTATCTGCCCGGAGATTTTATGGCTCAGGTTAACGGCGTTCGGACCGATTATTTCAGAATCAATTACGCGTTTCGTGGAATCAAGATACCGGCGGCGGGAACCTACGTTATTTCCTTTTATTATTGGCCGAAACACTTCACGGCATCGTTACTGATAAGCGCGGGCGGCGCAGTTCTCCTGGTGGCTTGGCTGATCACCATGTTCTGGCAACAGAAGGTCGCGGCTGCTCTCAAGACTTACGATAAATCGCACGCCCACTGAAGCTTTTCCGATCAAAAGGCATCCGGGCTTTGGCTTGATAACTATCCACATTGAAGCGATTTCAGCCTTGCCTGATTCTTGTTTTTGCTTTTCTTGTTTTCGTTTTTCCGGTTTTCAAAGGTCGCACGCTCACAAACTTCAGTGATACCTACGCAGTTCCCCCGTGGAATCGGCATTCGCCGGAAGGTTGGTTCCAAAGTCGATCGATTGACGGGTCCCCAACATATTTGTTCAATTCATCAGACAACTTGAACAGAGAGTTGCTGAAAGGCGGGAAGCCTTTTATCTGGAATCCTCAACATGAAGCCCGAAGTAACCGCAAGGGTCAGGATGACAAAGGCACCCAAAAGCATACCGGCAGCGAGGCGTCCTAACGATCGAAATACCGCCCTTGCTCCTGACCCGATCACCCGTGAGACCTTCCTCTGAATATAGGCTACGAAGAGAATGGTGTCTTAGTCCCATTGGGCGCAAATTGAATCTACCGTTAGCATCGATTTGCCAGGCTGTATTATGTGCCTTTATGGAAATGAGGCCAAGCGGCGACACCAAATCTATTTTGCAACCGCGACCTTCCGACCCGAGGCTCTCTTCGATTTGCGGAGCCGCGCCGACTCTTGATCTTTCGGAATCAAGGCGATGGATGGGGAGGTTCGGCACTGTGACAAAACTGTTTAACCGAAATGAAAAATAATCAGTCGTAACGGTGCGGGCAAAGAGATTCACCTAGAATATTGCACTGGGACAAGAGATCTGCGAGACGGACATTCCGCATGGACGTCGCACACCAGAAACCGTATCTTCGGCGCTTTAAGAACTTTGCGACTTAATGGATAACCATTCTCCCTCTACTCGATGGCCGGTGAGCGACTGCCCAGTCTGTCGCAGCACAAGACTCCATTATATTTTCTCGGTATCCGGTCACCGAGTGGTGCGCTGCGACGACTGTGGCTTGCTCATGACAAGCCCGCAGCCAAGTGATGACGAACTAGCGCGCATCTATCGGGAAGATTACTTCCTCGTGGAAAAGAACGGGGTCGGCCAGAGACACGTTGATGAGCTTAAACAAGCCACAGCCGATCTCTACCTCGATTTGCTGGAACGCTACCACGGAAAACCCGAAGGAAGGCTGCTAGAGATTGGCTGTGGCCAAGGAGACTTCCTGGTGCGCGCCGCGGCGCGTGGCCTTACTGTTACGGGCATAGAATACTCAGAGCATGCCTGTGAAGTGGCGCGAAGGAAACTCCGGGACGCTCCGGGCTCCGTGGTCGTCCGCGGTGAGATTAGTTCAGCGATCGAAGAGGGACAGTACGATATTTGCGCATGTTCCGACGTGATCGAGCACGTCCGAGATCCACGCCTCTTTCTTGAGCAAGTTCATAAACTACTGGGCCCAAACGGCATTGTGTTCATAGCGACGCCAACGCTCGATTCCTGGTCCGCCCGTCTCCTGAAAAACCGCTGGATGGAATTCAAAGCTGAACACCTGTTCTATTTCAAGGCATCCACACTACAGACGCTCCTGATTGATTGTGGTTTCGAACAGATTATCGAACGCCCCGGCGTAAAGACACTCAGCATTGACTACGTAGCCGGACACTTTGAGCGGTATCCGGTGCGGGCAATCTCGCCGGCGGTGAGTGCGGCACGGCGCATCACCCCTACATCCCTGCGGCGCAAGGCGCTACGAGTGGTTGCAAGCGGAATGGTGTTGATGGCGCGTAAACAGCAGAAGCGCGAAACGCACCGCCTATCAGTGGTGGTACCCGTTTACAACGAGGCGCAAACTTTTAGGAGACTTCGTGATGATCCAGGACGCGGACTTGGAATATGATATCGAGGATTACGATGCGTTGCTCGAACCGCTTCGGCAAGGCCGCGCCGCCTTCGTGCTCGGAGCGCGCCACGGCGGCAGCGCGTGGAAGATGCGTCAATTTAACGACCAGCCGCTGATCGCCGCTTTGCTCAACCTCGCGCACTGGTTCTTCACCGCGTCGATCAACGTCTGCTTTGGCGCACGGCTCAGAGACCCTTTCACCATGTATAAAGTTTTCCGGCGCGACTGCCTCTACGGTTTGACGTTCGAATGCAATCGCTTTGATTTTGACTGGGAAATCGTCATCAAATTCCTACGCAAGGGTTACAAGCCGCTGGAGATCCCGGTGAACTATCGCTCGCGTTCCTTTTCGGAAGGAAAAAAAGTTTCAATCGTGCGCGATCCCCTTACCTGGCTGCGCGTGCTCATCAAGTTACGGCTGAGCAAGCTCGATCCACTCGCCGAAATTGAACGTCAACGCGAGAAGCAAGCGGCGCTCACACTCGCGGGAAGTGATCTTGGATAGGTCGCGGCACGATGAAAGTTTTCGTAACCGGCGCGGCGGGCTTCATCGGCAGCTCGTTGACTGACCGACTTCTTGCTGAAGGACATCAAGTAATCGGCTGGGACGACTTTTCCACCGGTCAGGAATCGTTCTTGGAAAATGCTCGCGAACAGGACCACTTTCGATTGATCCGCGGGGACAACCTCGATCGCGAAGCGCTCACCGCGGCGATGGCAGGTTGCGAGGCAGTTTTTCACCTTGCGGCCAACGCCGACGTTCGGTTCGGACTGGAACATCCGGCCGACGATCTCGAGCAGAATACGATCGCCACCTTTAACGTCCTCGAAGCCATGCGGGCCAATTCCATCACGACCATCGCCTTCTCTTCGACCGGGTCCGTCTACGGGGAGGCAGCGATGATTCCAACCCCGGAGGACGCTCCGTTTCCAATTCAAACGTCACTCTACGGCGCTTCCAAGCTCGCAGGCGAAGGATTGATCCAGGCCTATTGTGAGGGCTTTGGATTTGAGGGTTATATTTTTCGGTTTGTTTCCATCCTCGGCGAACGTTACACGCACGGTCATATCTTCGACTTCTACAAACAACTGCTCGAGCATCCTGATCATCTGCGCGTTCTGGGCGATGGCACGCAAAGGAAGAGTTAGCGACGCATCGTTCCGCGGTCTACAATCTTGGCACCGCGGAATATTGCCGCGTGACAGACTCGATCAGCTGGATCTGTCAACATCTTGGGATTAGTCCCGAGCTGGAATTCACCGGCGGCGAACGAGGATGGATCGGTGATAACTCGTTTATTTTTCTTGAGACGTCGAAGATCCAGCAAACCGGCTGGAGAGCTATTCATTCCATCAAGGAGGGCGTGACGAAAACTTTATGCTGGCTTCAGCAGAATCGATGGATCCTCGATCGCCGTTAGACCCATCGGCGGCAATCCAGTCTTCGTCTTCCAGTTTGGTTTGCCGCTGTTGCGGTTCGGAGAACATCACCCTCCGCGGAGAAAAGCGAGGGAGGTTTATCGCTCGCGACTTCCGTTTCTATGTCTGCGAAGAATGTAGCTTTCAATTCGTCGAACCCGTCACCGATTTCGCGATCTACGATGACGTTTACTACGCGGGAAAAGGCCCCGATCCATCCGTGGATTACGAGCAAGAGTTTCAGAATTACGCTGCCAGTCCCCGTGTTTTTGAGTTCCAGGACTTACTCGCGTTAGCAAAGGACCATCTCCGCAAGTTACCCCAAGCGGCGCCGGAAACGGTGGCATGGCTGGACTTTGGATGTGGCGCAGGTGGCCTGCTAAAGTACACGCGCGATCGTGCTGGCGATCTAGTTGGGCGAGACTGTAGGATAAGGCTAGTTGGTCATGACGTCGGCAGTTACGCCGGACGGTTGCGAGCTGGGGGGTTTGAAGTGCTGGACCTGGAAGAGCTTAAGAGCGCAGGCAGTGAGTTCGACATTGTCTCATGCATCGAAGTACTTGAGCATCTACCTAGCCCACGTCCAGTCATCGAGCTCCTCGCGCGCCTTCTCAAGCCAAGCGGCTTGCTTCTTTTGACGACGGGCAATATGCATTGCCCGTTGGCCAAACTGCAGGGTTTGCAGTTTAGTTATTGCGTGCCGGAAATACACGTGAGCCTTTCAAATCCCGGATTGCTTGCGGCGTTGTATCGACAGGCAGGGTTAAACCCTGTTTACATGAAGTACGATGGTCTGATTCGATTTCGGATTCTGAAGAGCTTGACGCATGGAGCTGCGCGCCGGTTGTCGGCGCTCGCTCATTTTCGATTCATCATTCGGCTGGCCGATCTTGCTTATGGAACGTCCGCCATGCCATGCGCGATCAAACCGCGGAATGGCATGGACTAAAGCATGCGCGTTGTAATTACAGGGTCTAGCTCTGGGATAGGGAAGGCCGTCGCCGGAAAGCTAAGAGAGAGCGGCCACGAGGTCTGGGGGCTCGCGCGACGGCGTCAGGCCAGGTTAAGGCCGCAGCGTCCCGAAGAAACGTGCGGCTACTTTCACTCCTCGGTTTGTGATGTCTCGAAATGGGCATCGGTTAGGAAAGCTGTCGTAGCCATCGAGAAGGAATGGGGGGCGATTGATGCGCTCATTACTTGCGCGGCCAGACAAGGAGCCATCGGTCCCGCCGTCACACTTGATCCTGATGAGTGGAGCAACACTGTGCGCGTTACCCTGGATGGAACGCTTAACAGCATTGCGGGATTCTTCCCGTTGCTGCGGAACTCGTCGCAACGGGCCAAGGTGATTTGTTTTTCCGGAGGAGGAGCGACGTCGCCCCGGCCGAATTTTTCCGCCTATGCGGCAGCTAAAGCGGGCGTAGTGCGGCTTGTCGAAACGTTGGCGGAAGAATGGCGAGATTTTCAGATTGATATCAACGCGGTCGCCCCAGGTGCGCTCCCCACTCAAATGACCGCCGAAGTGCTTGCGCTTGGCCTTGAAGGTGCGGGCGCGAGAGAATATGCGGTGGCTGAGAAAACCATGTCAGCTGGACCTGAAGCCTTCGAAAAAATCTGTGCGCTCATCGACTTTTTATTATCGCCACAATCGGATGGCATAAACGGGAGATTAATCAGCGCACCCTGGGATAGCTGGCAGAACCTGGAGCTCCGCAAAGCGGACCTGGCTGGATCCGACGTCTTCACCCTGCGGCGGATTACGCCGGAAGATCGGGGGATGACTTTCTGATCGGCAGGATTATTCCGTCTCGGTGGGCGCCTTGGCTTTCTCGCGAAGCGCCGACCCGCGAAGGGGAGAAGACCCAGACCTGGAGCATGGTGAAACTCGCTAACATGCCCGCTGGCATGGCCACGCCGCTCGCGACAAGGACATTGCTTGTGAACAGCACGAGGCTGGCGTGAAACACCGATAACTGAAGTAAGTAGCTCACACCGGCAGCTGTTAGATACCGAGGCACTTGGCGACTGAAATCCGGGCTGTAGTTAAAGAAAGTCCAGAATTTAGAAAGCAGGAAATGAATGGTCAGGGCCGAAACAAAGGCCAGTGAGAAACTCGTCCGCGGACCCAGAAAATGCGCAAAGAGCCAGACTAGAAAGAAGTTTATGGCCGCAACAATTCCAGCCACTAAACCTGCTCGCGCGAGTTTCCAAAATAAGCCTTGCCAGCGCATTGTCTTCACACAAAGCTAACCCGATATGCTTGGCAAGGGAGAAATGCCGCCGTCTTTTGCCATTATTGGTTGCGGCCTGATCGGTCATAAGCGGCTCTTGTCTCTCAAACCGGGCCAACTGGCGGTGATATGCGACGTTGATAGCAGCCGAGCTGAGGCCTTGGCGAAGATCGCTGGCGAAAATGTTCGTTCTACTACGAATGTCGCAGACGCTCTCGCGGACCCGGCTATTAACGCTGTCGTGGTCGCGACAGCTAATGCTTCGCTGGCGAAGATCACCGCGGTGGCGCTTCGGGCGGGTAAGGCCGTGCTGGTGGAAAAACCTGCGGCCATCTCGGTCGCAGAGGTTGATGAGTTAATCTCGCTTTCCCACGAGTGGGAAGCGCCAGTGCGCGTAGGTTACAATCATCGGTTTCACCCAGCCATTCGAAAGGCGCGCGAACTTGTCGACTCAGGTGCGGTGGGACCGATGATGTTTCTGCGTGCACGCTACGGCCACGGCGGCCGGGTTGGCTATGAGCGAGAATGGCGCGCGGATCCAGGGATTTCGGGCGGAGGAGAGTTAATCGATCAAGGCGTGCACCTGATCGACCTGGCTAGATGGTTCCTGGGAGAGATTACTCGAATTGAGGGCCACGCGACCACTTCCTACTGGGACATGCCGGTGGATGATAACGCGTTTCTCTCGCTCAGGACGGCGGATAACAAGACTGCCTGGTTGCATGTGAGCTGTACAGAGTGGAAAAATACCTTCTCATTCGAGATTTATGGCCGCAGTGGCAAATTACACATTGAAGGACTGGGCGGAAGCTACGGCGTTGAGCGTTTGTCGCTTTACAAAATGTTGCCCGAGATGGGCCCTCCGGAGACAATCATCTGGGAATATCCGCGCGGGGATGATTCCTGGAGTCTTGAAATGGAAGCGTTCTTGGAAGACATCCGTTTGGAGCGCACACCAGTGCCTGGTTTGAAGGAGGCGCGAGCTACTCTGGAAGTAGTCGAGAAGATCTACCGCAGCAGTGGTTATGTGAAGCCATGATTATCACGCGTTCTCCTCTTCGCATTTCGCTTGGGGGTGGTGGCACCGATCTGCCTTCGTACTACCGCAAGCATTCGGGCTTTCTCATTGCCGCTGCAATCGATAAGTACGTTTACATCACGCTGCACCAGACCTTCGTCCCGGAATTGATTATTAAATATTCGAAACTCGAGCGCGTGCTCACCGTGGACGAGGTGGAACATCCTATTATCCGCGAAGCGCTGCGGATGGTCGGCATCGAGGCGCCGTCGTTAGAAATCACGAGCATGGCGGACATTCCGGCTGGCACCGGATTAGGTTCGTCAGGCAGTTTTACCACTGCGTTGCTCAAGGCCTTTCACGCTCATAAAAAAAATCTTGTCCATCCCGCTGAACTTGCTGAACAAGCTTGTCAGATCGAGCTGGAAAAACTGGGCGAGCCGATCGGGAAACAGGATCAATACATCGCAGCCTACGGTGGCATAACCTGTTTTCGGTTCTTGCCGGATGGGCGCGTCGAGGCCTGGCCGTTGAAAATCTCGGAAGAGACTTTATATAATCTGGAGGATAACCTGCTGCTTTTCTTCACCGGCTATTCGCGCTCGGCATCGCAGATCCTTAAGGAACAGGACGACAAGAGCAAACAAGCCGACAAGGCGATGGTGGAGAATCTGCATTTTGTGAAGGAGCTCGGGCAACAGAGTCAAGCCGTCCTCGAAAGCGATAATCTGCCTGAATTCGCTCGGCTGATGGACGTCCACTGGCAGCGCAAAAAACAACGCTCACGGAGCATGAGCAACCAGGACATCAATGCCTGGTACGATTGCGCGATGGCGAATGGCGCGCTGGGCGGAAAATTAATCGGAGCAGGAGGAGGCGGTTTTCTCATGTTCTACGCCAAAGACAAAGCTCGCCTGCGCCATGCTATGCGCGAGAGAGGATTGACGGAAGTCCGTTTCCGATTCGACTTCGAAGGCACGAAAATTCTCAATCAATGACGGCGCAAGCGGAAGAGATTGACCTGGCGGATTGGCCGGTGGCCATCCTGGCCGGCGGACTCGCAGAACGATTGCGGCCGATTACCGAGACAATTCCCAAAGCGTTAGTGACCATCGCGGGGGGGCCGTTTATTGCGCATCAACTGCGTCTGCTCCATTCCGCCGGTCTGCGCCGGATTATCATTTGCGCCGGCTATCTCGGAGAAATGATTGAAGCGGAAATTGGCGACGGCGCGAGCTT
>WNFT01002922.1_pt1 | contig 15077 bp, 13 predicted proteins | sample 5400191 | NCBI WGS metagenome assembly WNFT01 (sample SAMN13153359, study PRJNA577476) | soil metagenome | isolation source: 80 cm saprolite under Madrone tree | place: USA:California | collected 2016-06-14 | reverse complement strand
TCCGCCGCACGCAGCGCCGGCTCGATGTCCCGCGAAAAGATGCTGGCCTGGAATGCAACTGGCAAGCTATTGGCAATCTCAATAGCCTGATCCAGCTCCTTGAATTTGTAAACGCAGGTCACCGGACCGAAAACCTCTTCCCGCGAAACCTTCGCATCCAGCTTCGGATCACGCAGGATCGCAGGCGCAAGCGTGGTCTCCGAAAGCCGTTCGCCGCCGACCACGAGCTTTGCGCCACCGGAAACGGCCTCACTGATCCAGGATGCCACGCGGTCGGCCTCGCGCGGGTGGATCAGCGGGCCAACATCCGTTTGGGGAGATTGCGGATCACCGACATGCAGAGCTTTTACGGCGGCGGCAAAACGATCAACGAACTGGCTCTCGATATCCTCATGAACGAAGACGCGTTGGGTCGAGACACACACTTGTCCCGCGTGGTAATAGCCGCCCTTGACAAGCAGAGGCATGATCCGCTCGAGATCGGCGCTCCGATCGATGATGGCCGGCGCGGCGCCGCCATGCTCCAGCGCGGATCGCGTTCCGGGAGCCAGCATGCTGTGCAGCCGCCAGCCGACCTTGCCCGAACCGATGAAGCTGAGGAACGTAACACGCGGATCGGTCGCCAAGCGCTCCGCCAGGTCGACTTGCGCCGGCACGAAACTTTGGCACCAGGGCTCCGGCAGCCCGGCCTCCCAGACAAGCTTGACGAACTCCAGGCAGCATCGCGGCGTCGCGGACGCCGGCTTGACTATGACCGGGCACCCCACTGCGATCGCGGGCGCGACCTGGTGAACGATCAGATTGAGCGGATGATTGAACGCCGAGATGGCGAAAACCACCCCGATCGGCTCCTTGGTCGTGAACGCCCATCGGCCATCGCTGGCCGCGGTCAGCGCCATCGGAATCTCGCGGCCCACGAAATTACGCAGTTCGTCGGCCGCATTTCCGACGCTATCAATGGCGCGATCCGCCTCGATCCGCGCGTCCGTAAGCGGCTTGCCGCCCTCCTCGGCAATCAAATGACTGAAATGGTCGCGTTGATTCCTCATGAGGTCGGCTAACCGGCGCAAAACCTCCATGCGCTGAAACGGCTTCAGCCAGCCGCTGCGATTCTGGAAAACGCGTTGAGCGGTATTCAGCTTATTCTCAAGCGCATCCAAGTCGTCGGTCGAAATCTCCGCGACCGGGCATCTATCGAAGGCACGTACGACTGTTAACATTAGCCAAATCTCCTACTTGATCCTACCATTCTGCCTAACTCGCCGTGGGCATGCGCGATCTGAGTTCCTCGACGAGGACGCGCGTATTCTCCGAATAGTCGATCGGCACCGCGATCAGATGGACGCCGCCGCTCTTGAAGGCTGCCTCCAGCGTCGGCACCAAATCCTCCATCGCCTCGACCCGCGCACCTTTTGCACCATAGGACTCCGCGTATTTGACGAAGTCCGGATTGCCGAAGGTAAGACCGAAATCGGGGAATGCGTCGACTGCCTGCTTCCAGCGGATCATGCCGTAGGCGCCGTCGTCAAGAATCAGCACAACGAGGTTCAGTCTAAGCCGGACTGCCGTTTCCATTTCCTGGCTGTTCATCATGAACCCGCCGTCACCGCAAACTGCCATCACCCGGCGATTCGGATAAAGCATTGCCGCCATCATCGCCGACGGAAGTCCCGCGCCCATGGTCGCCAGCGCGTTGTCGAGCAGCAGCGTGTTCGCGACGAAGGTGCGGTAATTGCGCGCGAACCAAATCTTGTACATGCCGTTGTCGAGCGCGACGATGCCGTCGGACGGAATGACCTGTCGCACATCGTGCACCAGTCTCTGCGGCGTCGGCGGCCAGCGGTTTTCTTTCGCACGGTCGGCAATCCGGCTGAGGATGCCCTCGCGCAACGACAGCAGTGCCCCAGCCTTCCGCAGCTTGCCTTCGACACGGTCCGCCAGCAATTCGAGACTGGGACCGACGTCGCCAACAACTTCGGCATCAGGGAAATAGACCTGTTCCACGTTGGCTGGCGTATAACTGACGTGGATCACCTGCGGTCCGTGCGGCCCCATGATGAAAGGTGGCTTTTCGATCGTGTCATGCCCGATAGCGATGATCAGATCAGCCCTGTCAATGGCGTCATGGACGTAGTCGCGCTCCGATAGGGCGGCCGTGCCCATGTAAAGGTTGGTGCCGCCGGGAACCGTGCCCTTTCCCATCTGTGTGGTGAAGAACGGAATTCCGGTCCGACGGACGAAGCCAGCAAGCCCCGATGTAGAGCGCGGGCGACTGGCGGCGGCGCCGAGCATGATCAGTGGGCGCTCGGCACGCAGAATCATTTCGGCAGCACGATCCAGCGCTTCCCGGTGCGCAACGGGGATTTCTATCGGATGGAGCGGCACCATCGGCACATTCGCTACCTTTTCCCCCGCGATATCTTCGGGTAGCTCCAGATGCACGGGACCGGGCCGCTCTTCCATCGCGACCCGGAAGGCATCGCGGACCAGTGTGGGAATGCTGGCGGCGCTGACGATTTGCCGCGACAGCTTGGTCAGAGGCTTCATGGCCGCAATCACGTCCACGATCTGAAAGCGCGCCTGACGGCTGCTCATGATGGCCTTCTGGCCCGTGATCATCACCATCGGCATCGCACCGAGATGCGCATAAGCAGCGCCGGTCGAAAAATTCAGCGCACCCGGACCGAGTGTCGCTATGCACACACCAGGTTTTCCAGTGAGCCGGCCGTGCGTTGCGGCCATAAAGGCAGCGGCCTGTTCGTGCCGGGTCAGCACCAGTTCAATCTTCGAATTTCGAAGCGACTCGACAACGTCGAGATTTTCCTCCCCCGGCACGCCGAAAATGCGGTCAACGCCCTCATGTTCCAGTGCCGCAACGAGCAGATCGGAGCCCTTGATCATTGGCAAACTACTCCCGTTTCGACTCAATCCGCGTGAGTCGCCTGTCAGATGACCGGCGACGGCTCGGAACACCGGCAACCGGATTGGCCATTGCTTGCGGCTTCACCGAGCGGGATATTTGACCGTTGATCAGGCGGCCGTTCTCGCCGAACCAACGTTTGCCGGCAGTTCTAGCGGAGCATTGGCGCTGTCGATAAATTCCACCGTTGCGAAGACGAGTTCCGTTTCACCGATGTTTTCGAGATCGTGAATCATGAACTCGCCCAGCCCATAACGATGGTGCCGAGTATCTCCCGATAGATAGCTCACCTCCACCGTCCGGCCATCGCCGTAATGCGACCGCGCTTGACCGGCAGTGACCGCTGTCCAGAAATAATCGAGAACGTGGGTGTGGAAGCCGATGCGTTCGCCAGGCTTTAGGCTAAGATGCCAGACTCGGACGCGTTCGGTTTCCGAGACCAGACGGCTGCCGACCTGGCCATTCCCGGCGCGAGCGACAAACTCTCCTTGCAACGCGAGCGGCAAAGCCGCCGGCGCCGAGGGCCACTGATCGATGATGTGTTTGGTCATGATCTTCTCCTGACGTTAGTGGTGAATCGCCGGGGCGCGCGGCCGATCGAACCCTGTCTGGGCCGCCACGTGCTGGGCATCGAACGCAAACCGGACCCGCACAGCTTCCTTGCTGCGATCGAAGCGGGAGACCAGCCACGTGGTGAAGAAGGCGAGTGGCAAGGAGAACAGCGCCGGATTGTCGTAGGGGAATGGCGCTGGCCCCAGCTTGAAGGTCGCAGTCCAGACGCCTGGGCTGAGAGCGACGAGAACCAGGGCGAGAATCAGTCCGGCCAGCGAGCCCGTGACGGCCCCTCGTGTGGTCAGGCCCCGCCAGGCGATCGAAAGAAAGATGATGGGAAAATTGGCGCTCGCCGCTATGGCGAAGACCAAGCCCACCATGAAGGCGATATTCTGGTTTTCAAACAATATGCCGAGACCCATGGCCGCCAGACTGATAGCGACCGCGGCGCCCTTTGACACAAGGACTTCCTCACGCTCCGACGCCTGTCCGCGACGAATAACTCTTGCATAGAGATCGTGACTGGCGGCCGATGCGCCGGCGAGCGTGAGACCCGAAACGACCGCGAGAATCGTAGCGAAAGCCACTGCCGAAATAAACCCGAGCAGCAACGATCCACCGAGTTGATCGGCCAGGTGAAGCGCGACCATGTTGGTCCCGCCGATAAGATTTCCGGCAGCGTCCTTGAAGGCAGGATCACCTGAAACGAGCGCGATTGCACCGAACCCAAGGACGAAGAGCAACGTATAGAAAACGGTGATGAACCCCGTTGCGACGAGAACCGACAGACGTGCCTGACGCGCGTCCCCGACCGTGAAGAACCGCATCAGGATATGCGGCAATCCGGCGGTGCCGAATATCAACGCGGTGCCGAGCGATATCGCGGAAACAGGATCTCTGACCAGACCGCCGGGCGCCATGATGGCCTGACCCTTCGGGTGCAGTTCCACGGCCCGACTGAAGAGCGCTTCCAGGTTGAAGCCGAAATGCGACAGGATCAGTATCGACATTAACACGCTGCCGCTGAGAAGCAGCACGGCCTTTATGATCTGAACCCAGGTCGTTGCCAGCATACCACCGAAAGCGACATAGGCCATCATGAGCAGGCCAACGACTCCGATGGCCGCGTAGTACGGCAGTCCAAATATAAGCTCGATGAGTTTGCCGGCGCCGACCATCTGCGCGATAAGATAGAACAGCACTATAACGAGTGTGTTGACGCCGGCGATGATCCGCACGGGCACCTCCGAAAGCCTGAAGGCCACGACATCCGCGAATGTGTAGCGTCCAAGGTTGCGCAGCGGTTCGGCGATCAGGAACAGGATCATCGGGAAGCCGACGAGGAACCCGATCGCATAGATCATACCGTCATACCCGGAGGTGTAGATCAGCGCGGTTACGCCGAGAAATGTTGCGGCGGAGGTGTAGTCTCCAGCGATCGCAAGCCCATTCTGAAAGCCGGACAGACCTCCGCCGGCCGCATAGAAGTCACTCGCCGTCCGCGTTCCGCGCCTCGCGGCCCAGAACGTGATGCCGAGGCTGACCGCTACAAACGAAAGAAACATCGCAATCGCAACTGGATTGAGGCTTTGCCGCGATGTCGGCCCCGTTAAGGCATCGGCAGCAGCGCCATTTGTCAGAAAACACGTCGCCATGAAAGCGAGAAGCAGGCAGCGAATCATTGGAGGGTCTCCTGAAGATGCCGACTCAGAGCGTCGAGACGCGTGTTGGCGACAAGGACGTAGATCGCGGTGAGCACGAAGCCGAAGCTGAGAAGGGCTGCGCCCACGACGATTCCCCACGTCACGACGGAATTGGCATGCACAGGAACGCCAAGCAGTGAGGGGCGAAGCGCGATTGTCAGAATGTAGGCGAAGTAGACGGCCGCCATCGCGAAAGCCAGAACGCCACCGAGACAGCGCCGCTCGAATGCGAGGCGCCGGAATAGTGCGTGACCTGCGATACGTTCAGTGTCCATGATGTGCTCCAATAAAATTCGATCGTCAACGGCGTTTGGATAGGCGCAGACCCGCTTGTGGCTCAGGCAGATTGCAGCGACGGATAATCCGTGTAGCCCTCGGCTGAGCCGCCGTACCACCCGATGGACCGGGGCTCGTTGAACGGACCACCGCCGCGGATGCGCGCGGGCAAATCGGGATTGGCAAGAAATGGTCGGCCGAAGGCAATCACGTCGACCGATCCTCCAGCCACCAGCTCTTGCGCGGCTGGTGGCCTGATTCCTCCGTTCGCGATCAGGGCACCACTAAAATGCGGTTTCACCGCCGCAAGGAATCGCGGCATATCCGGCTTGCCAGCCCAAGCATTCGTATCGGCGAGATGCAGGTAAGCGACGCCGGCTTTATCGAGCATTCCAGACACAGCCGCAGTGGTTCCGTCAGGATCCGGATCACGCGTGTTATTGTACGCGGCGTAGGGAGAGATTCTCACGCCAACCCGCGATGCCGGAACGTTGGCACAGACCGATTCAACGACATCTCCAAGAAAGCGCAGTCTGTTTGCGAGAGCACCTCCGTATTCGTCGGTTCGCCGATTGAGCGTCGGCGTCATGAACTGGTGCGGCAGGTATCCGTTCGCTGCGTGAATTTCGACGCCGTCAGCTCCAGCTTCCATTGCATTAGCGGCTGCGCGGCCGTAATCTTCGATCGCTTCAGCTATGTCTGCCTTCGTCATTTCGCGCGAATGCGTTGCCGCGATGCGGGCGTATCTGCCGTTCGCCATCAACCCCCAGACCTGCAATGAATCCAGATCGTCGTTCACACCGGACGGCGATAAGGGGGCCTGGCCGTTTAGGATCGCGTCAGAGCCAACCCGTCCGCAATGCCAGAGCTGGACGAAAATCGACCCACCATTTTTGTGAACCGCCTCGATGATCGGCTTCCAGCCTTCAACCTGCGCGGCGCTGTAGATGCCGGGCGCACGCTCGAAAGAACAGGATTTCGAAGTGATGTTCGTCGCTTCGGTGATGATGAGGCTGGCGGACGCGCGTTGTGCGTAATAGATCTGCGAGATCGGCTGAGGCACGCCCTCGGCGTCGGCGCGGCATCGCGTCAAGGGTGCCATCGCAACGCGATTCTTCAACGTCAGCCCCCGTAAATTGAATGGGTCGAACAGTGTCGGCATCAAAGCCCCCTAGTTATTGCCGTTTGCTTTGGCTTCGCCTCAGGTGGTTTCAAGGAACGCAATGGATGCCGTCTCCGCCATCACAGCCTGCGGAGAACGATGCAGTTCAGCAGCACGCTTTTCCTCGGCGGTGCTGATCTGCGCCTGCATGTAGGCGCCGAGACGCCTCGCGCGCGCGACAATTGACCGACCAACCGCAAGTCGCGGCGCTTCAAAGCTCATCAACGCGCCATCGAGATGCTCTTCATTCTTGAGCGCCTCTACGAGCGCCCATGCGTCTGCAGCCGCTTTTGTCACACCAGCGCCCACGTGGGGCCGCGCGACAAATGCAGCGTCGCCAATGAGAACCGTTCGACGGCCGACGGCCATCTTGGGCGTTTCGAGATCTTGTATCGCCTGGATAAACGGCTGCTTCGTCCTTTGAACGACTTCGGCGAACTGGGGCGCGAGCAACCGGCACGCGTCCCGCCTCAGCCCCTCGATAACTTCGGGCCGAATTTTGTTCGGCGGAATCGACAAGGCGTGCGAGACACCATCGATATCCGTCAGAAGTTCGTTCAGGGCGTCGCCGATTGCAGCAGGACGATACCAGACGAAGTTATACCGGCGCTTGCCAACTGCAAGCGCTTCATTCAGCCCAGCCACCGGATAGCCGAGCATCTGCTCGCCTTCGGGCAACGAGAAGGAGAAATGATTACACAGCGCCTCGCGGGTCGCGGAGGATAAATCCGCTTCGTCGACGAGACCGCGCCAAGCGATATAGCCGGCATAGGTCGGCGAAACACCCGGCAGGAACTGCGAACGCACAGTTGAGAAGATTCCATCGGCACCTACTAGCAAATCGGCTTCCTCGACGGATCCGTCCGCGAAATAGGCAACAACGGCTTGATCGGCTTCCTCGACACGTTCGAGGTTGCAGCCATGATGATAGATTTCGTCTGCCAACGACTTTCGTAACAGGCCGTAGAGATGCCCCCAGGAGGTAACGATTTGATCGAGCGGGAGTTCACCGATCAAAGCTCCATCTTGTCCGAACACCCGACGCCCGGTGACGGGAACCCCAGCCATCGCGGCCACCCGCTCAATGCCTGCCTGTTCAAGGACATCGAAGAGCTCACGATGGGTGACAATGCCAGCCCCGCGACCTGACAGCTCCGACCCGATACGCTCGTAGACGCTGACATCCCAACCAGCGCGCTTCAACAGGAGGGCGGCGATTAGCCCCGCCATTGATCCACCGATAATCAAGACCTTTGCCTTGGCCCGATGCGATGCGATACGACTAGAGCCCATAAACAGCCCTCCTTTTTCGCCAATCCCTGCTCTCGTCCGCCATCTCCGCTTCGCGGTAAGGCCGAACGACGCGTCGTTATTTATCAATTGATAATTACGTACAGAATCTTCTTGACGCGGTCAAGGACTATTTATCAGTTGATAATCTCTCTCCGGCTGGCTCTATCTGGAGGGTACACATGCTGTGGAGAAGACGCATATTCTGGCTTTCCAACAGGGACCGCACTATTATTTGATTAATATCAATGTATTAGTTGACCGGGTATGAGCCAATCCCCTACCGTTGCGCCATCGTCTGGATCGCCTTCAGGGGTAAAAAAGCTGCAAGTCGAGACGGCTGTGCAGAGGTCTTGGCAAGACTATTTATCAAAGGATAATTGCATGAGCCAATCTCCTATCCCTACACCATCGTCTGGATCGCCCTTTAGGGTGAAGAGAGCTGCGCCTCGAGACGTTTCGGTTGATTCACGGCGCGGCCGGCGGCTCTCCCCATCTGAGAGAGAAAAGTGCATTGCTGCAGCGGCTGTCACGTTCTTTTCGACTCATGGCTTTGACGGGCAGACGCGCGAACTGGCGGCTGCGCTAGGAATAACTCAACCGCTCCTTTACCGTTATTTCCCAAGCAAGGAGGCGCTTATTGAGCGCGTCTTCCAGGATGTTTTTGTTGGTCGTTGGGATCCGTTTTGGGAGGAATTGATCATCGACCGGAAAATGGACCTTGAGGCACGTCTGACTCAATTTTACGTGAGCTACGCAAGTGTTATCCTGACACCTGAGTGGGTAAGGCTCTTCACGCTTGCAGGTTTGAAAGGCCTAGACTTCAACGGCCGTTACCTCCAGATGCTCCACAAGCGAATCTTTGAAATCATTGTTGGCGAACTGCGATACGAATTTGGTCGGCCGTCACTTATCACCGCTCCATCAAGTGACCTAGAGATTGAAATGATCTGGAGTTTACACGCATCCATTTTCTATCTCGGTGTACGACGGTTTATCTACGGCATGCCATTGGCCAGCCCTGTTGACAAAATCATCTCCGCTAAGGTGAAGGCATTTTTGTATGGCGTCTCACAGATATTGCCGCCGACTGAACAAAATTCCGCCTGCGCTTGATCGAACCACCTAGGAGCGTGTCGCCGGGAGGGACGCGTCAAGCCCCTCGCGCTCCAGTCGAGTCGATCACGCGTGGATCTTGGTGCGGAACGAACGGCAAGGTCACCGGCTCCGAACCGGCGGCGATGATTGCCTACTCAAAGCTGATCGTTCTATTACCATCGCCCCGGACCTCAATGCTGTTCGGCGCAGTGAACCGGCCATAGAGTCGCTACAAGGGGTACGCTGCCTTCGTCGTGCGGCTCGACTCGACCGATGACCATGGTTGCGGACCGATCCGACCTTGCGCTCGTTGAGGCCGTTCGTTCACGAGGTTTATTCGAATAACCGGCTGGAACGCCTGCTGTCGTTTGTGAGGTTCTCTCCGCATGGTCCGCTTGCGCGTAAGAATTGTCGGAGGCTCGCTTGCTGGCCTCTTCGTCGCAACGCTGCTCAAACGCGAAGGACATGACGTCAGAATTTACGAGCGTTCGGTGCGCGGACTTGACGGGCGTGGCGCAGGTCTGCTGGGCAAGAAGGAGACGTTCGCGATCCTGCGTGCCGCCGGATGCGAACACGTCGCCCGCGTCAGTGTGATCGCCAGAGAGCGCCTGACTTTCGACGAAACGGGCGCTGTCGTTGATCGGAGCATGGCACCGCAATCCCAATTGTCGTGGGATTATCTCTATCGAACGTTTCGCGACTTCATTGCGGGCGACGACTACATGCTCGGGCGGCATGTCGACGGGATTCGGCAGGACGATGACGCCGCGTACCTTACGTTCAAAGACGGTGGGGAAGAGTCTGCTGATGTCGTTATCGGGGCTGACGGCGCAGCCTCCATTGTGCGGAATGCCGTGAACGGCCGGCTCTCTCCCAGCAAATATGCCGGCTATGTTGGCTGGCGTGGCCTGTTGCCCGAGACGGCCCTTCCGCCGGAAGCCGCTGCAGATCTTCTGGATCGTTTTGCGTTCCACCAGATATCCGGGTCACACATCCTGGGCTTCCTAGTCGCCGGTCCGCATGCCGAGACCACTGTGGGCTCCCGCAGATACAACTGGGTCTGGTATCGGCCGGCAGCCGGAGAGATCGCCCGGGCGGAAGTGTTCACCGATTCAGCCGGACGTGTTCATCCGTATTCGCTGCCGCCGGGTTCGGTCCCGCAAGCGGCGCGGGCGGTGATGATCGGCGACGCGGCGAGGCTGCTCCCGCCGTCGCTGGCCGCCGCCGTGGCGGCTACCGAACAGCCATTCGTGCAGGGCGTCTTCGACTATGAAACTCCGCTTATGGCGAACGGGCGCTTGGTTCTGATCGGTGATGCCGCCTTCGTGGCGCGGCCGCATACGGCGATGGGCGTCGCGAAGGCGGCCGGCGACGCCATGGCTCTTGTCGCCCATCTGTCACGAAAACCTATCGTCGAAGCGCTCCGCGCCTTTCACGAAGAACGCCTGCCGGTCGGCGCCTCGATTGTCGCGTACGGAAGGCGGCTCGGCGAGATGCTCACTGCCAAAGCGAGTAACGAAACCTAATGGTTACCTTTAGGTGACTACTTGCGATATGGAAACCACTCGCCACGTTTCATCTCAGCAACCTTTTCACGGAGACAGCAGATGAGCGAATTTTCCGAAGGCGGCGTATGCGGCATCGACGGCTGCGGCCCCGCCGGGGACAAACGCACCGATTCCGTCACCGCCACCAAGAACTCCCCGGACGTGCAAATCGAAGTCGTCTCGGACGCGATCTGTCCGTGGTGCTATGTCGCCAAGAGAAATCTGGACGCCGCCGTCGCCGATCTTCGGAAGAACTTCAGCGTGGACGTAAAATGGCTTCCGTTCGAGCTCAACGCAGATATGCCCAAGGGCGGTCTCGATCGGAAAAAATACCGATCAGCAAAGTTCGGGTCGTGGGAACATTCGCAGCGCCTCGACGCGCACGTCACGGAGGCTGGAAAGGCCGCCGGTCTTGATTTCCATCAAGAGCGCATGGAACGCACACCCAACACCTTCGATGCGCACCGGCTGATCTGGTTGGCGGAAAAGGAAGGGGTCCAGAACGCGGTGGTCGAGGGACTGTTCGCCGGCTACTTCACAAACGGCCGCGACGTCGGCGATCACGACGTTCTGGCGCAGATCGCTGCCGGAGCTGGCCTCGACCGAGACAGGGTGAGGGCATTTCTGGACAGCGATGAAGGTTCCGAGGAGGTAAGGCTTCTGGCTGCGACGGCATACGCCAGCGGGTTCACCGGCGTGCCGATGATCCTCGTGAACGGCGACGCGCTGTTTTCCGGAGCGCGCAGCACCGAAATCATGCTCGCCGCAATGCGGAAGGCAGTTGTTTCCAATGCTTCATCGGCGGTTGCCGCCGAAATCCCCTCGAAAGCGGAGGATAGATGAGCTGGCATTCGGACCATAAGTTCGCCGTTACGGTTGCTGGCGGATCGATCGGCGGCCTCTGCGCTGGCATCATGCTGCGTGGCATCGGCTGCGAGGTCGACATCCATGAGCGCGTCGCCGGCCCCATGGAGATGCAGGGCGCGGGAATCGTGGTTCAGGGAGAAGTGCTCCGTGTGATCCGCGAGCATGACGGCCCCGCTCTCCCCACGACGTCATGCCGCGGTCGGAAATACCTTGATCTGGACGGCGGCGACGGCGTCTTCCAGGACATGCCCCAGCAGTTCACATCGTGGGAAGCAATCTACAAGACTCTGCGTACTATGTTTCCGGATGACCGCTACCATTCTGGTTCGCAGCTTTCGGTTCCGACGCAAACGGGAAACCGCGTCTCGGCGTCGCTTGCGGACGGTCGGATCGTCGAGAGCGACCTGTTCATCGCCGCTGACGGATCGAACTCTGAAATACGCCGGCGCTTGCTTCCGGATGTGCTTCCAAACTACGCCGGCTACGTCGCCTGGCGGGGCACGCTTGAAGAGGCGGAAGCTGGACCCGACCTCAAATCCTTTTTCGACGATACATTCACGTTTTCCGAAGCCCGTTCCGGCGGACACATCCTGGTTTACTTCATTCCGGGAACGAACGCGGACGTCAGACCCGGGCATCGCCGGCTGAACTGGGTCTGGTACGTGCAGGCCACCGACGCGGATCTGGCGCGAATGCTCGTCGACAAGAACGGCAAGGTGCACCCAACATCGCTTCCGCAGGGCTTTGCGCACCCGTCCGTCGTGTCGGAGCTGCACGCCCGAGCCAAGCGAGAGGTCCATCCGATGCTTGCCAAGCTTGTCGAGCTCACTCCGGAGCCGTTCATGCAGACCATCGTCGATATCGTGGTACCGAAGACGGTGTTCGGCCGCGTCATGCTCACGGGCGATTCGGCTTTCGTGGTGAGGCCGCACACCGCGGGCGCCACGGCAAAAGCCGCCTACGACGCGCTGGTGCTTGGCAAGAATCTCGACCGCGCGCGCTCGAACGTCGATGTCGGGTTGGAGGCGGTCGAGGAATTGCAGCTGGAATATGGCAGAAGTCTCGTCCAATATGGCGTGGCGCTCGGCGACCGCTGGGCAAAAACATCTGACGGAAAACTGTAATGTCGAGCGCGGTTGCCAAGGCAACGGTCAAGCTCCGTCTGATCGGCACGGCGCGCAGCGGCGAGGCCTTCGCGCTGCGGGATTTCTTACAGAGAAGCGTCGTCGAGTTCGACTGGATCGAATTCGGGGCCGATGACCGGACCGATCACGAGCTGCGATTGGACGATGCCGAAATTCAGCGGCTGCCGATCGTGCAACTTCCGGACGGAGTCCGGCTCTATGCGCCTTCGGTCCGCGAGCTTGCCGAGCATCTGGGATGGGTTACGCAGCCCCGCCGCCCCGAATACGACGTCTCGATCTACGGCGCAGGCCCTGCGGGGCTTTCTGCCGCGGTTTATGCGGCTTCGGAGGGCCTGCATGCCGTGGTGATCGAACGCCACGCGGTCGGCGGACAGGCGGGATCGTCGTCGCTGATCGAGAACTACATGGGCTTTCCCAACGGCATTTCCGGCGCCGAGCTTGCCGAGCGTGCCAGGCAACAGGCCGTGAGATTTGGAATCGAGATTCTGCTGCTGCGCGAGGGCGTCCAGGCGTCTTTCGTCGACGGCAAGATCGTCGCCTGTCTCGCCGACGGCACAAAGATGGTCGCCAAGACAAACATCTGCGCGACTGGCGTGGAATGGCGGCGACTGGGGCTGGCGGAAGAAGCCAGGTTCGTCGGCCGGGGCTTCTACTACGGCGCGGGGATGAGCGAAGCTGCGCTGTGCCGGAACGAACACGTCTACATCGTGGGCGGCGCGAATTCGGCCGGTCAGGCCGCCATGCATCTCGCCGAGTACGCCAACCAGGTGACCATGCTGGTGCGCGGCGCCGCGTTGAAGGAGACGATGTCAAGCTATCTATCCACGCGGATCCTGTCGCATCCAAAGATCCACGTCCGGTTCAATTCGGAAGTGTCGGAGTTGGACGGCGACGGCGCGCTCGAGACGATCGGGATAAAGGACCGCAGGTCTGGCAACGTCGAACGGGTGCCGGCGTCACGCCTGTTCGTCGCCATAGGGGGCGTTCCGAACACGGAATGGGCGAAGGATACCCCGATCATTCGCGATTCCGCGGGCTTCCTTGTCACCGGCACTGACCTCCTGCAAGACGGCGCCTGGCCGAAGGCCTGGCCGCTGAAGCGTCAGCCCTATCATCTGGAGACCTCCGTCCCTGGCTCGTTCGCGGCCGGAGACGTCAGGCACAACTCGGTGAAGCGCGTCGCCACCGCCGTCGGAGAAGGCGGCATGGCGGTCAATTTCGTGCATCGCCATCTGGCGGACAGCGCGTGAAACGATCCGGCAACCGTGCTCGGCGGCTTCAGCTATGAGGCCGCATCGCACCGACGATGGGCTCGGCCCCGACTTTCCGGCTCGCCGTCTGCTGGAATTGATCGCCCACAAATGGACGCCCATCGTCATTTATTGCCTTTCGCGCGGTCCCGTCCGGTTCGGTGAACTGCATCGCGGCATCACCGGCATCTCGAAGAAGATGTTGATACAGGTTCTTCGGCAGTTGGAAGCCGACGGCCTAGTCGACCGCAAGGTTTACGAACACATACCGCCAAGAACCGAGTACACGCTGACCGCTGCGGGTGAACGCATTCATGAGCCGATCGCAGCCATATGCCGCTGGGCGATGAAGAATGATGCTTTGCTCGAGCAGATCGAGCGAAAGCGGAAAAAGGTTCAATTGTCCAAGACCTGACTGCCGGTCAGCGCGCCCGGCTTGGTAATGACCCAGCCCAATCGTACGCTAAGGCGCAGGATTGAAACTCGTCTACTGTCCGACTTCATACACGATCACACAGGGGGCCGTTAATGGAAGACGTTGACAACATGGACACCGTTCGCAAATCGCCAATCAAGCTCGATCACGCAACACTGCGCACCAGCGACCTCGAAGGACGGCGAGACGATTGATCACGTCGGCTTCCGGCTCAGCGGTTACGACCGCTATCGCGACAAGCTGACGACGCTCGGCGTCAGATATTCGCTGATGGATCTTACCGAGCTCGACGAGCGCAGGATCTTCATTCGCACGCCGACAGGAGTTCTGCTTGAATTGGTGTTTCGGGGGGAGCCGGCATCGACAGCATATCCGATACAGCACCCGTCGAGCGACGCTGAGAGATTGTGAGGCGGCAGCGACAATCGTGCTGGAGGTTTCGACACGGCCCATGAGTTCAAATCTGTGCGCGTCAGCAGGATACGAGAGTGCTCGCCAAACAGGTTTGCTAGAACTCGGGCAAACCATCTTGGTTCTGTGGCGTCTTTTTGACTCGCATGGATTGTCGAAGCCGTCGGTCGCCGCGAAGCCTCATAGAGGAACCATGTTCGCCGCTCGGTCTCGTCAATCCACACCTCGAGAAGGCTCGTGGTCGCGACGTCGTGGATACGTCACAGGTATTGTGAACTTGCCGCATTGCGGAGGTGAGGTGCAGATTGTCATCCCGCAACTCAGCAAGCATGTCTTGCGGATCGACATACTTCGTATCGTTATCAAGGATACGCTGCATGCGGGAGATATGTCCTATCGAGCGCAGCCCGTTGCTACGGG
>WNFT01002763.1_pt1 | contig 15079 bp, 12 predicted proteins | sample 5400191 | NCBI WGS metagenome assembly WNFT01 (sample SAMN13153359, study PRJNA577476) | soil metagenome | isolation source: 80 cm saprolite under Madrone tree | place: USA:California | collected 2016-06-14 | reverse complement strand
CGCCCGTCCCACCAGTGGGCGCCGTCAGGTGAGCGGGGCGCGGTCCGGGGCGCTTCGATCGAGGCTTCGCGCCATCGCTGCCCGTCCCACCAGTAGGCGCCGTCCGGCGACATAGTGGGTCCGGCTATCAGGAACGTGGCTGGACGCCGCCGGCGGGTCGCCAACACGATGGTGACCGTGATCACGATCGCCAGTGCCACCACGAGGGCGCCGGCGGCGATCCCGATGCTGCGGAGCCAGTTGTTCACCGCCTGACCCGCGCCCGGCGGCACCTGCGTCTGCGAAGGAGCGCTCGCGTACTCGGTGGCTGCTTGAGTGACTGCGGTCGCCGACAGGTCATTAGTAGCGGAGTCCGTGACAACTTCGAACGCGAGATTGCCCTTCCGGAATTCGATCCAGCTTTGCTGCCTGCCATCGGGCAACGTAAAGAGAGCGCCGTATGAATTCGGGACCGATGCAGGCATCGGGATGTCGCTCGTGTAGCTGCCGTAGATCTTGTCGAGGAGCCTGAGCAGCGTGTACCAGGACCGGGCTCCCTTGGCATCGCGAAACTCGAACACGCGCTCTACCAGCAGGTTGAGCGAGCCGCGCTGCGCCCAGTCGAGTGCATAGCCCCTGGTGAAGCCGTAGAGGTTCAGGTCAAATTCGATGCCTGGGTTCCCCACTACATAGGCGGCATAGTCGTGGGCTGTGAAGTCGCCGATAAGGTTGGTTGATGTCGGTGGGACGTCGATCCAGTCCGCGGTAGGCGGGGCTGCCAGCAGAGGGTGGAGGTCTGTGGCCGCCTCGGCGCCCGCGGGCGCGAGCAGGATCGCCAAGACCGCCAATACGAGTCCCGAGAGCGCCCGGTTGCCCACCGCCGCGATTCTAGGCCGGGGGTTGGCTGCTACACCCCGGCGTAGAATCTGATCGTGGCCGAAGTCAACGAATCGCCCAATGGAAACGGGGCCGTGAAGGGTTCCTTCAAGGTCAAGGCGGGGCTCGCCCAGATGCTGAAGGGCGGCGTGATCATGGACGTGGTCACACCCGAACACGCGCGGATCGCCCAGGATGCGGGCGCATGCGCCGTGATGGCCCTGGAGCGCGTGCCAGCCGACATCCGCAAGGAGGGCGGCGTGGCGCGGATGTCCGACCCGACGCTCATCCGCTCGATCATGGAGTCGGTGACGATCCCGGTCATGGCGAAGTGCCGGATCGGCCACTTCGTCGAAGCGCAGATCCTCGAGGCCCTTGGGATCGACTACATCGACGAGTCCGAGGTGCTCACACCCGCCGACGAGGAGAACCACATCGACAAGCACCCGTTCAAAGTTCCGTTCGTGTGCGGCTGTCGCGACCTTGGCGAGGCCCTGCGACGAATCGCCGAAGGTGCGGCCATGATTCGCACCAAGGGTGAGGCCGGGACCGGGAACGTGGTCGAAGCCGTTCGACACGCCCGCGCCGTCAACGCCGGGATTCGGAAGCTTCACGGTTTGAGCCACGCCGAGCTGGTGCACGAAGCCAAGCAGATCGGCGCGCCGGTCGAGCTGCTCGCCGAATGTCAGCGTCTCGGGCGCCTGCCCGTCGTCAACTTCGCCGCGGGCGGCATCGCCACACCGGCAGACGCGGCGCTGATGATGCAGCTCGGCGTGGACGGTCTGTTCGTCGGCTCCGGCATCTTCAAGTCCGAGGACCCCTTGAAGCGTGCCAAAGCGATCGTGGCGGCCACGACGTATTTCGACAAGCCCGAAGTTCTGGCGGAGGTTTCCGCCGGTCTCGGGAAGGCGATGCCGGGGCTCGAGATCCCCTCCATCCCGAAGGACGAGCTGCTCGCTGCCAGAGGCTGGTAGTCGCCTGGCGTCCGAAGGACGCGGTGGCGCACCTTTGATTGGGGTCCTCGCGATGCAGGGTGCGTTTGCTGAGCATGTGCGCGCGCTCGAAGCCTCGGGTGCGAGGACGCGCCTGGTGAAGACACCCGAAGATCTTCAGGACATCGACGGCCTGGTGCTTCCTGGCGGTGAGAGCACGACGATGACGATGCTGATGGAGCGCGTCGGCCTGCTGGAACCGCTGCGCGCGGCCATCGCGGGCGGCCTCCCAACGCTGGCCACGTGCGCCGGCATGATCGTGCTCGCGCGCGAGGTTACCGACGGGATGGCGGATCAGCGCGGCCTCGGCCTGCTCGACGTCTCGGTCAAGCGCAACGGCTATGGACGCCAGGCCGACAGCTTCGAAGCTCCCATCGACGTCGCGGGCCTCGACGGCAAGCCGTTTCCTGGAGTGTTCATCAGGTCACCGCTCGTGGAGTCGGCCGGCAGCGCAGAGGTGGTCGCGACGCACGATGGCCGTCCGGTCGCGCTGCGCCAGGGCCACATCCTCGCGCTGTGCTTTCACCCCGAGCTCACCGGCGACCGGCGGCTGCACGAAGCGTTCGTCCGTATGGCGAAAGCCTCATGAAATTGAGGGCCGCGGGATTGCTCGACCTCTCGCGCATCGAGGAAATGCACCGATCGGCGGACATGACCATGAATGGAGCGGATGCCCCTGCGGCGAGGCTGTGGTCGCTGCTCAGCTCCACGCTGTCGGCTTTTCTGCCTCTCTCGCAGGAGACCCTCATTTACGTTGCCGAGGAGAGCGGCAAGGTAGTCGGTTACGTGCAGGCATCCGGAAGCCAGCGGGGCCTGGAGCTTTCGAGGGCCAAGGTCCTGCAGGTGCTGAACCTCCAGGTGGTGGATGGGTCTTCCGACGACGTGGCGCCGGCACTGGTCGAGCACCTGTGCAACCAGGCGCTCGAGCGCGGAGCGCAGCGGGTGTTCGTGCGCCTGCCCGACCGCGATCCCCTTCTTTCAGTGTTCCGGCTCCGCGGATTTCGCCAATACGCCACCGAGGTCGTCGTCTACGCGGAGAAGCCGGTCGCGCGCTCCCAGCAAAAGCCCGACGGCGTCCGGCCCGTGAAGAGGGGTGACAATCGCCTGCTCTACCAGCTCTACCGGAAGGTCACTCCGCAGGGTGTGTCGCAGCTCGAGGCGCCCACATATCGCGACTGGCGGGCGCTGCACGGGGAGTGGACAGGTCGTCTGAGCGCGCGGGGATCGGACAAGCTCGAGCTGGTGGTCGACCGGGTCGAGCTCGTGGGCTGGGTCAAGGTCGAGCGGAGCTCCGGGGCGCGTCCGCACACGCTCAATTTCCTGGCGATGCCCGAGCGGCCCCTCCCCGACGAGCTGGCGGACCTCGGTTTATCTTTGCTGGCCGGCTCCGAGGCTCCCGCCTGGTCGAGCCTGCGCCACTATGATTCGCACATGATCGACGCCCTGCGAGGGCGTGGGTTCAGCGTACTTTTGACGCAGCTACTCCTGGTCAAAGAACTGGCCGTTCGAGTACCCGTGCGAGAGAAAGGACTGGTGCCCTCGCTCGCATGAGCAGGCCCGAAACGTCGCTTGCGACCTCCGCCGGGCGCGGGCAGGGCGCACACAGCTGGGACGAGGAGATCGAGCTCCTGTCGCGCGCGCTGCCGACCGACCTGGCACGCGCGCTGCACGAGCGCACCGATCCCCGCGAGCTGCTCGAGATCGTGCTCGACCTCGGCCGGGAGCCGGAAGCACGCGTGCCTGGGCGCGAGGTGCTGCTCGCGGACCGCCCCGTATCCGCATCGGACCTCGAACACGTCGCCAACAATGTCGGCCAGTTCGGCGACGATAACCGCGCCGGCATCGAGCGCACCCTCCACCGCGTGTCCGCGATTCGCAACCGGTCCGGCCGCATCACCGGGCTCACCATGCGCGTCGGGCGTGCGGTCACCGGCACGGGCGAGATCATCCGCGACATCGTGATCAGCGGCCAGAGCATCCTGTTGCTCGGGCGGCCTGGCATCGGCAAGACCACGATGCTGCGGGAGTGCGCGCGCCTGCTCGCCGATGAGCTCCGCAAGCGCGTGGTGATCGTCGACACGTCGAACGAGATCGGCGGTGACGGCGACATCCCTCATCCTGGGATCGGGCGCGCGCGTCGCATGCAGGTGCGGACGCCGTTGCTGCAGCACTCGGTGATGATCGAGGCGGTCGAGAACCACATGCCCGAGGTCATCGTCATCGACGAGATCGGCACGGAGCTCGAGGCGTCCGCAGCGCGCACCATCGCCGAGCGCGGCGTGCAGCTGATAGCGACCGCGCACGGCCAGACACTCGAGAACCTGCTCGTCAACCCGACGCTGAACGACCTCCTGGGCGGTATCCAGAGCGTGACGCTTTCCGACGAAGAGGCGCGCCGGCGGGGCACCCAGAAGTCGGTGCTCGAGCGCAAGGCCCCGCCGACATTCGACGTGCTCGTTGAGATCCAGGACCGAGACCGCGTCGCCATCCACATGCCCCTCGCCGATATCGTCGATACCGCCCTGCGCGGGCCGATGCTCACGCCCAAGATCCGCATGCGCACGCGTGAGGGTCGGGTCATCTCCAACGTCGAGGTCCCGACCGTGGTCGCACCCGATCTGCCCGCGGCGGCCGCCGCCGGCGGCAAACCGCTCGGCATCTTTCCTTATGGTGTGAGCCGCCACCACGTCGAGCAGTCGATCCGCGACCTCGAGCTGCCCGTGCGAGTCCTGGGCAACCTCGACGGCGCCGGTGCGGTGCTCACGCTCAAGAATCACTATCGGCGGCGGCCGGACAGCTTGCGCCAGGCCGAGAGCCGCGGCCTCCCGATTCACATCCTCAAGAGCAATTCGGTCACGCAGGTTCGCGACGCGCTCTCGCGCATCTATGGAGTCGACAAGCACGATGAGGCCACGACTCGCGCGCTGGCCGAGGCCGCCGCGGCGATCAAGACCGTCAAGACGACACTGCGACCGGTGGAGATCGGGCCGCAGAACGCGTATCTACGCCGCCTGCAGCATCAGCTGGTGGCGGAAAACGAGCTCTCCGCTCGCAGCACCGGCAAGGAGCCTCAGCGCCGCTTGCGCATCACGCCGACTCCCGAAGACGTATCGACGTAGTGGGCGGGCTGTTCATCACGTTCGAGGGGCCGGAAGGCGCCGGCAAGACCACGCAGGTGGAGCTCCTGGGCCAGGCCCTCGCGAACCGGCAGCCGGTGATGGTGCGCGAACCGGGCGGCAACGAGCTCGGCGAGCGCATCCGCGAGATCGTCCTGACCGGCACGATTGAGCTCGACGCGGAGGCCGAGATGTATCTCTTCATGGCCGCCCGCAAACAACTGATCGCCGAGGTGATCGCCCCGGCGCTCGCTGCCGGCCAGATCGTCGTCGCCGATCGCTACCACGACTCGACGCTCGCGTACCAGGGTGGGGCCCGCGGCGTACCCACGACGTGGCCGCCGACGTTCCCGCGCCCGGACGTCACGTTCCTGTTGTCCGTTCCGGTCGAGAAGGGGCTCGAGCGCCTGGCCGAGGCAGGCAAGCAACCGGATCGGGTCGAGCGCGAGTCGATCGAGTTTCACAAGCGCGTTGCCGCCGCCTATGACCGCCTCGCCGCCGCCGAACCGAATCGGTTTACCCGGCTCGACGCGACCGGCTCGAGGGACCACATCCACATTGCCGCGATGACCCGCCTGCAACCGCTCCTCGACCGCCTGGATAAGGCGGCCGTTCAGACGGGATAGAGCGCTAGACTCCGACCCCCAGTGATTCGAGTCGAAGGCCTTCGCAAGAGCTTTGGCGACGTCCGCGCCGTCGACGGGGTGGACCTTCACGTCGAGCGCGGCCAGGTCCTCGTTCTGCTTGGACAAAACGGCGCCGGCAAGTCCACCACCCTGCGCTGCCTCGGCGGCATCCTGCGGCCCGACTCCGGCTTGATCGAGCTCGACGGCCTGCGCCTGCCCGAAAAACTGGATGAGGTTCGCGGGCGGCTGGGTGTCGTTCCGGACCAGGCGCGGCTGTACGGACGCAACACTGCGGTCGAATACCTCGAACGCTTCGGTTACCTCTACGGCGTGCCTGCGGACGTTCGCAAGCGGCGCATCGCGGAGCTGCTGGAGCGCTTCGAGCTCGCGGACCGAACGGACGCGATTCTCGCCACGTACTCGCGGGGCATGGCCCAGAAGGTGGCTTTGATTCGGGCCACCCTCCACGAACCCGATTGGATCTTCTGCGACGAACCGACGGCCGGCCTCGATCCGGTCGCGGCGGCAGACATGCGCCGATATCTAGGCGAGCAGCGTGCGCGCGGGGCCGCCCTGATCGTCACCACGCATGTTCTGAGCGAGGCGGAGCTGATGGCGGACCGCATCGCGATCATGCGCCATGGCGTGATCGTTACGCATGGCACCCTCGACGGGCTCCGCCGCGAGGCCGAGGCTGGAAGGCGTTTTGCAGTCCGCCTCAGCCGCATGCCGGCCGATCCAGAGCCGCTGCGCGACTGGCTCCGCGAGCAGACGGTCGCATTCGAGCTCTCGGACGACCGCATCACGTACAGCCTCGGCTGGGAGACGTCCATAGCGGACCGCGCCGACTTCGCGGCCGAGCTGCAGAAGAGGCTCGCGTCCGCGGGGGCGCCTTACTACGAGCTGGAAGAGCAGCAGGTGACGCTGGAGTCGGTCTACCTCCAGGCGATGGAGGAGCCATTGCCGCCGAGCGCCGAAGTCGCTCCCGCACCAGGCCGCGTGGCGTCAGGGATCGGCGCGTTCCGGATGTTCGGATCGCTGCGTTCGCAGTGGGGCCTGCTCCGCCACTCCCTCCCGTTCTATGTGAGCTCGTGGTGGCGACGCGGGGATCTGAGCTGGGTCATGTACCTGAACGCGTTCGTCCTCCTGCTGGTCGCGGGGACCTCGCTCTTCGGTCAGCTGCCGGGGGTCCTCGGCCAGGTGGCACAAAAATTCACTGGCGGCTCCGCCCTCCAGGCAGGTCTCCTGCTGCCCCTGTTCTTCATGTCGTTCGCGCTGCTCGAATCGATCAAGAGCTCGATCGGGATCTGGTGGGAGAAGGCGCAGCAATCGTTGGAGGTGCTGCTGTACACGCCGATCGATGACCCCTCGCTCATCTGGCTCGAGGTGCTCCCTGGCGCTGTTGTCAGCGCCGTGTGGGTGACATTGTGGATGGGCGCGGGCATGGCGCTTCTTTCACTGTTCGGGCAGAGCGCGCCGTGGGACCTGCTGCCCGTGTTCGCATTTGTCGCCGCCGTCACCGCGTACTGGGCGGCGATGGGCCGGATGCTGGGGTTCATGCTCTTCCCGCGCGAGGGCGCGGCGGGCGGGGCGTGGTCCTTCCTGCTGTCGCCGGTTTCGGCGGCGGTGGCCGATCTGCCCCTGGCCCTGTTCGTCTTCCGCTCTCCGCTGGCGATCGCGTCATTGTTGCTGCCCCTCACCGCGTGCTTTGCGCTCACCGTCCTCTGCGGAACGACCTTCGACCGCGAGCGTTTGATGGAGACCGGCATCGGCCGCGGGAAGCGCCGGCGCGTCTGGCTGCCGATCGCGGTCGTGCGCCGCAACGCGGTCGCGATCGTCGCGGGGCTGCTGCTGGCGATTGCGCCCGCCGGAGTCGCGGCGGCCATCACCGTGAACTCGGGCTGGCATTCGTGGTCCGAGGTCGGGGTGGCTGCCCGCGGTCAGGTGCAGAACGACCCGGCGCCCTTCGTGTCCACGGCTGTGGCCAGCAAGACATCGCAGGCGAATGGAACGACGATTGCAGCCGCCGCCCTGGCCGGGATCGTGGCGACGCTTGCGCTGATGCTTGTGCTCGTGGCCGTCAGCTTCGCGGCTTTCTTCCTCCTGGGCGTGCCGGCCATGCTCGGCCTCATGGCCGCTGCCGCCGTCTGGGGGACGCAGTTTGGCTTTGGAACCGCTGCTCCGTTGCAGGTCTGGCTGGTGGGCGCGGGCGGCATCGCATTGCTCGCGCTGGCCCTCAATACGGGGGCGGCGCTCCCCATCTATTGGTCGCTGGTCTTCGGCTCTGGTCGGCGCCTCGACCGGCTCCGCGAAGCCTGGTCGGGGTACTGGTCTCTGTACCGCGGGATCGTGATCCCGGCCTGCGCCCTGTTCGGGGTGGTCGTCTTCCGGCTGCTGTCGGGCGGCTAGACAGGACGCGTTGGCCTCAAGATTGCACACGGCATGAAACGGCTCCTGGTGGTGCTGGTCGTAATCGCGGTCGCGTGCGGCCCCAGCCCCGCCCCGCCGAAGAAGTCGCCGTCGCCCGTGGCGACAACGCCGGTGGCGCGTCCTTCCCTGCCGCCGTTCCCGAGCCCGACCGCGGGTGGGCCCACGCCGCCGCCGCCGGTGGCGGTCGTGTGCAGCTCGCAGGTTCCCGCCGGCCATCAGGTCGCGCTCGTCTCCCTGCGCGGGGTCCAGGGGGTGGTCGTCCGTGACGTGACCGATATCAATCACCCGGTCACCCGCTGCGGCTTCCAGGGCGGCGCCTATTTCCGTTTTGTCAACTCGGCGCGAGTTTCGTACATCGTGACCTCGAGCGGCGACCTCGGCGCGTCGGGCGCCATCTACATGGTCGACCTGAACCAGAGCACGACGTCGCTGGTACGCGCCTGGAGCTCCGGAGGCTACGGGAGCTGGGTGTACGCGTGGAGCCCGGACGGCCAGAAGCTCACGTATCTGGCGTCTGACACCACTGGGGTGACGTGGCACCTGTTGTCGGCCGCCGGCGACAAGACCCTGGCCAGCCTCGGGACGACGCCGGCGCGAGGCGTCGCACTCGACAACGACGACATCATGGTCGGCTTCTCGGCGGACGGCCAGTACGTCGCGGTGGAATCCACCTTCACTACGCAGAAAGGTGGGGGTGCGAGCGCACCCGCGATCCAGATCGTTCACCTCTCGGATTTGAAGCAGATCTATATGCGCGCGGACGGCACCATGGCCACGTGGGGGGCCACCGGAGCGCGTCTTTATTTCCGGACCACAGGCGGCGTCCTGGTGTGGGAGGCGACCGGCAAGGTCCAGACGGTGAATCCCGGCTTGCAATGGATCCGGCCCTGGCCGAGCGCGGACGGCACCCACATCACCTTCTCGTCCCTCAACCCGCAGGGCAATCACGTGGTCGGAATCCTCGACACCGGCGGCGGCCCGGTCGCCCAGGCCACGGCCGAGCCGCGTGCGAATCCAGGCTTCCTGACGCCGACCCTCGTCTGGTATGCCGGCGAGACGCGCTGCACCAGCACGACCCCTTGTGGATTCGGCGGTCCCGCTTTGACGGGCAACACCTACATCTATGACATCGCAGGAGTGGAGAGCGGCTCCATCGACACGGCCTTCTATGATTCGTGGCCGCACAACGCCGGCCAGGCCTAGCTAAAGATCGAGGGCCTGGGCCACCAGCTCCCGGTGGTACGTCGCGTCGCCGAGCGTGACCTCTGAGGCTTTCGCGCGCTTGAAGTAGAGGTGCATGTCGTGCTCCCAGGTGAACCCGATGCCGCCGTGCACCTGGATCCCATCGCCCGCGACCTTGCGATACGCGTCGGACACATACGCCTTCGCCATCGATGACGCGAGCGATCGATCCGGTGCGTCCGCGTCGACCGCCCACGCGGCGTAGTAGGTGGCCGATCGCCCGCTTTCTGAGAGCACGAGCATGTCGGCGAGCTTGTGCGAGACGGCCTGATAGATGCCGATCGGCTTGCCGAACTGGTGCCGGGTCTTGGCGTAGTCGGTAGACGTCTCGAGCACTTTCTGAGCGCCCCCGACCATCTCGGCGCAGAGCGCTGCGGTCGCCCACTCCAACGAGCGCTTCAGCGCGGGCCAAGCTTTGTGCGGGGCGCCCATCAGCGAGTCGGCGGGGAGCTCTACTCCGTCAAACCGAACCTCACACCAACGCCTCGTCATGTCGAGCGTCTCCAGCTGGTGCACGGACATCCCCTTGGGCGTGCCCTCGACGAGGAAGAGTGAGATGCCGTCTTCGCCCTCGCCTCGCGTACGGGCCGCCACCACCATGTAGTCGGCGTTGTTGGCGTCGGGCACGAAAAGCTTGACGCCGTCGAGGCGCCACCCGCCGCCGCCCGGCTTGGCCGTGAGCGTGATGCCGCTCGCGTCCCATCGCGCTGACGGTTCGGTGAAGGCCAGCGTCGCGCGCGCCGAACCGGAGGCGATCGCGCCCAACGCCGCCTTTTTCTGGGCCTCCGTGCCGGCCTCGATGAGGGCGGGCACTGCCAGTCCCATGGTCGCGAAGAATGGTCCCGGCATCAGCGCGCGCCCGGCCTCCTCCAGGACGACGATCAGGTCGAGGAACGTGCCGACTCCGCCATATTCCTCAGGGATGCCAAGGGCGGTCCAGCCGAGCGCGGCAATTTTCGACCACAGCGCCGGATCGTAGGCGTCCGCTCCTTCCATGAGCTTGCGCACGACCTTCGGAGGACACTCCTTGGCGAGGAAATCGCGTGCGGAGCGCCGGAGCATCTCCTGCTCTTCGGAAAAGGCGAAATCCATGGCGGCTAGGGAAGTGTAAGACCGGCCGTCAGGCGGGTGGAGGCAGTTCCTCGGTCTCGGCCGGTGCCGGCAGCTCTTTGGGCTCTTCAGGTGCCGGGAGCTCTTTGGGCTCATCCGCCGCCTGTGGCCTGGCCTTGGCTCGCGGCCGGGTGCGGGACCTGGCCGCGCGAGGCGCGGCCGGGGCCGGCGCAGCTTCGACCGGCGCAGCCTCGACCGGCGCAGCCTGAACCGGGGCTGCCTGAGCCGGGGCTGCCGGTGCCGGCGCCTTTGCAGGGGGCGCCTTGACCGGCACCGGTTCGGCCGGCGCGGCCACCACCGGGGCTACCGCCGCGGGCGCGACCTCTGCCGGTCGTGTCGGCTGGGCCGGAGGCTTGGCCGGCCACAGGCTCTTCTGCAAAGGTCGGACCCCGAGGCGTCGGTACAGCATCAGCAGGCCGTAGAAGCCGACGAATATCGCCAGCACGCCGCAGAAGCTGGCCAGGGCCAGGCCGCTGTTCTCGGCGCTGGTCATCGGCTGCTCGTAGCCAAGCGGACACCTGGCCGGCGCGGGCGGACAGGTCCCGACGACGGCGAGTCGAAGCGGCACCGCCACCATCGCGAGGATGCCGTACACGATCGCCAGGCCGGCTACGAAGTAGAGGGTGGCGGCCAGCGAGCGGCCCTGGTGGTACATGACGGCGTTGATGCCGAGCACCACGGCGGCGATACCGAATGGGACGATCACCCACTGGAGGCGGCTGTGGGCACCGATGCTGAACGAGAGCGGGGCCACGGCGCCAATCGCGGCGAGGGCAGCTGCGATCCAGAACGCCCACATCGCACGCTGAACCTTGATGACGTCCTGTTCCATGTGCGGAATCTATCCCTTATCGCCGGGAAGCTGCTCGTGTGTAAGCGCTCCCTGCGAGTCGCCGGAACCACCGAGCAGTGAGGCCGTGAGCTGGTCCAGACGCTCCGCGTGATATGGATCTGGCTGCCCGAACAGGCTCTGGTCGGTCGACAGGCGGATCCGCAACAGCACGAGCAGGGCCATGACTCCGTCCCGCCAGGTCAGCTTCTTGCCCTGGGCGCGTGTGCGCGCCGCATAGTCGATGGGGACCTCGTAGATCCGGTAACCCAGACGCAGGATGCGCCCGGTGATCTCGGGCTCGACGTCGAAACGGTCACCCCGCAGACCCAGGCGTCGCAGGAGTGAAGTCCGCATCACCTTGTACCCCGTCTCCATGTCCTGGATGTAGCAGTTGAACAGGATGTTGGTGGCGGTTGTGACCATGCGGTTGCCGATCACGAACCAGTACGAGTAGGCGCTGTGGCCGGCGAAGCCGCGAATGCCGTAAACGACGTCAGCGCGCCCGCGGAGGATGGGCGAGATCAACTTGCCGTAGTCGGCAGGGTCGTACTCGAGGTCGGCGTCCTGAATGATTACGAGCGGTGCGGTGATGGCCGCAAGGCCCGTGCGAATGGCGGCGCCCTTGCCCTGGTTGGTCGCGTGGGTCTTCACCGCGACGCGTGAATCTCCAACGCATCGGCGCGCGGCCGCGAGTGTCCCGTCGGTCGAGCAATCGTCGACGATCACCACCTGCTGAACGCTCGACTCCTGCAGAACCCTGCGCACGACGAGCTCCAACGACCGCTCTTCGTTAAAGGCGGGGATGATGACGCCAAGGACAGGCTCGGGGCCGGCCACGGTCGGTCAGTTTAGACGGCTGTCTCTACGTTCTTGTCCGCTTCGGCTGGTGATCGTCCGGCTGCTACATGCGCCGTCTGGCGCAGGGGCACCTCGCGGATGAAGAGGGTCGCGACGAACGCGAGCACGATCATCGCCAACCCGGCCACGAACACCGGGTGCAGCGCGTCGGAGAGCCCGTGTCGGATTCCGGCCGCGATCGCCACCGGCAGATGAGCGAGCTGGGTCGGGTCGAACACGGAACCGGTGCTCGCACCACTGCCGGACGCCTGGAACTTCTGGAGCACGCTGGCGGGCAGGTATTTGGCCATGCCCGTCGCCAGGCCCTGGGTGAGGATCGTGCCCATGATCGCGAGCCCCAGCGCGGATCCCATCGAACGCGACAGCTGGGTGGCCGATGTCGCCACCGCCAGGTCGGCGCGGCTGACGGAGTTCTGCACCACGAGCGTGTAGGTCTGCATCGTGCAGCCGAGCCCGAGCCCGATCAGGATCATGGCTTCGACCAGGGTCTGGTTGGTCGTGTTGATGTCGAACGTCGTGATCATCAGGTAGCCCGCGGCCATCAAGGCGAGGCCGCCGAGCAAGATGACTTTGTACCGACCCGTACGCGAGATGAGCTGGCCGCTCCCGATGCTGCTCACCACCATGGCCAGGAGCATCGGGACCAGGATCTCGCCGGAGTTGGTGGCGCTGTTGCCGATAACGCCTTGCACGAATACAGGCAGGAAGAAGATGGCGCCGAACATCGTCATCGCCACGCCGATCCCGGCGATGTTCGAGAAAGTGAAGATGCTGCTCTTGAACAGATAAAGCGGAAGGACCGGTTCTGGCGCCCGCCGCTCGAACCAGACGAACGCCACCAGCAGCAAGAACGCGGCCGAGTATAGGGCGATGATCTCCCAGGAATTCCATGCGTACTGGGTGCCTCCCCAAACGGTCGCCAGCAGCAGGCTCGTGATTCCCAGCGAGAGGGTCACGCTCCCGCCGATGTCGATGGAGTGCTTGCGGCGTTCGTTGGGGACGTGCATGTAGATCGCCACCACGATGAGCGTCAGCACTGCGAACGGCAGGTTGACGAAGAAGAGCCAGCGCCATGAGTAGTGGTCGGTGATGAACCCGCCCGCGGCAGGACCGACAATGGAAGCGAGCCCGAACGAGGCGCCGATCATGCCCTGGTATTTGCCGCGCTCTCGCGGCGAGATGATGTCGCCGATGATCGCCTGCGAGAGCGGCATGATGAAGCCCATGCCCGCGCCCTGGACGAAGCGCGCGAAGACGAGAAACCAGAAGTTCGGTGCGAGGCCCGACAGGGCAGAGCCGATCGCGAAGACGATGATCCCGGTCATGTACAGAGGCTTGCGCCCGTAGATGTCGGACAGCTTGCCAGCGATCGGGACGACGATCGTCGAAGCGAGCATGGCCGAGATCGGAATCCAGCTGTAGTCGGCGATACCGCCCAGCTCAGCGACGATGGTGGGCAGGGCTGGAGCTACGAGGGTCAGGTTGAGCGAGGCGATGAGAGAACCCAGCATCAGACCGGCAAAGACGGCGAGGACGGCCCGATCGACGCCCTTCTTCTCAGGAGCGGCGGTCGAGTCGCGAGCGGCGACTGCCGTCATGCCCGGCTTTCCACCGGTTGCTGGCGATGCGATGCCACGTCGGCCAAAGCTCGCCAGCCCCGGGTCAGCGCGGCCAGATCCTCGGGTGACAGCTGGGACATCCACCGGCGGAGATGCATGTGGCTGCCTTCTCTCAGGTCAGTGACCAGCTGGATCCCTGCTCGAGTCAGGCTGAGAAGCACACGCCGGCGGTCGGCGGTGTCCTCGTGGCGTTCGACATATCCGGCCCGAACTAAGCGGTCCGCGAGGACGCTGGCCGCCGGCATGGCGATGCCGAACAGCTCGGCCAGCCGCCCGACCGTCGCCACCTCCTCATCGCGAAGGAGGTAGATCGCTCGCAGCTGCTGCATCGAGATGTCGAGATGGCGCCAGCGACTGGCGGTCGAGGTCAGCAGCGCTCGGTGGACCTTCTTGTAGGCGATGAGCGCCTCATCCACTGAGCCCTCGGTCATAGTTGCACTTTATCAAACTATTCGGTAAGACGAAACATTCGGCGGTGGCGGAAAGAACCTACCGGCTGCGCGGAAGGCCCAGCACCCGCTCGGCGAGGATGTTCCGCAGCACCTCCGACGTGCCCGCCTCGATCGTATTCGCGCGTGAGCGCAGGAACTGGTACTTCCAGCCATCGCCGTCGCCAACCTGTCCCGCAGGGCCCGCGACGTCGACCGCGGTTTCCGCCATCTGCTGGTTGAGCTCCGACCACATGAGCTTGAGGATCGTGCCCTCCGGACCGGGGATCCCGTTCCGCTTCATGGCGGTGACGGCTCGGTAGCCATTCAGCTGCAGCGCGCGCGCCTCGATCGTGTATTTGGCGATCTTCTGGCGCACCAGCGGATCCGAACCGCGCCCCAGCCTGCGAGCATGGTCGGCGAGTTCCGCGGCCGTGATCTGCGCTCGCGTCGCCAGCGCCATCCCCAGCGTGCCCCGCTCGTGTAGAAGCGTGGTCATGGCGACTGCCCAGCCATGGCCGGCCTCGCCCAGGATCTGCGACTTCGGCACCTTCACGTCTTTAAAGAAGATCTCGTTGAACTCGGCGTCACCTGTGATCTGGACGAGCGGCCGCACCTCGATCCCAGGGCTCTCCATGTCGACGAGCAGGTAGGTCAATCCGTCACGCGGGTTGGCCTCCGTGCGCTCGCGCGTGAGCAACATGCACCACCTGGCGACGTGCGCCAGCGTTGTCCAAACCTTCTGTCCATTGACGATGTAGTGGTCGCCTTTGTCCTCAGCGCGGGTCTGAAGTCCCGACAGGTCGCTGCCGGCGTTGGGTTCGCTGAAACCCTGGCACCAGATCTCCTCGGCGGAGAGCAGGGGCGGCAGGTAGCGCCTCTTCTGCTCTTCGGTCCCGTGGGCGATGACGACCGGCCCGCCCATGCCCAGCCCGATCACGTTGATAGGTTCGGGCGCCTGCGCCAGGATC
>WNFT01002762.1_pt1 | contig 15079 bp, 13 predicted proteins | sample 5400191 | NCBI WGS metagenome assembly WNFT01 (sample SAMN13153359, study PRJNA577476) | soil metagenome | isolation source: 80 cm saprolite under Madrone tree | place: USA:California | collected 2016-06-14 | reverse complement strand
GCGGAGAAGACGATGCGGTTGGGTATGACAGTCTGGCCGATGCGAATGGGTGTGAAGAGATATTGGTACTGTCCGGCCATAAAACTCCTAAAATACAGGGTTGGCTAGCAGCAAGAGCCACGGCCCCACGCCCTATTGTACAACGGAAAGCCTTCGCAGGGAAGTTGATGCTTTCGCCTCTCACCTTCGTCACAGTCTCCAAAACAACGCCCAAAAGGGTAGACATTCCCCGTCTGGTATGGTATAATTAGCGCAATCAGCAACAAACAACCGGGAAGACACCTGAACGGACGAGGGTGATTGTCTATGGACACAGTCTCATCAACATCACGGGTTGCAACGTCACCAACAGTGTCAGCGACTCGCAATAGTAGCTAATACACACTAGGGACGGTTTGCCCTGGTGTTTTTTATTTCTTCCCACTCTTAGGATAACGCGCATTCATAGCCGGGCTCATCGATCATTCTTCTTTTTCATGTCCGATGGGTACTCATCAAGCATTGGAGCTTGATGAAGGTTGAAACGTCGCTCGCCGATACGAGCGACGGAGCGAACGAAAGGAGGAATGCCCTGCATCTTTGATGACAGCATCCAGTCTTGCTGCTAGATGATCGTTGACACTCTCACTCACACACACGCGAGCTATCGGCGCGATAACACGTGAAAGAATAGATGCGCGACTATGCAAGTTTGACACTTGCAAGCGTATATACACGAAATGTGGCGCGGAGTGGTTACTAGAAAAAAAGGAGCGTACCGACCGTGAATTCAAGCATGATCAATAAGATCGCTAAAGCCAAGCGTTATGCAGAGGAGCCTGAGCGGATCCAATTCACTCGCTTCGAGGCAACGTTCCGGGGCGAGAATGATGTCCATACCACCAACTACGACAATGGTGAATGGAACTGTACTTGCCGCTTCTTCCAGGACTGGGGTGACTGCAGCCATACAATGGCCATGCAGCGCGTATTGGGCGTGACTATTCCTGCAGCTCATCGTCATGGCATCCCTGCGGGAATCGGCACTGGCCCACTCCTCCACTAACCCCGATTTCAGACGCCTGGCTTCGTGGGTCTTATGACTTCTACGAAAGCCACTCGAAACCAGATAGGAAGCACTGAGATCCGTGAGATCGAAACAGTGCTTCTTTTTTTGTAGCTCTTCAGGTTTTGAGGGTTTTACCCGCCGATAGCCGGTACAAAGTGCAGAATGATGATCACAGAAAACATAAGGAGTGCCAGGATGGCGATCACTACCAGTTCTCGGCGCACATAAGCGTAATGTTCCGTTGTGATTAACGGAGCTGATGCCCGATGCTGCGTCTTCAGCACGGCTTGACGGCGAGCCGCAGCACGCGCTGCTGCACCTCTTTTAGGCACTAGCTCACTTTCTTCTAATATGTTTGGTTCATCTCGAGGCGCAACACGCGCTGCTGCACCTCTTTTAGGCGCAGGGATACTGACATTGATGGCATCGTCACTGGGCGTCTCTGGAACTGCGTGCTGCGCCGCAGCCCTTCTTCTAGCAGCTGCACCTTGAGCGATTTTCTCGCTTGCAGTGTCAAGAGCGACTGCTGTGCTCATGACAGCTCGTTCATCACTGCTTGCGGCTTCAACCCCAGTCTCGGCTTCCATTGCTGCCGAGGGTTCTTGCTCCTCCACGGTTTGGCGCACGAGTTCGATGCTTTTCTGCATCCTTGGCTTATTGCGCTGCGCCCCAGTACGGGCGGATTTCTTCGGCATAGTTGTACACTCCCTGCCCGCCAACCGATCTCTCAGGTATGGCGAGCTTGTTTTCTCAGATAGTCCTTCTTGTTAGTGGTGAGTGCAGGCTGTGCCACCGCAGGTGGCACAGCCTGCACTCACCACTAACCCCCGGCGAACTGCCGTATGTAGAATGCCGATCCCTATTCTAACACAGCACAAGAAATATGGAAAGGTGGTAATAAGACGCGACAGAGCTATTCAAAAGTCGCGTTTCGTGGATTTTCCTCGCGCCTGCGTCGCTCGCTGAGAGGAAGTGTTGAGGTTGTGGCAGGCTGAAAGCCTGCCACAACCTCAACACTTCCTCTCAATGTCAGCCCGCTTGCGGGCTGACAGGAGCAAAAGGACCAACTTTAAATAGCCCTGCGGCAGAGTCGAGAGGCATTTGACAATCGTACCACTCTATGCTATTACTATGGCACAAGGGGGCAACATCAACAGGGCACAATAAGCAAAAACTCATTTTCAAGTGACTGGCCCATAAGGCTGGTCCTTTTTTCTATAATTGGCGAACAGAAGCAGGAGCAACGAACAATGGCAAGAATAGTCGTCGCAATGAGCGGCGGCGTTGATAGCTCGGTCGCCGCCGCGCTACTCAAAGATCAAGGGCACGAGGTGATTGGCATGATGCTCCGCCTCTGGTCAGAACCTGGCGTTATTGAAGACGACGGCATTGAGCGCGTCGTGCAAAATAAATGCTGCTCCCTCGAAGCAGTTGATGATGCTCGGCGCGTTGCACGCATGCTCGATATACCCTTTTACCTGGTCAACGTCGAGCAAGAATTCAAAGAGAACGTCGTCGACTTCTTTTACCAGGAATACGTCGCGGGACGTACTCCCAACCCTTGCCTGGTTTGTAATCGCCATATTCGCTTCACCTTGCTGCTCAAGCGGGCCCTGGCACTCGATGCCGACTACCTGGCAACCGGCCACTATGTGCGTGTGGATGATCATCCAGTCACCGGCAAGCGCAGGCTGCGACGCGCAGTTGACCGCGAGAAGGATCAGTCATACGTGCTCCACGTGCTCAACCAGCAACAGCTCGCCCATGCCTGCTTCCCATTGGGACCCTACACCAAGCCACAGGTGCGGGCCATGGCAGCAGAGCGCGGCATGAGCGTGGCAACGAAGGCGGAGAGCCAGGAAATTTGCTTCGTCGCACAGAACGATTATCGCGGCTTCATCAATCGCTATGCAGCCTCCCTGGCAGAAACGAGGGACATTGTTCCTATAGGCACGACAGCTGGCTCAGTAATCACAGTGCCCAGGCCTGGACCGATCTATGACCAGGGCGGCGAACTCCTGGGGCGTCATCGCGGACTGGCCTACTACACCATCGGACAGCGTAAGGGGCTGGGACTGACCTCCCACGAACCACTGCACGTATTGCAGATCAATGCCGTGCAGAATGCGCTCATCGTCGGTCCGGCACAGGCTCTGGAGAAGACAGGCTTCACTGTTCGCAATATGCACTATCTCAGTGGCGCCATACCAACCGAGCCGTTTGAAGCTGCTGTACGTGTACGTTACAAGGCACCCGAACAAGCTGCCCTCGTGACTCCCCTGGAGGGAAACCGTGCACTTGTCACGCTGGTATACCCACAGCGCGCTATCACGCCTGGACAAGGTGCCGTCTTCTACGGCGGCGAGGACGGCGACGAAGTGTTGTGCGGAGGAATTATAGAATGACCGATCAGGCACATATTCGAAATTTTTGCATCATTGCCCATATTGACCACGGCAAATCGACATTGGCAGATCGCCTGTTGGAATTTACAGGAACCGTTTCCAAACGAGAACTAACCGAACAGATGCTCGACCAGATGGATTTAGAGCGCGAGAAGGGCATTACCATCAAAGCACAGGCCGTGCGTATGCTCTACACCGCGCTCAATGGCGAAGAGTATGAACTGAATCTGATCGACACACCCGGCCATGTCGATTTCACCTACGAAGTATCACGCAGCCTGGCCGCGTGCGAAGGAGCACTGCTGGTCATCGATTCTACCCAGGGCATTGAAGCACAGACGCTGTCCAACCTGTACCTGGCCGTTGAAGCTGACCTCAGCATCATTCCCGTCATCAACAAAATCGATCTGCCGAGCGCTGATCCTGAACGGGTCAAGCAGGAAGTCGAAGACGTGATTGGCTTGCCCAAGGAGGAATGTATTCTGGCTTCAGCGAAGGAAGGCATTGGCACTCAGGATATCTTAGAAGCGATTATCAAACATATCCCTCCTCCCAAAGGTAACGTAGATCAGCCGTTGCGTGCACTTGTCTTCGACTCTCACTACGACTCGTATAAAGGCGTCATCGCTTACGTGCGCATTGTCGACGGACACCTACGCGAAGGTGAGCGGATTGCCATGATGGCCGCCGGCAGTACCACCGAGGTCCTGGAGGTTGGCTACTTTCAGCCACGCCTGATCTCCACCGGTGCACTGACTACTGGCGAGGTCGGCTACATCGCAACAGGCTTCAAGAACGTCAAGGACTGTCGTGTGGGTGACACCGTCACAGTTCCCCAGGCGCTCGGCCAGGTCGAGGCGCTACCCGGCTACCAACCTGCCAAACCCATGGTCTTTGCAGGCATCTACCCCGTCGAAGGCAACGACTATCCGCTATTGCGCGATGCGTTGGATCGCCTGAAACTCAACGACGCCTCCCTGTTCTATGAGCCAGAAACCTCGACGGCCTTGGGCTTTGGTTTCCGTTGCGGCTTTCTTGGCCTGCTGCACATGGAGATCGTGCAGGAACGCTTAGAGCGCGAGTACAACCTGGATATTCTTGCGACGGCTCCGAGTGTGGAGTACCACGTCACTAAGACCGACGGCGAGCTGGTGCAGGTCGACAATCCATCAGAGTTTCCTTCACAGGATGCGATTGAGAAGATCGAAGAGCCATGGATGGATATTTCTATCTTCACGCCCACCCGCTACATCGGTACCGTTATGGACCTGGTGACCACGCGGCGTGGCACGTTCAAGGAGATGAAGTACATTGAGACTGAGCGTGTCCTGTTGACGTACAGTATGCCGTTGGCAGAACTGATCGTTGACTTTTATGACCAACTGAAATCGCGCACCCAGGGCTATGCCTCGCTCGATTACAGCTTTGGGGGCTACCAGCAAGCAGACCTGGTGAAACTCGATATCCTTGTCAATGGCTATCCCGTTGATGCCCTCTCACTGGTTCTGCACCATGAGAAAGCATACCAGCAAGGGCGAATACTGGTGGAGAAGCTGCGTCGGCTGATCCCGCGTCAACTCTTCGAGGTGCCTATTCAAGCTGCGATTGGCTCGCGTGTCATTGCCCGCGAAAACGTCAGGGCTCTGCGGAAAGATGTGCTTGCCAAGTGTTATGGCGGGGATGTCACACGCAAACGCAAGCTGCTGGAGAAGCAAAAAGAAGGTAAGAAGCGACTGAAAATGGTGGGCAACGTCGAGATTCCACAAGAGGCGTTTATGGCGATTCTATCGCTCGATGATTAATGGTAACTCCTCGGGTGCTTAACTCCTCGCCGCACGTGCGGCGAGGAGTCCTGAGAGGTTACGATTAACGATCTGCCGTAATAGCAGCAAGGACCAGACATATATCTGGCCCTTGTGTGTTTTGTTCTGCACAACTCCCGTGTCACGTCAACCGAGCTTTACTACATTATAGAGAGGGCATAGTAGGAATAGAGATATGCCCATCGCAGTATCCTCTGTGTACCCCTGCCAACCTGCGACGTAAGCCGTCGAAAGACCGGCTATGCTGCACATACATGCTATAGACGCGGTAAATCAGGTACTGGTCAGACGCTCAGAGGCTCGGTATGCCCGCCGTCACGGGCTTCACTTGTCAATCTGAAATACCATCCCTAAGAGGCGTATTGGTTTCTTCATTGGCATGTTAATTCTCCTTTCGGAAGCACCAATGTAAGGTCCTTCGCCTAATGCCAGGGTTTCTTTGCTTCCCTGGAATTCCCTTATGGGAATATACTCTATGTTACCATAGTATGTCGTAAAAGTCAATGTTGCTGCCACTTCAAAAAAGGAAGTATTGGCTATGTTTCACGCGGGATATTTCGTTCGGTGGGGTCTGGAAGCCCAACCGTATCTGGCGGCGAGTCTGGCGAGTCCACGGGAACTGTTGGCGGAACCCTACCCGCTGGTGCATCAGGGGTTGATTCGCCGATGATGTCGCGATCCAAGATGGGATGATAGTCTTCCGTCGCATCTTGATCTGTGGTCGTGTCAGCCATGGTAGCATTTTGCCGATCAGTGGTGGTTCCTCTGGCGGCCGCACTATCTGGATTGAAGAGATAGCTCGACGAGGTCGGGTCGAGCGCTCCAGAAGGAGCCTGTCTCACCATTTCGGCGAAGTTTTCCAGGTCGTGTTGCAATACCGCGTCAAAACGGCTACCTACGCCCAGGTTTTCCCCAATGTTGCCAAGCACCCCTGCCGGGGGATCATAGTCGATGAAGACGTCCACGAGCGTCTGCTCCGGTCCGGGTGCTCGAAAGGTCACTCTGCCCGAATTTTTCAGGCCACTGGTGGATACCCAGCCAATGCGCTGGTCCTCAAGCCAGTTCTGATTAATGGCATCCCACTCGTGGTGACCCGCTACTTCAGCTACCCAATGGCTGCTTTGATCGTCATAATAGGTCACTTCCTTGACGAAGCTCATGAACTTCGGAAAATCGTTGAAATGGGTGAATAGTTGATATACCTGGTGTACAGGTGCATTGACTGTCACCGATGCATGGTGCTCTGCCATAGACGTTTTTCCTCCTCTCTTTCATGTGATTAGAAACACGAACCAACGGGTGCGTCGGACTCAGGTAGAGAAACAGTACCACTCTATTCTTACTCCTTGCAACTTCTCCTATAGTATGAAATAGAATGTGTTATCATCCTCTATTCACTGGCTACGCGAGCTGTCCAGGATCATTCAAGGAGAGGAGAAATTAAGAGAGGAATTGAGTGATATGAGTAAGAAGCGATCTACGTGGTTGTTGCTACTGCTTGCAATACTAGCGCTGAGCACTATATTGCTGGTGGCCTGTGCGCGCCCAGGCAGTCCTACTGCCAACACCGGCCAGGGGGCCCCAAGCAGTTCGGGGAACACCGGAGGAGGCCCGCCTACTGTCCACATGGGTTCGACGAATTTTGTACAATCCAGCGTGGATGTCCCCAAAGGTTCAATGCTGATGCTGGTCGATGACATGCCAGTTCTCCACATTCTTGCTAACGGTAGTTGGCAGAATGGCGTGGCCAAACCAGCGAAGGAGCCAGGCGCTCCGACAGTCAATAATCTGCAGGTCAATGGCAACACCGTGGAAATTGGTCCGTTTGCGACGGCGGGGACATATCATATTTATTGCACCATTCATCCGAATATGAATCTGACGATTACTGTTAAATAACCCGGTGGGGTAGCTATTCAGGTCTCCTCGTCGCACGTGCTCGATAAATCGGCACTCTACTTGCGGCGACTCGCTCAGTTCGATAGTGAGTGTGGGCATTGCCGCCGCAGGCGGCAATGCCCACACTCACTACCAAACCCCTGCGAACTGCCGTAGAGTGCCGATTTATCGAGCTCGTACCTGAAGAGTTTCTGAACCAGCCTGGAATAGCTGTGCCAGGTACCGTTGTTAGAAGAAGTAGGAATATTGGGTAGGCGGAATTGCAGGTTTTCAGTCTCTCATATAATATATGCGTGAGCCATAAAGCTCCTGCTTGAAGGGATAGGAATGTTGTCCCTGGCGATGTAACCAATCACTCATGCTGAGCGTACTGATTAGTGAGATGCAGACTCACACCAAGCGCTAGTTTCGTATTTTGCCAGCTACATACAGCGTCTCGCGGATATCGTGCTTGAGAGTTTTGCACAAGGGAAAGGTAAAAACCCATGACCACGACAACACCAGAAGAAACAAAAATTAACCGCGCTCTAGAGTTAGTTGGTGGCACTATTGATCCTGAAATTGCCGAGTCATACTCTTCACTGGAGGCCCGCATTCTGGCTCAGGCCCTCGAAAATGTAGAATTGGCGGAACGCCGCCTGCGCGAGATTCAAAAGCTGGTGGGTGATCGCGATGAGGTGCTGGTTTAACCTCATATCTCTATGCTCCTGCTAACGGCAGCGCAAACCAGAAGGTAGCACCTTGCCCAGGAGCACTGTGGACGCCGAACTGCCCCTGATGCTGCTCAAGGATCGTCCGGCAGATATGTAATCCGAGTCCCAGGCCTCCACCGGAGCCGTTCTGCGTCTCGATTCCCTCGACACGGTAAAAGCGCTCCCAGATACGCTCTTGTTCGGCAGCGGGTAGTCCCGGTCCATAATCTTGCACGGCGACACGCGCTCCAGACTCGTTCACTTGTAGGGAAACCTCGACGGGCTGATCGGCTGCCGAGTATTTGAGACCATTGGTCAGATAGTTGGTCACCACCTGCCCGATACGGTCTTCATCGGCGATCACAGGCACAATCTCTTGTGTAGGCAGTGTTAAAGTAATCGAACGTTTTGGAACCAGAGAACGCATTTCCTGCACCACATCGCGTACAATTGCCGCCAGGTCACAGCGCTTCAGGCGCAGACGCAACTTATTCTCCTGAATGCGTGAAACATCCAACAGGTCACCCGCAAGGCGGTTCTGTACCTCCACTTGCCGCTCTGTACGATCGAGCAATTCTTGTATATTCGTTAGCGTTCTGCTCAGATCCGAGGTCCATGCCGCAACTCGCTTTAAGAGGCGTTTTGCTAACTGAATATTGCCCTTCACGCTGGTCAGTGGTGTTCTGAGTTCGTGGCTGACCATAGCCAGGAAGCTATCCATGCGTCGGTTCGCCTCTTGTAAGGCAAGTGCTTTGGCCTGGGCCTCCGTACGCTCTTGCAGCAGCCGCTCACGCTCTATCACCAGCGCTGCCAGCTTCGCTACTGCTCCGGCCAGTGCCAGCTCCTCTTGCGTATAGGCATGCTTTGTGCCACCGTGATCCAACGAGAGGATGCCAACGAGTTGCTTGCTTATCATCATAGGAGCAAGCAGTATCGTGGAGATACCATAGGGGTTGGGACGATCGCTCAATGGAGGTTGTGTCATATCAAGCACGACCACCTCATTTGCATGTAGACGTGAGTCAATCGTCGAGCCAGCAAATCGCTCGCTCAGGTGGAAGCCTGGACGCCTGGCATACCAGTGCTGTGCTTGTTCAGGCGGTAGTCCCACGACAGCCAACGAATGCCACGCCCCCGTCTCTGGATCGACGGTCGTGATGCTCACACGTTGACACCCCAGTATGCTACGGATCAGTTCCACCAGGCGTAATGCCACTTCCTGCGTCGATGGCGGCGTATTCTCTGTCAGACGCTCGACATCAGCAGGCGCTTGCACGAGTGCCTCTGCCATCGCCAACAGGGCGTTGAGTGCCTCGTGAGAGCGACGCTCCAGGTGACGACGTTCTGTCACATCGCGATATATCACCACACCGCCGACAATCTGCCCCTGTTGGTCGCGCACAGGTGCTCCACTTGCGCTCACCTGTATCGTGCGCCCATCCAGGGTCGTGAACGTGACATCTATGGTATGTGCTCCGCTCAGTACCTCACCACGCAGAATGCGCGTCATCGGCCATTGCTCCTCTGGGAGCAGTTGGCCATCTTCGTTGCGCGTAGCTACGCGAGACATGCGCTCATGCAGTGGACCTGAGACAAAGTCGGGTTGGATATTAACCGCAAGAAGTTCGCGGAAGGCAGCATTGGCCTGTAGAATATTGCCCTTGTCATCATAGACGACCACCGGATCGGCCATCGCCTCGAAGATCGCTTCAAGCTGGCTGGCTCCCTCGGGGGTTTTAGGTGCCTGCTCTGCGAGACGACACGCCAACTGATATTGCTCTGATCTATCGGGTACAGCAGCGATAATGTCTGATGTATCCATAGGTTTATCCTCTCTGGTGGATGCCAAGTCCACATATAGCTGCCACATCAATACGGTTTTTTGTAATTACTCAGGTGTCTGATTCCTCGCCGCACGTGCTCTCATTACCTGCCCCCCAGGCAGGATTGCTCGGCACTCTACAGCGGCTCGCGTTTTTTGCTGCGGGCTTGGCAGCCGCAGGCTGCCAAGCCCGCAGCAAAAAACTCTTGCGAACCACCGCAGGTGGTGAGGAGTCCTGAGCAGTTACGGTTTTTTAATATATTACAACAAATGGCAGGGATCGCGTGGACATGAAACGCTACTAGCCCTTATAGCGTGGTGTAAATGAAGTTGTAGCACCCCCTAGGGGGTAATCGGTCTTGACAAGGAATGGAGGTATGTCATGAAAGTTACCCTTACTACTGATGCGAGTCAGTCTAATGCTAATGCGGCCAAAGATAGAGCTAGCGCAGTCGCACAGTCGGTGCAGTCTGGCTTAGCAAAAACTCAGGATACCGTGCAAACGGGACTGAGCACGGCCCAGGACGTGTTGCAAAGTGGACTGGACGTAGTTCAGGATGCCTGGACCCGCAACGTCAAGAAGGCCAACAAGAACTTGAAAAAGACGCAGAAAAAGATGAGGTCCGTCCAGGGTAGCGTCCAATCGGGACTGAGCACGGCCCAGGACGCGTTGCAAAGCGGATTGGATGTGGCTCAGGATGCCTGGACCCGCAACGTCAAGAAGGCCAACAAGAACTTGAAGAAAGCGGGAAAAAGCATCAAAGGCGTGCAGGGGTCGGTGCAAGATCAACTCGCCAGCTATGCACGTAAACGCAGGCGGGCAAAAATGCTGTTCCGTTTAGGTCTGCTAGTGGGGGTCATGCTGGCATTCTTGTATACCCCGTGGCCAGGGGCCGACATCCGTCGTCGCTTGTCGGCATGGTGGCAGCAGGTGCTTGCTGCCCAGCCAGTAGAGACCTGATTGAGCGTAGGCTCTCCCGTCAATCGGGTTCAGCATCACCCTGACCTGCGAAGAACCGAGGGAAGAGCAACCTCAAATGTAGCTCCCTGTCCGGCGGATAGGGAGCTACATTTGGGTTGAGTTCCGCTGATCAGCAGCCTGGCGCAGGCTGCAACTGGGCCTTCAGCGTTGTGCGCAGCAAAAGCTTAGCGCGGTGGAAGTATGTCTTGGCGGTAGCCTCGGGCATACTGAGCACCTGCCCAATCTCCGAAAAGCTGAGTTGACCGATATAGCGCAAGAGTACCACCGAGCGAAACTTGGGCGGCAAGGTTTGGATAGCGTTCTGCAAGTGTTGCTGGAGATCGTGACGCTCCGCCAGGTCTTCTGGTAGCGGACCCGGGTCGGGCATGTCGGCCAATGGTGGTGTTCCGGCCTCGTCATCCCTCGACTCCAACTGCGAGAAGTGGATCGCATACCTGCGTCTGCGCCGTAGCTCGTCCGCACAGCAGTTGCGCGCAACCTGGAACAACCAGGCCTTAAAAGGGTCGCTCCTATTGAGCGTCGGTAAAGAAGTGTAGAAGCGGAGAAATACCTGCTGCAACACGTCACAAGCCTGGTCGTAATCACCTAAAAAACGGTAGATGAGGTTAAAAAGCGGCGTACTATAGCGATGGACTAGAACCTCGAATGCTCGCTGATCACCGGCGAGTGTTTGTTGCGCTAATATAGCATCCGATATTTCAGGACTTGATCCTTTCACGTATTCTTGGGTTTGCATAGGTAATAGCCTTCCTTTCATCTGATAATGAGAGTAGCGCCTACCAGTATAAATTGCAATGAATTTTCGCCCTATAAACTCTACTTTAATGCATTCTAAACAGAAACTAAAACATGCGGAGAGAATCTGATACTCCTCTTATTTTTTCTCAGAATAACCTCTTCATATTCTCATCTTTTTAATACAGACTGAGCAATACAAAACCAGTGCAGGGCGGTCTCTGCACTGGTTTTGTATTGCTCAGTCTGTACTAGGAGGTGATTTACCTCATGGTTTCATTTGTGCTTTTGCAGCGGGCATGGCAGCCGCAGGCTGTCATGCCCGCTGCAAACACCTCTTGCGAACCAATTCGCTATCGCTCGCACACCATCCCCCGGATGGCGCCCGAAGGTGGTGAGGTGTCCTGAAGAGTTACGTAGGTTTTTTGAGATGGGACCCCTCTGGAAGGAGTAACATAGCACCAGGTTTAGGCATGATCCAGGCGACGCAACTCGATTTTCCCGTTGCGGACACGCAGCGCGAATATCGGTTGAGCATAGACCGCCGGACCATTCATCACGCTGCCATCGGCCATACAGAAACCAGACCCATGCCAGGGGCAGGTGACAATACCGTCCTTCACCGTGCCTTCATCCAGGGGGCCGGCCTGGTGGGAACACGTTGCAGCGATGGCGTACATGGACTTGCCATCTTTCAGCAGCACCGCCGGAATGCCGGATACATCGACACGTGTCAACTTGCCCTCCTCCAGGTCTTGCACGTCCATGACCGGCACAAAGTCGTCCGAGCCACCTTCCCAGGCCACATGGTTCACACCAACACCTTTCGCGAAGGACAACTCGCCACCCAGATAGGCCGACAACAACACCGTCACATAGCCCGTTGTCGAGAAGGCAATAGCCGTGCGGCGCCGGCCGGTCAGGCGCAGTATCCACGAGGTCAGATACAAGAGTATGATGCTGCCATTGAGCAGCCCATGCATCAAACCGACTCGGCGGTCGGTCCCATCCAGGTCACTCCAGTCGGTCAAACCCGTCACGGCTGCCCCGGTCGCGCCTGCCAGGCCTAGCAAGAGCGTCAGGTCTGCGCCACGAGCAATTCCCTCATCCTCATTGTTGAGCCAGGCGAGGTCGAGCAGCGTCGTGCCACTCCACCCCCCGAGGGGAACATCGGTGAGCAGAGGATGGAGCGCATGTCCCAGCCATGTACCATTAAGCACATCCTTGAGTTTGCGATTGGGCTGTCCCGGCTGGCCAAAGAACTTCAAAAGCCGGTTCTGGATAGGGGTGGCCAGCTTGTCGAGCCACGTTTGGCTCTCAACTATCTGGCCGATCAGATGCCGTATCGGCGGGTTCAGCGGCGGAGTCTCCGCCCAACTCTTTTGTTGTGTGGATATCGCTTCCGTAGACATTGGTCACATTCCTTTCCAATTCCAATAGACGAACTCTTTTACGTTACCGCAAGCCAACAGTAATCACATGGTGGATTCACGCCTAACACTGAGAAGGGCACCTCTGATAGGCGCTGATGACGGATGTAGCGCACAACGGCCTCATTGTGCGCATAGAAACGCTGCACACACTTCAGCGCACTTTGCCACGAGCGAAAACGTACGGTCATCTCCTGCTGCGAAGGCAGCGCCACACACGTGAAACCGTGTGCTTCTAGCCAGTCATAGTCCTGCTCCCGTGGCCAGATCACCACAATCTTGCCCCCCTGTTTCGTCACACGCCGCAGTTCTGCTAGACCTGACTCACCGCCTTGTTCGGCTGTAGCCGTGAAAGCCGAGCAGGAAATGGCCATGTCAACATGCTCATCTGGCAGCGGCAGCTCATCAAAATGACCTGGATATGCAACGATGCGATCGGTGGACGTAGATGCCAGCTTGTGCTCCAGGATACGCAACAAACCAGGCGCAGGCTCTACAGCATAGACGAGCCTGGCTCCATGGCGTACACACTCGAACGAGGCACGCCCACTGCCTGCTCCCGCGTCGAGCACCACTCTGCCTTGCAGGTCTGGCTCCAACTGCTGAAAAATGCCAGGGTGCAGTTGCTCCCCCTCGGTCAGTTCCTCGTACAACTCAGGTGTTTTCCAGTAGGTCAGTTCCCAAAACAGATTATCGAGTATCTGTCGGCGAGCCGCTTCTATCTGAGCCTGTGTCGCAGGACGGCGTAGCTCCTCCGTGAAATGGGGATGCTGAGTCGGTGGCATATTGCGCCTGATACGCTCCACTAGCTCTGTTGACGTACCTTGAAGACTCCGCCTCAGATTTTCCGGCGTCAAACCAAAGCTGCCACTGCTCAGCATTTTGTGCAGCGTGGCATCATCGAAGACCATTATGTCCTCAATCTGAAACGGGTTCTCAAATGACGTCTCACGATGGGCAGAAGTCGAGCTACTCATCCTCATCTTCCTGTGCTTGTGTGCTTAGGCATGGTTCAAATCGATGCGACAGTTTGCAAAAAAGCATGTGGCTATAAAAGGTCTTGTAGAGCCACACGACATTTTATTTTGACTGTTCAAACTGTCACATTCGTTTAAGCTTTCTTGTAACTACTCAGGTGTCTGATTCCTCGCCGCCTGCGGCGGCTCGCGTCTTTTTTGCTGCGGGCTTTGCAGCCGCAGGCTGCAAAGCCCGCAGCAAAAAAACTCTTGCGAACCACTGTAGGGTGCCGATTTATCGAGCACGTGTGGTGAGGAGTCCTGAGCAGTTACGCCATACCGTTATTGTACAATGCGCGCTATTCCATTCGCGAGCCGCCGCCGACGGCTCGCGTCCTGTTTGCTGCGGGCCTGGCAGCCGCCGACGGCTCGCGTCCTGTTTGCTGCGGGCCTGGCAGCCGCAGGCTGCCAGGCCCGCAGCAAACAACTCTTGCGAACCACCGCAGGTGGTGAGGAGTCCTGAGGAGTTACTCCCCACCATCGAATAGTGTCATCTACATATATGATAGCTTACCACATAAAAATTAGAATTAGCTTAGTATTTTCATTGTTGACTTGCGCCTAGACATACCATTATTTATAATCTCTCATAGAGTGTTTAGTAGTTCTTTCTGTAATGAACAGTACAGTTTAGATATAATCTGGAAAGGAGCATACAATGACCGTCGTGCAAAGTTGGGGGCAAGCGATCTTAACAGCGTTTACCAACGCCCTCAACCTTCTGCTTACCTTCATTCCCAGGCTACTTGGTTTTCTCGTCATCTTGCTGGTCGGATGGCTCGTTGCTACTGCCGTGAGCAAAGCTCTGACCTTCCTCCTGCGCAAGGTCGGCTTTGACCGCCTGGCGAATCGTGTTGGCCTGACACGGATAGAACAGAATATGGGCATACAGCTGGATACCGCCGGCATCCTGGGGAAAATCGCCTACTGGTTCATTTTCATCGTTTTCCTGGTACCTGCCGTGGACGCCCTGGGCCTGACCACCGTGAGCGGCGTGCTGAATACCCTCGTCGCCTACATTCCCAACGTGTTCGTCGCGATCCTGGTGCTCTTCCTGGGCACATTGGCGGCTACCTTTGTTGCTGACATCGTGCGCGGTGCTACCGCCGGGGCCAACATTGGCAGCCCTGGCATCTTTGCGGCTATCGCTCGCTGGGCCATCATCGGCTTTGCGGGCCTGATCGCTCTTGAGCAGTTACAAATCGCCCCTGCTCTCATCACTGTGCT
>WNFT01005705.1_pt1 | contig 15083 bp, 16 predicted proteins | sample 5400191 | NCBI WGS metagenome assembly WNFT01 (sample SAMN13153359, study PRJNA577476) | soil metagenome | isolation source: 80 cm saprolite under Madrone tree | place: USA:California | collected 2016-06-14 | reverse complement strand
ATGGCCGTGGCCGGCGACTTGGACGGTGGCTGCAAGCTCATGGCCGAGGTCGTGCGCGAGAAGGGCGGGCGCTGGGTGGAGACGTTGCGAAGGCTGGCGATCGTGGGTCGCGTGCCGGCCGACGTGGCCGCAGCGGTCGAGGCTCGGCTCGCCGCAACAGCCGGCTCCACGTAGACTGCACGCGTCTTGGGAAAGTTCAAGAGTCAGCGCAGGGGTCCAAGGCGGCCCGAAAAGGCGCGCAAGCCGGAAAAGGACGACGGCGGCCAGAAAGAGCAGGCGGTCGTCATGGATGCGGTGGTCGCCCAGGCGCTGCCCAATGCGATGTTCGAAGTCGAGCTCGAAGGCGGGCACAAGCTCATCGCTTATGCGGCGGGCCGGATGCGTCGCTACTTCATTCGCATCACACCGGGGGACCGGATCCGCGTCGAGCTGTCGCCCTACGACCTGACACGCGGCCGCATCGTCTACCGCTACCGAGAGTAGTGCCCAGCGTCATCGAGGCGATCGGATCCGCCCGCGTCTTCGACCTCGAACAGCACCGGTTCGCAGGCGCGCCTTCGCATCCAGCCCACGCGCCCGGCTTCAACTACTTTCTGCACCGCCACCATGCGCGCGGCGCGCCCGAGGCGAGGACGAGCGCATCCGGCCTCGTCGTGATGCCAGAGCACTCGGGCACGCACATCGACGCCCTGGCTCACCAGGCCGAGAACATGATCCTTCACGGCGGCGTGCACGTCGACTCGGGCGTGCAGACGTCGGTGGGATTCCGAGTCCACGGTGTCGACACCCTCGAACCGCTGGTGTGCCGCGGCGTGTTGCTCGACGTCGCCCGCACCCAGCGCCTGCCGCCAGATCACGCCATCACCCGGTCGGAGCTCGAGCAGGCCGCCAGCGTCGACGGGGTGGAGGTCGGCGCGGGTGACGCCGTGCTGGTGCGGACCGGTTACGGCGCCCTTTGGACCGACGCGCCGCAGTACCTGCACGCGGCCGGCGTCAGCGCGGGCGGCACGAGGTGGCTTGTGGAGCGCGGGGTGCGCGCCGTCGGTGCCGACAACATCGCCTGGGACGTGATCGGCCCGCCCGACCCCGAGCTCGGCGTCACGCTCCCCGGTCACATGCTGCTGCTGGTGCGAGCCGGGATCCCGATCATCGAGAACCTCAACCTCGAGGAGCTCGCGGAGGCAGGCATCCACGAGTTCGCGTTCGTGTGCCTGCCGCTCAAGATGCGTGGCGCCACCGGGTCGCCGGTGCGCCCGATCGCGCTCGCCTGAGGCAATAAAAAAAGCGGCCGGGGAGATCCCGGCCGCATCGCGATTCGAGTCGAAGCCGCTTAGCGGCGACCCACCGTCTGAAAACAATCCAGGCAGTACACCGGCCGCGCCCCCGTGGGCACGAACGGCACCTGCGTCTGCTTCCCGCAATTCGAGCAGATCACGTCGTGCATGACCCGCGCTCGGCCGTTGCCCTCTGACGAGCGCCGCGCCGCCCGGCATTCCGGACACCGCCGCGGCTCGTTCTGGAGCCCGCGCGTTTGGTAGAACTCCTGCTCCCCCGCCGTGAAGATGAAATCGCGCCCACAGTCGCGGCACTGCAACGTCCTGTCCGAGAAACTCACCGTCTGGCCTCCCCTAGAAAGTCGCTCAGAGGCCCGGACGAAGGTGACCGGTCTACCCCCTCTAGCGGTTCGGGGGCGATTTTAACGCGCTTGCCGGGAATTTGGAGAGAGCGCTTTGTTAGGCGGGTACGGCTTCGCGCGCCTGGTCGGCCTCGTCGGCCTCATCAGTAGGCGTCGGGTCGGCGAATCCCGTCCGGCTGGGAGCCCCGGTGAGCGGGACTTCCTTGAGGAAGACTGTCGAGACCAGCGCCACGATCAGGATCAACCCCGCGAAGAAGTAGATGTCGTGCAGGGAGTCCGCGAGCGCCAGGCGGATGGCGTTCGCCACCGCCGATGGCAGCTGGGCCAGGGCGCCCGGTTGAAGGATGGAGTTGGCGCCGCCTGACGGCAGGTGCTGCAGCGCCTGGGCGGGGAGGTGCAGGTCGGCGATCCTGGCGCTGAGGTAGCCTGGCAGGCGGTTCGCCAGCACCGCGCCGAGGATGGAGCTGCCGACGGTGCCGCCCAGGTTGCGCCAGAACTGGATCTGGCTCGACGCCACACCCAAGTACTTGCGGGGGAGGGCGACCTGCACGGCAGTCAGGTAGAGGGGGAAGGTGGTGCCGATGCCGAGCCCGACCACGATCAGGGCGGCCACGACGCGCCATTCCTGAGTGGAAGGCGTGATCAGCGAGAGCAAGTACATGCCGACGATCATCACGGCGACGCCGAGCGTGCCGAGGAACCGGTAGTACTTGATCCGGCGCATCACGAACCCCGTGAGCGTGCTCGCGGCGAGCAGGCCGAACATCATCGGCGTGATGAGCGCACCGGAGTTGGTGGCGCTGATTCCAAGCACGCCCTGGAAGACCAGGGGCGTGAACAGGATCGAGCCGAACATGCCGAACGCGGTGAGGAAGCCCACGATCATCGACACCGTGAACGTCGTGTTCTTGAAAAGCTCCAGCGGCACGATGGGCTGCTCGACGCGGCCTTCGACGAAGACGAATGCCGCCAGCATCGCCGCCGCGAGGGCGAGCAGGCCCACCACCTCGGGCGAGGTCCAGGCGTGGTCGCGGGTGATGGAGAGGGCGATGAGCAGCGGGACCACGCCGGCAGCCAGCGTGAACGCGCCCCAGTAGTCGATGTCCCGCCACGACGCCTTCGAGCGGACGTACGGAAGGCCGACCAGCACGACCGCTACAGCGATGATGCCGACCGGGATGTTGACCTCGAAGACCCAGCGCCAGCCGAAGTGGTCGGTGATGAAGCCACCGGCCGTCGGGCCGATGATGGCGCTGAGCCCGAACACGCCGCCGAACAGGCCCTGGACGCGGCCCCGATTCTCGGGCGGGAACAGGTCGCCGATGACGGTGAAGACGGTGGCGAACAGCACCCCGCCGAAGATGCCCTGGATGCCTCTGAACACGATCAACTGGGTCATGTCCTGCGCCAGCCCACACACCACGGAAGCGGCGACGAAGCCGATCATCCCCGCGAGCAGGAAAGGCTTGCGGCCGAAGAGGTCGCCGAGCTTGCCGGCGATTGGGGTCATGGTGGTCGATGTCACGAGGTAGGCGGTTGTGACCCAGGCCAGGCGGTCGAGACCGTTCAGGTCGGCCACGATGCGGGGGATGGCGGTGCCGACGATCGTCTGGTCGAGGGCGGCCAGCAGCAGCGCCAGCATCGTGCCGGCGGTGGCCAGGATTACGCGCCTGCGCGACAGTCCCTGAGTGATCACTTTGCGAGCTCCTTCCTGGCGTTCTCGACCAGCTGCAGGCACAGGTGTCGCAGCTGCGCCAAGTCTTCCTTGCTGAACCCTTCGACCATCTCGAACTGGTGGTCGATGCCCTGCTTCCAGATCCCTTCGATCTGGCCACGGCCGGCCTCTGTCAACCGCGCCCGCACCGAGCGACGGTCGTCCGGGTCCGGGACGCGCGCTACAAGGCCGTCTTTCTCGAGGTGATCCACGAGCCCGGTGATGTTGCGGGGAGTCGACCCGAGGTCTTCCGCCAGGTCGCCCAGGGGGGTGTCGCCGCAGCGCAAGAGCCGGAAGAGCACGCCCATGCGGCCCTGACTGAGGCCGTGCTGTTCGGCCCAACGCTCCATGAGCATGCCCAGCGAGTGGCCGGCGATCTTCAAGGCGGCCAGGGCTTCGACTGCGCTCATGTCGACGCCGAGAGGAGCGAACAGCTCCCGCATGCGGACGCTGTACAGGCGGCCGGCCTCATCGCGGCCGAGCTCGTGGACGCTGTGCAGGTCCGGCGGCGCCCCGGAGGCGGGGAGGTTCATGGTGTTTCGGTTCATAGTGAAGGACTTCATTATCACCCTATACAGGGATTCGCGCCAAGTTATTCTCGACCCGATGTTCGCCGCCCTGGGGGACGAGGCCGGGTTCTGCGCCTGGGTTGGTCGCCTGGGCCGGCAGGCCACCCTCGCCGCCCCTACTCGGCGCGGGGGCTGGTCCGGTGCCGTCCTGATCTACCTCCGCGCGAGCCTGCTGCTGGAGCCGAGTCGCCAGGCTGAGTTCCGCGCCACGGTGGAATCCGCTCGGCGTCAGGGCGCCGTCGTCGCCATGGAGCTGGGAGATGCGGAATGGATCCGGGCCAGGGGACCCCAGGCCGCCTACGAGCTCGCCGAGCTCCATCCGGACGTCCTCTTCGCCGATGAGGAAGCGGCGGCGGAGCTGGGCGTGCCGCTGGAGGGCATAGCCTCGGTGCCTGTGACCAGGCTCGCCGGCGGAGGCTGCAGCGTGCACGGCCGGCGCCTCGCCGGGCCCGCCGCAGAGCAGGACGCGGACGCCCTCGCCGCGACCTTCTGCGTGGCGCTGGTCGAAGGTGAGGCTCCGGTCGAGGCGGCCGGACGCGCCGTGCTCGTGGCCACACGATGATCGTCGACGCGCATCTCGATATCGCCTGGAACGCGACCTCCGACGGTCGCGGCTTCCTGGCCCCGCCGGCTCCCGGGTACGTGATCAGCCGCCCGGCCCTTGTTTCCGCCGGCGTCGGCCTGGTCTGCGCGACGCTCTACACGGCGCCCGCTCGCGCGCGACGGGCGATGCGCACGCGCTTCGTTTATGAAAACGCGCACGAGGCGCACATCATGGCCGTCGCGCAGGTCAACTACTACAAGAGCTGCGAGCTGCACCTCATTCGCGACTCACGCGAGCTCCAGACATATGTGCGCGGCTGGAGAAGAGGCCAGATCGCGGCTGTGCTCTTGATGGAAGGCGCCGACCCGATCGAGACCCCATCCCAGCTTGGCGCGTGGACTGACATGGGCGTGCGCATCATCGGGCCCGCCTGGAGCCGCACTCGTTACAGCGGCGGCACGGGCGCCCCGGGCGGGCTGACCGACCTCGGCGTGCAGCTGTTGAAAGCGATGAGGCGAAAGCAGGTGATCCTCGACCTCAGCCACATGGCGGAACAAGCGGTCGCCGATGCATTCGAGATGTGGCGCGGACCCATCATCTGCTCGCACAGCAATGCGCGCTCAATAGTGCCTGGCGATCGCCAGATCACCGATGCGACCGCGGCTGAGGTCGCTCGGCGCGGCGGCATCCTCGGCATCAGCTTCTATCCCTCGCACCTGCGCAAGCGGGGCCGGACAACTCTGGACGACGTGGTCCGGCACGCAGTTCACCTCGCGCGAGCGGCGGGCAGCCCCGACCATGTCGGCCTGGGCACCGACCTGGACGGCGGCATCGACTCGCGCTACGGACCGATCCACGACCTTGGCGAGCTGAAGAAGTCGCTGCCCGGTCTTCTGCGCCGCCACTTCAACTCAGCTCAAGTCGAGGGGATCATGGGCGCGAACTGGATTGAATTCCTACTCCGGTCGTTGCCGGAACCTAAAGCGAGTCGACCAGCGTCTTCGCGCTAATGAACGCGAAGCCCATGCCGTGGCCGTTGAATCCCGCGCACAGGTAGACGTTCGGCAGGCCGTCGACCGGACCGACCAGCGGCAGCCCTGACTCAGTGAATCCCATCGTCCCGGCCCAGCGGTGCGTGACCTTTGCCTCGCCACCCATCCGCTTCAGCTGCGCATCGAGGTGGGCCTGGATCGAATCCGTCGGCCGTTCGTCGTATCCCGTCTCGGTCTCGTAGGCCGTGTCGCGCCAGCCGCCGATGAGAACCTCACCGGTGGCCAATTGCCTCCAGTAGCGGTAGCCGAAATGAGAGTAGGTGGGGAGGTCGCAAAGACCGGCAGCATCCGGCGCGCTCGCGAGCATCTGCGCGCGGCGCGGCTGGATCTCGACCTGCGCGAGCAGCTGCGGCGTGTACGCGTTCGTGGCAAGGATCACGCAACCGGCGTGACATTCGGCGCCATTTGCATGCACCAGGACCTCATTCGACCGCGCCTCCATGGCGGTGACGTTCACGCCTTCGCGGATCGCTCCAGGCTGCGCTTGGCGCGCCAGCGCACCCACCACCGCCGCGGGGTCGACCTCGCCGTCCCGCGGGTTGACCAGGGTGCGGCCGTCCCACGTCGCTTCGAACCCGTCCTCATTCAGAAGCTGCGCGGATTCCGCGAGCGCCGCGGCCTCCTCGTCACCTGACGCGAGGATCCCGCTACCGAGGCGGCGATGCCCGACCGGGTGGCCCGTCACGGCTTCGATCATCGTCGTGTGGTTGACGAGGGTCATCGCCCAGATCTCGCGTGCCCTCTCACGTCCGAAGCTGAGCACCGCCTCGGCATAGCTGTCGGCGACCCCGGCGAGGAGGAAACCCGCATTCCGCCCGCTCGCGCCCGCGGCGATGTGCGCCCGCTCGACGAGCACGGTGTCCATCCGTCGTGCGCCCAGGTGATGCAGGAGGCTGACGCCTGTGATGCCGCCGCCGATGACGAGGACGTCGGTATGGTCGGGCAGCTCGCCGGCATAGCGCTCGGGTGGCCGCTGCCAGAACGGAGTCAGTTCAGGGGACCGAATAACATTGAGCTTCGGCATGGATTTTGAGAGCTACGACGTCCTGGTGGTCGGCGGTGGGCTGGCCGGCATCAGGGCGGCGATCGCCGCGGTCGACGCCAACCCCAGGCTCAAGATCGCGATGGTCTCCAAGGTCTATCCCATGCGCAGCCACACCGTCTCGGCCGAAGGTGGGGCGGCCGCCGTGTTGCGGCCGGAGGACAGCTACGAGAACCACGCCTTCGACACCATCAAAGGTTCGGACTATCTCGCTGATCAGGACGTGGTCGAAGCCTTCGTTCGCGAGGCCCCGATCGAGGTCATCCAGATGGAGCACTGGGGCTGTCCCTGGAGCCGCGACCCCGATGGCAAGATCTCGGCCCGCCCATTCGGCGGCATGACCACGTGGCGCACGTGCTTCGCGGCCGACAAGACCGGGTTTCACATGCTGCACACCGTTTTCCAGACATCTCTCAAGTACAGCCAGATCCACCGACATGACGAGGCCTTCGCCACCAAGCTCCTCGTCGAGGACTCGCGCTGCGTCGGCGTGGTTGCGATCGATATGCGCAGCGGGCGATTCCAGGCGATCACCGCGAAAGCGGTCATCCTCGCGACGGGCGGCCTTGGGCGCCTCTACGCATTCACAACCAACGGCAACATCTGCACCGGGGATGGCATGGCCCTGGCTTACCGGGCCGGAGTCGGGCTGAAGGACATGGAGATGGTGCAGTTCCATCCGACCGGGCTTCCTTTCACCGGCATCCTCATCACGGAGGCCGTGCGCGGCGAGGGTGGCTACCTGCTCAACAAGGACGGGGAGCGCTTCCTCAAACGTTACATTCCCAACAAGATGGAGCTGGGACCGCGCGACATCATCTCTCGCGCTATGGTCACCGAGTTTGAGGCAGGCCGTGGATTCGAGGGACCCCACGGAAAGTTCATGCATCTCGACGTCCGCCATCTCGGCGAAGAGAAGATCGACGCCAAGCTGCCCTTCATGCGCGAGCTGGGTCGCGAGTTCGTCGGGATCGACATCGTGAAGGACCCGATCCCGGTGCGGCCGGTCATGCACTACATGATGGGTGGCGTCGACGCCGACATCTCCGGCGCCACGCCGATCGCCGGCCTCTATGCGGCTGGAGAGTGCGCCAACGTCGGGCTCAACGGCGGCAACCGGCTCGGCTCGAACTCCCTGTCTGAATGCCTCGTGTTCGGCGCCGCCGCCGGTCGCGCTGCGGCCGAGCACGCGAGCTCTGCGGGTGCCGTCGGCGCGAACCCGGTGACGGCCCTCCTCGCCGATGAGACCAAGCGGATCGAGGCTTCGTTCCTCGACAAGAAGGGCGGCGAGGAGCGCATCGGTACCATCCGCGAGGAGATGCAGCACGACATGGATGCGGGGGCGGGAGTATTCCGGACCCGCGATGGCCTCGAGAAGCTGACCCGGCAATTGGGAGCCCTCCGCGACCGTTTCGAGAAGATCAAGATCGAGGACTCGAGCCGCACTTTCAACACCGAGCTGACGGCCGCACTCGAGCTCGATTTCATGCTCGAGGTGTCTGAGACAATCGCCTATTCCGCGCTTGCGCGCGAGGAGTCCCGCGGGGCCCATTCCCGTCGCGATTTTCCCGACCGCGACGATGCGAAGTGGCTGAAGCACACGGTTGCGTTTCGTACCGATGCCGCTGAACCAAAGTTGGACTACACCGACGTCCGCATCACCAACTTCAAACCACAGGCGAGGACGTACTGATGGCAGAAAAGAGGATCACGATCAGGACCACACGCTTCGATCCCGAGAAGGACAAGGCGCCGCGACTGCAGTCGTACGACATTCCCTTCTCGGACGACAGCATGGTGGTCCTGGACGCGCTCAACCACATCAAGGCACACGTGGACGGCAGCCTCAGCTATCGGTGGTCTTGTCGCATGGGCATCTGCGGCAGCTGCGGAATGATGGTCAACGGAGTCCCAAAGCTCACCTGCAACGCGTTCATGCGCGATTACTGGCCGCGCTCCATCACGGTCGAGCCGCTGCAAAACTTCCCGATCGTGCGCGACCTCGTCATCGACATGGAGGACTTCATGCACAAGCTGAAGTCCATTAAGCCATGGATCATCCGCAAGCAGGAATACCCGCTTGGCGCGGGCGAGCACCGCCAGACGATGGATCAGATCGATGAGTTCCGCCAGTTCAGCGAATGCATCAACTGCATGCTCTGCTACGCGGCCTGCCCCGTCTACGGCCTGAACAATGAGTTCCTCGGCCCCGCGGCGACTGCGCTCGCGCGACGCTACAACCTCGACTCGCGCGACCAGGGTCTGAAGGAGCGATTGCCGGTGCTCGCGAACGCCGAGGGGGTCTGGGAATGCAGCTTCGTGGGTGAGTGCTCGGTGGTGTGCCCCAAAGGCGTCGATCCGGCCAAGGCCATCCAGCAGACCAAGCTCGACACGACCACGCGCTTCGTGCTTCCGTACGGTAATCGCGAGGAGTGAGGTCTTGATGGCAGAGGGCGACGAGGCGGCGGCCTCGACCGGCGCGAATCCTCGCGTCTTCAAACCGGAGATGCCGCGCGGGTGGTGGCTGCGGCGGCGCCACTACTTCCTGTACATGGTTCGCGAGTTCACCGCGGTGCCCATGGCGCTCTGGCTGTTGTGGTTGCTGTATGAGATCCAGCGCGCAGCGGGCGGCCCGAAGGTCTACTACCCGTCCGTATCCCCTGCCTTCATTGTTTTCAGCGTCATCTGCCTGGGCTTCGCGATGTACCACAGCTTCACCTTTCTCAGCCTCGCCGGCGTGATCATCCACCTCAAGCTCATGGGCAAGCCAGTGCCACCCCGGGCGATCGTCGCCACGATGTTCGGCCTCTGGCTGGTGGCGTCGGTCGTGATCGCTGCCGTTCTCATCGGATTTGCGCGATGAACCACGACACCACGAAGAGTCAGAAGCCGGCCATTTCCCACCTGTTCTGGTGGTTCCTCTTCGCCAATGGGGGCGGGCTGGCCGCGCTCGTGCTCCCGGTGCACATCCTGGTCCAGGGCGTGCTTGGGCCGCTGGGCGTCGTCCACGTGGTGGATCGGCACTACGACACCTGGATCAGCATCCTGGGCAACCCGATCGTCAAGCTCTACCTGCTCGCCCTCGTCTCGCTCGCGTTCTTCCACTTCGCGCACCGGCTCCGCTACTTCCTGGTCGACCTGGGCGTGCCCGCAGCCCGCACGTTGCCGGCGCAGGTGATCTTTTACGGCGGGGCGGTCGTGGTCACGGCGGCCACGATCTGGGTGCTCCTGACCACGGCTCCAATCTCCTTCGGGTAGCCGTGTACACCGTCGAGGCGATCCCGGCGCACGAGCTGGGAAACAACAGCTTCCTCGTGGCGGACACCGACAGCGGGGTGGGTTTCGTCATCGACCCGCTTCGCGACACCGAGCGCTACCTCGAGGCAGCTTCGAGGTTGCACGTGAAGCTCAGCCACTCGCTGGACACGCATCTGCACAACGACTTCGTTTCGGGGCGGCGCGAGCTGGCTGCGGAAGTTGGAGCAAACATCGACGAGCTAGACCCAGGTCGCGATCTCGCTATCGGCAATTTGACGCTGAACGCGATGCACACGCCAGGCCACACGCCCGAGCACAAGAGTTACCTGCTGAGCGAAGGTGGGCGCCCGCGCGCTCTCTTCTCGGGCGGCGCGGTGATGCTCGGCGCCATCGCGCGAACCGATCTCTTCGGCCCGCATTTGGCTGTCCACCTGGCGATGGAAGCACTCACAACGTTGCAAGTCCGGTTGCGCTCGCTGCCCGACGACATTCGGATCTTTCCCACGCATGGGGCCGGCTCCTTTTGCGCCGCCGGCGGGGCCAGTGGACATGAGACAACTCTGGGAGAGGAGCGACGGACCAATCCGTTCTTCCTGACTACCGACGTGATGGCGTTTCTCGCCCGAGCCCTGAACCAGGGCCGATACCCGACTTACTACAGCGACATGGCGGCGATCAATCGCGGCGGCGCGCCGCTGTTAGGTTCTTCGCTACCGCCGCTGGCGCGGCTGGGCGCCGACGAGGTGGCCCGCCTGATTGACGAGGGCGCGGCCGTTGTCGATCTGCGGCTTGGCCGTGACTACGATCGAGAGCACATCCCCGGGAGCTACAGCATTGGCATCGATGGGCCCGTGAGCGCTTGGGTCGGCTGGCTCATTGCGCGAGGCCGTCTGATCGTGCTGGCGGGCGGAACCGATGCGCAGCACCAGAAGGCGCGGCGCCAGCTGCTTCGGATCGGAATGGGTGATCAGCGCTGAGCCGATGACGGTGGTCGACGCGCGGGACGAAAACGAGTGGGTGGCCGGGCACGTCCCGGGCGCCGTGCACATGTACGTGCCTGACGTGCCTCACCACGCCGGCGAGATTCCACACGAGGCGCCGGTCGCGGTGCACTGCGCATCCGGCTACCGCGCGGGCATCGCCGCCAGCCTGCTCGAGCAAGCCGGCCTGAAACGCATCATCCACGTCAACGGCCAGTATTCGGACTGGGACCGGCTGCACCTGGCGGAGACGATCCCCACGTAGGTCCTCTAGCGCTTGCGCGCGCGCCAGATCTCCTCGGCCGGCCACTGCTTCGCCCACTCTGCGGGCACCCACTTGTAATAAGGATGGTCGACCGCATCGTCAGGCGCAAAGAGCTCGCGGTAATCCACCACCTCGAAACCGGTAGTGCGCAGGAGTCGGAACAGCTCGGATCCGCTGATATGGAAGTCAGTCGATGGCCCTGCGTCATCGTCCTTCCAGTCGAACCGGTGCATGCCCTTCTGCGGCCGGACGAGGCGCTCAGCGACCACGTCGTCCGCGGGTGAGCACAGCATCTGCAGCGTGCTGTTGCGCATGAACACCAGCTCGCCACCTGGACGCAGCAGGCGCGCTGCCTCCGGGATCCAGCGGTACGGGTCGCACCATATCGACGCGCCGTACTCTGAAAACGCGACGTCGAACGAGGCGTCGGGCAAGGGGACGTCCTCCGCATTGGCCTCGATGAGCTCGAGTCCTAGACCGAATTCGGCGTTCATCTGCTGTGCGGTGGCCAGCTGCGCGGGCGTGATGTCGACACCGACGACTCGGCGCGCCCCACGCTTCTTGAGCCAGGCACCGAAGTAGGCGGTGCCGCAGCCAAGCTCGATGATCTCGAGACCCCTGACCTCCGGCAGCACATTGATTTCGTCCTCAGGCACCTTCCAGACGCCCCATCGGATGCGTTCCTGCGCCCACGAAGCGCGCGCGGTCACGGCCGTGTACCGAGCGTTGGAAATGGTCCAGACCGATCGGTTGCGGACCGCGTAATCCGGCAGCGGGGCCGGCGTACGCGGTTCCTCAGGCATCGGTGGTGGCGGCCTCCAGCAAAGCGGCGAACTTGCGCTGCGCCGCCGCCCTGCGCGTGGGCACGTGCTCCCGGGGCCACATGCCCTTCGGCGGCTGGTAGCCGGAGAGGATCTGTCGCGCGACCGAGACGCGGTGGACCTCGTCGGGCCCGTCGTACATGCGCGCGGCTCGGGCGTGCCGGTACATCTCTTCCAGCGGCATGTCGGACGAGTAGCCGAGAGACCCGTGGACCTGGATGGCGCGGTCGATCACGTCGTGCAGCACCTTGGCGCCGAAAAATTTGATCAGCGAGATCTCCTTGCGCGCCGCGGCGGCGCCCTGGGTGTCGATGATCCACGCCGCGTGCAGCGTCATCAGGCGCGCGGCCTGCATCTCAGCCGCAGAATCGGCGATCCAGTTCTGGACGGTCTGGTGAGCGGCAAGCTTCTTGCCGAAGGCCTCGCGCTGCAAAGAGCGCTCGCACAGCATGTCGAAGGCGCGGCGTGCCTGGCCGAGCCAGCGCATGCAGTGGTGGATTCGGCCAGGCCCGAGCCGCGCCTGCGCAATGAGGAAGCCCTGTCCGCGTTCGCCGACCAGGTTGTCTTTGGGCACGCGCACGTCCTCATAGAGGACTTCGGCGTGCCCGTAACCGAACCGCTCGTGCTCGCCCGCCATGGTCGGGATGTTGCGCAGCTTTTTCAAGCCCGGCGCGTCCCCGGGCACGATGATCATCGATGCGCGCTCGTAGGCATCAGCCTGCGGCTCGGTCACGACCATCGCAATCAGGAAGTCGGCGATCATGCCGTTCGACGTGAACCATTTGTGGCCGTTGATCACCCACTCGTCGCCGTCGAGCACAGCAGTGGTCGAGAGCATCGTCGGGTCCGAGCCGGCGGTGTTCGGCTCGGTCATGGAAAACGCGGAACGGATCTGGCCATCCAGAAGTGGCTGGAGCCAGCGCTTTTTTTGCGCCTCCGTGCCGAAGTGGGCGAGCACCTCCGAGTTGCCTGAGTCGGGGGCCTGGTTGCCGAAAACAATAGGCGCCCACACGGTCGCGCCCTCGATCTCGTGCATGAGGCCGAGCTTCACCTGTCCGTAGCCCTGGCCGCCCAAGTCTGGCGGCAAATGCGTGGCCCACAGTTTCTGCCGCTTCACCTCTGCCTGCAGCGGACGGATCGCGCGCATGAAGCCGGCCTCGTCTGCATCCAGGACCTCGAGCGGGTACACCTCTTCGCGGACGAAGCTGCGCATCCATTCGAGCTTCTTTTCGAATTCCGGCTCGGTCGAGAAGTCCCAGGCCATGGCTCGTCTCCTAGTGGTGCGACTCGAACACGGCGATGCCGTCATCGATCATGCCCGTGATCGTATCCGTCAAGCCTTCGTACATGGGGTCTGGACGCTTGCCGCGCCGGTGAAGCATGAGGTTGTAGCCGTAGATCGACGCGTACTTGTAAATGCTCAGCGCGAGGTACCAGCGCATCTCATCGGCGTTGGTGCCATACAGGTGGTACAGGTCTTCGATCCCCACATTGATCGCGCCGCCCGGGTTCGGAGCGTCCTGGTATTGGCGCCGGACCGAGACGACGCACAGGCAGCCCAGGTCCAATAGCGGTTGCCCGATCTCGGCGATCTCCCAATCGAGGACGGCCACCACCTCGGATCCCCGGAACAGCATGTTTCCGTAGTGGAAGTCGCCGTGAACGAGCGTCGGTGCCCGTTCAGACGGGACTTGCGCCGCAAGGAGGCCGCCCAGCTCGCCTGCCCGTGTGGTCAGCTCTTCGGGCGCGCGCTGCATGAGCATGGCCCAACGCATCATCTCGGCCTGCAGGCTCACCGGTTCCTCGTCGCCGATGCCGGTGCCGGCCAGCGGCAGCGCCTGAAGCCGTTTGAGGGTCTCCACAGCGGAGGTCGAGATGTCGATCGGCCGCTGTTCCGCCCCGGCCTTTTCGATCCGCGTGCCTTCGACGGCCTCCATCAGCACGAAAGGACGCCCATCCACGACCGGTTCGGCCACCAAGAGCGGGATGTCGGGGGTGGGCTGGCCCGCGGCGTGAAGCGCGGCCATGATGCGGCCCTGACGGATCACGTCGGCGGGACCGGCGATCCGCGCGCCTGGCGGAGGGAGCCGGAGGACGTACCGGGTGAGCGTGTCGCCGTCGTCGATAGTGACGAAATAGGTGAACCCGGAGTGACCTTCCGGGATTGGATCGACCGACACCACCCGCAGAGCCGGCCGGCCGAGCCGCTCGCGGCACTGGGTTTCGAGGTCTTCGCGGATACGGTCGGTCATTCGAGGTGCGAGGTGTCCCCCAAAGTGCCGACCATCTGCCTCTCGCCGAGCACTCTCACCACATTCACCGACGTGAAGTACGGAAGGAAGCGCAGGTGGCCGGGCTCGAGGCGGAGGACGTGCGTGAGAAACACGATCATCGCCGCGCCGTGGGCGACGACGATCACGCGTCCGCCGGCGTGGGCGTGGGCGATGTCATCGATCGCCGCGCTCATGCGTTCGATGACGCTGGCCGGAAGCTCTTTGAAATCGAGCGCGCCGTCATCGCCGAGCACCATCTCCATCTCAATGAGTCGATCATCCACGTGCACATCCTCCGCGATCGTGCGCGCGGTCTCGAGGGCCCGGCGATATGGGCTGGAGTAGATGGCTGCGACGTTGAGCCTGCGGATGCGCTTAGCGAGCAGCTCAGCCTGCTTACGGCCGAGCGGGCTCAACTGCGGATCGGCGCCCTCCGACATGCCCTCGTAGCAGTCGGCGTGACGTACCAGCCAGACCTCGGTCACGCCTTCGACGCCGATCAGGAAAGCGGCCTCCAGCGATCGCATCGCCTCTGTCATCCGCTCGGGACCGGACGCCATGGGTAACATTCGACCACATGCTTCGCGCAGCGGGCATCGTCGCCCTCATCGTTTTGGCCGCCTGCAACGAACCATCCGCAAAGCCATCGCCGTCACCGACGCCGATTGTGGCGCAGGGAAGCTGGACCCAGAACCTCACCTTCGCCGGCGAGCTCTCAGGACATATGTCGGGGATCGTTCCTGACGTAGGCGTCCAGAAGAGCCAGTGCACGGGTGGAAGGACCCACAACGGCGAGACCTGGGCCGACCTCTTCTACGGGACGGTGGACGTCAGCGGCGATGTCTGGGGTGTCGTGTTTCAGATCAACAACTTCCGTGGCCCCGGCACCTATCAGAACTCGACCGTGACCGTCGAAGTGCATAACGCTG
>WNFT01002760.1_pt1 | contig 15085 bp, 14 predicted proteins | sample 5400191 | NCBI WGS metagenome assembly WNFT01 (sample SAMN13153359, study PRJNA577476) | soil metagenome | isolation source: 80 cm saprolite under Madrone tree | place: USA:California | collected 2016-06-14 | reverse complement strand
CGACCCGTCGAGCGGCGCGGCGAACGCGATCACTGCGGCGCGTGCAACCCGACGCGGTTGCCTTCGCTGTCGATGATGTGCGCGAAGAATCCCAGGCCCTCGGGCAGACCGGTTTTCGGCAAGGCGATCCTGCCGCCCGCGCGCCCGACACGCTCGAGCGCCTCGTCGAGGGCGGCTACGCACAGATACACGAGGGTGCCGCTGGCCGAGGGCTTGTGGCCTTCGCCCGCGACGAGACAGCCGCCAACGCCGGGCCGCTCGTAGGCAAAGACCGATAGCTTCTCGGACCCCATCGTCTCCGCTTTGAGTTTGAGGGCAAGCACCGCTTCGTAGAAGTGCGTCGCGCGCGAAAGGTCCGCGGCGGGAATTTCGAACCAGCTCAACGCATCCTTGGCATCCATGATCGGCTCCTGACAGCGTGCGCAATTGCACGGGCGCGATCGTGCTCCTGGGCTCCTGCCACCGTCCTGTCAGGAGCGTCAGGGATGTAAGGGGCAACCTTCCGAATGTTTCGACTGTAGGTAATTTTGCCCTGCTATGCAGTGCCCTTACCCGTTTTTCGACGTCTTTGGCCCGCTCGGGCACCTTGTAAGCTATTGATCTTCAATGGAATAACGTTTCGCCCTGAGCCAACGTTCGCTTTGTGAATTCCGGTTGTTGCGGGTTCGAATCCCGTCGTCCACCCCACTGATTCGATTCGAGTTTTTCCTCCCGTTCGCTTGATTGGTAAACACGCTTGACAAATATGAGACGACCGGTCACATTACCCGCATGGCTAGAGCCAACGTTCGCGAACAGCTCCTCTCGGCAGGTCTCGACACCCTGCGCCGCAGGGGCTTCAACGCCACCAGCGTCGAGGACATCACCCAAGCTGCGGGTGTTCCAAAGGGCTCGTTCTACAACCATTTCAATAGCAAGGAAGCGCTTGGCGCGCAGGCAGTGCTCAAGTACCGGGAGGAGAGCGAGTCGTGGAAAGCGCTGCGGGCACTGCGGGACACGAAGGCGCCGCCGCTGACCAGGTTGCGAAAGCATTTCGAAAGCTTGTGTGAATGCGCGCCCGAGTCCTGGGCCGGGTGCCTGTTGGGTAACTTCGCTGGCGAGTTGTCCGATCAGAGTCCATTGATTCGGGAACAGGTCGCCTCGGCGTTTGCCGCGTGGTCCGATCAGATTGCGCTCGTGATCGGCGAGGCGCAGAGAGCCGACACCGTCGCCAAAGATCTTCCGCCCAAAACACTCGCGGCATTTGTTATCAATGCATGGGAGGGCGCTGCGCTGCGGGTAAGGGTCGACAAAGACCGTGCGCCGTTTCACCTCTTTCTGAAGGTCGTTTTTTCGAAAGTCCTGACTTAGATTTTTTTTCGGGATCTGTAAGATGACTAGTCGTCTTGTTCGAATGTCTTTGGGGTGATTCATCATGAAGAAATCAATATTGGGTCTTGCAGTAACCGTACTACTGACCATGACCGTACAAACGGGTTCCGCCGAAGAGGCCGTCCATGTTTCCGCGACCCCTCATGCCCCAGCCAGCGCGAACCTTATCGCGCGCGCGGACCGTGTTTTACGAGACTATGTTGCCGCTTGCTCGACGGGCGACGATGAGGCCATCGCGCGAACCGTCACGAGCGATGCGGTATTTGAGTACGCGTTCGAAGCCCCGGGAACCGGAGTCGAGGCAGATGCGCCGAGCGCCAACTGTTCGGGCATTGCCAAGCAGGCGGAAACTGGGGCATATGTCTCGAATCTATGGATTTTTCCAACGAACGACTCAAATACCGTATTCGTTCAATACACGACTAGCTCCGAGGTTCGATCGCCGGCCCAGCTCAAAGATGCCAAACATCTGGCCCTGCTTGAAATGCGCGGTGATCGAATCTTCAAGATGCGCACCTTCAGCCCGGCGCAGGCACTCTCCGACACTCGAGGCATCCGCGGTGCGAGCGCTTCGTCTCTGCGCCAACGCGCACGACTAGAAGATTATTGGGCACGCCACGGCTTTGCCCACGGCCCGTCCACTCACAACCCCTGACGTGCTTCGTCGGGAGACAGTACGAAGCTCGTTCCCTCACTCTGCCTGAAGGAGATGAAGATGAAAGACTCGAAAGATCTGCTGTTGGAATATCTGGCCTGGCCTCGGCGTGACTAAGCATTGCGCGGGCGTGCGATCGTGTTCGCCGCCGCGTGACGGGTCGAAGTTCGATGTCAATCGTAACGAGGCGCACGCCAACCCGCAATCGTCCAGAAACCTCCGCCTCGCGTAATTATGTCGAGGAGGGGATACATCCTGCCGGTCGCGAGTGTGTAAGGTTTTCGCGTCGAGTCCGACTGATGGGAGCGGGCGCGAATGAATACGCAAATGATCGGCGGGGAGGCACATCGAAACGAGCATCCCGTTGGCTGTGACGCGTAATACCGAATGACCAACTCGTTGGAGCGAAACATGCAAGTTCTGAAACAACTCGTTGCTGTTGTCCTGATCGCGACGACCGGCGCTGCCGCGCTTCCCTCATCGGCCTTGGCGGGTGCCGACGAACCTTCCGCGCAGCGCGGTTCTGGCTTTGCGCCCGACTTCTACAATAGGGAGCAGGATCGGTATCACTACTACATCGCGGGGAAGAGGCCCGAGAATCGGGGGAAGTCGATGGTGATGATGCAGGCGCCTCCCCTGTCAGCCTCGGCGGGTGCCGGCGAACCTTCCGGGCAGCGCAGTTCTGGCTTTGCACCCGACTTCTACAATAGGGAAGTGGATCGGTATCGCGAGTACATCGCGCGGACGACGCCCGAGAATCGGGCGAAGTCGATGGTGATGCAGGACAAGTTGATGCACACGGAGATGGATCGCAAATCGACGCCGATGAAGATGGAAATGACCAAGGCCGGACGCGACATGGAGTTCTCCACCCCGAATTCTGGCTATCCGTTTCAGAACACCAACCGCTGATTCCGTGTCCTCGCTGGAGCGCGCTGGGCGCACCGAGCGTCGAGGCTGGTGCTTGCCCGGTTTGCTTTCGCAGACTCCGTGTTACGTCGCCGGTCGACAGTCTCTGCCCTTGAGGAAGCGCGCGCATGGCTTGCGCAAAATCGTCGCCCTCGGCAAACGACGCCGAGAGCCCAGCCGGAGCGCACAAGGCGTAGAGGAGGTCGATGTTTATTTTGTGGACTTCATTGGCCGCGCGGGGCGCCGATCAGAACCGCACTTCGACCCCGGCGCGCGCGGTGCGCGGCTCTGCGGGAAATAGGTACTGCGCACCCCAGGGCGCAGTGGGCGCTTCACGCCAATAGGATCGATCGGTTACGTTATCCACTCCTGCGCGCCAGGTCCAGGTGCTTGATCCCGCGACGACGCGGTACTGGATGGCCAAGTCCCATTGCCAGGCGCTGGCAATATCGACCGAACCGTCCGGCAACACGGCCTTGTGGCCGCTGTAGGTCAGCTCATTGCTCACGGTCAGCCCGCCCAGCGGGGGCGGCTGCCAGGCCACACGCAGAACGCCCGCCAAGTGCGGCACATTGGTGGTCGCGTGACCGATCCAGGTTGGATGCAGCGACTCGGTGGTCACGGCGTCCAGCCAGGTGGCGCGCGCCTCTACGCGCCAGGCCGTGCCGGCGAGCCAGGACGCCGACAGTTCCAGGCCGCGATGGCGTGCCAGGCGTGCGCCTCCGACGCGCAGCGATTGCGTGGCGTTGAACGCCTTATCGTCCGCAAACGGCTTTTCGATCTGGAACAGGGCTGCGCTGAAGGCCTGGCCATGGTTGCCCGTCTGCTTGAACGCCGCCTCGACCTGGCGGCTGCGCAGCGCCGGCAGCACTTGGCCGGAATTGACGAAAAGTGCCGGCCGGTTCGGCACCTGCCCGATCTCTACGCCTTGGCCGACCGACAGATAGGCGAAGCCCCCGGCCCAGGGTGCGTACGCGAGCGAGGCAAACGGTGTCACGAAGTTCTGCACAAGCGAGACCGACTCGAAGGGGTCCTGGCCCACGACGGTGGTTCCGTCGCTCGCGTCCAGGTGGCTCGCCTGCGACAGGCGCGTGGCGCGCAGCGCGAGCCAGGTCGACCAGCCGTGCCCAAACCGCAGCACATCGAACACCGACAGCTCGTCCATGTGCAGGTCCAGGTCGGTGTTCGGCGTATTGGGCATCGTGTTGGGTTGCAGCGCGACCGGCTCGAAGATGTCGATGGTGCCCACGAAGTTGTACGTCTGGTATGGCGGATAGCGTTCCTGGTAGCGCGTGCTGCGCAGGCCGAGCCGCAGCTCCTGGTCCAAGCCACCTGTACTCAGGCTGCCGTGCAGGTAGATATCCAGCACCTGCATGTTGCGGTGTTCGCCATCACTGATGAACTGGTACACGTCCATGTAGTCGTGCCCGTTGATTTGGCACAGTCCCGGGTATACGTATTGGCCAGGGGGAACCTGAACCGTCCACTGGCTGCAGCCGTCCGGAAACGCAATCCGATCGTTGGTGACGCTGCGCTGCTCGGCCAGGCGGAGGCCCAGCTCCCAGTCGTAGGCCAGCTGCTGGGTCAGCCGCAGCGATCCGGTCGACTCGCGGCTCTCGAACGGCCGGGTCCATGGTTGCGCGTTCAGGTTTACGCGCGGATCGATCGGGGGCGGCAACACCGTGGCCACGCCGCTGCCGGTGGTGTCGAGCAGACCGAAGCCCGGCACGCTGATCTGCTGCACGCCTTGGTGCTCGAACTCCAGTTCGACCAGGGATCCGGGCGCAACTCGCCAGTCGAAAAAACCGCTACCAAAGGCGCGCCGTGACCAGGCGTTGTTGGCAGCCGGATGGCGGTCCTCGGCAGCCAGGTTGATTCGGTACCCGAAGCGCTGATCGTCCACGCGGCCGCCGAAGTCGCCGTCCACCCGGCGCGAGCCGCGCTCCGAGTAGTTTGCGCTGAGCTGGCGCAGCGGTGTGTCGGTGGGCCGCTTGAGGACATAGTTGAGCACACCGCCCGGTGCCGCATCGCCGCCCAGCACGCCGGAGACACCTTTCAGTATTTCGATCGCCTGCTTGTTCTCCAGCCCGATCGGCACGTGGTTGGTGATCGGCAGGCCGTCGCGGCGGAAGTTCAGCTTCTCATCCAGGTCAAATCCACGCACCTTGACGTTCTCGACGTAGCCGAACGTGTTGTAGTTGTCTCCGACCGAGGGCTCGTCGCGGATCGCCCCGGACAGGCTGTTCACGCCGCGGTCCTGTAGTTGATCAGTGCCGATCACGCTGGCGGAGATTGGCGTTTCGGACAGCGGCGCCGTGGTCAGCTCGTTGATGCTGGCGCGTCCGTATTCTGGACCCTGCTTCTGGGCCTCGATCACGATGCGGGGCAACGGCCCCTCGCTCGTGTCGGCCCCGGTGGCTTGGCCCCAGGAAGGCGCGCACGAGGACAACGCTGCGGCTGCGGCTAGATGAGCGTGCAGGCGTCCGCTTCGAAATACATGAAGGTTGGCCACCGTTCGCCCCCCCAGCGAAGATGGCAGGGAGCGGTGGCGCCTAACGGACCAGAAGAGCAGGAGACGGACCGGGGCGGACGCTTCCCTGCGCAAGTGTTAACTTGATCAGGTTCCAAGGGTCTATCTCACCCGTCCGGTTGCCCGGACCGCAGCTAACGCCGCGGATTTGTACGGGACCCCTAGCGCATGCAAACAATTATGTTCCAATTCACCGTGTCGTGCCCAAAGATTGCACCAGCCCGATTGCCCCCCTCTCTCCGGCCCAGCCGGCAAGGGTCGGGTGGACTTCACGGTCTCGCCGGCGGCGCCGAACCAAAGCGAAGCAGCGGCATGGAGCCAGCGTGAAGCAGCTGGCTTCGCTGCATTACCCAAGGGTGACGTCGTCGATTCGCGGTCAATGACCGGCCTGAAGTAAACCGAGCGCCCGCTGCAGGCGAGCCGGACCGCAGCCGTAGATTTCATGCGCTCGGATGCCAGCGGTTTGCAGCAGCTCGACGAGCGAGCGATGAAATTGCGCCCGCACCCGGGGGCCGTCCCGCAGGAATCCGTCGGCCGTCCAGGGCAGGTCCGGCTGCAGCAGCAAGGTGGCCCAGTAGTGGCCGTGATGCCGCAGCGCCGGTTCGATCAGGGCCGGATCCTGAAACAGCACGCGGCTGTACAGCGCGGTCACGATCGGCGCCGAGTCGCACAGCAGCCAGCTCACGCCTTGTTCGGCAGCCTGCTGATGCGCCTGCGCTTCGTGCTCGATTTGCGTTTGCAGGACATGGTGCTGCTCATCAGGGCGCGGCGTGCGGCCAAGCCGATCGCAATACTCGCGAAGATATTCGGGCAGCCAGTGACCGGGGAGCTCGCGCGCTAGCGCCTGGCACAGGGTAGTCTTGCCCACACATTCGGCGCCCACCACCGCGATGCGGCGCACTTCTGTTGCCTGGGACGCCATGGTCGCGATCCGGGTCAAACCGCGGCGCGCCAGCGCTTCCAGCCGACCAGCGCCAACGAGGCGAAGATCAGTGACAGAACCGAGGTTAGCCACAGAGTCTTGGTCGCGTAGAGCACGGCGGCGGTCACGTCCACCACGATCCACACCGGCCAGCACTCGATGTATTTGAGTCCCATCAGCACCTGGCCGATGAAACTGCCGGCAGTCGGGAAACCGTTAAAGTAGGGCACATCGGTGTCCGTGTAGCGGGCCAGGATCGCTCCGAGCAGAGGCCAGGCCGCCAGCCAGAGCGCCAGCAGGCGCACGCGGGCCGCGCCCGCCAGGCGCGCCACCCGCAGCGCGCCGGCGTCGGCGGCCCCGCGCGCCGGCTCGGGCCGGCGCCGGCCGAACACCCATTCCCACCAGCCCCAGAGCGAGGACAGCGCGAAGTACAGCTGTACCGCCACGTCGCCGTACAGGCGGCTCGCGAAGAACAGCCAGCCGTAAAGGCCGCTCGAAACGACCAGCAAAGGCCAGCCCCAGTGGATTTCGTAGACGTTGCACACCACGCACGCCAGCGCAAATGCGAATGCGATCGCCTCAAGCCAGGTGACGGTCGTCCCCAGCAGCGTGAAGGCCGCCTGCAGCATTAAGCTGTTGCCCCGCTCACTGCGGCGGCGTGTAACCGGCCGGCATGTCCGCGCCGTTGCCGAAGACGTACTGCTCCTTCTGCGGCTGCAGATATTTGCGAGCCGCGGGTCGGTCGGGCTGAGCCGGTTCTCGTTGAGCAGCGTGGTTTGGTGGCGCTGCCATTGCTGCCAGGCTTCCTTGGAGACGCTCGAAGACGCGCCGTGCCAGATCGCCCGGTGCCGGCGGGAAATCTAGGCCTTCGGCTTCGTCGCCCAGCTTGATGTAGTGGATCATCTTTGGCATCGCACAACTCTGTTTATAGCGCCTAGATCAGTACTTGCGCGGCGGATGCAATAGGTGTCGCATCTACCTTGCGGTGCTGGTCCGTACCGGCGGTCTATGGGCGACGATGCATGTTGCGTTGCACAAGTAGCGAATGCCCGCCGAAAAAAGCAACCTAGAAGTCTGGCGAGTCGATTGGGGAAGATGCCGAGCCGGAATAACCACTTTACGGATTCCTGCCCGCACAAGGTGGTACCGTGTGCGGTTAAGCCAGATAAATGGAGCGGGCTCGCCTCAAGGTAAGGAGTGAGAGCAGATAGCAACGAACCAAGGGTCGCAGGTATCTGTCGATGCGCGGACAACGGCAGGGCCTGCAGAGTGAGACAGCTCCTTCGGAACCGCCCCCCAAAAAAGAAAAGCGCTTGAGCGCTGAAAGCAAGGAGGAAACGAATGGCGCATGCTTCGCTGAAGGCGAGTCACATCGAACATGTGATCGCCGTTGCATCGGACAGCGAGAGCCACGAAACGAGGGACAAGTCGGACATCATCCATCGATCCTGGGCGCGCTGTGTCAAGCAGCACGGGCTCGATCCAACGGCGGCGCGCCCGGCCCGGATCATCGAAACTGGACGATTGCGCGAGCGCCAGGAACAGATCGAATCTTTCCTGCGGGTTGCCAGGGCGGGGATGGAGCAGCTGTTCAAGCGGGTTTCGTCACTCGGTTATGTGCTGCTGCTGACCGACGCCGAAGGCATCGCGGTCGATTACATCGGCAACGATCAGTGGGATCGCGAACTGAGGAGAGCCGGTCTGTACCTCGGGGCCGACTGGAACGAGCAGCACGTCGGAACCTGCGGAGTCGGCACCTGCATCTACGAGCGCGAACCGCTGACCTGTCATCGGGACGACCATTTCGACTCGACCCACATCGGACTCACGTGCACCGCCGCGCCGCTGTTCGATCCGACCGGCGAATTCATGGGCGTGCTGGATGTCTCGGCGCTTAGGTCTCCCGAGGCCAGAGAGAGTCAACATCTGACGCGGCACCTGACGGTGATGTACGCGCAGATGGTGGACGATTCGAACTTTCTGCGCCATTTTCACAATCAGTGGATTCTGCGCCTGGGGTTCGATTGGGCCTTGGTCAATGTCAGCGGCGAAGCCATGGTCGCGTTCGACCGAGACGGAATGATCGTGGGTGCAAATACGGGTGCGCGCAAAGCGCTCGTCGCCATTTTGGAGGGTGCCCGTCAGCCGAGTCTGATCGGGCGTCGCTTGACCGACGTTTTCAAGGCCACTCTGGATGACATGTGGCGCCTGACGCGGCTGGGTACCAGTACGGATAGGACGATGCTCAGCACCCTGACACATCAACTGTATTACGCGATGGTGGTGCCGCCCCGGCCAGCGCTTACGCGCAGTGCCGGCACGCAGTCCAGCTCGGCTTCTTCGGTCGCGGCACTTGACTGCTCGGCTCTGGATAATCTCGCCGGTGACGATGTGAAAATGAAGCGCCTGATCGATCAGGCCAAGCGTCTGGTTAACAAGAGTGTCAACATACTTTTGCATGGGGAGACTGGCACCGGCAAGGAGCTAATCGCGCGTGCGTTGCACAACTCCAGCGCTCGACGCAAGAACCCGTTTGTCGCGGTCAATTGCGCCGCCATACCAGAGTCGCTCATCGAGAGCGAATTGTTCGGCTACGTGGCCGGATCGTTCACGGGCGGGCGTGCGAAGGGAATGCGTGGCCTGATTCAGCAATCCGATGGCGGTACCCTTTTCCTGGACGAAATTGGTGACATGCCTTTGCAACTGCAATGCAGGCTGCTGCGAGTTCTGTCCGAGAAGGAAATTCTGCCAATTGGTGGCGACAAGCCGATCCCAGTCGAGTTGACCGTGGTGGCCGCTTCGAATCGTGACTTGCGCCGCCTGATCGGAGAGGGTGTATTTCGGGAGGATCTGTACTATCGATTATGCGGAGCGACGCTTCTCCTGCCGCCGCTGCGCGAGCGCGATGATAGGAGCTATGTCATCTCGCGAGTGCTCGATCAAGAGGGCGCGCAAATGGGGATCAACGCCGCGATTTCGGACAAGGCTATGGCGCTGTTTCTGGCGTTTCCCTGGCCGGGAAACATTCGGCAATTGCGAAATGTTATCCGATTTGCCCTCGCGGTCTGTGAGAATGGGTTCATCGACATAGGGGACTTGCCGCAGGAGCTGGATGTCGACTTTCAGGATTCGACGACTCCCAAGCGGCCGCCGGCCATCGCTGGCGTGCCTGGGATGAGTCAATCGGAGGCGCTTGTGCCCTTGGAGGCTTCGCCGGACGCCGTGCGGCTGCTAGAGGTGCTGCGTCGACATCATTGGAACATCACTTCGGTGTCCAACGAACTCCGCGTTTGCCGGGCGACGGTCTACCGGCAGATGAAGCGTTTGAACATCATCTCTCCGACGCACCTTTAGCCACCCGACCACACTCGAACATCTTGCCATCGATCAGGTCGCAAGTTTACGGCCCAGCTTCTTTTGCACTGATTCGACCTTGCTCTGCAGGCGCCCGCGAGCGCTCGCGCGGTAGTCGATTTTGATATTCGTTCCGATGCGTTCGCAATCCTCGCTCATCGCCTTGAAGCACGCAGTTACGACGCTCAGCACTTCATCCCATTCACCTTCAATGATGGTGCCCATCGGCGTTAGTTGGTAGGGCAGGCCGCTCCTGTCGACGATGTCGAGCGAGCGGGCGACATAAGCGCTGACGCTCTCGCCCTTGGTCAGCGGGGACATCGCAAATTCAAGCAGAACCACGTCAGTCTCCAGTCGGATTTAATGTCTTAGTGCTGCGGCGATCCGCTGTCTCACTTCTTCTGAAAAATTGGCCGATGGGCAGTCGCGGGGGTGTGCGGCGGACCAGGCCTGGGCGACGCTGGTGAGCGATTTCGTATCGTATTGGCGGCCGCTGCCTAGTGCGGCTTCGAAACGGTTGGCCGCGCTGGTCAGCATCGCTGGATCGGCATCGACGATCAGAAGCGCGTGGGCAAGCACCGCGTGCCGTTCACCGGCGCGCCGCCAGTATTGTGCGGTGCCTGCGATCTTGCGCGGCGCGCCATCGCGCGTGCCGGCGACAGCAAGGTTGAACCGCCCGTCGCAGAACGAGCCCTCGACCGAACGGACCTCGGCCGCGATGCCAAGACCGGCGAGCGCCTCGGTGAGAATGGCGCAAAGCTGCGCGTAGACGGTCTGCATCATCTTGCCGGGCGAACCGGTGCACGGGTAGGCCAGGCTCACGTTCAGGATTCCCGGCCCCTGCGGCACGACGCCGCCACCGGAGCGGCGCAATCGCACCGGCCAACCGCGCGCTGCCGACGCAGCGCATACGTCCTCGAGCCCGGCGTGGCGCCGGTATGACAGTGGCGCCACCAGTCCCGGGCGCCCGGTCCACAGCGCGGCTGTCGAATGGCCGTCGAGCGCCCGATCGAGCCATTCGAGTTCGAGCTCGCCGTCGATCGCGCTGGCCGAGCAAAGCAATCGCGTCCAGCGCGTTGTTTCAACCACTGATCTGCCGCAGGATCAGGCGGTTCACATCACTCGCGCGCTCCATCTGTGCCATGTGTCCGACCCCATCGAAGACTTCGACGGTGGCGCCCGGCGGCGCATTGCCGGCGTGGGCCGCAGGGATGATCTGGTCGTCGCGACCCCAGATTACCAGCACACGCTGGCTTGATCCACTATCTCGAAGCTTGAGCCCAGGCTGCTCGCCCTGCTTGCCGCTCACGAACAGGGCCTTTCCGAGTTCGGCCAGAAGCGCGCTGACGCCATCGAGACGCTTGTACTTGAGAACGTCATCGATCATCTGCCGGCTGACCAGGCTCGGGTCGGCGAACAGCAGTTCGAGCACCGGTTTTAAATCGCGGCGGGACGCCGCGCTGGCGAAGCCGTCCACGTAGGCACTGTTGATCTCCGGCCCGAATCCGGCGCTGCCGATCAAGGTCAGTGATGCGACCCGCTTGGGATCGTCCAGCGCGATCTGCGATGCCACGGCGGCACCCATTGAGTGACCGACCAGGTGGGCACGGCGGACCTCGATCGCGTCCATGAATCTGGCGACGAAGCCCGCCAGCGCAGCGATGCTGGCGCCCGGCAATTTGACGCTCGACTGGCCGTGGCCCGGCAGGTCCAGCGCGATCACCGGCGCTTTCTCGCCGACCGCGTCGATGTTGAACAGCCAGTTGTCGAGGTCGCCGCCGTAGCCATGAATAAATAGCACCGGCGTGCCTTCGGCGGCGCCCCTGCGGGCGTAGCGCACGCGCATGCCGTCGACCTCGATGAACTGGTAGGCCGGTCCGGCAGCTTCGCCCTCATCGTCGGCCGAAGGGGTGACCCAGGCAGCGATGTAGGCGTCGATATCGGCATCGCTGACATCGCCGCCGGCCATCACCCCGAGCAGCGCCTTGACCGGCAGCAGATCGCCTTGAGCGGCGATTTTGCGGCGCAGAATGCCCGGATCGGGCGCCTCGACCGCGTTGGCGATCTTGTCGGTTTCGACTTCGAGGATCGGCATGCCGACCTTGATCTCGGTGCCTTCGTCGACCAGCCAAGCGGTTACCGTTCCTTCCTTCATCGACAGACCCCACTTGGGCATGACGATGGGTGTGATCTCCGCCATCAGCTTTTTCCTCCCTTCAGGGTCTTGCGCACCGCGTCAGCGATCTGCGCGCCGCTCGGGATGTAAAGGTCTTCGAGCGTTGGCGAAAACGGTACCGGGACGTGAGGCGGCGCGACCATCTCGATCTGTGCCTTCAGCGCGCCGAAAGCCCGCATCGCAACCTGCGCCGAGATGTCGGTTGCGATGTTGCAGCGGGGGCTGGCTTCATCGACGCAGACCAGGCGGCCGGTCTTGGTGACGCTGTCGAGCACGGTGTCCATGTCGAGCGGAGAGAGCGTACGCAGGTCGACGATTTCCACTTCGACACCGGACTTGGCCAGGGTTGCCGCGGCTTCGAGCGAGCGGTGCACCATCAAGCCGTAGGTGACGATCGTGCAGTGCTTGCCATCGCGCACGACGTTGGCTTCGCCGAAGGGAAGCGCATACGAGGCTTCCGGCACTTCGCCTTCGAGCGCGTAGAGATTCTTGTGCTCGCAGAAAATGACCGGATCGTTGTCGCGTATCGACTGGATCAGCAGACCCTTGGTGTCGTAGGGAGTGCTCGGGCACACCACCTTGAGCCCGGGAATGTGCGTGAACAGGGGCGTGAGCATCTGGCTGTGCTGCGCGGCGGCGCGGAAGCCCGCGCCGACCATGGCGCGAATCACCACCGGTGTTTCCGCCTTGCCGCCGAACATGTATTTGAACTTGGCGGCCTGGTTGAAGATCTGGTCGAAGCAGACACCCATGAAGTCGATGAACATCAGTTCGGCGACCGGACGCATGCCGCAAGCGGCGGCCCCGATCGCCGCGCCAATGTAGGCGCTCTCGGACAGCGGTGTGTCCATCAAGCGGTTGCCGTGCTTGGCGTAGAGTCCTTTGGTGACGCCGAGCACGCCGCCCCAGGCGTCCATTTCGCCTTCGCTGCCGGCGCCACCCACGATGTCCTCTCCCAAGCAGATCACCGTGGGATCGTTCGTCATCTCCTGGTCGAGCGCTTCGTTGACGGCTTGCTTCAAGCTGATTTTTCTGGCCATGTTGGTCTCCTGGCTTCCGTTGTCGGTTCGATTCAGTAGTTGATGTAGACGTCAGTGGTCAGGTCGGCCAGAGTTGGCATCGGCGCGGCTTTAGCTTGCTTGACCGCCGTCTCGATCAGGTCGAGCACCTCGCGGTCGATTGCTGACAGTTCAGCGGCAGTGATCACGCCGGCCGAAGTCACCTGGGCCGAGAAGATTTTCAGGCAGTCGTGGTTGGCACGGATGTCGTCGAGTTCGCCAGGGGCACGGTAGGTCTGCGCGTCGCCCTCGAAGTGGCCGTAGAAGCGAACCATCTTGCATTCAAGCAGCGAAGGCCCCCCTCCTTCCCGGGCACGCTTTACGATTTCGCCTGTGGCTTCATAGACGCCGAAGAAGTCGGTCCCGTCGACCGTGACGCCGGGCAGGCCGAAGCCAGCGGCGCGATCGACGAAGCTATCGACCGCTGTCCCGTAGTCGCGCGAGGTCGCTTCGGCGTACCCGTTGTTCTCGACGACGAAAATCACCGGCAAATTCCAAACCGCAGCGAGGTTCAGGCTTTCGAGAAACGTGCCCTGATTGGAGCCGCCGTCGCCGACGAAGCTGATCGCCACCTCGCCCTTGCCGCGGAACTTGGCCGCGAGTGCGGCGCCGCAGGCCAGCGGCGCACCGGCGCCCAGAATTCCGTTGGCGCCCATCATGCCTTTGCTCAGGTCGGCAATGTGCATCGAGCCGCCCTTGCCATTGCAGGATCCGCCCTTGCGGCCGTAAATCTCCTTCATCATGCTGACGACGTCGACGCCCTTGGCGATGCAGTGGCCGTGGCCGCGGTGCGTGCTGGCGATGCGGTCACCGTCGCCGAGATGGGACATGATGGCGGCGGCCGTCGCTTCCTCTCCGGCATAAAGGTGCACGAAGCCGGGTATGTCGCCGCGACTAAAGTCGATGTGCAAGCGCTCCTCGAATTCGCGGATCGTCCGCATGGTCCGGTAGCACTTCAGCAAGGCCTCGCGGGAAAGCGGGAACGAATTTTTGTCTGCCATGGTAGGTGTCTCCTTTCAGTTGTTTGATGATAGGTGGCGGAAAAGGCCCTCGCGTGCAGCGGCATGCATGCAGCGCGCCACGTCCACCGTCAGGAATGCGTCCTCTCGCAACGTAACGCAGACCTGCTCGCCGACGCCGAAAGTCAGTTCGCGCTCGCCGTCGAGCGCGACCGCGCCGGCCGCCAGAGCAACAGGAAAGGCCTTGCCGGCGGGCATCGCTTCCCAGCTCGCAATGCCGAGATCGCAGACCATGCCGGGTGCGATCGGCGCCCGAAGCCGCAGGCGGCAGCGCGCCGGATCGTCGCTGAGGTATACCGCGAGACCGCCCTTCTCGGTTCGACCGACCGGTTGAAGGAGCCCGCCGATGGCCGACAGGCCGATCACCTGTGGATCGGCGAAAGTCAAATAGGCGGCGCCAAGACTGTCGGTCTTCCACAGCGCACGCGCACCGATGAATCGGTCGCTTGTGATCACCGTGTCCACGATCGCGATATCGCGACGCCGGCCACCGTCGATCGTGATTTCGAGCACCTTGTTCGGCGCAAGTGCCTTCGACGCACTCAATTTTCCAGTTGAATAAAGGCCGACGGCGAGAGCGGCGACGGTTGGTTCACGCATCTCGGGAAAGGCGTTGTTGGTGCCGGTTGACAGCCCGGCGATCGGAACCGCTGGCGCGCCGTCGCGAGTGCCATGGATAAGCTCGCGGACGACAGCGCGGTGCGTACCGTCGCCGCCAAGGACGACGATCGCGCTGACACCGGCTTTTTGCATGCTGCGGGCGGCATGAAACGTGTCATCGACGGTCGAGGTCACCGGCATGTCCACGAATTCGAGTTCAGGGAAGTCGAAATGGATATTTCGTTCGCGCTTTACGCTGCGCAGCAGCATCGAGCTGATGCCCCCCTTGTCGGGCATCATCAGGACGCGCCCGACACCGGTCGCAGCGAGCGTGGTCAGTACGCGCAGCACGATGTTCACGCGCTCCGAGGTCTGCAAGTTGCTCGCGTTGGCGATGATGCGGCGGATATCGCGTGCGGATACCGGATTGGCGATGATTCCCACGCAGGGCGCATTGTTCGATTGGTTGGCCGACATGGCCGCTGCACTCC
>WNFT01008521.1_pt1 | contig 15095 bp, 12 predicted proteins | sample 5400191 | NCBI WGS metagenome assembly WNFT01 (sample SAMN13153359, study PRJNA577476) | soil metagenome | isolation source: 80 cm saprolite under Madrone tree | place: USA:California | collected 2016-06-14 | reverse complement strand
TCCAGCCTGCAACAGCGATGGACCTATCGCGCGGAGCATTAGCTTCTTCGTTCCATCTCCATCGACGATGAGTCCGCCGATGAGCACACGGTCGGCAGTGCCGACTTGCAATCGCGTTGAAACGTTGAGCAATGGCCCGTTCCCGACTGACACCGGAACCGTCGTAGTGACGAAATCGCCATCCTCGTCGGGGACCGTGAGGTGCACGTTGTAATCCCCCGGCGCGGTAAACAATTTCACTGGATTCTGAGAGTACGAATAGGTGCCATCGTCAAACGTCCAGACGTATGACACGGCTGCGCCATTGGGGTCATGTGCATTGGCGGTAAACTGGACGTTCAGATTTGTCGTGCCGCTTGATAGGGCGGCACTCGCTGTCACCTGTGGTGGCTGCCCTCCAAATTCCTGGTTCAAAAACCACGGCGTGGCGATTGGATCGGTCTTAAAAAATGCCAGAAGCTGATCGGCCACTTTCGGCACGCCACCGTCGGCGCTAGGATGAATGAAATCGGGGTCCAAATCAGAGCAAAGCCACTCGAGGCCATCCGAGCGCGGATTCGTGCCGTCAGTCCAGAGGTACGGTCCCCAGCTGAGGTATGGCGCCACAACCGGGCCTTTGGCCGGATCAAAATTCAAGTTGCCAGTTCCGTTGATCTGATCGGCGATCATCCATTGCACAGCGAAGCCCGATTCGTAGGCGAATGGCTCCGGACTTTCCGCCACCGGATCGTTCGTGTATGCGCGTGTCCGACTCGAAAGATACACGATACGGATGTTAGGGTATCGCACTTTCATATTGCGAACGATTGTCTCTAGGTCCGCCTGCAATGTCCGCGCGTGCGCCGGAAAAGCCCCGTAGTTGACCGGATACTTGAGCGCTTGTTTGAGCCAGGCCACCTGCACCTGCGCCGGAGTTACGCCAGCTGCGCTCAGGCGGTGATCCACGAGCTGCCACGTCGCCGCGTTCACATCGAGCCATTCCGGCGCGTCCTGCCCGCTTTGCGCACCGTCGACGATTATGAGCTTCGGGTTCTTGCTCGGATCCGAATCAGCGCGCGGTTCAAAAGCGCCAACCCATCTAGTCCCGAATTCCTCCGTCGTATTCGACATTCCGACTGAGATCATGACGATCTTGCCGTTGGCCGGGTTCGGATTGCCTGAGGCGTCTAATGGACGAACTTCGCTGGCGATCGCAAGTCCAGCGGAATTATGTTCGGCCGGCCGGGTATTCGCGCCGTTGGGGTAAAGGCCACCCATGAATCCCTTGTAAGTTCCTAAACCAAGGTCGTCTAGCGGTACGTTATCGGTGTCGGTGAATGAACAATCAGCGCGCGCGATGAGCGGGCATGTTCCTAACGTCGCCGTCGCGAGTAAACCGAACATCCGAAACGGAAATGGAAATCGCATAACCAGATGACTTTCTAATGAGCAAATATGCTGCCGTTGACCCGTGTTTTCCGAATTGAACAACAATATCGCCGCATTGTTGCAAGGAAAGTTGCGCGGGGGAAACTGGAGGAACGCGACTTAGGCGCGCTCCCGCTGGTTCTTTTTGCCGGTGAAGTCTTTCCGACCAAACACCTCCGCGCGCTCATGCAGAAGCTTCCTCACCCACGATATGCGAACCTTTACGGGCCAAGGGAGACGAATGTATTCGCTTTCTACGAAGTAGAACCGCTCTCTCCGGAACAGTCTGCGCCCATCCCGATTGGGAAAGCTTGCGGCATTACTGCCTTGGTCGCCATCGACGCGGAAGGCAGAAAAGTCACCGAACCGGGGAAGGAAAGGCTGCTCTACGCGCGAGGCTCCATAGTGATGCAAGGCTACTACGGACGGCATGATCGACAACAGCTCCAGCGCGAAACTGTTGCCCGCGGCACTTGAATCCCGATTTCTTTTGGAAGAAGGGCCATCATCCGTGCCCTGGCAAGCCACGGCTGTGCCCATCAAAATACTTGAAAAAGATCATGAAAAGTGGTGTGATTGGCTCGCTCTCTTAATTTTTGCACATAACTGGTGAAAACTGACGTACTTATTATCGGAGGCGGACCGGGCGGCGCGACGGCGGCCATGTTCCTCATCCGGGAAGGTATCAAGCCGATCATCCTCGAACAGGAAGCGTTCCCGCGCTTTCACATCGGCGAATCGATGACCGGCGAAGCGGCTCAGCTGCTTCGACGGCTCGGCTTTGAAGATGAGATGATAAGAAGGAAACATCCCGTCAAACATGGCGTCAGGGTTTTCGGAACGAGCGGCGTCAACAGCTGGTACATCCCGGTTGCAGGTCGCGACAAGGAGTGGAATCTCTCGCTTGCCAGCACATGGCAGGTCCGTCGCAGCGAGTTCGATGTGATGATGCTCAAAGAAGCCGAGGCGCGCGGTGCAACCGTGATGCAGGGTACGGCAACAAAGCCGCTCGTGGCCGATGACGGCGCCGTGCGGGGCGTGACGGTTCGCTGGCCGGACGGCAGGAGCGAGAACATCGAAACGGAGGTCGTGCTCGATTGTTCAGGTATGGCGACCTTTCTCGCCAACCAACGCGTCACCGGCCCAAAATACGTCGGTAGCTATGATAAACAGATCGCTTTCTTCTCGCACGTTACCGGAGTGATCCGCGACACGGGAACCTCGGGTGAAGAAGCGAGCAGTAATACGCTCATCTTTTACCAAAATAAGTTCCACTGGGCTTGGTTCATTCCTATTGACGAGGATGTCGTGAGCATGGGATTGGTGACACCAAAGGCCACCTTTGTAGAAACAAAACAAAGTCCCGAGGAATTTTTCCGCAATACGATCCCGGCGATCAACCCTGATCTCCGGCGGCGCGTCGCCGATATGAAGCTGATCGAGAAGGTACATGTCATCCCCAACTACTCCTACCAGGTGCGGCGCTTTTGCGGGAAGAGTTTCATCTGCATTGGAGATGCGCACCGTTTTATCGACCCGATATTTTCCTTCGGTCTCTCGGCCACCATGCGCGAAGCGGAGTTCGCTGCGCCGGCTGTCCGCGCGTATCTTGAAGGCAAGGGGCGCGACAAAGCCAATCCATTCACTGAACACCAGCTTTTCTGCGAAAAAGGGACCGATAATCTTGAAGACATGGTCGACATGTTTTGGGAACAGCCGTTCGCCTTCGCGACCTTCGTGCATCATCGCTATCGCGGTGAAATGATCGATGCCTTCGCCGGGCGGGTTTATGAAACTGAGCGCCAGCCCTCGACCGCCATATTGACCTTCCGCAAGATGCTGAAACGAACGCGCGATTACGAACACGAAGATGATTATTCCATACCAATCGGTTCGCGCTTTCATCCCGAGCGCGCCGCTTTGTGGGAACCTAATTCGCCCATCGCCACCACCGAGGAATGGATGGTTGGGCGCCCGTCCTGACGGTCAAACTCGGTTTAATAGGTCGTAGCGATTGCGTGGCCGCGTTGCATCGAGCGCTTTTACCGATGATCATTTCTGGCCGCGACGCTAGAGATCGTCGAGACAGCGTAGGGAACAAAGATCGTGAGGCAGATCTGGATGATGCGCCCCAAAGTAAGCTGGCCAGCCCAGATGGCGGGACCATGGTTGATTGCGATCAAAATAACGCCAACCACTGCGGCCATATAAACGGCACGCCTGACCACCGCAGGGTGCCGAGCCAATTGCAACCAGGCACGAATCGAAGTTAGCATTCTCACTAATAAGGCAATGAAGTTCCCTGCTTTGTCAGCAACTGCAATGCTTGCCACCGGATTTTTAGGCGTTGTTTGTTTCCGGGCACCGATTGGAGCGGCTGCTCTGTCAACGCGAGGGTCTGGCGACGAGTCCATCACGTCTCGGTTATTAAACTGCACCAGCTGAGCGCAGCGGACACGATTCGCGAGTCATCTGCTCGCGTGACTTACCGCTAGAATGTGACGACGACATCCATAGCGGCGGTGAGCATGTCGCGGTCCGACGAATCGTTGAATGGTCGTGTATTATTGAGTGAGCGATCGTAGCGAATCTCCGGTCGAATCATTAGGCCCGTCAGCGGCGCAGGTACCATTGGCTTGATTGTTAGGCCGGCGGTGATGGCGCCGTAAGTGGTGCGGCCACCACCGACCGTCCGGGGATCGAAGACGGTGTCATCGCCACGTTCGAAATGTATGAAATCGTTGTTGGACGCGAACTGCGCGACGAAAAATCCATCGGCGTCACGCCAGACTTCGCCGCGGATGCCGATCGTGCAGCAATCATTGATCGCATAGGTCAGATACTGCGCGATGCCATATCCCACTGCGCTAACTGACTCTTCATAAATAAGGTTGATATCGGTAATGCTAGTTAGCTTGTCAGTCATCTTCCAGGTCGTGACGATGTCACTCAGGTAGCGATAGTCGTGATTGTTACGGGGATCCTCAGGTCCGGCATGAATCATCGCTACACAGCATGCTTTTCCCTCGCAGCAATTCATCATGGCGCCTCCGTAGAATGACACAGAGTCATTATTATCTTCCAGTGCCACATTGACTCCCCGATCGATGCCGGCATAAACGTCGAGCTCGGGCGCTGCATGCAAAGTCAGTAGCACGCCCGTGCCGTAAAACGGACAGCCGAAATTAAAGATATAGTCTCGCGAGTAGAAGACATTGTGGCGCGGGTCACTCATGTCCGCGCCGAAGCAAGTCATGAACTCCCCGAGCTTAAGATCCAGCCCTCCCGCGGTGCCGGAGACGGGGAAGTGCGCCATGAACCAAGCCTCCGGGATGTCCGGCTGCACGATGTCGTCAGTAACCAGGTCGAATAGTCCGATGGATTTTAGATAGCGCGTGTCGGTGCCGTAGAGAAACTGGACCCTGAACGCCCAATCGAATCGATCAGCCATGCTCGGGTCGAGCCCGCGTTCGGCGCCGAGGACAAATTGATTGAGAAGCGGTTCATTTGCGCGATCGTCAAGGAGGCGACCGAAATTTTGGTTGTCCTTAGGCGAGGCAAAGTTGCCGGTAATGCCGGTTTCAATCCAGCCGTAAAGTCTAAAACCCGGCTGGGGCGACATCATTTCCATCATTCCCGCCATCGGCTTTGATTGCGTGGGATTGACCGCAGCCGTTTCGTCAGCGGGAGCACTTTTCACTGACAGCGTCGCGGCCAGCATAAGGCTGAGAGTTCGAATCGGTTTCATGACTTCGAATCGCTAGAAGCAACGAGCCGTTTGCACATGAAGCGGCAGGTCAGACCCGGATCTGATCAGCTCGACTCAGACGCCATTTCAGCCAGCGACCGACCGGCGAAGTGCATCGTCTCCAGAATGTCACCGCGGAGGCGCAGGAAATCCGGGCTGCTGCGGTCGCGTGGCCGGTCCATCTTTACTGGAATGATCTGCTCGATCTTACCGGGACGCGGAGTCATGATAACGATGCGGTCGCTCATGTAGATGGCTTCGTCGATGTCGTGGGTGACAAGGAGCATCGTGGTGCGGCGAGCCTGCCAGAGGCGCAGTACTTCATCCTGCATACGCATGCGGGTGAAGGCATCGAGCGCGCCGAGTGGTTCGTCGAGCAGGAGCACTTTGGGATGGTTAATCATCGCCCGCGCGAGCGCAACGCGCTGGGCCATGCCTCCCGAGAGATGATGCGGAAAGGCATCAGCAAAGGCTTCCAGACCTACCAGGCGCATGAATTTATCGACCTGACCGCGTTCTTGTTTCAGCACACCGCGCGCGACGAGGCCGGCTTCGATGTTGCGTCGCACGGTGAGCCACGGAAAAAGATTCGGATCTTGAAAAACAAGGCCCCGCTCTGCGCTTGGCGCGGTGATTGGCTCGTCGCCTACCAAGAGCTCGCCCTCGGTCGCAAGAGTAAGGCCGGCGATGAGACGCAGTAGAGTGGACTTCCCGCAACCGCTGGGACCCACGACCGATACGAGCTCCCCAGCCGAGACGAAGAGCGACACCTTGTCCAAAGCCAGTCCGCCCACCGCCGCGCCGTTAATCGCAGCAACTCCTTTTTGCCAGACAAGCACGCGGTCGCGCACCCTGAAGAGTACCGTCATGATGCTTGAGAAAAACCCAGCCATAATAACCAGAGCGGCATAGACCTTCCCGTACTCCGCCCAACCCTGAGCCCAGGCAACATACCAGCCGAGGCCGGACTTGACCCCGACGGTCTCGGCGACGACCAGCGTTAAGAACGATGTGCCGAGTCCCATGAATAATCCAATAAAGATGTTCGGCAGGGCAGCGGGAATGGCGACACGGAAAATAAGATATGCTTGCCCGGCACCGAGGGTGCGCGCGACATCAAGATAGGAGGCGCGGGTGTTGGAAATAGCAGAAGCCGTAAGCATCGTTACCGGAAACCAAACCGCCAGAGCAATCAGGCCGATCGCCGAGAAGAGCGCGGAAGGAGAGAGCACCATCGCCAATGGAATCCAGGCCGTAGCGGGAATGGGGCCGACAATCTTCAGCAAGGGCATGCCCCAGTAGCGAGCATGAGCGAACCAGCCAATGGTGACGCCGGTGATCACGGCGATCGCCACTCCCAGCGCGTAACCGCTCACTAACAAAACAAGTGAATGCCACGTGCTGTCGAAGAGAAGGCTGCGGTCACTCACCAAGCTGGCGAGCACTCCTTCAGGCCCCGGGAAATAAGGGAGTGGAAGTAATGCCAAGCAACTCGTGACCAGCTCCCACACACCGGCTGTAACCGTTGCAACGCCAAGGATTGGGCACATCTGCCGCATCCATTTTCGAAGTCCGGCGAAGAATGGATAAAGCGCCACACCGAGCACGCCCAGCCCGAGCATCACACTAAGAATCAGCGGATAGTAATGAGTCGGCGGAACGACCTCCCTTTTTGGCACCAAGAAATGGATCGCGAGCGCGATGCAGGCTCCCACTGGAACAGCTAGCCATGTCTGCGGACGTGATTTCACCACCGGCGGAGCAACAAATGCAGTTTCTGCGCCAGGTCGCTGGGCTCTGGAAACGATCGCGGTTTGTGGCTGGAGTTCTTCTACGGAAGTATTCATTTCTGGGAGGCCATCATACTCTTGTCGAGGCACGGGGCATCAGGGTCGGCCAGATTCGGCGCCTCCTGGTCTGGCTGATCGAACATTTTTCTTCGGCAGCACGAATCTTCCCGATCTTTCTCGATCAACTCCGCGATTAGCCGGATATCTTCGTTGGGTGAGACCTGGCCTCCAGCCACCTTCTCCACTTCCAGAGTTTTGATCCACTCGTCAGTTATGCCTTCAAGATGCATGAATGAGCGCTTGGCCAGAGCATCTGTGTCGGTCTCGGGAGAAAGCATTTTCGCGACTTTCATCTCCTTGGCGGCAGTGTAGATCGAGTCGACAGCCTCTTGGACACTTGGTATGTAGCGCAAACGAGCGAGAGCGGCGGTGTTCAGTTCGGGTGTTGAGGCGAGATATTTTTTCTCCACCGCCATGATCGCCGCAGCCTTCGGGTTGGTTTCGACCCACTTGGCGCCTTTCAACAGCGCACGTGTTGCCCTCGCTGCCGTCTCCGGATTGGCGTCAACCCATTTGCCGTTCGCTATTACCTCACAGCAATATTCCTGGTTGTAGGGTGCGTCCATGATTTGGTCAGCAATGTTTCTCACTTTGCCTTCCGCAATCAGCAAGCTGCCGATTGGTTCGGCGTTGCAGACCGCGTCCACCTCACCTTTGTCGATCGCCAGCCCGAGTTCGCCGGCGGGATACACTTTCCAGGTGATGTCCTTTCCGGCATCAATGCCATGGGTCCCAAACACGCGGTTTGCGAAGACAAAGGGTGGCGTGCCCATTCCCGGAACTCCGATGCGCTTTCCCTTTAGATCTTCGATTTTGTGAATGTCCGTCTTCACCCCAGCCTGCACCCGAAGACAGCCCCGATGGATGCCGGCAAGGAACCTCACATCGAGGCCCTGTTCGATCGGCTTAAGGAAATACATCACCAGATGATGAGTGATGTCGTAGCCGCCCAGCGCTAGCGTATCTTTATAATTCGCCCAGGCACATTTCACCAGCTCCGGCTCGAGTCCCTCCTCCTTGAAGAAACCCTTCTCGTATGCGGTGTAGATCGGAGCTTCGCACGTGAGGCCGATGTAGCCGATGCGAACGTGCTTGGAGTTAACGATGGCGGTGGATTTTTTGTTGCAGCCAATGAAAAGCAGAATGCACAAACCTACGGCGGTGATGAGCTTTGTGAATGACATAATTTTGATGAAGCCTTTGAATATACGACAATAAGCAATACCTATGGAAGCAAATTCTTTGGGAAATTGGAGCAGTGAATTTTTTGCCAAAGTTCGCCACTCGCGACCGACCCCAATCGCCCATCGCCGCTCCGACGGCTCAGTAAAGCGTCCCGAGTTTTACGATCGGGGACAACTCCGTCCGCCCCAAGATTTCATCACGGTCAGGGAGCCGACGCTGCGTTCACGCTTAGAAATTTATCGTGGCCTGAATGTAACCAAAGTCGGCGTCGTCACTTGGGCCGGTAGCACGGAGGTAGTCACCGGCAAAGAAGTGACTGTAGCCGGCCCAGATGTTGAGGAACTTTAGCACCTGATAAGTGACGAGAAGATCGATTTCGGCGCCAACATAACTGCTGGCGTTCCGAGCGGCGGGAGTGATCGGGCGGACTTTGGTCACGCCGTTTGAGCGATACCAAGCATCGTTAGTGTCAGCGAGCCAGAAACCATGAAGATCGGCTTCCAGGCCCACTTGCTTGCACGGCTTCGCCTTGAGGCTCAGTTCGGGGTTATGAATGTTCTGCCAGGAGAAGAGATCCATGAAACCATATCTGGGGTGGTTCGATGGGAAGAGGTTCTGGAAGGTTTCGATATCGCCATCGGTCGGATCGCTGTCGCCAATGGCATAGTTGTACTCCAGGAAAAGGCGCGGGTTCCAAGGACACTTAAAATTGTAGCCCCCGCCGATGTGCGCGGCGAACGCCGTGAGATTGAGATCAGCTACCTGCCCGGTCTGGAAGGCAAACTCGCCCTCGTATTCCCACCCGTGCAGCTTTTTCGGGTCGCCCTTCATCCGTGTCCCAAGCGTAACAAAATCAGTGCGTTTGCCGCTGAGTCCGGTGAAGGTGGCGGGCGATGTAATCGCAGGCGCAGTCGGATTGGGAACTTCCTGATCGAGACCCAGGATATAAAAGTCCGTCGTCTGGCACGCGAGCGCCGTCGTGCTCACATAGATGCCGCTGAAGACCTGGTCGCGATGCATTTCGCTGCCATTAAAAAGATCCGAGAGGTCGATGGAGTCGCGATAGATGTTTACGACGCTGGCTGCGAAGAGATCGACCGAGAAGTTCGGCTGCTCGAAATGGATCTTCGCGGCGTCAAACGTTCGGGAGAAATTGTTCCATTCAGCGATGCCGATAAGCCGTTCGTCGCCGTAGGCCAGCGTCTGGCGGCCGGCGGTGACGTTCCACGATTTCGGACCGAGCTGGATGTAGCCTTGCCTTAGGTCAAACGTGTCATTGCCCTCGGCGCCCATCGCGCCGGGAATCTTTGGCCGCTTCGAGAACCATTCCCGCGTGTCCTGACCCTGCACGTAAAGTTTCAGCCAGGGCACTGGCTGGTAGGCGAGGCCGATGCGGAAGCGCTCCAGGAGAAAAGCATCATCGGTTAACGAATCGACGGCGTCGTTGAAATCGAAGGTGTTGTTCCGCGCTTCGAATCGCAGGCGCTCTTGGATATCAAAACAGATCTTTCCGTCCAAAAAACAGAGCGGATTCGGTGCCGGCTTTTTCTCGATAACGGTTTCGTCAGCCGCGGCTTTTACCGGCGCTGTCGCCTCGCCGCCTATGGCGCTTGAGCCGTGGGTGATGAGCAGCGCGGCGAGCACCGCGATGCATTTACTCAAGTGTTTTATGATCTGTTCTATTAGAGTGATTTCGGTTCGGGCGCGTTGGCCCGAGTGGAATGGCGGGAAGAGCGCCTAACGACCGGATCGCAATCAGTTTGGTAAGCAACATATAATTTTTAATCAGAAGTTTTACGAATAGCACAATAGGAAACGCTTATGCAAGAGATTTTGAAACCATTGCGTCATTGCGCCGGCCGATTGAGCAAGATAATATTTGCTCGGAATGACGCACGACCCTCTCGAGATCCGCCACCTGCGCTACTTCCTGGCGGTTGCTGAAGCGGGCAGCTTTAGTCGCGCGGCGGACCGGCTTGGAATTTCCCAGCCCGCCATTTCGCAACAAATGCGCGACCTGGAGACGGCGCTTCGCGTCTCGCTTTTTCAGCGCCGGGGAAAACGGATTCTACTGACCTCGGCGGGTCTGATTTTTCAGGAGCACGCTCGCGTCATTCTGCGTCAGCTCGAGAATTTCCTTCAGGAGCTCGGCAGCGAACAAGGAGAGTTGCGCGGCGCGCTGCATGTGGGAGTCGTCCCCATCCTCAATGTGGCGTTGATGCCGGATCTCCTGGGCCTTTTCGCGGCCAAACATCCGGGAATCAGCCTTACCGTTGAAGAGATATCTTCCACCGAGATTGAGACGGCGCTGGAAGAAGGCAAGATGGACGTTGGCCTGGGATTTCTCACCCGGCACTCGCCCAATCTGCGCTACGAACGGCTCTGCACTGATGAATTTGCTTTGATTGTTTCTGAGGCGCACCCGTGGTGGAAACGGCGGGTGATTCAGTTTTCCGAATTGCACCAACAGCGGCTGCTGCAATTGTCGGACACTTTCGTCATGCGCCGGATGACGGATCAAATTTGCCTGAACCATCAGGTCCGTCCGCGAACTGTGGCGGAGCTGAATGCGATCGAAACGCTGCTTCGCTCGCTTGCGCCGTTGGAGGCGGCGGCCGTGATGCCGAAAATTGCATTGCGCGGAAGAGAATCGTTGAAGTTGAAAGCGATCCGTCTCCAAGGAAAAAGGCTCTCGTTGAAGATTGGGCTTCTCCGCCTCAGCGATTCAGGAGTGAACAGTGCCGTCGGCGCCTTCACCAGCCTCGCCCAAGCCACCGTTCCGAAGATGATCAGAAATAGCCGCGCCTTGGAAGTGGTTAGCCTTTCGTTAGGCGACGAATGACCTAGCCGAGTATGTACCACCCGTGATGACACCGCCGTCTCAAGGCACAAAACGCTTGCCCCTGTCGCCACTTTTGACGTAGCATCGGCAAAACCAATGGGTCTATAAATTGGATGTTCATTTCATTCGGGATTATCTACTTGACACAGGTTTGAAATAATGCTAATTTGGTCGCGTGATAGTTGATTTCCGCGACTTTTTCCGATGCTTCAACGCCTCCTTTTTGGCAGCGCGTAGGAGTTTTGGGTGGAATAAATCGCGGAGCAATTCTTTATCCGTCATCTGATGAGCTTTCTTTTTTGATCTAGGCATACTTATGAAAAAACGAACCAAATCCTTCAAAGCTGAAATGAACCTGCCGAAGCTGATTGAGCAGTTTGGCGACGATGAAAAATGCCGTGCGCGGCTGACACAACTCCGCTGGCCTAAAGGCGTGACTTGTCCGCGCTGCGAGTCCAAAAGTGTCTCGCGTGTGATCGAGCGCGATCAATACGATTGTAACCGCTGCCGTTACCAGTTTTCGGCAACAAGCGGCACAATCTTTCACGATACCCATCTTCCGTTGTCGAAGTGGTTTCTGGCGATCTACTTTATGACTGAATCCAAAAAGGGCATGTCGGCGTTGCAGATGAGACGCACACTTGACGTGGCCTACGAAACCGCTTGGTATCTCTGCCACCGTATTCGCGCCGCGATGCGTGAGATTAACAGTGCGCTTTTGCGAGGCGTTGTTGAAGTGGATGAAACCTATGTCGGAGGTAAGGTGCGTGGTATGGGAAGAGGCTACAAGGGCAACAAAGCTATCGCCATTGGAGCCGTGCAGCGCGAGGGCAAGATTCGGTTGCAGGTTATCCCGAATGCTACTAAGGCCGTGCTTCACAAGTTCATTCACGAGAACACTGCGCCGGACACGGAAGCGATCTATACGGACGAAATGCCCGCTTATTGGGGAATTGAAGATACCGACACGAAACATCGGTGGGTAAATCACTCGGCGGAAGAATGCGTTGTCGGCGACGTTCACACCAACGGAATTGAGAGCGTTTGGAGCCTCCTTAAGCGATCTATTATCGGCTCTTATCATAAGGTGAGTATCAAACATCTAGATGCCTATCTGGACGAATTGGAGCATCGCTTTAACAATCGGAAGAACGAATACATCTTTCGAGATACTCTAACGAAGTTGGTGAATGCTGTGAAGTTGCCATATTCAGAACTAACGAAAGCCGCTTAAGAGGCACCGATGACAAGTTGCAAGGTATCTCCACTTAAAGATTGCTTATAGCTAATGTGCCTGTAGAGCCGTAACGCGATCATGTTTACAGCAACCGTTAGCTCAAGAGGAGGGTTTGCCGTCAAATACACCGCTATTGTTGTATTAGCGGGATTCTCCTTTACATCTGTTACTCTGTCGCGAGCTACAACATGACCTGTTTCCTTGAAAAGCGCCTCAATTTCGCTCATAAGTGTGACCGATTCAGCGTCCTTATTCACAGCATCAATGTGCACATTCATTTGGTTGATTAAGACTAGAGTTGCCTCAATTTCTCGCACGTAGTCCTTAGTTAACTTTTGATAATCATAGCGAGAAGGTTTTGGCGCTTGTGATAGATACTGTTCAAGTGCTGTTTCGATACTGTTGGTAACAAGCACAGCCTCAAAATGTATTCGCTTAACTGTTGTTAAAAACAAATCGTGATCTAAATTGGTGATGACAACTCCCCGAGTAATTGTAACGTCCTCAAAGGGTTCGCGTAATGAAGCCTGGATATAGTTGTTTTTCCAGTACGACTTCAGTTCTTCAATGAACCGAGATCTATCTTTAGTTGCTAAAGTGTCATACACGCCTCGCGCAAACTGCAAAGGTATGCCTACGGTAAAGATCAAAACATTCGGAGCTTGCTTGGTGCGTAAAATACAGTTGGGATTTTTATCGGCAAACGAAAGGGAATAGCCGAACAGCCACCCGGGATGCTCTGGGAGCTTATCTAATGTGGCGGTGGTGCAATCTTTCGCCCACTGGTGGATATAGGCTTCGACATTATCCGGGGTAACATCCTCGTGTTGTACGGTAACGGTCGTAGGCAAAATCGACACAAAGAGCGGGAGCATAACGTTTACCACGCTATGCGCTTCAGTTATGATCTTGCTTGCAGCCTCGGTAAAACTATCTTCGTTAATACCCTGAATCGGAATTCGCTGTCTGATATGGAAGCTACTAAACGAGGAATCACAAACCCATTCAAAGCGCGTCGCTCTGGCTATTTCGGCTTTAAACTTCAGTTGAAAGGCGCTTTTTTGTTCTTCGGATAGGTTATTGAACGCCGAAGTGGCGTCATTTCCAAACGGCAGCGCAGCCTCGAAAGTGAGAAATCGGGGATAATCTTTAGTTCGCTTTACTTGAACAACTTCACGTCCATCACCTTCTAAAAATATGGCGTATCTAAAATAACTCTTCTGCGATGGCGGCATAGGCTCAATGCGGAATCTTTCCATCGCTGCGCCCCATTGACGTGCATATGATTCGACGTTTTCCTCGGTAATCGACTGTGACATCCATCCTGCGAGATAATAAAGTGCTAGCCCGACTATTCCCGCCGACACCATCATCAATAAAATTCTCGGGACAAACGGCTGGCGTAAAACTGGCCCAAATCGATAAATCGAGAAGGCTGCCATCAACCACGCGACAACTAGAATCCATTTCGCGACGTTCACGTCCAGCCTCCCACTGATCGCGATGGCTGTCGTAACCACGCATATAAATCCCCATAAAAGCGGACTACAGAGAATCCCCTCGACTGACCATTCGGTTTCAGCCATTCTTGATTCTGTTCCGCCTTTAACCTTGTGTCAAGCCGACAATCCCGATTTCATTGAATTGTGTCGCAGGGAAATGAAGGGAGTGGAGAGCGGCAGATGATTGACACCAAAGTCTTTCTCGATAGACGCGGGGTCTGCGCCTTCGGGCTCGGCTGCGCGGCCGTCACCATCGGTGTTCTGCTGCATTTGCCGATGTTCCGGATGGGCCACAAAACGGGCTTTGTTTTGGCGGGCATGCCCATGGTCGACCTATTTTTTCCATGCCGATCGGTTCGCACCATCACCTCGAGCGCGCTGCCTTATGGGGACCTAACTCCCCTCTCTCGACCACCGGGGAATGGATGTTAGCGCACTCTTTCTGAGGGCAAGCGCGAATCGCTAGCCTCTTAATTTGAATTCGAACGAGCGCTAGCGGCGTTCATTTCGTGTCGCGACACTAGATACTGTCGAAACAACATAGGGGACTAGGACGGTGACGCACATCTGGATAATGCGCGCACGTGTTATCTGACCTGAGACAATTGCGGGTCCGTGATTGACCGCGATGAGCACAACACCAACGATCACGGCGGTTATTAATGCACGCCGAGCGGTTACTCCATGAGCAGTCGATCTTATCCACGCAATAATACACGATTTCATCTAATCGTTGTTCCTTCACCTCGGCAGCGATTGAAGCTCTAGCAAATTTAAGAGACGACGCCCGGAATTCTTGCTGCGGCTCTCCTTGCTGTTTCCTCTATGCCGCGCGTTTTTCACGTTGCATCGCCAAGGACCTCTGGAGATACGGGCCCAGATGAATCGGGGGAAGCAGCGCTGACCCGCGAGGCGAGCAGCGCCTGCGCCCGCTTGAAGTCGTCCGGTATTCCGATGTCGATGAAGAGCCCCGTGCAAACCAACCCATAAACTCCGCGATCGAGAAGGCGGGGAAAAACGTCCCTCTCCAGTGAGATCGCCCCGCCGACTGGCAGGTCGCGCACGATCTGCTTTTGAACCAAATAAACTCCAGCGTTGATCAAACCGGGACCGGCTCGGATACCCTTTTCGAGGAACTGGGTGATGCGGCCGTCGTGATCGAGTGCCACACTTCCATAGCGAGTGACGTCGGCGACTGCCTGCACTACGACCACCAAAACGGCATCTTTGGCCGTGAACAGTTCCAGCATTGGAACAAGGCTCCACTCCACGTAGCTGTCGCCGTTAAGAACAAGAACTGGGTCGCTGATGAGTGGTTCGGCGA
>WNFT01002754.1_pt1 | contig 15097 bp, 17 predicted proteins | sample 5400191 | NCBI WGS metagenome assembly WNFT01 (sample SAMN13153359, study PRJNA577476) | soil metagenome | isolation source: 80 cm saprolite under Madrone tree | place: USA:California | collected 2016-06-14 | reverse complement strand
GTCCTTGTGACCGAGCCGCGCGCGCGCGAGCTGGCCGTAGTAAGCCGTGGAATAGCGCGCCGCGGCCTCGTAATGCGCGCGCGCCTCTTCCCTTCGTCCCAGCGCCTCCGCCGCGCGCCCTTGCCAATAGCCTGAGCGCGCGAGCGCGATCGGATTGCTGTTGCCTTGGGCGACTTTGGCAAAATGCGCGAGCGCGGTTGCCGGATCGTTGAGGAGGCGCAGCGCGATCCAGCCGGCGGTGAATTGATGCTCGGCGCGGTAGTTGTCCTTGCTGGGAATCGCGGCATCACGCGCGACCCGGTAGGCCGTTTTGGCGTCGCCGATGTCGAGCAGCTTGCGGGCGACGAGCCGGCGCTCGATCCACCACTGGTCGGTATCGATCGTCTGCCCGTGCTCGGCTGGCAGCGACAGGATCCAGTCGGCAGCCTCACTTGCCTCGTTGGCGTGGCGGAGAAACTGGACGCGGCTGAAGACGTAGCCGGCGTCGCGGTGCGCCTCGGGCGGCACTGCGTCCAGCAACGCCTTGGCGTTCTCCGCCTTGCTGATGACGGCGATGCGTGCCTTGGCGATCACAGGAGCATTGCCGCCGGCACGGTTGGCCGAGCGCAGTGCCCCGTCGATGTCTTCGGCGTATAGACGCATATCCATGCGCGCCTTGTGATCGGCGGGCGTGATCAAATCCTTGAATACGTCGAGCGCCGGGTTTTCAAGATCGCTCGAGAAGCTGTCGTGGCGCCAAGCCTCGCGCACCAAGCTTTGCGCGCCGGCCCGGTCGCCCTGCAGCAGCAGTGCGCGGGCGAGCGCGAATTTCCCCTTGGTGGTCGTGGGGGGTTCTTTACCGAAGAATGCACGCACGAAGGCGGGATCAAGCCGGTCCGCCCACAGCGTCGCCTCGGCGCGACGGCGCAGCAGGGCGATCGATGGCCAACTCGGATTGTCGGTGATGAACGCCATGTAGCGGCTGACATCGATGCTCTGAGTTTCATCGCTGCGCAGGATGGTCCATTCCACGAGCTTACGGGCGACGGGATCTCCGATCGTCCGCTGCAGGTCGGCGGCCTGTGTCGTCTTACCCCTGCGCGCTGCCGCGACTGCCTCTCGTAAAGCAGCGATATCGGTTGCGGAGGTGAAATCACTTGCGGCGAGCGTAAAACGTGCCGCAGGGGCCGCAGCACGTGCGGCCGCGGGGGTGCGAGCCGGCGTGGGGTCCTTCGAAGATGCGTGCTCGGGCCGCGGCTTCGGCAGCGGCACGCCGCCGGCGGGGTAGGTTGCCGGCGCAACGACGAGGGTCGCGGTTGCAACGAGGCGGGCGAGAGGTCGAATGCGCATCTGAATGATCAAGGTGGCTTCCGCTTATGGTCTCGCGGGCATATGAATACTTATTTGATAGAAGCTTGATGAAGCGCTAAGCTGCGGACCATCAACCCGGACCGCGGCAAAAAGGCGGCAGGGATGGCGGGCGGATTTCTTTGCAGCCGGGCGTCCAGCAATAAAGGCTCGGCGTTCCGCTTTGTGGCTGGTCCGCAATTGGGCGGTGCAACAGGGCGTCGGATCGACTTCGCTTGACGACTCAAAGGATCGCATCATGACCGCCAGGACGAGCTTTCGAGGCTCGTTTACCGCGTTGGTGACCCCCTTCGGTAACGGCGCGCTCGACGAGAAGGCTTTTCGCGGCCTTGTGGATTGGCAGATCGCGGAGGGCACTGACGGGCTGGTACCGGTGGGCACAACCGGCGAGAGCCCGACGCTCTCGCACGAGGAACACGGGCAGATCGTCGAATGGTGTATTGAGCAGGCGAAGGGGCGCGTTCCGGTCATTGCGGGAGCCGGGTCGAATTCTACGGCAGAGGCGATCGAGCTTGCCTGCCATGCGGAAAAGGCGGGCGCGGATGCAGTACTGGTGGTCACGCCCTATTACAACAAGCCCACGCAGGAGGGGCTCTACCAGCACTTTAAGGCGATCAACGACGCGGTCGGGATTCCGATCCTCATCTACAACATCCCGGCACGTTCGGTGATCGACATGTCGGTCGAGACCATGAAGCGGCTGTTCGAGCTCGACAACATCGCAGGCGTGAAGGACGCGACGGCAAATGTGGTGCGCGTCTCCCAACAACGCGCAGCAATGGGGGAGGGGTTCAATCAGCTCTCCGGAGAAGATGCCACCGCGCTAGGCTTTATGGCGCATGGCGGGCACGGCTGCATCTCCGTCACCTCGAATGTCGCCCCGCGCCTTTGCGCCGAGTTCCAGGATGCTTGCGCCAGAGGCGATTACAGAACGGCCCTCGGGCTTCAGGACAAGTTGATGCCATTGCACACCGCCTTGTTCCTGGAAACCAACCCGGCGCCGGCGAAATACGCCCTATCGGTTCTGGGAAAATGCGCGGATGCGGTGCGCCTGCCGATGGTGAGGCTGGCGGAGAAGACCAAAGCCGCCGTGCGCGAGGCGATGGTCCGCGCCGGGTTGATCAACTAGGTCGCTGGGCTAGCCCAAAGGACGATTCGGTCAGCGACCCGTAGGTCGGCGACCCGCTATTGGCCCCGTGTGCGCTACCCGTTCCGAGGGCCCGGGAACCTCCCCGGCGTTATGCTGATCTCGGGTTGCGTGAGATCGGCAGCAATCTAAATGCCAAGCCGGCCAAGGCCTGACCTGAGTGGCGTGACCACGCAATCCGTGTTCACAAACGGCGGCTGTGGGTTTCGGGCCTCCGTCGCCGCCAGGCCGGCGCTCTCCGAAACGATTGACCGAGGGGAGTGAGCCCAATCAGCCGGGAGTCCCATCGGAACGCAGGAGCGACAGATGCTCGAGGAATTCAAGAAATTTGCACTGCGGGGGAACGCCGTCGATCTCGCCATCGGCGTCATCATCGGCGCCGCTTTTGGCGCGATCGTCAACTCGTTGGTCGGGGACGTCTTGTCGCCCATCATCGGCGCTCTGACCGGAGGCTTCGATTTCTCGAATTACTTCATTCCGCTGTCGTCGAAGGTCACGGCGGATTCGCTGGCTGAAGCTAGAAAACAAGGGGCGGTTCTGGCGTGGGGAAACTTCCTCACCATCGTCATCAACTTCATCATCATCGCTTGGGTTTTGTTTCTCGTAGTCAGATTGATGAACCAAATCATACACTCCGAGCCGCAGGCGCCCGCATTGACCAAGCAGGAGATGTTGCTCACGGAAATCCGCGATCTGCTCAAGCGCGGGCAGGAATGATCGCGGCCGCAAATGCTCGTCGACACATTCGATGGCGCGTCCGCGCGGCAGCGCTCGGTGCTGGCGGTTTTCTGCGACGTCGAGCTTGTCCTAGCAGGATGACGGATGCTTAAGCGGGCATCGATAAACCGATTTGTGTTCGGCATCCCTGTACTGGCGACCCTAATTGCTGCGCCAGCAGCGCATGCAGTAATGTGTAAACACGTTGATGACTGTCTGCACCGAACCTCTGGTACCCAAGATGCTCACGACATAAGAGAGGGCGTAAGAACGCGTAACGGCAAGATGGTAGGCGCTGGCGCGCAGGCATGCGCTCTCGATTTGGATCGGAAGAAACAATGGGACGATTGGGCCCGCGGGTGCTCAGAGGGCGAGTTTGTCGTAATTGCCAGGACCGAAATGGAACTCGAAAAAGTCTATTGCGACCGATACTCACAATGACGTCCGATGGCTGAATCGCTAAATACCCGGCACCAGTACAAGGATCTCGACACGTCGGATTAACGGGACGCTCGCGGGTCCGAGCGCAGCCGTACCGTCAATCTGCCCCCCTCAAAACTAGAGCGAGCCGCCTTGCCGAAGCTGTGGGGTACGGCCCGTATTTCGTAATTGCCAAATTCACTGGCAGGTGCGGCCGTTCGATCAGTCTTTTCAAAAAATTCGTCGTCGGCTTTTCGCATATGAGATACGTCCCAGCCGCGACGACAAGACCCATCGCGAGCATGGCACCGAAATATGCCCATGCGTGACCGACCGGACTGATCGCAAGTTTTGTGACGATCCAGGCCACAAAACCAAATGACAGGAGGTGCGTGCAATAGAGTGCATAGGAGATGTCGCCCAAAAACACCACGCCACGGGTAAAGAGGCTGCGTTTTGGGCTGGCCATCGACGATAGGGACATCGCGGCAACGATTAATGCGGCGGCGATGCCGGCGCTGTACGGTCGCGGGACCGAGGATATGGTTGCCGCAAACCAGATGAAAGCGATAATGATCAAACTGATTGTAGCCCAGATCGAGAGCCGCCTGCCCGTCCGATAGACGAGCGCGATCGTCATGCCGAAGACGAATTCGATGACAATCGGATCGGTGAGGTAAGCGATGGAGCTTGCACCTGGCGGTGACCAGAATCCCGCAACCGTGGGCGCAGGGCCAAAAGCCACAAACGAGATCAGAAACACGCTGGCGCAGGCCACGATGGCCAAACGCCGCTTAGCTAACAGTGCAATTGCAAACACGGCGTAGAAAAACATCTCGAAGATCAATGTCCAGCCCACGAAGAGAAGAGGCGCCTCCGAGGGAATGTGTGGAAGAAAAAACAATGAGCCAAGCACCGCCTTAGTAGAGGCGTACGGGACAACGAACCAAACCAGAATCGCCGTAGCCGCCCAGTAGAGCGGCACAATCCGTACAAGGCGCCTGGCGAAGAACTTGATCGGAGCGCCGGGCCGTCCGAACAGACGTTCCGAGGAATAGACCATCACGAATCCAGAGATGACAAAGAAAAGATCGACCCCGAAAGGCCCATAAAACGTCGGAAACTCGGCCGGGACTTTCAAGTTCACGGCGTTGATTGCGTGTCCCCAAAATACTAGGAACGCCGCGATGGCTCGCAGCGCCTGAATAGATACAAGAGATGAGGAATCCGGCCGTGCGGGCTCTGAAATTTCCATCGCGTCCCCTTGAGCGGGCAACTTAACAACCCACGCTGCCCGAGCCAATCCCAGCGCTCATGCCCTAATCTACAGCGCCAAGTAGTCGGAATTTTGCCAATCATCCCCACGGCGACGGCAGCCATAATGCCGGCAGGAGGCGCGGATGGCTGCGAAACCGGACAGCAAGGTGCGTGTCGTCGCCCAGAATCGCAAGGCGCGCTTCAATTACCAGATCGGCGAGACCTTCGAGGCCGGCATCGCCCTTACCGGCACCGAGGTGAAATCGCTGCGCGCAGGCAAGGCGACCATCGCCGAAGCCTACGCCGATGCGCGCAGCGGCGAGATCTGGCTCATCAACGCCAACATTCCGGAATACTTGCAGGGCGGCCGCTTCAACCATGCGCCCAAGCGCGTGCGCAAGCTCCTGCTTCACCGCCGCCAGATCAACAAGCTTGTGGGGGCCGTCGAGCGCGAGGGCATGACCCTCGTGCCGCTCAAGCTTTATTTCAACGAGAAGGGCCGCGCCAAGCTCGAGCTTGCGCTCGCGCGCGGCAAGAAACTGCACGACAAGCGTGAAACCGAGAAGAAGCGCAGCTGGGAGCGGGAACGCGGACGGTTATTGCGGGCCAAGGGTTAGGCGCTGGGAAGCGTGCGGTGCCGTTGTTTAGTGTTGGCGCAGGAGCGAGGCTCCGTCTGCTCCCTTTGCCCTGCGAAGCGGGGTGAGGGGCCGCCTCTCACCCGAATGAGGCTGTGGGTCGAGTCTTCCCCGTTGCGCGGGGCGAGGGCGCGTCCTGCTATGCCGCCACCGGCAAAGCAAAAGCCCCGGGCGAACGCCCGGGGCTTTAGTCGCATAGCTTGTGGCTCTGATTACCAGAACTTGTAGTTCATGCCGGCGCGCCAGATGTAATCCTGGACCTTAACTTGGCGCGAGCGGTCCAACGAGGACGTGTTGTACGTACCGAAGTCGGCGTAGAGAAATTCGCTCTTGACCGACCAGCCGTAGCCCAGCGCGTATTCGATGCCGCCGCCAGCGGTCCAACCGCTGCGGGTCGTGCTCTCTTGGCGGCCGGTAAGGATCGGATTGACGGTGTTCCACTCCGAGGCGTCGATTTTTGCCCAGGCGCCGCCGCCGGTCACGTACACAAGCGTCCTGTCCCCAAACCACCAGAAGTTATTTAAACCGAGCCGGCCGCGTGCGGTGACGAACCAGCGCTCCTGGGTTTCGGAAATCCAGGTCGGCCGAGCAAGCTCGATTCCCTGGCCCGACTTGTTGACCGCAGAGCCATCGCCCTCGATGCCGAACACCCACGCGCCCCACTGCCAGTTGCAGCCGAGTTGGCCGCCACCGATGAAGCCCGACAGGTCGAAGCTGTCGGTAATGGGGACGCCAGCGGCATCGAAGTGTTGGCTGTTGCCGCTCGAGGTCCCGGCGCTGGCGCCGACATAGCAGCCGTTCCAAGTGTAGACGGGAGCGGGCGGCGGTGGAGGTGCATATGCCGGCACCCCCCTGTCGGCAGCGAATGCCGCCGACGTTCCCAACCCCAACGCGACGAGCGCTACGCTTCCGAGAAATAGCCTTTTCATTTGAACCCCCCGTTCCAGGATCTGAGTGTCGATTTCTTTACCAGGTCTTGCGAGGTTTGGCTGTGACGTTTCGGCAACGGTAGGAGGGATTCCAAATTTCGGCGGCAAACGCCGAAGCCCGAGTGGCGGCGCCGAGAAAGCGGGGAACAGGCGAGCGCCCGGGCCATGCTTCCCGGGCTCCTGTGCAGCTTAGTGACCTTATCATTTCGCCCGCACAGGCGGTTTTCATCAATTGATCCGGCCCTTAGGCTGAATCCACGAGCTCAAACTCCCGATTCAGGCGTTCCTCCGGGCTATTCGCGAGCGCGTCACAATCCGGGGGAACCACGTCTCGCCGGCGATGCTGCCTCAACGGCATGGAAAGCCCAGATTTTTGAATGCGGTTCACTGTGGCGCTTTAGCAACGGGTAGGCGAGGGCAGCTCGGGCTGCACACGGCCCACTCAGCGACACTTTAACTTACTGCTTAGGCGTTTTAGGCCGCCGACGCTGCCGCAAACGCACTCCTGGGCCTCCGCCATTCTCGTCGATGAATTCGACGCCGGCAGCTTCCAAAGCACGGCGAACCGCTAAGTCGTTGACCACAGTCAGCGAAGTCTTGTCTTCGGCAAGTTCGGCGCGCCGGATCGTGTTGATCCCCAAAGCCGATTCTCGTGCAAGATCGTCGGCACTCCACCTGAGAAGTGCACGACCAGCGCGAATTTGAGAGCTGGTCAACGCTCTGATTTTCCTTATTGACTCGCGGTTACCCATTTGGTATGTTTCACCCCATATGGGCATGGCTTAGAAGCCCCATTTTCGGATCGGAGTAAAACATGAAATCGACCATTTGGACAAAGCCCTACCGAGACCGCCGCACCTTCATCGGCGGCTCGGACGCCCGGATCATTATGGGCAATGACGAAGCGACCCTTATTCGCCTCTGGCAGGAGAAACGGGGCGAGGCCGAGCCGGAGGACCTGACCGGCAACTTGGTCGTGCAGCTCGGGGCCGTCACCGAGGAGCTCAATCGCTCCTGGTACGAGCGCAATACGGGCCGCCGTGTCACCGACGTTCAGCGTAAGGTCAAGCATTCGGCAATCCCCTGGATGGCGGCAACCCTTGACGGCATCGTGGAGGGAACGGAAGCCGTGTTCGAAGCCAAATTCATGCTGCCTTGGTCGTTCTCTGAGGAGGCCGCGGCCGAAAAATACATGGCCCAGGTCCAGCATAACATGTGGGTCACTCACTTGAGGACCTCCGTCCTCTCCATCATCACCGGCGGCGGCAAGTGGGTGGAGATCACGATCCCCATGGACCCGCTCTATCTCAGCGTCCTTGTCTCGGCGGAAAAGAAGTTCTGGCGCTGCGTGCAATCCGGCGAGACCCCCCATCTCATTAATGCCGAGTCGCCACGCCCGCGCATCGAGGCCATTCGCATCGTCGATATGAGCGCGTCGAATTCGTGGGCCGAGTTCGCCGCGCTCTTCCGCAATACCCGCAGCGCCTTTTTCGACCACGAACGGGCAAAGAGCGAGCTCAAAGCCTTGATGCCCGAGGATGCCAAGGAGGCCATCGGGCACGGCGTGAAAGCCAAGCGCTCGAAATCAGGGGCGGTGAGCTTTGATGTGCTGGAGATGGAGGCCGCTCATGCGCCGGTCCAGTGAATCGGTTGCAGCGCTGGCCTCCGCCTTGGCCAAGGCCCAGGCCGAACTCGTCAATCCGGAAAAGTCTCTGACAGCGACCATCCGCACCGGCCGCCTGGGAGAAGGCGAGCGCAGCTTCCGCTATGCGCCGCTCTCGAGCGGCCTCGACATTGTGCGCAAGACACTGGGGCAGCACGAGATCGCCACCTTACAGACAACCGCCATCGATCAGGCCGCCGGCATGGTCAATTTGACAACCACGCTGGCGCATGCCTCGGGCGAGTGGGTCGCCTCGGATTGGCCTGTCTGTCCCATCGCCGAGACAGCCAATCCCCAGCGCATGGGAGCTGCCCTGACCTACGCCCGCCGCTACGCCTTGTTCACGCTCGTCGGCATCGCCGGTGAGGACGACATCGATGCGCCGGATTTGTGCGCGGGACACAACGCGCCGTCCTCGACAGCGCTGCACCGCTCGTTGCTGCCGGGCGATGGTAACTCTCCTGGCCAGCCACGAGAGACCGGTAATCGACGCGTGCGCGGCAGCACGAAAAGCGAGACCCGCGTCATCCTCGATCCAGCTCAATCGGTGCAGTTGCGGGACAAACTGCTCATCGAGGTGAAAAACATCGCGTCGGCCGATCTCGCCGCCATCTGGGCCGGCGAGGCGCTTGCAGTCAAGAATAGCCTCACCGCCGCTGATGCCGAGCTCGTGGATAATGCCTTTGAATGCCGACTATCGGAGCTTCCGTCATCCGATTCGGCCGACCCCTCGAACGATGAGGCTTCAGTGCCTCAGATTGCCGGGCCGCAGGAGAGCGGCGCCAGCGAAAGCACCGACCAGGGTCAGGCGAAGCGCATCGACAAGAGCATTCTCGCGGTAGCGGCCCCGCGGCGCTATCGCAGCCGCGAGCACCTTCGCTACGTCATGCAACAGCCGTGCCTCGTCTGTGGCCGTAAGCCATCCGATCCCCATCATTTGCGCCACATGCAACCACGTGCGCTGGGCCGCAAAGCGAGCGATGAATTTGTGGTCCCACTCTGCCGCGTGCATCACCGTGCCGCGCATCGCGCCGGCGACGAGCCCGCCTGGTGGAAGGCTGCCGGCGTCGATCCCATCAAAATTGCGCGCAGGCTTTGGAAGCATACGCGGGTGAACGAGGGTCGGGTGCCGCCCGATGCGATCACTCACAATCCGGAGTCTGGCTTGGCTTTGAACTCTCAACCTATCGGCAGGGCGGGTCCCGATATCGGCTGATATGCTCGTCCCCAGTGCCGTTTCTGCCGAGTTCTTTCATACAGCCGCAGGCACCGCGTTTGCCGATCTCCTGATCAACGGCAATCGGGAAACTTGGCCCATCCGCAGCAAGCGGTTCAGCACCTGGCTGCGGCGCTGCCATTACGAAGCTACGGGCGCGGCGGCGAGCGCCGCGAAAATTAGGTCGGCGCTCGATCTCTTTGAGGCGCAGGCTCAATTTGACGGCCCCGAGCGGGCGGTCCATGTTCGCCTCGCGGAGCATGCCGGCCACATCTATCTCGATCTCGCCGATGAGCGCTGGCGCGCCGTCGAGATCGGACCCGACGGCTGGCGCGTCGTCGGCTCGCCACCCGTGCGCTTCCGCCGCGCCGCAGGCATGTTGCCGCTGCCAACGCCCCAAGCAGGTGGCTCGATCGAGGAACTCGCATCGTTTCTCAATCTGCCGAGCCGAAACGACTTTGTACTCGTAGTGGCCTGGCTACTAGCAACACTGCGGGCCGGCGGCCCCTACCCCGTACTGGCGATATCCGGCGAGCAGGGGTCAGCCAAGACGGTTCTTTCGAAGCTCCTCAAGGATTTGGTCGACCCAAACGTGGCGCCGGTGCGGGCGCTCGCGCGCGAAGAACGCGACCTCGTCATCGCCGCCAACAATTCGCATGTGCTTGCCTTCGACAATTTGTCCGGCTTGCCCCATGCGCTATCGGATGCGTTTTGCCGACTCGCCACGGGCGCGAGCTTCGGGCTACGCCAGCTCTACACGGACGCAGACGAGGTGCTGTTTCAAGCCGCGCGCCCGATTCTCCTCAATGGCATTGAGGATGTCATCAGCCGGCCAGATCTCGCCGATCGCGCCCTTTTTCTGACCTTGCCGCCCATCACCGACCGTCGCCGACGCTCCGAGAGGCAACTTTGGAGTGCCTTCGAGCTCGCGCGTCCGCGCCTTCTGGGATCGCTGCTCGACGCCGCCACGCATGGGCTGCGCAACCTGTCGGACATTCACCTCGATCAGCTACCCCGGATGGGAGACTTCGCGCTCTGGGCCACGGCATGCGAAACGGCGTTCAGGCCGGCTGGCACGTTCGCACGGGCCTATCAGGCAAACCGTAGGGCCGCGATCGAAGACTTAATCGACGCGGATCCGGTGGCCGCTCGGGTGCGGGAGCTCATGGCGAGCCGCACGACGTGGACGGGAAGCGCTTCGGACCTTCTGCGTGCTGGTGCAGACCGGGAGGGACCCGGCCTTCCGAGCGGGACCGCAGCTTGGCCGAAGAACCCTCGGGCCCTCGCTGGCCGATTGCGTCGTGCGCAGGCATTCCTGCGGGTAATGGGCGTCCACATTGCCTTCAGTCGTGAAGGCCGAGCTGGGACCAGGGTGATTAGGATCCGTAGGCCCGAAAATACCGTCAGCACCGTCAGCACCGTCAGCATCGTCCGCGATAACGATCACGATCCTCGGTCGAGCCAACCGCCGCCCGTACGCGCAGCCCGCGACGACAGCCGTCGACCCGAGGCCGCGGCCGCCGACGATGCTGACGCAAAATCCGCCCTTCATTTTCGGTAACGTGGTGCCACATGCAAACTCTTCCAGGCTGTCGCCTGGCTGGGGATAAGTTTGGGAAGCTTGGTCGCCAAATTTCCTTGATCCTCGGCATAGTTGTGCAACTCGCTTTGGTGCGGCTCCTTCTCGAAGTAGCTGCCTTTATAATTTCTTCGCGCGGTCGAGTTAACTGATGGCGCCGCGACAATGAAGCGGGTCTCCGCCGGACCGGATTGGGAGCCGACCGAGCATCCGGCTGCAGACGATGCTGACGGTGCTGACGCAAAAGCTGCCTTTCATTTCGGGTAATCGCTCGGCGTTGTTTGGTCCGAGCGCGAAGACACCGCCGCGGAGGAGCGACTTCTCCGTCGATGCGGACATTATCGTGCCTGAGTTGGACTACGCGTTCTTGAAATTGAGAGCGGCGGCTAAACGAATCAGCTGAGTCGCCACTACCGAGATTTTTTCCGCCGCGCGTCCCGCGAACTTTCGGAACGCTCGCCCCACTCACGCCTGCACTAACCCTAGAAATGGCGAGCTGATTCAATGACTTATGAGTGGTTCATCGACAATTCCTAACCCTTGGAATCGTTAGCTCTTGAACCAATGAAGCGCCGCAAATAGGAGTCTCTACGATGGGTAAGCGTGTTGATCGGTAAGTGTGTTCATTTGGATCCGAAGTCGCAGTCCAAGTCCATGACATCGGCCCCGGAGCTGGGCCTGTTTGGTCAGCCACAGCTGCTCGAGGGCGAAAACGCCGCCGACTACCATGAGCTAGTCGCCCGTCTCTACGCAGCGGTAAAGCCGCTCGATATTATCGATGAGATGTTCATAACCGATGTGGCGTCCTTGGAGTGGGAGGTTTTGCGGTGGCGCCGCTTAAAATTGAACCTGATCCGAGCGCTTGAACTCGAAGCCTTGCCAGCTTTCTTGAATGAACGGTTCGAATACGATCTGCGGTCGGCGCACTTTGTTGATTCTCTTGCAGAGACTCTTCAGGAAAACCTTCCGGAAGACCAGGCAAAATCTGCGCGGACGCTCGCGTACACGTACATCCGGGATAACGCGGATGCTGTCGATACGGTGAATGAAGTCTTTGCCGAAAACGGACTGGACATGGACCAATTTATACAGGATGTGCGCACTCAGAAGATAGAAGAGCTCGCGCAACAGTACGTGCGGCGCAAACCGGACGCCGTGGCGCAGATTCAAAAGCTCCTCGCCGATGCCGGACGGAGCACGGACGGCCTCCTGGTCGATCGCCTCGTCAAGCGATCCAAATATCTTGAACATATCGAGCGGATCGATCGCCTAACCGCCATCGCCGAGAGCCGCCGTAACGCCAGCTTGCGCGAGATCGATCGGCGTCAGGCGGTCCTCGGCCAAACGCTGCGGCGGAGCCTGCAAGAGGTTGAAGACGCCGAGTTCAAGGTGATCGAGGCAACGCCGACCAAAGGGCAAAGTGCGGCTTGAAGAGCGAACGCAAAATCAAATCCAACCGCGAGAATGCGCGGGCCAGTACCGGGCCGAAGACTGCCCAGGGCCGCGCCCGCGCGGCACGAAACGCTCTTCGCCACGCTTTGAGCCTGCCCGTTTCTTTCGATCCAGCTTTGTGCGGAGAGGTAGAAGCGCTCGCGCGGGAAATTGCCGGGTCTGACGCCAATCCCGAAATCCAGGAACTCGCCCACTGCATCGCCGAAGCGCAGATCGATCTGCGCCGCGTGCGATGTGTCCGCCATCAATTCCTGACCCGTACATTGGCCGAACCTTACTATGATAGCCGCGCAAACACGCGAGCGAAGGCGGCTCTGCTCGGCCGTCTGCTCGGGAAGGCCCCCCCGGACGTATCGCTGGATGCCCTAGTAAAGTTTGTGACCTCGACGCCGGAAGGGCCGCAAAAGTTCGCACTGATCCTGACGCAAGAGAGTAAGCAGCTATTGGCCATGGACCGGTACGAACGCCGTGCGCTATCGCGGCGCAAGTTTGCGATCCGGGCTTTCGATGCGGCAACGAAGGCAAGCGGCCAGCGCGCGCGAGTGGCGCCGGCTCAGGTATAGGTAATCAGCCACAGGTTGCCGAGCGCATGGCCATGGGAACTATTTTCGAGCATGACAGGAGGAATTTCTCCGGTGCAACAGGTGGCGTCTCGTTGACTATACAGCTCATAGTTGTAGAAAAACGCTTTTTTGGCAGAACGAAGCCAAAATAAACAACGTTTTCAGGGCCGGGCCGGAGAAACTATCGATCTGCGAAACTTGAGCGGAGCTAACGGCGTGTCAGGAAGACAACCAATGCGAACAGTCTTGCTTGTGACTGCCGTAACAGCAGCAATCTTCCTTGATCCGCCTGGGAGCCAAGCCTACGAGGGGCCATGGTGCGCGCTGAGCGATATCGGCGGCGGCGTCATGCAAGAGAATTGCAGCATGCGAACCCTGGAGATGTGCCGGCAGGAGGTCATCGCCGGCAACCGCGGCTTCTGTAATCCGAACCCGCGCTGGCAAGGGAACTCGGGCGGCGTCCGGCAGAGCCCCACCCGCCGCAAGCGTCCCGCCTACTAGATGAACATCCGTTTAACTAAACGGCCATAGGCGCGACGGCGTAGCGTGCACTTCGAAATCGGTCGGCCTCTCGCAATGCCGTGCAGCGGGGCAACTCCTGTTGCGGTGGCCTTAATGAGGATTTTCCTTCTGGCTTACATCTAAAAATGTTGCATCCCGTGCGCGTTGCCTCTTTGATTTTATTCTTGTTGATGCTACCAAATAAAAACTGTGGCATTTGCTTGTCGAAAAGGGAGGAAGTCTGATGAAGCGCGCTTTGATCGCTGGCTTGGGTGTTCTGGCTCTGATCGTGGGAGTGCAGGCTGCCAACGCACAAGCCAATATCAACCCCAACGTCTACCCGAATAATGCGGGCGAGCGGTACGGGGTGTCGCAGCAACCGTATGAATGGCACGCCGCTCCCGGCCCAAATAGGCGCGGGAATATGTGCGTCACCCACGTCGACTCAACTCGCGGCTATGGCTACCACCAGGCGTGCCCGGCGCCGAAAGGCGCAGCCGCTGCCCCGGCTAGGAAGAAGAAGCGGGTGGCAGCGCGGTAATCCAAAAACCGGATCCGCCCGCGACCACGGAGTGGAGGACGCACGTCTCTCGCAAAGCATCTTGAAGGGTCCGTTCCTTTGAACGGAGGGGCAATCATAGGGCCCGTGGCAACATCCTGCCGCGGGCCCTCATCGTTGCGGATCAGATTTGTGCGCGCGGCGCTGACGTGCGATGGCGGCGTGCGCCCGCGTATGACATCCTCCCAGCGACGACGAAAAGGACCATGGCTCGCCGCCGAGGTTTCCCTTGCCCGTGCACACCGCAACGTCTCATCGACATTGAGCGATGCCAATGACGCTGCCTGTTAGCTTCGACCACTGCGTCGTGCATGTCTCCGACTGGGAGCGCTCGAACGCGTTCTACCGTGACGTGTTGGGCGCCGAACTCGTTCGCCGCCCGCACGGCTGGGCCTATCGTTTCGGCGCCGCGCAGCTCAACCTGCATGGTCCGGGCTTTCATCCGGCCGAGGTGGCGCGGCTGCCGGTCGTGCCGGGCAACAGCGATCTCTGCTTTCAATGGGACGGGCCGATCGCGGATGCGATCGTCCATCTCGAGCGGTGCCACGTTCCCATCGACGCCGGGCCGATCGAGCGCTTCGGCGCAAAGGGCTCCGGTACCAGCGTCTATTTCCGCGACCCCGACGGCTCGCTGTTGGAATTCATTTCGTATCATCCCAAAGCCGGAGATCACGCATGACGACACTGCACGATCCAAATATTCTCCCTGGCGATCTCCCGGCGCCGCAAGACGACGGCGCCGCGCGCCACCTCATGGGCATGAGGCTGCCTTCTCTGGTGCTTAAGGCGACCGACGGCTCCGGGGTCGACCTCTCCAAGCTGTCCGGCCGCACCGTCGTCTACATCTACCCGCGCACCGGCGTCCCTGGGCAGCCGCTTCCGGAGGGCTGGAACGAGATTCCCGGAGCGCGTGGCTGCACGCCGCAATCGTGCGGCTTCCGCGACCATTTCAGCGACCTCAAGCGGCTGGGCGTCCTGCGTGTGTTTGGCCTATCGACCCAGGATAGCGGCTACCAGCGCGAAGCGGTCGAGCGCCTGCACCTGCCATTCCCGGTGCTCTCCGATGAACGGCTCGAACTTGCGCGCGCGATCAAGCTACCGACATTCAAGGT
>WNFT01003111.1_pt1 | contig 15098 bp, 10 predicted proteins | sample 5400191 | NCBI WGS metagenome assembly WNFT01 (sample SAMN13153359, study PRJNA577476) | soil metagenome | isolation source: 80 cm saprolite under Madrone tree | place: USA:California | collected 2016-06-14 | reverse complement strand
CTCGGTCAGGGTCTGCGGGATCTGCAGGGAAGTCAGAACGTAGGCGAAGAGGCCGGCGTTGCTGATGATGAACATCAGCATCACGATGACGCGGCTGCTGTTCAGCAGCACCCCAAAGAGGTCCTCGAGCTTGAGGTCCCGGTAGATGAACACTGCAACGACGAAGGCATAGACCGCGGAAACCGCGGCGGCCTCGGTCGGCGTGAATGCCCCGACGTAGATGCCGCCCAGGACGATCACCACGAGCAGCAGGCCCCAGATGGCGTTGAGCGCGCTGCGACCGAGCTTGCGCCAGCCGCCCCATGGGACGCGCGGGACGTCGAGGCGGTACGACGAGACATAGATCGCCACCATCAGCATGGTGGCGAGGATGAAGCCCGGAACGATGCCGGCCACGAACAGCCGGCCGACGGATTGCTCCGTGGCCGCGGCGTACACGACCATCACGATGGACGGGGGCAGCAGGATCCCGAGGGTGCCGGCATTGATGACGACGCCGGTCGCGTACTTGAGCGAGTAGCCGTTGTGCACCATGCCGGCGATCGCGATCGATCCGACCGCGATCACCGTCGCGGGGCTGGACCCGGAGATCGAGGCGAACAGCATGCAGGCGACCACGGCCGCCAGCGCAAGGCCGCCGTGAAAATGCCCCACGGCGGCGTTGGCGAAGTCGATCAAGCGCCGCGCCACGCCGCCGGTCGTCAGGAAGGTCCCGGCGAGGATGAAGAACGGGACCGCCAGCAACTCGTACTTCTGCGTGGCCTGGAAGAACTTCAGGGCCAGCGCCGCCAGGGACTCCTGGCCGAACAGCAGCAGCGTGAGGACACTGGTGAGCCCGAGCGCCATGGCGATCGGCACGCCGATCAGCATGGTGAAGAGCAGCATGATGAACAGGAAGGCGACGCTCACGGCGGCGTTTCCCGGGCGGGCGGGGCCGGCCCGCGTGCATGGCCGTGCGCATCGCCCAGGCTGTCGCGCTGACCGCGCAGCACCTCCACGGTGACCTGCACCAGCCGCAGGCCCAGCAGCGAGAAGCCGGCCGGCAGCATGCACATGAGCACCCAGCGCTTGACCGGCAGGTCGCGCGCATTGCTGCCCAGGTCGTGCAGGCGCGCGACCAGCTCGAAAGCCCCCCAGATCATCAGCGTCACGTACGTGAAGCACAGCGCGATCGCCAGCAGCGTCGCAGCGCGCTTCCAGGGGCGCGTCAGCGTGTTGACGAAGGCGTCGACGTTCATGTGCGCGTGCTGGCGCATGGCGAACGAGACGCCCACCATCAGCAGGCCGCCGAACATGTACGTGGTCGCCTCCAGGGACCAGACCCACCCGGCATTGAACCCGTAGCGGGTGATCACCTGGGAGAAGGTCATCAGGACCATGCCGACCAGCAGCACGGCGATCAGGATCTCCTCCAGCCGCGCCAGGCCCCGATTCAGCGCGGCGAACACGATGTTGACCTGCCCCGCTCGCCTACTTGTTCGCCGCCCGCGCCGCCTTGATGAGGTCGGCGCCGATATCTCCTTCGAACTGCTTCCACACCGGCGCCATGGCGGTGCGCCACGCGTCGCGCTGTTCCGGGGTCAGCGTGTGGACGGTGGTCTTGCCGCTCGCAATGACCTTGTCGCGGTCCGAGAGGATGCTTGTCTCCGCGGTGCTGTCGTTGTACTGGGTGGCGTCCCGCAGCGCCTGCTCCAGCCCGGCGCGGATGTCCGGGGGCAGGGCGTTCCACCAGCTCTGGTTGACGGTGACCATGTAGTCGATCACCCCGTGGTTCGTCTCGGTGATGTGCTTCTGCGCCTCGAAGAACTTCAGGCGGTAGATGTTGGACCAGGTGTTCTCCTGGCCGTCGATCACGCCGTTCATCAGCGCCTGGTAGACCTCGCCCAGCGCCATCTTCTGGGGATTGGCCTTGAGTGCGCGAAACTGGGCCTCGAGTAGATCGGACTCCTGGATGCGGAACTTCAGGCCGGCGGCGTCCTGCGGCACGATCAGCGGCTTGTTCGCCGTGAACTGCTTCATGCCGCTGTGCCAGTAGGCCAGCCCCAGCAGCCCCTTGGGCTCGACCTCCCGCAGCAGGGCCTGGCCGTCGGGGGACTTCTGGAAGCGCTCCACTGCGGCCATGTCCTTGAACAGGAACGGCAGGTCGAAGAGCTGCAGCTTCTTCGTCAGCCGGTCGAACTTCGACAGCGACAGGGCGATCATCTGGATATTTCCGGTCGCCAGCGCCTCGAGCGACTCGTCGTCGCCCATCAGCTGCGAGTTGGGGTAGACCTCGACCTCGACCTTGCCTGCCAGCAGTTCCTCGGCGCGCTGCTTGAACTTCAGCGCCGCCATGCCCTTCGGGGACTTCTCCGATACGACGTGCGGAAACTTGATGATGATCGGCTTCTTCGCCTGCGCCGGACCGCAGGCCATCACGGCTGCGCACAAGATCAGCGCTAGTACTGGCTTCATGGTTGCTCTCGTCTCTGGTTTATGGTTCGCATCGACCCGGATCAACTCAGGCCGTCGTCGACCGCGACATTCTCCGGCTTGAGCTCCACACCCGAGGCGCGCGCCTGCATCAACAGCAGCGTCGAGAAGTCCTGTTCCGTGAATCCGTTGCCCATCTGCGCCTGGATCAGATCGCGCGTCACCGACGCGAGCGGCATCGGGACCTCGAAGCGCCTCGCCGCCTCCAGACCCAGGTCCATGTCCTTGCGCAGCAGATGGGGCGTGAACGTGACCTTGAAGTCCAGGTTCACGAACGCCGGCGTCTTGTAGCGGCTGAAGATCGAGCCCAGGACGCTGTTGTTCATGAAGTCGAGAAACGCGCTGCGCGGCAGACCCGCCTTCTCGGCGAGCACGGTGATCTCCGCCAGCGACTGCGTGACGACGCCCAGGAACACGTTGTGGCAGATCTTCGCGATCCGGGCCAGCTCCCCCTCGTCGACGTAGCTCACGCCACCGGGCCCGAAGATCCGCAGGAAGGGTTCGCACTCCTCGAAGACCTTGCGCGGACCGGAACTGACGACGGAGAGCTTGCCTGCCTTGATCACCTTGGCGTTTCCGGAAACCGGCGCCGCGAGAAAGGCGATGCCCTTCGCGGCGAGCGCCGCGCGGATCGCGGCGGAGGCTTCGATCGAGATCGACGAGCAGTCGACCACGATGCGCGGCTGCAGCCCGGGCGTGCCGAGCAGGCCCCCCGGGCCGGACAGGACCTCGCCGAGGTCATCGGAGGTCGAGACCATCGTGAAGACGATCTCGCAGCCTGCCAGTTCGGAGAGGCGCTCGGCGACCTTCACGCCATGGGCGCCGAGCGGCTCCGCCTTGGCCCGCGTGCGGTTCCAGGCCAGCACGTTGCAGCCGGCACGGCCCAGACGCGCTGCCATCTCATACCCCATGCGCCCGGTTCCGATCCACCCGAGTTTCGTGCCGGTTCCCGCCGCTTTGCTCATTTCGTGAATTCCTTTTCAGTTCAATTCCGCCAGCCAGTCGCGCTCCTCGAGCTCCTGCTTCAGACGCCGCAGGAATGCCGCGGAGTAGGCGCCGTCGAAAGCGCGATGATCGAAGGACTGCGCCAGGATCCCGATGGGCCGCACCACGATCGCGTCCCCGTCCGGCCCCTCGATCACGACGGGCTTCTTGTGAATGCCGTCGATGGACAGAATCGCGGCCTGGGGCTGATTGATGATCGGCGCGGTGATCAGCGTCCCGAAGGAGCCGGAGTTGGAGATGGTGTAGGTCCCGCCCTTGAGCTCGTCGGCCGACAGGCTGCCGGCGCGGGCGCCTGCCGCCAGCGCCGCGATCTGCACCGCCAGCCCGCGCAGGTCGCGCCGGTTCGCGTCGCGCAGCACGGGGGCCAGCAGGCCCTCGAAGGCCAGGTCCACGGCGATGCCGAGGTGGACGCGCCGGTGGACGATCAGCTCGTCGTTGTCGAAGCTGGAATTGACGTACGGAAACTCGGCGATCGCCTCGCACACGGCGGCGCAGACGAAGGGCAGGTAGGTCAGCGCGAAGCCGTTCTGTTCCTTCCAACCCGCGCCGCGTGCCCTGCGCGCCTGCTCCACCTTGTGGAAGTCCACCTCGATGGCCTGCAGCGTGTGGGGGCTGGTGGCCACCGAACGCACCATGTGCGCTGCCGTCGCGCGGCGCACCTTGTTGAGCGGGACCACGCGGTCATCCGGGCCGGCGACCGGCGCCGGCGCCGGTGCGATCCCGGCGGCGCTTCGCCCGGGCGCGGGGGCCGCCGTAGCGGTGCCGCCGCCCGAGGCCATCGCGGCGAGCACGTCCTCGCGCGTGATGCGCCCGTCGCGCCCCGTACCCTGGATCTGCTCGGGCCGCAGCCCCGATTCGCCCATGAGCCGGCGCACCACCGGGGAGAGCTTCGCCGAGGCGTTGCGCGCCAGCGGGGCCGTTGCCGCGGCCGGGATGGCCGCACTGGCCGCGGCGACGGGCGGCGTAGCTTTGGCCGGCTCGGCTGCCGCGGACTTTGGCGCCGCAGCGGCGGCGGTCTCCACGACCGCCAGGCGTGTTCCGACCTTGACGGTGGTGCCGGCCGGAACCAGTATCTCGCGGACTATTCCGGCCACCGGCGACGCAATCTCCATGGTGACCTTCTCGGTCTCGACTTCGAAGAGCGACTCGTCAGCGGCGACCGTGTCGCCCGGTTTCTTGTGCCAGAGGGCGACCGTCCCCTCGACAACGGTCTCCCCCAGTTGCGGCATGATGATGTCCATCGCCTCGTCCCCGGTCACCAGCTGGCCGCGATGTACTTCGTTTCCAGGTACTCGAGCAGCCCCTCGTGGGCGCCTTCGCGCCCGACGCCGCTCTGCTTCCATCCGCCGAACGGCGCGGCCGGATCGGATACCACGCCCCGGTTGATGCCGACCATTCCGGATTCGATGCGCTCGGCAACCGCCAGCGCCTTGGCCAGGTCGCGCGTATGCACGAAGGACACCAGCCCGAACTCGGTGTCGTTGGCCAGCGCCACTGCCTCGTCAACCGAATCGAAGCTCGCGATCGGTGCCACCGGCCCGAAGATCTCCTCGTGGAAGGCGCGCGCGCCGGTCGGCAGGCCGGCGATCACGGTGGGTTCGTAGAAGAAGCCGGCGCGCGCCGGCGCCTTGCCGCCGGCGAGCACGCGGCCGCCGCGATCCCGTGCGTCGGCAACGAGCTCGGCGACCTTGTCGCGTGTGGCCGCATTGACCAGGGGCCCCATCTGCACGCCGTCGTCCAGCCCCGGCCCGATCTTCACGGTGGCCATCGCCCAGGCGAAGCGGCGCGCGAATTCCTCCGCCACCGGTGTCTGCACGTAGAAGCGGTTGGCCGCGGTGCACGATTCGCCGCCGTTGCGCAGCTTGGCGACCATCGCGCTGGCGACGGCAACGTCGAGGTCCGCGTCGGCGAACACCAGGAAGGGTGCATTGCCGCCCAGCTCCATCGAGCACTTCACGATCCCTTCGGCCGCCTGGGCCAGGAGCACCCGGCCGATCTGCGTCGAGCCCGTGAACGACAGCTTGCGCACCCGCGGGTCGCGCAGCATCGCGGCGACGATCTTCGAGGAGCGCCGCGAGGGCACGACATTGACCACGCCGGGGGGCACGCCCGCTTCCTCGAACACCGAGGCCATGGCCAGCGCGGTCAGCGGCGTTTCCTTGGCAGGCTTGAGCACGACGGTGCAGCCGGCCGCCAGTGCCGGGCCGATCTTGCGCGTGGCCATCGCAGCCGGGAAATTCCAGGGTGTGATGAAGACGCACACGCCGACGGGCTGGCGCAGGATGATCATGCGGTTGGCGCCCGACGGTGCCGTGCCGATCTCGCCCTGGGCGCGCACGGCCTCTTCCGAGTACCAGCGCAGGAATTCGGCCGCGTAGGTCGCCTCCCCGCGTGCCTCGGCCAGCGCCTTGCCGCTTTCGAGCGTGATCAGGCGGGCGATGGCGTCGCGGTGGCGGATGATCAGTTCGAAGGCGCGCCGCAGGATCTCGCCGCGCTCGCGCGGCGGCCGCGCCGCCCAGGCCGGCCCCGCGGCGGCGGCGGCGTCGACGGCATCCAGGGCGTCGCTCTCGCCGGCGTCGGCGACCTCCGCGATGGTCTGCTCGGTCGCCGGGTCGATCACGCTGAGCCGGGCGCCGTCGTGCGCCGGGCGCCAGACCCCGCGGATGTACAGGCCCTTGAGGACCGCCGCGAGGCTATAGCCCATGGGCGCTCCGGGGACGGAAGTCGGCGGCGCGCAGCACCTCCTCGACGATGCGCTGCACCGACGGGACGACGGCATCCTCGAGGGCGTCGGCCGCGGGCAGTGGAATGTGGGGCGTGGTGATCCGCACCACGGGCTGGTCGAGGTCGTAGAAGCACTCCTCGGTGACGATCGAGGATATCTCGGCGCCCCATCCGCACAGGCGCGGATTTTCCTCGACCGTGAACAGGCGCCCGGTGCGGATGGTCTCGGCCAGCACGGTCTGGGTATCCAGCGGCACCAGCGAGCGCAGGTCGATCACCGTGGCCGCAATGCGGTGCTGCGCGGCCAGTATCTGCGCCGCCTGGAGCGCACGGGGCACCATCGCGGCCAGCGCGACGATGGTGATGTCGCCGCCGCGGCGCAATACCTTGGCGCTGCCCAGCGGCTCGACGTGTTCGCCGTCGGGCACCTCCCCCTTCATCGCGTACAGCGACTTGTGCTCGAAGAAGAGCACCGGATCCGGGTCGCGGATGGCCGCCGCCAGCAGGCCCTTGACGTCCGCCGGGTTCGACGGGGCCACGACCTTGATGCCCGGGATCGCCATGGCCCAGTTCTCGACGCTCTGAGAATGCTGCGCGCCGAAGCGGGACCCCGCGCCGTTGGCGGTGCGGATGACCAGCGGCATCGTGAACTGCCCGTTGGTCATGTAGCGCATCTTGGGAATCTCGTTGGCGACGTAGTCCCAGCAGCACGCGAGGAAGTCCGAGAACATGATTTCCGCGATGGGCCGCAGGCCGGTCATGGCCGCGCCCATCGCCGCGCCCAGGATCGCCAGCTCCGAGATCGGCGTATCGCGTACGCGGCGCGGGCCGAACCGGTCCAGCAATCCCACCGTTGTCTTGAATACCCCGCCGGCCCCGGCAATGTCCTCGCCGAGGAACACCACGCGTTCGTCGCGTTCCATCTCCTGGGCGATGGCCGCCGCGACGGCGTCGCGATAGCTCAGTTCCGCCATGCTGTTCCTCCATCGGCCCAGAGATCGGTAAACGCGGTGGCAATGGCCGGTGCCGGGGAGGCCTTGCAGGTCTCGGTGGCCTGCTCGACCTGCGCCATGACGGCGCGCTCGATCGCCTCGAGCGTTGCCTCGGGCACGCCATCGGCGAGCAGGCGCCGCCGGTAGGTGGGCAGCGGATCGCGCTCCAGCCAGGCCTGCAGCTCCTGCGGCGGCCGGTATTTGGCCGGGTCGGCGCGCGAGTGCCCGCTGTGCCGGTAGGTCTTGCATTCGACGATCGACGGGCCTTCGCCGTCGCGCGCCCGGCCCAGCACCTCGAGCGCGGTGCGATACACGGCCTCGACATCGTTGCCGTCGACGATGATGGGCGGCAGGCCATAGGCCCCGGCCCGGTCGGCGGCGGGGTGCTCGACCGCGGTCACGCTGCGGATCGGCGTGTACTCCATGTAGAGGTTGTTCTCGCACACGAAGACGACCGGCAGCTTCCACACGGCCGCCAGGTTGACCGCTTCGTGGAACGCCCCGATGTTGGTGGTTCCGTCGCCGAAGAAGGCGACCGCAGCCTGGCGCGTGCCGCGGTACTGTGCCGACCAGGCCGCGCCAGCGGCGATCGGCAGGTGGCTGCCGACGATCGCGTACGAGCCCATCACGCCATGCTCGACGCTCGTCAGGTGCATGGAGCCGCCCTTGCCCGCGAGCAGCCCGCACTCGCGCCCCATCAGTTCACCGAGCACGCCGGTCATCGAGGCGCCGCGCGCCAGCGTGTGGTGGTGCCCGCGGTAGGTGCAGAAGGTGTAGTCGTCCTTCTGCATTGCGTACCCGAAGCCGGCGGCGACCGCCTCCTGGCCCAGCGCCAGGTGGCTGGTGCCCTTGATCAGGTTCTGAAGGAACAGGTCGTACGCGCGCTTCTCCGTGTAGCGCAACTCGACCAGCAGGCGGTAGAGCGCGAGGCGGGTTTCCGGGGGGAGGGCCGCTTCCGGCGCCTTGCGGGTGTTCTCACTCATGGGTTTCTTGCCTTCTCCAGACATCGACGCAAGGGCCAGGGGCATCGGTGCGCACGCCCGCGGCAGGCGCACGGCGGCGGGCCAGGCCTCAGTAGCGGTTGGCGATGGGCAGTTCCTGCGCGGGGAACAGGCTGATGACCTGCGCGCCGCGCGGCGTAACGACGATTTCCTCCTCGATCCGTGCCGCCGATACGCCGTCGGTCGCGGGACAGTAGGTTTCCACCGCGAAGACCATGCCGGCGGTGAGTTCCATGGGGTCCTCCAGCGAGGTCAGCCGCGAGATGATGGGCCGTTCGTGCAGGCCCAGCCCCAGGCCGTGGCAGAAGTTCAGGCCGAAGGCCGCCATCTCGGTCTCGAAGCCGATCTCGTCGCAGCTCGGGAACGCCTGCGCGATCTTGTCGGTCGTCACGCCGGGACGTATCAGTTCGATGGCGCGGTCCATCCACTCGCGCGCCCGCTGGTAGGCGGTGACCTGCGGCTCGGACGCGCGCCCGACGCTGAAGGTGCGGTAGTAGCAGGTGCGATAGCCCATGAACGACTGGATGATGTCGAAGAAGGCCTGGTCGCCGGGACGGATCAGCCGGTCGGTGAAGTTGTGCGGGTGCGGGCAGCACCGCTCGCCGGAAATGGCATTGATGGCCTCGACGCAGTCCGAGCCCATTTCGTAGAGGCGCTTGTTGGCCAGTGCGACCACCTGGTTTTCGCGCACGCCCGGCTTGAGCGCCTCGTAGATATCCTGGTAGACGCCGTCGACCATCGAGGCGGCCATGTTGAGCAGGGTGATCTCGTCGCTGCTCTTGAGCTGCCGCGCCTCCAGCATGACCTGCTGGCTGTCGCGCACCTCGATGCCCACCTTCTGCAACGCGAACATCATGGGCGGCTCGATGACGTCGACGCCCAGCGGTGTGTCGGCAACGCCTTCGGCCTGCAGGATGGACTTGATCTCCTCGGCGGCGCGGCTGAAGAGGCCGGCGTCCGAATGCACCGCGCCGCGCAGGCCCAGCAGCCCCGCCCTGCAGTGGTCCTGGTGCAGCCAGGGGGCGTGCAGCCGGTGGTGCCTGGCCGCGGAGCCGAAGTCCCAGACATACGGGTCGCCGTTGCCGGTGAGCAGCGAGTAGCGCGTCAGCTTGTCGCGGGCCCACTCGCCGATGACCGTGCTCGTCGTGTAGCGGATGTTGTGCTGGTCGAAGCTCAGCAGCGCGCCCAGATCCGAGCGGGCGAGCGCCTGGCGCACGCGCGCCAGGCGGTAGGCGTGCAGGCGGCGGAAATTCACGCGTTCTTCGAAATCCACCTGCATCTGGCCGGGCGCCTGAATCGGGCGGTCCCAGCGGTGATGCGGATCGATGTCGCTGGGCAGGATGATCTTCGGGTCGCGGCTGGCGCTGCCGGCGCAGAGCTCATCGTGACCGTGCTGATGGTCGTGCCCGCGGTGGTCGTGCTCGTGGGTCATTGCAGCTGCCCTCGGCTAAAGCCGCGGTCCGTGGTCCGGCGCCGGCGGCGAAATCACGGCGATCCATCCCGCGAACGGGCTGGCCGGCTTGCGGAAATGCGTTGCAAAGAGCTATGCAAACGGCTGCACGCCGATAGCCATACTAAGTCGGGCGCCAAGAGCTGTCAACGATTGACCGGGTGCCCGGCGAGGCGCACCGTTTGCGGCGCCAGGAGGAGCGGGTGGCTACAATATCCGTGCAATGAAAAGGCCAGCGCGCACGAAGCCAGCCTCGCGGGTGACGATCCGCGACGTCGCGGCGCATGCGCACGTCAATATCTCCACGGTCTCGCGCGCGCTCAATCCGGAGGCGCGCCACCTCATCAGCGACGAGGCGGTGGTGCGGGTCATTGAGTCGGCGCGGGCGGTGGGCTATCGCCCGAACAAGCTGGCGTCCGCGCTGACCAGCGGGCGCTCGCATGTCGTCGGCATCCTGCTGCCGGACATCGAGAACGCGGTCTTCCCGCCCATCATCCGGGGGATCGAGGAGCGCCTGGCGGCCGAGGGCTACGCGGCGCTGATTGCCAATGCCGCGGGCAGCGCGGCCGACCGCGAGCGCGTGCTCGAGCAGATGTTCGAGCGCCAGGTCGACGGGTTGGTGGTGGCCACCGCCAGCCGGGACGACCAGGTCGTGCGCCGCTGCATCCTCGAGCACGTCCCCGTCGTGCTGGTAAACCGTTCCGAGGATCACCGGCTCGCGCCGGAGGTCGTGAACGACGACTTCTATTCGATGCAGATGGCCGTCGACCACCTGGTGGGCTTGGGCCACCGCAAGATCGGCCACGTGGCGGGGCCCAACAACCTTGCCACCGGCTTCGCGCGCTCGCAGGGTTTCCAGCTGGCGGCGCAGCGCAACCGTATCGCGAACAGCCACATGGTGGAGGCGGCCGAATTCACGCGCGGGGCGGGCCGCGTCGCGTGCGCCGAACTGCTCAAACGCTACCGCTCCATCACGGCCATCGTGGCGGCCAACGACTTGATCGCGCTGGGCTGCTACGACTGCCTGGCGGCGCTCGGGCTGCGCTGCCCGCAGGACGTGTCCATCGTCGGTCACAACGATATTCCCCTGGTCGACATGGTGAATCCGCCGCTGACCACAGTGCGCATCCAGCACCGCGAGATGGGCCGCAAGGCCGCGCAGCTGCTGCTGGAGCGCTTCGCGGCACCCGACACCAAGCCCGTGCGCGTAACCCTCGCGCCCGAGCTGATGGTGCGCGGATCCACCGCCGCACCCCCCCGCGGCTCGCGCCAAGAAGGCTGACACGGTCTTTCCCGGCGTCCCGGCGGGCTGCATGCCGCAGCGCGCAGACGGCAGGCGTGTGCGCGGTCGCAATCGCGCCGCAACATCGCAATTCCTTGACACCATCGAGTTTCGCAACGAATATGCAACCGCTTGCAGGTTATTTGCGGTCCGCGCTGCGTGTCTATTGAGAAAACCCGGTCGTCGAAGCCGGATGTCGTGGCGTGGACTCCGCTTTTCTGGGTCCACTTCATGCAGCCGACTGCATTGACGTCCGCCGCAGCGAGGGTGCGTGTGCCTGGGCGGGAATTCCTGCGGCGGCATGCGCCGCACCTGTTCAGCCGAGGCCGGTAAAGAAGTACGCATCGACCCGATCGAGGTCGGTCGAAGACGTTCAAAAAACGAGCGGCGAGGAGGCAGTATGCGCGAAGTTCTAAGTCGAATGGCCGCAGTGGGGGCAGACCTGGGACCGAGGCTACGAGGGGGTGCGGTCACGCTCCTGGTGGGTGCGGCGTTCGGTTTCGGCAATCCGGCGGCGCGCGCCCAGGAGAGCCCCACGCCTTCCGTCACGAACCAGCCCGCGGTTGCGGCCGCCACCGATGCGGTTGCCGCAACGCCGCCGGCAAGCGCCCTCGAGAACCAGACCGAGGAGATCGTGGTCACGGCGCGCAAGCGCAGGGAAAGCATCCAGGACATCCCGGCGTCGATTGACGCGATTCCGGAATCGGTGATCAAGGACGCCCACATCACTCAGCTGGACGACATCGGCTCGAGGGTATCGAACCTGAACATCTTCGAGGCGCACGACAACTCCCCGGCCGTCGTGATGCGCGGCGTGGGCTCGTTCGAACTGGTGCAGGGCGTCGGCTTCTACATGAACGACGTGCAGCTGTTCGAAGGCCAGACGGTGAGGCCGATGGATATCGCGCGCATCGAAATCCTCAAGGGTCCGCAAGGCACCTTGTATGGCGGCGCCAATATCGGGGGCGCGATCAAATATGTGACCAAGGACCCGACGTCTACCTGGCAGAACGAGGTGACCGGAGAAATCGGCAATCGCAAGACCTTGAATGCCGCGGCCGCGATCTCCGGGCCGCTTGCCGACAAGCTGGGCATGCGGCTCAGCGTCTATGACGACTACCATCATGGCTACATCTGGGATACGTACCATCACGAGACCATCGGCGCGTCGCAGGAGCGCGGCGGTCGCCTGGTGCTCCTGGCGGAGCCCCAGAATACGACCGAAGTTCGCCTTTCCTTCAACGCCGAAAGCTACAACTCGCAAAACGAGAATCTGCAGTACAAGATCAACCAATTCAACGCGCCCTTGCAGCCGTACACGGCAGACACCTACCGGTACTCGGTCGACGACTATTTCATTCCGTCGTTCATCCGCAAGATCTTCTCGACGACGCTGCAGGTCGACCATCAGTTCGACAATGGCCTTACGTTCAACTCGATCACGGCGCAGTTCTGGTCCTACAACCGCGGCATAACGGACTTTACCAAGAAGCCGATCCCGCTCGACCTGCTGTTCCAAAACCAGGACCACCGGGTCCTGAGCCAGGAATTCCGCCTGGCGTCGGCGGCTCACTCGAACCTGGATTGGCTGGTAGGCGTATTCGTTCAGCGGCACAAGACGGATATCACGAACAGCGACCTTAACTACAACGGGGATCCCGTCACTCTGACGCCCACGACTTGTTGTGGACCAAATACGGATGGCACCCTGCCTTTCGATTACGATGTCCAGAACAAAGTTCAAAAGCAGTATGCCGTGTTCGGCGATGCCACCTATTACGTGGGCCGTTGGCAGTACGAGCTCGGACTGCGTGCCGAGAACTACAGCAGCGACCTGCACGCGCGAAACCTACCATCAGACGGGAGCGGCCTGCGCATCTTCGCGCCGCAAAATCTGAGCGCAAACAAGATATCGCCGCGTGCGTCGATCCAGTACAAGTTCAATCCTGGCACGAACATCTACGGCACGGTTGCGCGCGGCTTCCAGCCCGGCGACCTGTCGGAGCAAAACCTGGCCATCACCACGATCCGCCCGGAAACCGCGACCAGCTACGAATTGGGAGTGAAGTCCAGGCTGCCGCGCGGGGCCCAGCTCAATGCCGCCATCTTTCTCGTGGATTACAAGGATCGCTGGTATCAGAACCTGGTCGCCGTAGCGGGCCAATTCCAGGACATAATCACCAATGTCGGGCCCTCCCGGAACACCGGGATCGAAGTCGAATTCCTGCTGCCACTCGGGTCAGAATTCAAGCTGAACGGGGGCTTCGGAACCACGCGCGCCAGGTGGGGCAGTGCTCAGTACTTTGATCCACAGCTGACCGCGGCCGCTGCGGCCGCGGGCAACCCCCACAATGTTTTCCGCGATCTCGACGGCCTCACGGCGCCGTTTACGCCGGCGTATTCGGTCAATCTCGGCCTGGACTGGAACCGCGTACTGAGCAACGGCTACAAGGTCGGCGCGCGCCTGGATGGCTCGGCGATCGGGCAGTCGTATTGGAATCCGAATGACATTGCACGGCAAAAGGCCTATCAACTGATGAACGCCGGCGCTCACCTCGATGCGGGCAATTGGACCTGGATCACACACGTGAGCAACCTGACGGGCACGCGCTTTAACACGATGTATTTCGATGCCACAGATGTCGGTGTCCCTGACAATCACAGCTTCGCCCGTATCAACCGGCCCCGAACCTTCGTTCTGAGCGGCACATATCGCTTCTGAGCGGATGGGGCAGAGGCGGCCGCACCATCCCTCCCCATGCTCGGGGGGACCGTTGGTGTAGCGCTGCCTTCAATTCTGAAGGATCGGTGCCTGATCAAGACTAGGCAGTAAGCGGCTCGGGGCGGCGGCAACCGCGAGAGCCGCTGCTGCCGGGTCGGGTGCACCCAACCGGCCTAGTCAACAAACCTGGCTTCGAGCGAAGCTGTGGAACGTCCCGGAGTCACGCTCGGCGCAGGCGGCGTCGGCGCAGGTGGTTTACCTGCAGCCCGTGACGTGGGTAGTCGATGATCAGCGCATCGAGAAGCCCCAGAATGTCCATGCGGGCGCTCGCCGTGCGATCGCGAGATCGTGATGCTGTCATGCCGGAAGTCGATGAAAATCCTTTTGTCGAGCAGCCCGTCGGTACCGAGAACACCCGCGGCGCCGCCGAACCCTACGAGGCGGCCTTTACAGAAGTCAGGAGCGTTGTTCAAGAAGATGTCTTGGACAATTTTCAGAAAAATTTTCACGCTTGGACCTTTTAGATATCGCAAACGCGGGGTAGCCTACGTGTCCCGTGAAGGGGTGATGTCGTTGTTCCCGGTACGAATGCTCGATCGAGAGAAGAGTTCAGATTGTCCTGGGCATCGGCCTGGTCTTGTTGTCCGGCCGTGGTCCTGCTCGATATCAATCTGGCGCGCGTCGACGGGCTCGACGTGCTGGCGCGGCGGTCGACCTGCTCGAGCAAGGCGCGTTGGATTCTGTTCTGAAAGATCGCCTGGCACGGCTGGTGCCGGCGATCGAATCCGATCTGCGCGAGGCGCTGGAAAGAATGCAACTGCGCCTGTTGTATCAGCCTCTGGTCGACCAACACACGGCGCGCATCAGCGGCTATCAATCAGTTGGGACGGTACATGGGTAATCTGAACTTACACGGCCAAGTGGAGCACCCGATGCATAGGGACGAGCTGGTTCCCCCGGTTGCGAGGCAGTTGCTGGACGGTCTTCTGGCACTGAAGAAAGGTGATTTTTCCGTGCGGATGCCTTCCCATCTGACCGGCATCGATGGAAAGATCGCGGACTGCTTCAATGAAGTCAGCGAACTGAACCAGCGAATGGCGGACGAACTGAAACGCATTCGCTCGGTCGTGGGGAAGGAGGGCAAGCTCTCGCAGCGAGCGAACCTCGGCGACGTGCGCGGGGCCTGGCACGAGTCGGTCGACTGCGTCAACGACTTGATCTCGGATCTCGTCAATCCCACGTTTGAAACGGCGCGCGTCATCGGCGCAGTGGCGAACGGCGACCTCTCGCAGATGATGGCGCTGGCAGGCGACGGGCGGCCGTTGCAGGGCGAGTTTCTCAAGACTGCGACCACGGTCAATACGATGGTCGACCAGCTGGGCTCGTTCGCCTCGGAGGTCACGCGTGTGGCTCGCGAGGTCGGGACCGAAGGCAAGCTGGGAGGACAGGC
>WNFT01002753.1_pt1 | contig 15099 bp, 15 predicted proteins | sample 5400191 | NCBI WGS metagenome assembly WNFT01 (sample SAMN13153359, study PRJNA577476) | soil metagenome | isolation source: 80 cm saprolite under Madrone tree | place: USA:California | collected 2016-06-14 | reverse complement strand
AATTCATGGTCGTTCCTTGATGATGCTTGGAGCTGGCAACGCCACACTCCGTTGGTTTGACACCATCACTCTGAGGGACGACCACCTACTCTGCCAACCTACCAAGATGGCTAGGTCCGGCCCGTTACCCCATCTACGGCATGTCCGTTCCGGTCCATGAGCAAACCACTCCCCCGCCCCCGCATGCGGAGGCGCGGGGCGTTTGCATTTGTGCCGGACGCGGCGAAGCCCGCGTATCAGAGCGGCCTGATCTCGACCTTGCGGAACCTGACGATGCCGCCGCCGTACTGAAGCGCGATCCGGCCCTTGGCGAGCTTGGCATCCTTGGCGCCATCGACGGTCTTGATGCCGTTGAGGATCACGGTGAATTCCCCGCCTTTGGCGGTGATGTCATAGGTGTTCCACTGGTTGCCGGCCTTGGGCATCGGCGACACCTTGGCGACATTGACGATCGCGCCGGTGCCGTAACTCGGGTCGGGGCGCGTATCGAAGATGTTGACCTCATAGGCATTTGCTGCCGTGACCTGCTTGGCGTCGGTGGCGCGGATGAAGACGCCGCTGTTGGCGGTGGTATCGACCCAGAACTCCGCCCTGAGCTGGAAATCGCCGTATTCCTGCTTCGAGACCAGGAAGCCATTGCCCACGTCGGCCTGCACGATGCCGCCTTCGAGGAGCCGCCAATTGGCGTTGCCGATAGGCTCCCAATTGTTCAGGTTGGAGCCGTCGAACAGCGTGGTCCACCCGGCGGCCTGCCCGGAGGCGTCGTGCGCGTGCCAGAGTACGGTGGAGCCGGCGAGAATGAGCCCCATGGCGATAGCGGATCGGCGGTTCATGTTTCCTCCTGTCGTGATGTTGTTGAGTTATCGCAGTCGCGGGTGGCGGAAGCGGTCGGCCTCATCGGATCGGATTGGTCCTGCATGTTTGGGGTCGAGCGCCGGAACGCGGAGGACCGTAGCAGACCGCGTGCGTGCCAGGAAGCCACTATTAAGCCCGGCTGTGACGCCCATATGTGTTTCACAGCGATCGAAATCCGCTCTACATGCAAGGGGTCGACAATGAGGACAATCATCGGCGGCGCATTGCTCGCGCTCATGATCACGACCGCGAACGCAGCGGTCGAGGAGGACGTACATAGCGCGCGCTTCATGCTTCCTTATTGCAAGCTCACCTCCAAGCAGACCATGGCTAACACCAGGAATGCTCTGATTTACGGCCAGTGCTTCGGAGTGGTCTCCGGCATCGTCATGATGGTCGAACTGCTGCGGCAGGCGGAGGCGGCCGGGAAGGCTCAACTTGATCCCGTCCTGTGCGCCGACATCCCGGGCAACATCACCATGGAACAGCTCGTTAATGTTGTGGTGAAGTACGGCTCAATGCATCCGGACCAGGGCCACGAAAGATTGGAGGTCCTGGTCTTCAATGCCTTGCGTGACGCCTGGCCCTGCAGGAGATGAGTGTTAGTGGATCGATTTCCGTGAAACCAATCGCATCGATCGAACCCAGCCCTCTGACCTCATCCTGAGGAGGCTGCGCTCTTCGCGCGGCCGTCTCGAAGGATGGCCGTTGGCACGAACTCGCTTGCGGCCGTCCTTCGAGACGCGCGCAAGAGCGCGCTCCTCAGGACGAGGCTCATGGATCATGTGGAAACGTGCTCTTGTGGCCCGGGATCTATCGTTTCGCGTCTGTCGACAGCCCCTTGTAGATGAACTTCTGCACCCGATACCCCTGCGACTCGCCGGTCACGAGATTGCCGTCTGGATCGACTCCTAGGCTATGCAGATGGAAGAACTCGCCCGCCTTGCGTCCGGGTCCGCCAATGTGGCCGATCTCTTCAAGCGACATGCGATCCAGGATCGCGATACGTTCGTTCGATCCGTCCGCGACGTAGACGAAACGCTGCTGCGGATCGGCCGACAGGGCAACGCCGAATGCGGTTCCGGTTCCCTTCGATTCACGTTTGACGAATCCTTCTTTCAGAAAAGCGCCGTCCAGCCGGAACGATTGGACGCGATTGTTGGCACGATCCGACACATACACGGTGCCGTCATTGGCGACCGCGATGCCATGCGGCGTGTTGAACTGCTGCGGTCCCGGACCGGTGGCCTGGCGGGCCTTCGAGGCCTTGTCGTCCGGCGGGGTGCCATAGGCGCCCCAGTGACGCTTGTAGGCGCCGGTCTCGGCATCGAACACGATGACGCGACGGTTGCCGTAGCCGTCGGCAACCAACACTTCGTTGCTCTTCGCATTGACCGTGACGGCGGCCGGCCGGCTCAAGTGCTCGGTGTTGTTGCTGTCGGCGGCGACGCCGCTCTTGCCGATCTGCAGCAGAAACTTTCCGTCCTTGGTGAACTTGAGGATCTGCCCGTCGCCGTCGCCGTTGCCTGTCAGCCACACGTTGTCGTTGGCGTCGACCGCAATGCCGTGCTCGCCGCTGCCGGGACGTCCGTCGCCGTTCAGACGCCGCTCTTTCGTGCAGGACCCACATTCCGCGAACGCCGAATGGAGCCCGCCGCGATTGAACCACTCGTACGGGCCCGCTTTTGCCGGGCCGCCCCATCCCTGGATGTAGCGGCCGGTCGGGCTGAATTGAAGAACTGGCGGCGCCGGTGCGTATCCATTCTCCGTGGCATTGCCTTCTTCGAGCGTGTGCGGACGATGAAATACCCACACATTGCCGTGGGAATCCGCGGTTGCTCCGCCGACACCGCCGAGCAGCATATGATCCGGCATGGTGGGGAAATGAGAGTCCACTTCGAAAACCGGCAGGACGGTACCAGGCTTCTGGTCCTGCGCGACGGCGGTTCGCGCCAACCCGCCGAGACAGCCTGCTGCGACAAGCGCCAATGCTACGCCGGTGATGGGGTGTCTACGCATGCACAGTTCCTCCCTGAGACGGAGCCTTCGATATTTGCCTGCGGCGGATCGTACATCTTTGAAAGCCGTTCGCGCAATTCGCCGCGAGTAGCCCGGATGGAGCGACCGCCTTCGGTCGCGTAATCCGGGGCGAAGGTGCAATTGGCAAGGCTTGTCCCGGATTGCGCTTCGCTCCATCCGGGCTACGGCTCACAGCTTCTCAGCCAGAAACCGCGTGAGCCTCGGCATGAAGAAGTCTGTGTAGCTGCCGGTCTCGTCGAGCGGGTCGCTCAGCCAATAGTGTCCGGCACCCTGGACCACGCAGTTGCGGGCGAAGAAGCCAGCCTGTTTGAGGGCTTTGAGGAAGGCTTGCGAATGCGGCCCGCGGTCGACCAGGTCGTCCTCGGTGCCGTAGGCGAGCAGCACCGCGGTTTTGTTGTTTGCATAAGTCGCGTAGCTGATGGGCGACGCATCGAAATAGAGTTGCCGGTTTTCCGGCAGGGCGGCGCCGAGGAAATTCTCGATATTGTTGTCGAGCGGACTTGCCACTCGGTAGGCCTCCCACATGGCGGCAAGGTCGTAGACGCCATAGACGCCGATCAACGCCTTGACGGTGGAATCGACCGCGGCATGGGCGTCGCCCGGATAGCCGTCGGCAAAGGTCGGCGAGCGGCCGCCGAGCGCCGCCAGGGCCCCCAGATGTGCGCCCGCCGAGGCGCCGATGAGCGCGATGCGGCCCGGATCGATGCCGAACGCGGCGGCGCTGCCGCGCACGAACTGCACGGCGGCGATCACGTCCTGAACCGCCTGCGGGAACGCTTTGTGGCCTTTCTTGGCCAAGCGATAGCTGATGGCAAACACCGCGTAGCCGTGCGCGGCGAGATGTGGGCCGCAGTGCTGGAATGCGCTCCGTGCACCATGCTGCCAACCGCCGCCGTGCACCGCGACCAAGGCCGGCACGCCGCCGCGCTCTTTCGGCAGGTAAAAGTCGCCTTGCAGTTCAACCCCGTCATGAGTCGCGTAGAGCAGCGCGGAACGCAGTTCAAAGGCAGCGTCGGCCATGGTGAATGCTCCGGTTTGTGGAGATAGTGCGGGCGATTATGCCGGGACGCCCGCGGTCCCAGAACGCCGGTTGCCAAATTCGTGTCTCCTCGATACCGATGAGCCAAGAATGGCGTGGCGATGCCAGGAAACACAACGGGGGAGCCTGCATGAACGCCGTGGCTGAGCCGCCGGTGTCCACCTTCATCGTCAACGGGGCCCGCATCGAGCTGGTCGACCGCGGACACGGCCGGCCGATCCTTTTCCTGCACCCCCACATCGGCCTTGATCCATCGGCGCCGGTGCTCAGCGTTCTGGCCGAAGGCGGACGGTTGATCGCCCCATCCCATCCGGGTTTCGGCCATTCCGAGCGGCCGGCCGGCCTCACGACAGTGGACGATCTCGCCTATTTCTATCTCGACCTGATGGACGCAGTCGACCTTCGCGATACCCTCGTGATCGGGGTTTCGCTCGGCGCCTGGATCGCGGCGGCGATCGCGGTGAAATCGACCGCGCGGATGGCGCGTCTCGTGCTAGGCAATCCAGTCGGCATCAAGGTGGGCGACCGCGAGACGCGCGATATTCTCGACATCTTCGCCATGCTGGAAAGTGAATTTCTGGAGAAGGCTTTTACGGATCCCACCGTCGGGCGGCGGGATTACCGCGCCATGACGGACGACGAAGTCACGGTCGTGGCCCGCAATCGCGAAGCCGCGGCGCTGTACGCATGGTCCCCGTACATGCATGACCCCAAGCTGAAAGGAAGGCTGCACCGCATCCGGATTCCGACGCTGGTGCTGTGGGGCGTCGCCGACCGGCTGGTCGGAGAAGCCTATGGCAGGGCGTTTGCGGTCGCGGTGCCGGGTGCGAAATTCGAAACGATCGAGCAGGCGGGTCATTTCCCCCACATCGAGCAGCCGAAGGCTTTTGCCGGACGGGCGCTCGCGTTTTCGGAGGTCAGATGACAGATGACAGATGACAGATGACAGATGACAGAGATCAGGTGAAACAGAGGCCAGATGACGTGCCGTTTTTGCAAAGCTATCATCGCGCGTCCATTCCTTGACATCTGACATCTGTCATCTGATACCCATGCGCGTCTATCAGTTCACCGAGCAACCGTACTTCCCGGCGTGGTCGGCCCATGACGGCTCGTTGCGCGTCAACCTCCCCAATTCCAAGCAGGACCCGAAAATCGCCGCCGACCTGCTGCACCGCTATTACGACGAATGGCTCATCGCCGACGAGGTCGGCCTCGACATCATGGTCAACGAACACCATGCGACGGCCACGTGCATGTCCTCTACCGCGATCGTGGCGCTGTCGGTGCTGGCGCGGCAGACCAGCCGCGCTCGCCTGCTCGTCCTTGGCTATCCGATCGGCCACCGCGGGGACCCGCTGCGCTGCGCCGAGGAACTCGCCACCATCGACGTGCTCTCGCGCGGCCGCCTCGACATGGGCTTCATCAAGGGCGTGCCGTATGAATTCCCGGTGTCGAACCAGAATGCGGTCGGCGTCATGGAGCGGTTTTGGGAAGCGCATGACTTCATCATCAAGGCGATGACGAGCCATGGCGAGCCGTTCAACTGGGAGGGCGAGTATTTTCATTATCGCCACGTCAATCTGTGGCCGCGCCCCTACCAGGAGCCACACCCGCCGGTGTGGAGCACCACCGGCAGCCGCGCCAATGCGCGCCTGCTTGGCGAGAAAGGCTACGTGATGGCGACGCTCGGCACCGGCTTTGCCACCCGCCCACTGTTTGACGCTTACCGCGCCGGCTGCGCGGCGGCGGGCCGTCCGGCGCCGTCTGCCGACCGCTTCGCGTATCTCGGCCTCGTCGCGGTGGCGGCGGACGAGCGCACCGCGCGGGCCCGCGCCGAGTTCGTCGCCGGCTATGTGCGCACCTCAGGCATCGTGTCGCCGCAGTTCCGCAATCCGCCGGGCTATCTGTCGGTCGAGGACAATGTTTGCATCCTGCGCGGCGAGCCGCGCCAGCGCAGCAGGACCAAGGATGGCCGCTTCATCGACATGCATTCCGCCGGCGTGCAGGATCTGATCGACGCGGCCATCATGTTCTGCGGCACGCCCGATCAGGTCTATGCCCAGATCGTCGAGTTCTGCGAATATTGCGGCGGCATGGCCAACCTCATCATGATGGGCCACGCCGGCAGCCTCTCGCATGAGGATACGGTCGACAATCTCACGCTGTTCGCCAAGGAGGTGCTGCCGCGGCTTAAGGAATACAAGCAGCCCCGAACGGAGGCCGCGGCCTGAGGCCGGTGTCCGCCAATCATAAGGATTAGTATTGGTCTGACGAAACGGATGTCGACATTCGCAATGAGCCCGAAGCCCGATCGGGCGACCGCATGGCTTGCCCCGCTGTCGCGGCCGCTGTTGTGGTCGCGCTGAGCGGCGTTGCCTGCGCGGATGAGACCGTCAACGTCGGCGGCTCGAATGCGGTGTTGTTGCGGCCGAAGGCGCCGCATGGAAGCATCATCCTGATGCCGGGCGGCAACGGCGTCATTGCGCCAGGGGCCAACGGAGAAATCCACGGGCTCAGGTTCAATCAATTGGTGCGCACCCGTCGTGCTTATATGGCGCGGGGTTTTGCCGTGCTGGTGGTCGACGCCGGCGCCGATCTCACGAATGCGGTCAACTACATGGCGGCGATCAAGCGGCCCGTGACAGTGGTCGCCACCAGCCGGGGCACCATCCGGGCTGCGGAAGGCATCGCGCGCAGCGCGCGGCCGGACAGACTGGTTCTCACCTCGGGTTTCCTGACTAACGAATCCGGCAGCAACCAGAACGTCGCTTCGATTCTCGGATCGCCGGCCGCATTGCCGCCGACCCTCGTCATCCATCACCGGCAGGACGGCTGCCGCTTTACGCAGCCCGCGGGTGTCGAATCGTTTGCGCGATGGGCTGGTGGTCGCGCCCGCGTCGCGTGGGTGGCCGGAGGCGCCAGCAGTGGCGATCCCTGTGAACCCGGCGGCCATCACGGCTTCAACGGTCTCGACGCTGACGTCGTCGGTTTGGCAACCGGGGGGCGCTGACCCCCCTGGGAGGGGCGCGTCAGGCCCGCTCACAGATACGCGATAAACCGCCCTGCCAGGAGCACGAGGAGCCAGCTCGCCAGAGACAACGCCGCAAACCATGTGGCCCCCTCAAGCGGGATGTCGGCTTTGAGGCCGCCGCCAAAGCGCCAGCGGAAGACCGCGACGTTGACGAGGCCAAGGGCGAACATCGCCATCTTGAACTGGAAGGCAGGGTTGACCACCACCGGCATCGCATCCGCCGCCAGCAGCACCATGCCGGACGCGACCTGCAGGGCGAGCCCGAATGCCGCCACCGGAGTCACGGCCCGGCCGATGACGCCGACATTCTTCGCGCGCCGCAGCACCTGGATGTCGAAGGTCGCGATCGCGCCGACCAGCAGCGCGGCGCCGAGCACATGGCCCAGATTGGCGAGCGGATAGAGCCACGCCGATCCGCGCGCCGCCGCTCCGAGGCTCGATTGCTCGAGCGCCGTGAACGCCGCCGTAATGATGTCCGCAAATGTGCCCTGCGCCATCTCCGGCGCGTTCAGCGCAGCTCGACCGCCTTGCCGGCGACGGTGATGCGCTCGGCCCGCATCTCGTGCTCCTTCTGCGTCGACGGATAGCCCTCGACCGCCACGGTGGTGCCGGGCTTGAGCATCTCCTGCGTCAGGCCGCGCGCCTGCATGCGAAACAGCGGCGCCAGCGTCGCCTCCCAGGTGTTGCCCTGGTATTTGAGCGTGATGTGGGTGTGCGGGTCCGCCCACGTCAGCGTCTCGACCGCGGCGTTGATGGTGAAAACCTTGGTGGCGTCGTAGCTGCCCCAGCCATGATGCGCCGAGGCGGCGCCCACCGAGGCGACGGTCACGAGTATGCAAGCAGCAGCGCGGATATCCATGATAGACCTCCGAGGTTCGCCGATCCGGCATTTTGCCGGGGAGGGTAGCGGCGCCGGCGCGATTTCTCAAGGTGGGGTTGGCAGCAAAATGCCAAAGGCGCTATGTCGGCACAATCAGGACCGCAAGGAGGCCGCCCATGACTGCCGGCATCAATCGCCAAATCCTGCTCAAGAGCCGGCCCGACGGCGCACCAGGCCTCGACAATTTCGAATTGGTGCGGAGGGCGGTGCGGGAGCCTGCAGACGGTGAGGTGCTGATGCGCACCCGCTATCTGTCGCTCGATCCCTATATGCGCGGCCGCATGAGCGCCGCGAAATCCTACGCCAAGCCGGTCGAGGTCGGCGAACCCATGGTGGGCGGCACCGTCGGCGAGATCGTGGCGTCGCGAAATGCCAAATTCGCCGTCGGCGACATCGTGCTGGGCTATGGGGGCTGGCAGGATTGCGCGCTTTCCGGCGGCGTCGGAGTGCGCAAGCTCGATCCGGCCGCCGCGCCGATCACAACCGCGCTCGGCGTCCTCGGCATGCCGGGCATGACGGCCTATGCCGGCCTCCTGGAAATTGGCCGTCCCAGGTCGGGCGAAACCGTTGCGGTTGCGGCGGCCTCCGGCGCGGTCGGCTCGGTGGTTGGGCAGATCGCCAAGATCAAGGGATGCCGCGCGGTGGGGATCGCGGGCGGACCGGACAAGTGCCGCTACGTGGTCGATGAACTGGGCTTCGATGCCTGCGTCGACCATCGCGCCGCCGACTTCGCCCGCCAGCTCGAAGCCGCGTGCCCGGCCGGCATCGACGTCTATTTCGAGAATGTGGGCGGCGCGGTCCAGCGGGCGGTGTGGCCGCTGCTCAACGATTTCGCCCGCATACCGGTGTGCGGGCTCATCGCCCAGTACAGCGCCGCAACCCCGATGCCGGGCCCAGACATGTTCTCGGTGCTGCGCAAACGCCTGACTTTGCGCGGCTTCATCGTCACGGATTTCGCCGCCAAAGAAGCCGATTTCCTGCGCGAAGCCGGCGATTGGGTGCGTGGCGGTCGCCTCAAATACCGCGAAGACGTGGTCGAGGGCCTGGAGAATGCGGCCGCGGCTTTCCTCGGCCTGCTTCAGGGCAAGAATTTCGGAAAGCTGCTCGTCAAGGTCGGGTGAGCGGGCCGCTCTCTCCACGAGCGCGGCCGTCGTCGCACCGCGCCGCTGTGAATTCCGCGAAGACAACGAATTAAAGAGGAATCGGGGAGCATTCACGCACGATACGCGCTGAAGCATATTTCCGTTGCATCCCGCTGAAATTTTGCCTGCGGTTCATCTGGAACCCTTGCGCTGGCTCAGGATTTAGTCAGCAGGTGAAGGGAACGATATCCGGGCGATCAGACATGGCGACAGAAACCGAATCGCCGAATCGGCGAGAGCGTCGCTCAACAAATCAAGTAGATAGTAAGCATTGGTGGGAGACTGCGAACCAATGGTGGACGTTCGTGGTCAAAGGCGTCCTCGGCCTTGCGGCGATTCTGACCTTCGCTGTCATCACCAACCTTTTCTATGAAGCGCTTGTTAGGCGGTCCGTCGTTATCGAGCCGATCTCCGTGCCAAAAGATATGGAGGCGGTGGGCTACACGCCCGACGTTGCGGCTCTTCAGCTTCTTGACGCCATGGAAAAATACGTCGTGCGCGCCCATACGGGCGGCACAGGCCCGAAATTGGCGCTTCATAAGGACCGAGCCGATTTCGCGCTTCCGAACGTCGGGGTGTCATTCAAAGCCGTTGTCGCGCAGATTCGTACGTTTATTCCGACTGGGCGCAGCCAGAACATTTCCGGCGAGATCATGCGCGTTGGCGAAAAACTAGGGCTGCGCCTGCGCAAGAATGCGGTGGTCATCTACGAGAGCGAGAGTCCGGGCGGGGTCGACGCTAAAGACCTTAAAGAAGCCCTTAGCGCCCTGTTCGATGGCGCGGCTCTCGGCGTATTCGCCGCCACGGACCCTTATTTCGAGGCTGTCGCCAACTCTGACAAGAATCCGGAAGCCGCGTCGGAGCTCGCAAAAAAGATCATCGCCGAACAGCCGTCGGACCAGAACGTCGGATGGGCGCACAATCTGCTTGGCTTGCTGCTTTATCACAAGGGCAAGTTCGATGATAAGAACGGCAAGCGCGATGATCAGAAGTGCAAGGCCGATGATCAGAAGGACAAGCTCGATGAGCACACTCGCGGCGACGACACTCGCGGCGCCATCAAGGAATTCAAATGGGTGATCCATCATCCTGGCTTGCGGGATCACGATCGTCGACTTGCCATTGCTCATCTCAATCTAGGCCTTGTGTACATCGAACAGGGCCATGCCGACTGCGCAAAGGCGCGTTTTGACAAGGCCATCCGTATTGATCCTCAACTCGGCATCGCGTACCTGAAACTAGGCGACCTCCTCGCCGGCGACGTTCTCAACGAGACGCGCGAGGCTGAAAAGGCCCCATGTGCATATCTTGAGGCTATCGCCAAATTTCACCAAGACGTGCTGTCTGATCCTTTTTCAGCCGCAGCTCATAAGAACATGGGTGACGCACTGACTAACAAGCCGAAGGCAGATAATTGCGCTTCCAATAGTACCTCTAATGAAAAGACGTTGATGGAGCTTGACCCCCACGATAGTGCGGTCGTCCAAAGGGTGTTGGAGCACCTTGGCCCCTACGATAGTGTGATTGCCGAATATCAGCGAGCGGCTGGACTTGATCCGGATGATGCCCACATCCACTACGACCTCGGGTCAAAATTGCTTGAGAGTCCCGGTCTGGTGGATAAATCCATTGACGAGCTGCGAGAGGCGCTCAAACGCAGTGAAGGTCCACAAGAGACGCTCAAACGCAGTGAAGGTCCCAGCGACTCGTTTGACGAATTTAAGTATGTTCTATTAAAAACGCTAAGCTATGCGCTACGTATCAAAACGAGGAATCGTGAAGCAATCATTGATTGCCTAAAAGGCAAATTCGAACATCAAGAGGCCGACGAGTTATTCTGCCAAGCGTTTCGTGACAACGAAGCCCTTATAGAGAGAGCAGAAAAAAAGGCTCTCGCCGATAAAAAGCCAAATGATAACGCGGCTGCCTTTAAAAGGCGAGGTGCCGATCTTTATCTGATGGGCAAGTTCAAAGAGGCGGTCGATGCGCACAAAATAGCGCTTGGTATCGACGAGACTTATCTCGCTGACATGATCGAGCGAGGCTATGCGCTGTTTGCCCTGGCCGACTTCGCCGGCGCAGTGGACGATTTCGATCGTGCTCTGCATTTACCGCAGGGCCAAGCCGATACTATGATTTGGCTTTATCTTTCACGGGCGCACTCCCGAAACAGGCTTGACGATAAGCATGACGAGGAGAATGGCAAGGAACTGCAGCGCAATGCGTCGAAGCTGCTGGAGTCAAATCGCCAAGACTGGCCCGTTCCCATTATCAAATTATTTTTGAGCAAACAGTTCAATCAATCGCCTGCGGATGCATTAAAGAGTGCGGAAGATGTATTAAAGAGTGCGGACGAGGCCGACAAATGTAAAGCCTATTTTTACGTCGGCGAGTGGCATGCGCTCGACGAGCGACTCGAAGAGGCCAGCAAGTTGTTGCAGCAAACCGAACAGATTTGCCAATTTGACTCTGTTGAACGACGGGCTGCACAGGTGGAACTTGAGCGGCTCCCGATAATGGCGAGGCCGTCGCCGCCGTAGGCGTTTCGCCAGGAATTTCGACGCCTCAGCGTTCCAGCCGGTGAGTGCCGGCGTCTTTGCTGCCTCGCCGGTCGGGTCGATCGACTGCCCGGCCTCACCCGGGCGATGGCCGGGACGCCCGGCGAGCGCCTCCTTTCAGGCCATTTTCAGCAAGACCAGTAGCCGGCAGCGAGGCGTGCAGAAGCAAGCCGGTGCTGGTATCTTGAACCGCGTATCGGCATTCCGCCTCAGCTTAACGGAGCGTTTCATGCCCTTCATCGCGGCCCGGCCTCTGACCCTTGCCTTCCTCGTCATAGGGGCAACCCTGATGGCGCGGTCTGATGCGGCAGTGCCGCCTTCGCTCAAAGGCCAACTGCTGATCGCCACGCCTGCGATGCGGGATACGCGCTTCGATCGTGCTGTGATCTTGATGGTGCGGCACGATATCGACGGTGCCATGGGGATCGTCATCAACCGGCCGCTGGGCGAAAGGCCGTTGGCGGACCTTCTCGCGGCGTTCGGGACGAAGGACACTCCAGCGACCGGCAATGTGCGCATCTTCTTGGGTGGTCCGGTGCAGCCCGAAGTCAGTTTCGTCATTCATGGCGCCGACTATGGCCGCCCGGAAACACTCGAAGTCGATGCACGCTTCGCCGCCACGCCGAGCCGCGAGGTCCTGCGCGACCTCGCCCGCAACGCCGGACCGATGAAGAGCCTTATTGCTTTCGGCTACGCCGGCTGGGCGCCGGGACAGCTCGAGGGCGAGCTTGCCCGCAACGTGTGGTACACGGCGCCGGCCGATCCTGCGTTAGTGTTCGACGATGATCGCGACAAAGTCTGGGAGCACGCGACCGCGCGCCGCACTCAGGACCTGTAAACGGGAAGACCTGGCCGGCCGTTCAGGCCCGCGCATAGCGGCCACGTCCGAAAATGCGGTCCTTGTCATCTTCCGAGGCGATGTCGCGGCTCGATTTGACGGCGTCGACGATGGCCAGCGCCTTCTTGACCGCCGGCCGCGCCGTGATGGCGTCAAACCACCGCGCCAGATTGGGACGTTCGCTCCACTTCACCCCGAACATGTCGTGATTACGCGTCCACGGAAACGTCGCGATGTCGGCGATGGAATATTCGGCGCCGCCCAGATAGGGGCTGCGGCCGAGCCGTTGTTCGAGCAGATCGTAGAGGCGGAGCATTTCGGTCATGTAGCGGCTCTTTGAGTAATCATTGCCGGGCGGCGCGAAGCGCATGAAATGCACGACCTGGCCAAAGGTCGGGCCAATGCCTGTGAGCTGGAGCGTCAGCCATTGGATCACTTCGTATCGTTCGGCCGCGCCGGTCGGGAGGAAGCGGCCGAACTTGTCGGCGAGGTACATCAGGATCGCCCCCGACTCGAACACCGTGAAGGGATTGCCGCCGGGACCTTCGTGATCGACGATCACCGGTATCTTGGCGTTGGGATTGAGCGCGGTGAATTCCGGCGTGAACTGCTCGCCTTTCCAGACATCCACCGGGATAGGGCGATAAGGCACCGCGAGTTCCTCCAGCATGATGAAGATTTTTTGTACGTTGGGGCTGGTCAGGACGTAGAAATCGATCATGGGCGCGTCTCACGGTTTGCCAGGAGGCCGCAACCTATCGAGGAGTGCCGCGGCCGGCAAGCAATCGGGGCAAAGTGGCCGCGCGGGGCAGATATGCTATTGTCGGAGTACACGTCCCGCCCCTCCAACCCTCCTCTCGCGCGTGGCGGAGGGTCGGTAGGGGGCATCGTGCGACGGCTAGGCGTACATCTCCTGCATCCTTGGCGGCCGTTCCGACCCTCCAGTAGCGCGAAATTGCCTGAAAGATAAAACGCCCATGCTTGTAGATCGTGATCCGCGACACCAGTATCCGACTCGACTGAACCAAGAACGATCCAACGAACACTAAGGACGAACGACATAACGAGGAACATGGGAGCCGCCGCCGCCATGGAAAAGCGCCTGACCGGCCGCATCGCGCCGGAACGCATACGCCTGTTCAAAGCACCGCGGCCGCCGGAGGGAGCCGTCGAACGCTTCTTGGCCATCGGCGACCCGACCGGGCTGACCTCCGACGCCATGGACGAACTGGGCATTGCGCCCGGCGCGATCGGCGCGTCGATGCTCAAGCCGACGATTCCAGGCACCACCATGGTGGGGCCGGCCCTTACCGTGCGCAATGTGCTGCAGCGGGCCGACCCGCTCGCCGGCGCCCGCGACGGCGTCAACCGCATGGGGGAGTTCGAGGCGCACAACCTCGCCAGCCCGGGGGACGTGCTGGTGATCCAGGGCGTCGCCAACATCTCCAACATGGGTGGCATCTCGGCGCTGACCGGCAAGCGCCAGGGCGAAGCCGGCGCCATCGTGATGGGCGGCATCCGCGACATCGCCCATTCGCGCATGGTCGGCTTTCCGCTGTGGTCGAGCGAGGTCAGCCCGGTCACCGGCAAGTGGCGGATCGAAACCGTCGAGATCAACGGTTCGGTCCAGATCGGCGAGGTGCGGGTCGAGCCCGGTGACCTCGTGGTCGCCGACGATAGCGGCGTGTGCTTTATTCCGCACGACTACATTCTCGAAGTGCTGGAGCTGGTGGAGAAAAAAGCGAAGGCCGAGGACGTTCGTTGCAAGGCGATCGTCGGCGGTGTCGCGGTGCCGGAAATCTCGCGGTCCACTTATGGGGAAAAGGAAGAATAGTGGCGAAATACGTGGTCGCGCAGGCCCGCGATATCGCACCGGGGGGACGCAAGCTCGTCGAGGTCCGCGGACGCAAGCTTGTCATCTTCAATCTCACCGGAGAGTTCTTCGCCATGTCGGATCGTTGCCCTCACCAGGGCGGCCCGCTGTCGAAAGGCCATCTCACCGGCCTCGTGTCGTCGCCCGAGCCTGGCTCCTATTGCTATTCGCGCAAAGGCGAGGTGATCCGCTGTCCCTGGCACTCCTGGGAATACGACATCCGCACCGGCAAATCCTGGTGCGACCCGCGCCGCGTCCAGGCGCGCCGCTTCGAGGTGAGCGTCGAGGCGGGCGCCCGGCTGGTGGAAGGGCCCTATGTGGCGGAGACGTTTCCGGTGAGCATCGAGGATGAGTATCTGGTGGTGACGATGTGAGGTTGGGGGCGCGCTACCGCCTACAGCTTCGCCAGAATCCCCGCAAACTTCTCCCGCACCTTCGCCGCCAGTTCCGGGCTGGCGCGCGCCACAGGGGGAAAATCCTTGAGCCGCTCGAATGGGCGGCAGGCGTCGATCACGGCACGGGAGTTGGTCGAACTCGCCTTGTCGAGGAGCGGGTCGAGGGGCGTCGACCAGGCGCGGCGGAAGAATTCGATGTCCTCGACCGGATCGCAGCGCGTGCACACCGCCCACATCACGTCGAAAATATCGGTCGGATCGACGTCCTCGTCGACCACGACGACGAAGCGGCCGAGATAGGAGCCCGACTGGCTCGATGCCGCCAGCATGCCGGCCTGCCGCGCGTGGCCCGGATAGGCCTGCTTGATGGCGATGACGTTGAACATGCGGGCGCCGCCGAATTCGTGGCACCACACCCCGCGCACGCCCGAGAGGCCGGCGCGCT